>Ga0137415_10003345_pt1 | contig 15932 bp, 9 predicted proteins | sample CZODoug3_1_1_16f_FD_183082 | JGI IMG/M metagenome (GOLD analysis project Ga0137415, IMG submission 183082) | Vadose zone soil fungal communities from Angelo Coast Range Reserve, California, USA - CZODoug3_1_1_16fungal (Hybrid Assembly) | ecosystem: Environmental > Terrestrial > Soil > Vadose...
GTCGTCTTCACCAACCGTCATCGAGGGAGATTGTCATGAATGCATGGTGCAAGGTCGCCGCCGTCACGGTCGCGGGCTGCTTGAGCGCAATCGTTGCTGGCGCCGCGGCGAATGCCGCTGAAATTACCGTTGTGGCGAGCGGCGGCCCGCTGCCCGACGTCATGGGAACGCTGGTGCCGATGTTCGAAAGCGCGACCGGTAACAAGGTGAAGATCAGCTTTAAGGGTGAAGCCGCGATCGCCGCCGACCTCAAACAGGGCGCCGTGGACCTCGTCATCACCAACACCGAGACCGTCGACGAGCTTGCGACGAGCGGAGAAGTGGCTGGCAACGGCAAGACGCTGTTGATGATTTCGAAGGTTGGCGTCGCCGTGAAGGCCGGCGCGCCGAAGCCCGACATCAGCACGGCCGAGGGCTTCAAGCAGGCGATGCTCAATGCCAGGTCGATCGGCCACAGCAATGGCGGCACGGGCCCTTACAACACCCGACTGTTCCAGAAGCTCGGCATCTACGACCAGATCAAGGACAAGATCAAAATCATCCAAGGCAAGCCGGTTGCGGTCGCAGTCGCTGACGGCGAAGTCGAGATCGGCATCCAGCAGACCAACGTGATCCAGCCGGTCGCAGGCACCCAGTATCTCGGCCCGCTGCCGCCTGACCTTATCGAATACGGCCACTTCGGCGTCGCCGTCCGCAATGTGTCGAAGAATCAGGATGTGGCTCGCGAACTGATCAAGTTCATGACGTCGCCCGAAGCCGCGGCACTGCTGCGTAAGACTGCTATGGAGCCGGCCGAGCGCTGACGGCAAAACAGCCGGCGTTTCTATCCGCATTCCCCAAAAGACGACGGCCGCGCGAAAGCGTGTGCCTCCGCGCGGCCGTCTGGATCGTACGATACGGTGACGTCTACAGGTCGAGCCGTCCGGTGCTGGCCCCGAACTTGTCGATTTGGGCGCCGTAGAGGTGCGCGATCGCGAGCAGCAGGTTCGCGGTCGGCTCCTTTTTGGCCACGATGTGGCGGTCGCCCTTCAGCTTGCCGTGCGCGCCGCCGATCAGCAGGGCCGGCGGGTTGCTGCGGTCGTGCAGGTTGCCGTTACTCATGCCGCTGCCGAAGTAGATCAGCGAGTGGTCGAGCAGGTTACCGTCACCCTCCGGCGTGGCCCTCAGCTTCTCGAGGAACTCGGAGAGCTTGACCATTTGATAGGTCGCGATCTTCGCGTACTTGGTCATCTTCTCCGCGTCGTTCCCGTGGTGCGAGACGCTGTGGTGGGTCTCGGGAATCCCGAGGTGCGGGTAACTGCGATCGGTCGGCTCGTGCCCGAGCATGAACGTGAACACACGGCTGACGTCGCCCTGGAGAGCCAGATGCATCAGGTTGTAGGTGACCGACAAGTGGTCGTCGAACGCCTCGGGCAGCCCGACCGGCGCGTCGGGAATGCCCGTGATCGTGCCAAGCCGCTTCTCCATGCGATCGAGCTGCTGCTCGACGTCACGGATGTTGCTCAGGTACTCGTCGAAGATCGCGCGGTCGGGCGCGCCGAGCGTGCTCCTGAGCCGGTGGGTCTCGGCGCTGACCGAGTCGAGCAGGCTCTGCCTCTCCTTGAGCCGGGCCGAACGCTGATCGGACGCCCCGGCCTCGCCGAACATCCGCTCAAACGTGACGCGCGGATTGATGGCCACCGGCAGCGGGCTTGTGTCGCTGCGCCACGACAGGGCGTTGAAGAATGTGCACGGGAAGCCGTCGCACGCGCTGACGGCGGTGCCCATGTCTTCGGTGCCCACCTCGATGGATCGCAGCGGCGTATCGCCCGCCACCATGTCGGCGATGTACTGATCGAGGGTCTTCTTCGACTGGATCTTGCCGAACATATCGCCCGTGCTTTGGCGGTCAGCCACCGGCCCCACGCCGTTCAGGAACGCCGAGCTGGCGCCGACGTGCACCGACTCGCCCCAGGGGGCGGTCATGTTGCTGATCGTAACAAGCTGCGACCGGAAGCTTTCGAGAGGCGTCATCACCGGCTTGAACGCGAAGCCGGGGCCCGCGGCCTCGGGATGCCAGGTGTCCGGATAGATTCCGCAGGGGAAGTACACGGTCCCGAACCGGAACGGGGTACTGGCAGCAGTTCTCGTCTGCGCTGTCAGCGCGGGTGCCATCGCATCGAGCATCGGCAGCGCGATCGTGGCGCCAAAGGCACCACGCAGGAAAGTGCGGCGGGACAGGTGCTTCTTCGTGATGATCATATGATCTACTCCCGTGGGCGGTCATAGACCGCCCCTACAGTTGCTCGGGCCACGGTGTTGCCGGGTTGAGCGGGTTCCAGGCGCGTCCGCATCTGGAACGGCGCGCTTTCGATAATCTCGTTAACGATAGTGTTCAGGCGGTAACCGTTCTGCGCCGCCTTCCTGACGATGCGGCGCACCACCGGCATATCGGCCGGTTCAAGGCCGCGCCCCAAAGCGTAAACCATTATACGCTCCGTGACGACGGTGACGAAAGCTTCAGGCCGCTTGAGGATGGCCTGCCGCAGTTCGACCGGCCCGTTGATCCTGGAGCCGTCTGCGAGCACGCCGTTGCCGTCGATCTTCGCCCCGTTGGGCATGGCGGCACGCCACTGCCCGACCGAGTCGAAGTTCTCGAGCGCGAAACCGGGGGGATCGATGACCCGGTGGCACGACGCACAAGCCGGGTTACTTCGGTGCAGCTCGAGCTGCTCGCGCACCGACTTCGGGGCCGACTCCGTCCCTTTGATGCTCTCCTCCAGCGTCGGCACGTTCGGAGGAGGCGGCAGCGGGGGCGTGTTCAGGAACGTCGTCAGCACGTATGCGCCACGGAAGACTGGCGAGGTCCGCGTGGCCAGGGCCGTGAGCGACAGGATACTGCCGTGGCCGAGCAGGCCGAAGCGGTTCGGATCCGTCAGCTTGATTTGACGGAAGCGCTCGCCGTAGACGCCCGGAATCCCGTAATGCTTCGCCAGCCGCTCGTTGACGAACGTGTAGTCGGCGCTCAGCAGTTCCAGCGCGCTGCGGTCGTTGCGCAGGATGTAGCCGAAAAGCATCTCGGTCTCGCGGCGGAAGCCCTTGCGGAGGTTGTCGTCGAAGTCCGGGAACGTCAGCAGGTCGGGGGTGACCTTCGCCTCGAGGCTGCGGAGCTGCAGCCACTGGCCCGTGAAGTTACCGATGAGAGCGTTCGCGCGCTCGTCTGCGATCATCCGCTTCACCTGCGCCGCGAGCACGCCGGGCTGGCGAAGGCGACCCGACGTGGCCAGGTTGAGCAGCCGCTCGTCAGGGATGCTGCTCCACAGGAAGAACGACAGGCGCGACGCCAGCTCCACATCACTCACCGGGTGTGCGGCGCCCGGTTGAATGCCGGCGGGGTCGCGTTCCATTCGGTAAAGGAACGATGTGCTCGATAGCACCCGGGCCAGGCCGGCGCGGACCCCCGCGTCGAACGTCTCGGCGTTCTGCCGAGCCTGCCGGTAGAAGGCCAGCGGCGCCTGCACGTCGTCGCCGGTAACGGGCCGCCGGTACGCACGGCGGGTCAAGTTGGTGAAGATGCGTTCGGCGCACGACGCTTCCTCGGCAGCCGAGGCAGGCCGGCACACGAAGATTCGGTCGCGGCTGGGCGTGGCGCTGACACCGGTGACGCTGTACGGCCCTTCGATCATGGCAGTGCGGATCTTCGGCATTCCGCCCACCATGTGGATTTCCTGGCTGTCACGCAGCGCGGGCTGCCACACATCCTGCCGCTGCGCCGGACGTTCGCGCCACGTGAAGCCCACATCGTGCGGCCCGGCCGTCACCTTGACGCGGGTCGTCATTCGGGCGTCCACGATCGGCTGCATTTCGGTGAGAGATTTCGCCTGCTCCTCGTGATCCTTCGGACCGCCGATCGTGGTCGAGAACACCTCCTCACCGTCGATCGTGATCACAAAGGTGTGCGGCGTGTCGTTGCTCTCAACGCCGGTGTACCCCTCTTCCACGCCGCGGAATAAGCGGCCGGCCAGTTTGTACTCCCCGTCGGCCGGAAAGATGTGACGCACGACGGTGCCGCCGCGCGTGCCGAGCGGCAGGCCCTCGATGTAAGCGTTCTGGCTGAACTCGCGGCTGATCGAGTATTCGGTGTTGCCGGGCAACTCCTTCGGGTTGCCCACGGCCAGCGTGCTGATGCGCTGCGCCGCGGTGACATACCGCTCGAGCAGCAACGGCGACGTCTTCAGCGACGCGGCGATATTGTCGAACCCGAAGTCGGCGTCGTCACTCGGCAGCAGCGAGGTGACGTCCACGTCGATCGCGAGCAGGTCGCGCACGGCGTTGCCGTACTCCGTACGGTTCAACCGGTGCACTACGAAGCGGCCCGGCGACGTACCGCGCGACGCCCACGCCCGATCGAGCGAATTCGCCAGCCACGTCGTGAAGCCGGCGTAGTCGGCTTCCTGCGGGTGCGGCATGCCCTGAGGCGGCATCGCCCGCACGCTCAGCTTGCGCAGCACGCGCTCCCACGTGGCCGCGTCGGCCACCACGTCGTCGAGGCTGGCCTTCTCGAGATCCACCGGATGTGACGCCGGCTGCGCGCTGCGCGAGTTATGGCAGCCGACGCAGTACTGATTGATAGAGGCACGATAGGTTTTTGCGTCCGCGGCCTGAGCGGCCACTGCGGCAGTCGCCGCAGGTGTCTGGGCCGTGGTCACCGATTGTGCGAGCAACACGGCCGCTCCGGCCCAGGCAATGGCAGCAGTCGCAATCAGTTTCGTCATCGCGTCTCTGGGCCTTTCGGAGCAGCGGACTCTGTCTTCTTCTGTCCTTCGGGCGGCGCCGGCGGCACCGGTGCAGGATCGTTCGGACCGAGGTGCATCAGCTGACGCAAGGTGGCGATGACCTCTTCGCGCGAATCACGCCGCGGGCGCCAGGTACGCGAATCGGTGTTGTTCCCCGGCGGCGGCGGCGGTTCCGGCTTCTCGGCCAGCAGCAGCGGCGTCAGATTGTCCTTGTTGACGGCGTCGAGCTTGGCGCCGGCGGCTACCAGAGCGCGGATGATGTCGGTGCGGCGCGCGGTCACGGCCTGATGGAGCAGCGTCGCACCTTCGGCTGTCTTTGCGTTCGGATTGGCTCCGGCATCGAGCAGCACCTTGAGCGCTTCGCCCGGGTCGCGGTTCGCGGGCTCGCGGAACGGCGGAGCGATTAATCGTTCAAATCCGGGCCCGGCGGCAAACGGGGCGCCACGGCCGCCCACCATCGCCAGCATCGCCGGCGTCTTGCCGACATTGGCGTTGGCGCCACGGCCCCCCTGGGCGGCACCGTCATCAGCCTTTTCCTTCTTCTTGATGTCCGTGGGACTCCACTCGAGTTGTGCCCCGTGCTTGATCATCAGCTTGAGCACTTCAACGTCGGACGCGATCGCCGCGCGGAAGAACGGCGACGCGTTTTGCTCTTCGCTGCAGCACAGCGCAGTGTTGTGGATCTGGCCGACGAACGGCTTGTTCGGATCGGCTCCCCGCTCGAGCAGCAGCTTGACAAGGTCGAGCGCCGTGAGCTGATTGGGATGATCGGCGCGCAGGCGCGAGCCGTCGCGGGCATGCATGTCGGTCGTCGCGTCGTGCATGTCGACGGCGAAGAAAAGCGACCCGTCGCTCGGATCGGCGCCGAGATCGAGCAGGGTTTTGGCCAGGTCGAAGCGGTCGTTGACGATCGCAATCGATGTCGCCGTGATACCGTCACCGTTGGTGGCCTTCACATCGGCACCGCCCTTGACGAGGGCGCGCACCACGTTCTCGTGACCGTTGCGTACGGCGAACATCAGTGCGGTGAAGCCGCCGGTGGCGTGGTCGGCGTGCTTCCGCTCGGTCAGCGACGAAACGTGCGCCTTCGCGTTCGGATTGGCTTCGGCGGCCAGCAGCGCGTTGACGACGTCGACGTGCCCTTCTTCAGCGGCCCGCATCAGCGCCGTCTCGTTCTGATAGTTGTCGGCAGCGTTCGGATCCGAGCCGGCCTCGATCAGCAGCTCGACAGCGTCGAGCCTGCCGGTCCGTGAGGCGGCCATCAAAGGCGTCTCACCATCAGGATGGACGGACCTCCTGACGTCCGCGCCCGCCTTCATCAACTCCGCGATGAGGGGCGTATCGCCAGTGCGGCTGGCTTCCAGCAGCGGCGTGACGCCGTAGCGGTTGGGCGTTATGAAGTTCGCGCCGGCCGCGATGAGCGCGCGCACCATCGGCAGGTTGGAATGGTGCACCGCCCAAAGCAACGCCGTGGAGCCGTCGCGCGCGGGCTCGTTGACGTTGACACGTTTGGAGAGTAGCGTGCGCACCACATCGAAATCGCCGTCTCTCGCCGCAACGACCAGTGCGGGGTCACTCGCCGCCAGCGCGAGAACCGCGGCGAATATCGTCACGAACGACAGCAACGAGATCAGCAGCCATCGAGTCGACTGTCCTGGTGTACCCATCTTTGCCCTGCCTTCAAGAACTTAAAAGTGTCGCTGCAACTGATGTGACCGGTGCAATACGACGCCACTAGAAACCCGGCACCGCTATACCGTATAAGTTCGTAATTCCGATGATCTTAACTCTTCGCACCAGGTACAACAAGCCTTTCTACGTCTCTTCTAACAGCGAGCTTTGCGCCCTGTGACATTTTTGGGCCTTTGAGCTCTTCGCGGGCCAATTTTCTGTTTGAAGTTGTACTCGTCACGACCTCGATATAGATAGAAAAGAGTGTGACAAACGGAAGCCATTTACATTCAGGTAGTTACTCTGAGGAGCTTCCAAGGATGGATGCCAGCGAACGTGACCTGCTTGCAGCAGTCGCAATAAGCAATTCGGGACTATTCGTGCGTCTGTGCAGGCGCCTCAAGGTAGTGGCGTCCTGTAGCAGGATAGCTGCTGCGCTTACTTTGTTTCTGGTTCATCCTGGTTTGGTCGTTCTGCCACTGACCCTCTCCGCCCAAATACAAGCTACGCCTGCCCTCAAAACCTTAAGTGTCGAGGAACTCATGAACATCGAGGTGACCTCGGTTTCGAAGCGTCCGGAAAGACTCTTTGAGACGGCGTCAGCAATTCAAGTGATCACGCGGGAAGACATCCGTCGTTCGGGGGCGGCCAGCATACCCGAAGCACTGCGCCTGGCGTCGAATCTGGAAGTGGCCCAGGTTGATGCGCACGCGTGGGCCATCAGTGCGCGAGGATTCAATAACACTACCTCAAATAAATTGCTCGTCCTTATGGATGGGCGCACCTTGTACACCCCCTTGTATGCGGGCGTGTTCTGGGATGTCCAAGACACCTTATTAGAAGATGTCGACCGGATTGAAGTCATTAGCGGACCGAGTGCGACGGTGTGGGGAGCGAACGCCGTCAACGGTGTCATCAACATTATCACGAAGAAGGCGAAAGACACTCAGGGGGGCCTGCTGTCAGGAGGCGGCGGTACGGAGCTACGTGGTTTCGGTGGCGCACGCTACGGGGGTGGGGTTGGCCCTGACGTTCGATACCGGATTTACGGCAAGTATTTTGACCGCGACAGCTCTGTGCTCGCTACCGGACAAGATGCCCGCGATAGCTGGCACTCGGGCCAGATCGGTTTTCGCGGCGAGTGGAACGCATCGCAAGCCGACGTTGTCACGCTTCAGGGCGATCTCTACGATGGAGCGGTTCACCAGCTAACTGCAGATCCGATTGGTCTGGGCGGCGGCAATCTCATGAGCCGGTGGGAACACGCCTTTTCCGATAGCTCGGATTTGAAACTGCAGTTCTACTACGACCGGACCAACCGGCGCATTCCGGCGTCCATTGCTGAGGGCCTCGACACGTACGATGTTGATCTTCAACACCGATTTCCTTTAGGACAGCGGCACGACATGGTGTGGGGTGTTGCCTATCGGCTGATCGAAGACGACATCGTGAATCCTCCGACCCTCGCTTTCCTGCCGCCGCATGTGTCGCGGCAGTGGTTCAGCGCCTTTGCGCAGGATGAAGTTGCCGTTGTCAAAGACCGCCTGCATGTGACGTTCGGCACAAAAATCGAACACAACGACTACACCGGCTTTGAGTTCCAGCCGACCGCACGCCTGGTTTGGAAGATGAGTACGCAACAAAGTCTATGGGGAGCCGTTTCCCGCGCGGTGCGGACGCCTTCGCGAATTGATCGTGAGCTTTTTGCACCACGCAGTCCGCCGTTTATTCTTTTGGGCAGTCCCGACTTTCATGCCGAAGATGTTCTGGCCTACGAGTTGGGATATCGGGGTCAGCTCCAACAGCGCCTTTCGCTCTCTATAGCGACATTCTATAACCACTACGATAACGTCCGCAGTACAGAACGAACCAACCCCCTATTGCCGTTCCCTGTCTTTTTGGCCAACAGAGTCAAGGGCGAATCTCATGGCGCAGAGTTGGCCGCTGAATATCGGCCTCTGGAATCCTGGCGTCTTCGGGCAGCGTACTCGCCATTAAAACTTCACTTCGCCAGGAAGCCTGGCAGTACCGATCCTAATCCCGGCGCCAGCGAGTCTCATGATCCGAACCACCAATTCTCGCTGCGCTCGCTGCTGGACCTGGCGGCTCATCTCGAGTTCGACAATGCGTTACGCTATGTCAGCCGGATCGATAATCAAAGTCTTCCAGCATACGCTGAACTGGATAGCCGTCTGGGCTGGCGGCCGAGCACGGCACTCGAGATTTCCATCCTCGGCCAAAACCTGCTCCACCGACGCCACGCTGAATTTGGCACATTGCCCGGGCGGCGGGAGATCGAACGCTCTGCCAGCCTGAGATTTGTATGGTCATTTTGACTTTCGCACAAGCTGACGCAATTCGAATCCGGAAGAGTCTGTCTGCGCTCTTGCTACTCACGTTCACACTGCTGTTTCCGCTTTTACAGCAGTCAGTGGCCGGCCAATCCTCCGCTATTTCGGAGTTTCGAGTGAAGGCCACATTCCTGTTTCAGTTCACTCAGTTTGTTGACTGGCCAACTGAAGCCTTTTCCACAGCGCAGACACCGCTGGTGATCGGCATTTTCGGAGAAGATCCCTTCGGAACTTTTCTGGAGGAAACCGTGCGCGACGAAAGAGCGAATGGCCACGCACTCGCGGTCGAGCGTTACCGGCGCCTGGAAGAGGTCAAGAACTGTCATGTCCTCTTTGTGAGCGGGTCGGAGGCGAGCCGAACAGGAGATATTGTCACGGCTCTCAAAGGACGAAGCATCCTCATTGTGGGCGATTCGAATGGCTTTGCCGACCGTGGCGGAATGATTCAATTCGTGACGCAGGAAAATAGAATCCGGCTACGGATCAACCTGGCGGCAGCCAGGGCCGCCAACCTGACAATCAGTTCGAAGCTCCTCCGCCCAGCCACGGTGATCAATCCAGGACCGAGGTAGCATGAAGCTCAAGGAAAATACGATTCAGCGAAAACTAGTGAGGATTGTTTTGTTGATCAGCGGCGTGGTATTGCTGTCGGCGTCCACCACGATACTGACCTATGAGTTCCTGACGTTCCGGCAGACCACCATTCAACAGGCTTCAACGCTTGGACAAATCATTGCTGCCAATAGTACGGCAGCGCTTGCCTTCGACAACTCGGGCGACGCTACTGAGATTCTTTCTGCAGTGAAAGCTGAGCAAGCTATCGTCGGTGCTGGTCTTTACAACAAAGAAGGAAAACTCTTTTCTCACTATCCACCAAACGTGCCCAGGAGCGATTTCCCTGCTACGCCGAAAGAGGATGGTTATCGCTTTGTGGCTTCGAATCTGTTCGGTTTTCAACCCGTGATTCAGGGTCAGAACAACCGCCTGGGAACGCTCTATCTCAAATGGGACCTGAAAGCCGTCTATCAGCGTTTCCTGTTCTACGGGGCCAGCATCATTGTCATCATGACGGTTTGTCTCCTGGCTGCGGCCTACATGCTTTCCAAAACACTGCGACGGCGGATTTCTCAACCGATTCTCGAGCTGGCTGAGACTGCGAAGGCCGTTTCCAACCGGCAGGACTATTCCGTCCGGGCAAAGAAGACAAGTGAAGATGACGAATTGGGCCTGCTCACGGATGGCTTCAATCACATGCTCACGCGTATCCAGGCGCAGAACACAGCTTTGAAAGGAAGCGAACAGCGCGTGCGCGCCGTCCTGAATTCGGCGATGACCGGTGTCATCGTGATCGATACGGAAGGGAAAATCATCGATTGGAATCCTCGCGCCGAAACCATGTTTGGCTGGACGAGCGCAGAAGCGACCGGACAAGAACTGGCTGAAAAAATCATACCGGACCGATTTCGTGACGCGCACCGGCGAGGCCTGGCACATTTCTTGAAAACCGGCGAGGCTGCTGTTCTGAATCGGGTCTTCGAAATAACTGCCTTGCGCCGCGACGGAACTGAATTCCCGGTGGACTTATCGATTGGAGCTATGGATAGCGACGGTGCCATGACGTTTTGCGGTTTCGTGACGGACATCACCGAGCGCAAGCAGGCCGAGACCAGACTACAAACCCAACTTAGCCGGATGGAATTGCTCGACCGCATCACGCGAGCCAAAGCCGAACGCCAGGATCTGCGCAGCATATTCCAAGTGGTAATCGGGAGGCTGGAAGAAGATCTGCCTCTGGACTTTGGCTGTATTTGCCTCTACGACCCGGCGGCAGAAGTACTGACCGTTGCGAACGTCGGAGTCCGTAGCGCGCCATTGGCCACTAAACTAGCCATGACCGATCATGCAGCCATCGCCATCGACGAGAGTGGTCTGTCAAGCTGCGTGCGTGGTGATCTGGTTTACGAGCCGGACATTGGCAACGCGCTATTTCCGTTTCTGAAGCGGCTTGCAAGCGGCGGCTTGCGTTCATTTGTGGCAGCGCCGCTACAAATGAAGGACAAGGTCTTTGGTGTTCTCATTGCTGCGCGGCACGCCCCGCATAGTTTTAGCAGTCCCGATTGCGAATTCATCCGTCACCTAAGCGAGCACGTGGCGCTGGCCGCGAACCAGGCAAACCTGTATAGCGCTCTGCAGGAGGCCTACGATGACCTCCGTCAAACGCAGCAAGCTGTTATGCAACAAGAACGGCTGCGGGCATTAGGACAGATGGCCAGTGGAATTGCGCACGATATCAACAACGCTATTTCACCGATAGCCCTCTACACCGAGTCTCTGTTGGAAAGAGAGCCTAATCTCAGTGCACGAGCCCGCCGCTACCTGGAGATCACGCAACATGCCATCGAAGACGTGGCGCAAACGATCACTCGGATGAGGGAGTTTTATCGCCAGCGCGAACCGCAACTGACACTGGCTCCGGTGCCCTTAAACAATCTGGTGGGCCAGGTGAAGGACCTCACGCATGCCAGGTGGAGCGACATGCCACAGCAGCGAGGCGTCGTCATCGAAATGGCGACCGAACTAACACCCGACCTTCCCTCCATCATGGGTATCGAGAACGAAATCCGGGAAGCACTCGTCAACCTCATCTTTAACGCCGTAGATGCCATGCCCGAGGGCGGAACGATCACCATTCGCACTCACGCGTGTAAGGATTCTGTCCACGTGGAAGTTTCTGACACAGGCACAGGCATGGATGAGGCCACAAAACGGCGCTGCCTGGAACCGTTCTTCACTACCAAGGGAGAGCGCGGCACGGGTCTTGGACTGGCCATGGTGTATGGCATGGCAGAACGAAACAATGCAGAGATTCAAATCGAAAGTGAGCCCGGCAAAGGCACGACGATACGGCTGGTTTTTCCGGTAGCGGCGACAGCTGCAGTAGTGAGGTCTCCTTCTCCAACTGCGCCGCAGCAGCCGCTGCGTATTTTGATCGTTGACGACGATCCATTGCTAATGAAAGCGCTCCTGGACACTTTGGAAAATGATGGCCACTTTGTCACTTCGGCCGCCGGCGGGCAGGAGGGCATTAATGCGTTCGAAGCGGCCCACCAGAGCCGCGAACCCTTCAGTGTTGTCATCACGGATCTGGGAATGCCGTACGTGGACGGACGCAAGGTATCTGCTGCCGTTAAAACGCTGTCGCCCAAAACACCGGTCATCTTGTTCACGGGTTGGGGACAGCGTCTGCTGGCCGAGCGCGACATCCCACAACACGTCGACCGCGTACTCAACAAACCCCCCAAACTGCATGATCTTCGGGCGGCGCTCACGGAATTGACAGCGACTAATCGAGGCCGCGAATGATTACGACTCCGCAGGCCAGGCTGCTCATTGTGGACGATGAAGCGCTCCACCTGAGTGCCCTCTGCGACACGCTGGAACAGGAGGGCTACTCAACCACAGGTTTCACGATCGCTAAAGAAGCGCTTCAAGCACTGCGCGACCAGGAATTCGACTTGCTCCTCACCGATTTGATGATGCCCGAAATGGATAGCATCAGCTTCCTGCACGCGGCGCTTGAAATCGACAAGACTTTAGTTGGGATCGTGATGACTGGACATGCGACGATTCCAACCGCAGTCGACGCGATGAAAATGGGCGCGTTGGACTACGTCCTCAAACCGTTCAAACTGAGTGTGGTCCTGCCGGTCATCGCTCGGGCCCTGAAGGTGCGCCGCCTGCGGATGGAAAACCTGCAGCTGCTGGAAACGGTGGGGATTTATGAACTGAGCATGGCCATAGCGTTCGCTCGCGATTCCGGAACCATCATACGAAAGATGGCAGAGGCTGTTTTCCAGCAAGGTGATGCAAGCAGCGTCTCTGTCTTTTTGCCGGCGCTGGACGGTAAGGAGCTCTACGTTGCGGCGTCACTCGGTCGGAATGCAGATAGTATGCAGGGCAGGCGCGTGCCAATCACGCACGCAATTTCGAATTGGGTGGCGCGCACTGAAAAGCTCTTCTCCAGTCCTGAAGAACGATCTGATGTCCAGCCTCCCATTCCGGCTTCCACTGTGACGGAGATCGCAACTGACGTGTCGATGCCGATGCTGGCTAACGGCAAACTGATGGGCATCCTTAATTTCTCGCCGGACCGCCCGCAGCGTCCAGTGCCACCCGGCCGAATCAAGACCTTAAATATCCTGGCCGGGACAGCCGCATCGGGTTTGCATGCAGCATCGCTGCTTGAAGAATTGCGCACTGCAGAGCAGCGCTACCGGCGGTTGGCAGACAACGCGCCGGATATCGTATTTCGATACGAGCTACTGCCTCAACTGCGCTGCGTCTACATGAGTCCGTCCGTGAAAGGACTCACCGGGTATACCCCTGAAGATTTCTACGCCGATCCCGAACTGAGCTTCAAACTGGTCCACAAGGAAGATCGTCCATTGTTGGAAGCACTTTTTCGCGGTGATGTTCAGGGAGATACGACCACGCTTCGGTGGCAGCCTCGGCAGCACGCCAAAATCTGGATCGAGCAGCGCCACGTGTTTGCACACGACAAAGATGGAAAGCTGATAGCGATTGAGGGAATTGCGCGCGACATCACGGAGCGCATAAACCTCGAAGAACAGCTCCGACACTCACAACGCATGGAGGCTGTTGGCCGCCTCGCCGGAGGGGTGGCACACGATTTCAATAACCTGCTTACCGTCATCATCGGCCGCGCGGAGATCCTTCTCGGCCGGGTGGCTGACGAAAGGGGGCGCCGTGATCTGGATTTAATCCGGCAGACTGGATCGCGTGCGGCCGCATTGACTCACCAACTGCTGGCGTTTAGTCGTAAACAAGTGCTCCAACCGAAAGTGATCGACTTGAAAACCCTGGTGGCGGACGCGGAAAAAATGTTGACCCGTGTCATCGGTGAAGATATCAAGCTGACTGTTCGCTCAGACCCAGGCCTGGGAACCGTGAAAGCCGACCCCGGCCAGATGGAGCAGGTGATCATGAACCTCGTTGTGAATTCACGAGATGCTATGCCCGAGGGCGGAACGATCACGATCGAAACGGCAAATGCGGACCTCGACGAGTCATACTCCCGGCAGCACCTGGAAGTCCGGCCCGGACGGTACGTGATGCTGGCCGTGAGCGACACCGGTCAAGGAATGGACGCGGAGACTCAGGCCAGGATTTTTGAACCTTTCTTCACGACGAAGGATAAAGACAGAGGCACGGGATTGGGCTTATCCACGGTCTACGGCATCGTCCAACAGAGCGGTGGAGAGATATGGGTCTACAGCGAGCTCGGGCAGGGGACAAGCTTCAAGATCTACTTGCCGCGAGTCGACGAACCCATCGAAGCGATCACACCACCAGAGTACAAGGATGCTCGTGGCACAGAGACGATCTTAGTGGTCGAAGATGAAGAGGCCGTCCGGGAATTGATTCGCGAAATTCTCCAATTGAAAGGTTACACCGTGCTCGAAGCCGGCAGCCCACATGAAGCAATGAGCATATGCGATACGCACGATCGGTCGATTGACCTGGTGCTTACCGACGTCATCATGCCCGGCATGAACGGCCCGGCCCTGGCCGGCCGTCTCCTGTCGCGCCTGCCGCACGTTAAGATTATCTACATGTCCGGCTACACGGACGCTGGAATCGTCGACGGCGGCCTGCTGGACTCCGGGCATGCATTTCTTCAAAAACCCCTCAGTGCGGAGTCGCTCGTCCGCAAGGTCCGGGAGGTACTGGAATCCGAGGCAACGGGGTGAATACCCCGGCAGGATTACTCCATTAGCGATGTCTAAGAGAACGATTGTAATTGTTGATCGAGACCAGATTCTCGTCGATCTGCTGATCCGCGTCCTCTCTTCAAAGGATCTGTCCGTGGTAGGAACGACATCGGCTGACGAAGCTGCTCGTCTCCTCGATCTGCAAGCGCCTGACCTTCTGGTCATTGATCCGGCGATACCGTATGGAATCCAATTTCTCGATTCCGTTCGCCGGAAAGGTTTGAGAACGAAGGTCGTGGCCGTCACGGCATCCGGCGAGGTTGGAGATCAGGTGCGGGCGATGGGTATCGAGACCATCGTCGAGAGAACCAACGGACTGGACGGCCTTATGGCCGCCATCCGTAGTTTCATAGGCGCGGATGTGCTCATTATGGGACGCGAAGACAGTGTGCATGTCCTCATCGCTGAGGACCAGGACGAGATTCGTGACATGCTTTCAGAATTCTTGAGTGGTAAAGGTTACAGGGTCTCGTTCGCAAAAAATGGCCGGGAGGCGATTCAGCAGGTTAAGAGCGATCCGGCACTTCAAATCGTTTTGCTTGATGTGAGCATGCCTGAAATGGGAGGGCTCGAAGCGCTGACGGCGATAATGGCCGGCGACCCGCATCCGAACGTCATCATGATAACCTCGGTCGCGGACCGCGAAATTGCTCAGCAGGCCCTGAAGACGGGCGCCTTCGACTACATTCTCAAACCTTTTAATCTCGGTGCTATCGAAGCCAGCATTACGGCCTGCCTGAGTCGTACGGCATACAAGAAGCAAAAGAGCTGGTGGAAACGTTAACCCGTGATGCCAACACTTCCATTTCCAGATGAATTAGGCTCAGGCTTGTTGAAAAATGTTGGAGCGAAATAACTGCCGAGGATTCCAGGTCTACAGCCCATTCCGGAGGCATTCCGAAACGGGCTGTCTTTGAGTCCCAAAATCGGGGCGAGAGGATTTGAACCTCCGACCCCCTGGTCCCGAATCAATTTAACCCTTGTTATCTTGTTGGTCCGTCTAGCTTGGTTCTGGCTCATGATACGCGTTTTGTGGGGGTATTTGGGGGGTTTTGGACCTAAATCGGACCCAAGTTTGATCTCCTTTGGTCGAGACCAAAGGAGCACTCCCTTTAATGGGCTTTGGTGCCCGGCAAGTCAGACTTGAACGGCGTTATGTCGTCCACAACCTCAGCATGTTGTGGACGGTTCACAACCGGAGAGATGTGCGTTTGTTTTCAAAGCGGACTTCTAGGATACTGCCCGCCTGTCAATCGCGCGGCGCCTGTTTCGGGTGTGCTAAGCTAGCCCGAAAAACCGACCATACGGAAGATTCGGGTGGTTGTTCGGATGAATAGCGAGTG
>Ga0137415_10003346_pt1 | contig 15925 bp, 16 predicted proteins | sample CZODoug3_1_1_16f_FD_183082 | JGI IMG/M metagenome (GOLD analysis project Ga0137415, IMG submission 183082) | Vadose zone soil fungal communities from Angelo Coast Range Reserve, California, USA - CZODoug3_1_1_16fungal (Hybrid Assembly) | ecosystem: Environmental > Terrestrial > Soil > Vadose...
ATCGACCAGTCCTGGAAGCTGTTGCCGCCTAACCTGAACTGGACCGTCAGCATTCACGAGGCGGTGAACGAAAAGGACCAGACGGTGGACGTGAGCCTCCGCTACGGGCTCAAGCCCTAGAAGCTGTCTCACCCACGGCGGCAAGCCGCGTGCAAAGGTTTCGCTTCAGAGGTCGCGCCCGCCAGGAGCCGAGCCCGGCATCTTCAGGCCGTCCGCCGCGCCCGTGCCGGCCAGATTCGAGAAGCATCGTCCGTCGGGTCCGAACATCTTGCCCAGCGCGGCCAAGCGGGATGCCAGAGGCTCGGCCAGACCCCGCCCCCATCGTGAAATATCCATCGAAGAGCAGTGCGATGTCTTCCCGAAGACCTGCTGGTTCAGACCCAGCTTCGAGGCGAAGCTTGAGCTTGGCTTTCAGGCACGCTCGAGCGGCGGAGGCTGAACGACATGAACGATGTTGTTCCGGACGGCGTAGAGGACCAGCTCGCTCACCGAGTGGAGATCGAGCTTGCGCATCAGGTTGGAGCGATGCGTTTCGGCGGTCTTGACGCTCAGGCCGAGCGCCACCGCAACTTCCTTACTGCTTTTTCCTTCCGCCAGAAGCTGCACGACCTCGCGCTCGCGTCCCGTGAGGATGTCCTTGGAAACTTGACGCTCCGACCGACCGTTGATGTAAGTCCCGAGAACAATTTCCGCGACCTTCGAGGTGAAGAAGGTCTTGCGGCTGGCGAGCGCCTCCAGTGCGGACACGAGATCGCGGCCGGCGTCCGTTTTGAGGAGATAGCCGCGCGCCCCTGCCGTCAGTACATCGCGCACGATCTGTTCGGACTCGTGCATGGTGAGTATGAGCACCTTGATTCCGGGATCGCTATGAACAATCTGGCGGGTTGCATCGAGGCCGTTAAGGTGTGGCATGCCGATATCGATGACGACGATGTCAGGCCGGAGATCGCTGGCCATCTGAACCGCATGCCTGCCGTCTGAAGCTTCGCCACACACTTCAAAACCCTGACAGGACTGCACGATCGTGCGAATTCCATGCCGCACGATTTCGTGGTCGTCGGCCACCAGAACGCGTAGGGATTTCACAGAATGCCTCCTCGGAATGAACGGTACGCTCTGCCAGGCCAGCCGGCGGAAAAGCCCACCGAATGTGCCGGTTTGTTCCCAATGGCATAGCGGTCAGGTTTCCAGATCAGACGTGAAGAACGCACCCTGTTCGCAGAGCGCCTGCACGACAGCCAGCAAATGAGATGCTGCCTGCGATTTCACGATGTAGCCGTGAGCTCCCGCTGCTTGAGCCTCCCTCAGCGTGTGGCGGGAGTTGTGCTCGGTGACAATCAGGACCTCGATCTCGGGCAGAAGACGCCGGATTTCGCGCCTCAGCGTTAGGCCGTTCATCTTCGGCAGTCCGATGTCGATCACGGCAAGGTCTGGTTGAAAACGCCGCGCCTGCGCGAGGCCTTGTTCGCCATCCTCCGTCTCGCCAATCACTTCCCAGTCGTTCCGATTCTCCAGCATGGTGCGGAGTCGGCAACGAACGGCCAGAAACTCATCCAAACGCAGGATACGAGTCGCACTCTTGCTAATTCGATCCCTGGGAGGGTTGGCTGGACGCGCGATCCCAGTTGTTGGAGACAACCCGATACCCGGTGGCGACCCTGTATGGTCCCATGACCATTTACCGTCTCACAATACAGGGTTCCCTGTACTCCGCTATCCTGAAAAAGAAGTATTCTGAACGGCCACGGCTTCCGGAAGCTGTAACCTCGAGGGCGCTCTGGTAATCTGTACGGGTAGCCCCTCACCCTGAGGATGTGTGCCGGAAGGGGCACTCTTGACCTTGATAGGAGAAAGTTGCATGAGGTTTCGTTCGCACCAGTTCGGTATTGTTTTGGCCCCGCTGTTCCTTATTGCGACCGCGTTCGCCGCAGACAAGCCCCAGAGTTTCACCGGCAAGGTCAGCGACGCCATGTGCGGTAAGGCGCACATGAGGTCCGGCCCGGAAGCCGACTGCACCCGCGCTTGCGTCGGCAAGGGCTCCAAGTACGCCTTCGTGGTCGGCGACAAAGTGTACACCCTCGACTCTAGCGACAAAGCCGTGCTCGGTTCGCTCGACAAACTCGCCGGCGCCGACGCCAAGGTCACCGGCACTCTGAACGGCGATACCATTCAGGTCGCCTCGGTCGCCGCCAGCAAGTAGATTTTTCGTTTCGCTGCCCTCCCCCTTGGTCAGCACGCGGGAGCCTTCTCACAGGCTCCCGCGATTTTTTTTGTTCCTGTCCTGATTTTTCCCCCAATGTTCACAAATCGCTATGTTAGATTTGCGTTTTCTCTCACTCTGGCAAATCTCTGGAGGCAAATGAATTGAGCAAGGACATGGTCCCCAAGCGGATCTTCTTCACCAAGGGAGTCGGCAAACATCGCGAACGCCTCACTTCATTCGAGCTAGCCCTTCGGGACGCCGGTATCGCCGCGCAAAACCTGGTGCGCGTCTCTTCCATCTTCCCGCCCAACTGCAAGCTCGTTCCCCGCTCCACGGGCCTCAAATACCTTCACCCCGGCGAAGTCGTCTTCTCTGTAGTCGCCGAAAACAGCACCCGCGAACCACATCGCCTGCTGGCGTCCAGCATCGGCGTCGCGATTCCCTCCGACCGCAACACTTATGGTTACCTCAGCGAGCACCACTCCTTCGGCGAGTCCGAAGACGCGGCCGGAGACTACGCGGAAGAACTCGCCGCCGAAATGCTAGCGACCACGCTGAATGTGGAGTTCGACCCCGACCGTTCCTGGGATGAGAAGAAGCAGATCTACCGACTCTCGAACAAAATCGTTCGCACCGCCAACGTCACCCAGTCCGCCGTCGGCGACAAGCGCGGCCTGTGGACGACGGTAATTGCATCGGCGGTGTTGATTTTTGATTGATGATGAAGGGACGGGCGTCCGCCCGTCCCGTTTCTCCGAACAGCCTCTCGGCCCTGCACCAAACACCCTTCCTAGCCTTTGTGGTTTCGGCATTTTGCGTCGGTTCCAAGACTCTCAAAACAAAACGGCCCGTCACTCATAACGAGCGCGGGCCGCAAAAATTCTCCGCGACCAGCTCCTACTTCGCCGCCATCTTTTTCCGAACCTTGCCTTTGTGCGATTTGTCCTTGTCCAGCCGCTCCAGGACAGCGGCCACGAGGATAGGTAGTCCGACGGTGGCATCCACGAGGACTTCCCCGAACCTTCCGCCCTCCGATGGTGGCACGAACTTGCCCCAGGAAATCGCCTCGCTGTAAGGGCTCCCCGACAAGCCTCCCCAATAGACCGGCTCGGGACAGATCCGCACGCCATAGTGGTAACGCTTCAGGGGAACGTTCTCTCCCAGCCGCCGGTGGCGCAGCTCGATGAACGGTCCGAACTGCTGAGACCAGTTCCGCGGAACGCCGCCCCCGATGGTGAGAATTCCCAGGCGCTTCTGCCGCAGCAAAGTAGCCGCAAAATGCTCGAGGTCAAGAAATGGATCGAACCGGATCTTGTGCCGCCCCGTCGACTCGCGCAGCCGATTGTTGAGCGCAACATCCAGGCCGAGTTCTGAATCTGTAAACGCCGGCACGAACACGGGCACGCCCTGCTCGAAGGCCGATTTCAAAATCCCGCGCTGATCCTTGGCTGTCTTAGCGAGGTACGCCCCAATCGCGTGATTCAGCTTGTACGAGCACATGACGTCGTTATGATCCCAGCCTTCCAGCACCTCCGACATCACTTCTTCCACGTCATCGAGATTCTGTTCCGGCTCCAGCGTGTCGTAGACGCGGTTGTAGCCCTGCTCGTACAGTTCTTCATCGGATACTTCAGGGTTCACACGGAAGTGCGCGCGCCCGGTGGCCTCCACCAGCCCGTGTGCCATGAGCGCACCGGTCGAGACGATGGCGTTCACGATCCCGCGATCAATCAACTCGGAAATGATCAGCCCTTGCTTGGCAACCGTCATCGCGCCCGCAAGAGTCATCACGACGAAACAGTCTTCGTCGCGAGCCATGGCCTCCAGCACGTCCGCCGCTTCCCCGAGTTGCCGCCCGGTGAACGCGGTTTTTGACATGGCGCGCACCAGGTCGTCGATCGACCGAACCTGCCCGAGATCGAGCGGCTCCAGCGCAATCAGTCGATCATCAATTGGATTGTGCAGCTTCCGATCGATGCCGGACCCGTCGGTTCCGTTTCCGTGCTTCTCAGGATGGCCGTGCTTGTCATGATTTCCCTGCTTCAAAACGCACCTCCAAGCTCAACCCCTATTGATGTGTAGCACTACTCTACTAGAAGCCAGCGCGATGCGGTCAACCCGCAAGCGTGAAAATCACGCCTCAGCACTTTCTGCGGCAGTTCTCCGCCTTCTCTGCGGTTTAAGATTCTTCTAGCGCAAGGATGAGTCGCATCGCCGGCTCTCCCACCGCGCCTTTGCTATCCTATCCTCCGTCAACACCCGGAGGCTTGAGCGTGCCACCAGAAAAATTCGCCGTGGGACTCGTGCAGATGTCCTGCGGCCCCGATCCGGAAGAGAATCTTCAAAAGGCGCTGACCCGCGTTGCCGACGCCGCCAAGAGTGCCCAGGTCGTCTGCCTGCCCGAGCTCTTCCAGACGCAGTATTTCTGCCAGCGCGAAGACCACGCCCTGTTCGATCTGGCGGAACCCATCCCTGGCCCGACCACTGAGAAACTCGCAGCCGCCGCCAAAAAGCACGGAGTCGTCCTGATCGCGTCGCTCTTTGAGAAGCGCGCGCTCGGCGTCTATCACAACACCGCTGCTGTCTTCGACGTCGACGGTGTCCTGCGCGGCATCTACCGCAAGATGCACATCCCGGACGATCCGCTCTACTACGAAAAGTTCTACTTCACTCCCGGAGACCTGGGCTTTCGCGCTTTCGACACGAGTTCAGGCAAGATCGGCACGCTCATCTGCTGGGACCAGTGGTATCCCGAAGGCGCACGACTAACCGCTCTTCAGGGCGCCACGATCTTGTTCTATCCCACCGCCATCGGCTGGCATCCCGCCGAGAAAGCAGAGTTCGGTGAAGCGCAATACGATGCCTGGCGTACCATTCAGCGAGCGCACGCCATTGCGAATGGAGTTTACGTGGGCGTGGTAAATCGCGTAGGTTTCGAAACTGGGAACATTCGCGGGAACGAAGCCAAGGGTGCCGGCCTGGAATTCTGGGGCGGCTCGTTCATCGCCGACCCGTTCGGCCGTATTCTGGCGCAGGCCTCGCACGATAAGGAAGAAATCCTGACCGCCGAAGTGGACCTGCGCAAGCTGGAAGAAATCCGCCGCAACTGGCCCTTCCTGCGCGACCGCCGCATCGACAGCTACGCCCCCATCACGAGCCGTCTAATTGACTGAAGAGTAGAGCGAGGACGATTCATCCCGTGAAATCCGTCAGGGCTTCGACTTCAAGTGTCACTTTGCCTTCGTCTTGGGGCTACCGCATGCCCGCCGAATGGGAGCGCCACGACTCCAGCTGGCTTGCCTGGCCCCATTTTCGCGGCGACTGGCCCGGAAAGTTCGAATCAATTCCCTGGGTCTACGCCGAAATCATCCGCCACCTCTCCCGCCACGAACGAGTGGACCTGATTGTCAACAACGCCGGCTCCGAAAAGCGTGCCCGCAAGACGCTGAAGCTCGCGAACGCCCTAAACAAGAACGTCCGCTTCCACACCTGGCCCACGAACCGAGTCTGGACCCGCGATTCAGGCTGTACATTCGTCACCAAGCGCGCGGGGATGGACGCCTCGTCCGTCCCGGCCGAGCGCAGCTCGACAGCTTTGCAGGCGATCAAGTGGCGCTTTACCGCCTGGGCCAAGTATTCCAACTACCGCCACGACGGGAAAATCAACTCCCTCATGGCGAAAGCCGCCCATGCCGAAGGGCGCCCAGCGCAGCACCATGACAGCCGGGTCATCCTCGAAGGCGGCTCCATCGACGTTAACGGCGCAGGCACCCTGCTCACAACGGAAGAGTGCCTGCTAAGCAAGATCCAGCAACGCAACCCCGGTTTCCGCCGAGAAGACTACGAACAAGTCTTCGCGAACTACCTCGGCATCAGGAAGGTGATCTGGCTCGGCCAAGGCATCACAGGCGACGACACCCACGGCCACGTCGACGACATCACCCGCTTCGTCGCGCCCAACACCATCGTCACCATGATCGAGCCCAACCCGAAAGACAAGAACTACCGAGCTCTCCAGGAAAATGTCCGCCGCCTGCAATCAGCCACCGATCAGGACCACAAGCCCTTTCAGATCGTCGAACTCCCCATGCCCGCGCCGGTCATTTTCGAAGGCCGTCGCCTGCCCGCCAGCTACGGCAATTTCTACATCGCGAATGGCATAGTCCTGGTTCCGGTCTTTAACGACCCAAAAGATCGCATCGCTCTGAACACCCTCGCCGACCTCTTCCCCGGCCGCGAAATCATCCCCATCTATTCGGGTGACCTGATCTGGGGCTTTGGAGCGATGCATTGCATGACGCAGCAGCAGCCGGAGGCGGGTCGTTAGTCGTTGGTCGTCTGCCAGTCAGGAATGACAGCGGGCTTCCGACTGTGGGATCCTCTGGTTACAACTTGGCGAGAAAACACGCGTCGACAGGGGAACACACTCCGGAAGGGGTACTTCAAGAGCAGACGCCCGCTACTTCTTGTACACAGTTGGCCGTGGCCCCTTCTCGAGCGTCTCGCGGTCCCAGATCATGTTTTCGCGGGAGTAGTTGGCGAGTTCAAAATCCTGTGTTAGCTCCAGCGCGTCGGTCGGACAGGCATCCTCGCACAGCCCGCAGAACATGCAGCGGCTCAGGTCGTAGGTAAAGTTGGTGAGTTCCTTGCGGCGGGTTTTCTCGTTGCGTTCGCTCGAGACCACGATCAAATTTTCCGGACAGGCCAGCGCACACAGATCGCAGGCAATGCACATGGTCTCGTCCGTGTCGGGGTTCACGTTCAGACGGGGCGCTCCCCGGTACCGCTCGGCCACCTGGGGCCGTTCCAGCGGATACTGCTCGGTGTAATTCTCTTTCGGATCTTGGTACCGGAACGTAACCCTCAGTCCCTGGAGCAAGTCCAGCAACAACACCTTGCGCAGCAGATTCGGCATCCCCATATCTTGCTAAGAATATCACGGGTATCTGTCCCCTTATTTTTGTCATTCCGAACCGGCTTCAGCCGGTGAGGAATCTGCTTTTCATGGTTTTTCAGCAACTTGTTCGAGCCCCCGAACGCCCCCGGGGAACTTTTCGCCCGCCCGATCCGTACTTACTCCCGGGTACGCAGCCATGAAGGCCCTCCTGACATCCCGATCCGACGTTCGCTGGGCCGCTGCGGTTATCCCTGCCATGTTCCTGGCTCACTGGGTTTTGACAACCTTGTGCCTGCGCCTTGCGCACTTGCTCCCGGAAAGCGTCCGCACCATCCTCCAGTTGCTCTGAGGAGTGCACGGCACCACCGGAACCACGGCGCACCCTCACACCAAACTTCCCGCTACAATGCCTGAGAAGACATTCTGCGTAACCCGGAACCGCCTTGGCCAACGACCGACGACGAGCGACCAACGACCGCCACGCGACCGACAACCGGCTCGACGAACCGTTCATGGAAGAAGCTCTGCGCGCTGCCCAGCGCGCGTTGGAGTCCGGCGAAGTTCCCGTAGGCGCGGTCGTGATCTGCGGAGGTCGCGTCATCGCGCAAGGCTGGAACCGCAACCTCACCGGCAACGATCCGACCGCCCACGCCGAGATCGTTGCCTTGCGCGAAGCCGCTGCCGTCATAGGTAACCACCGTCTGGGAGACTGCGAGCTCTTTGCTACGATTGAACCGTGCGCCATGTGCTCCGGTGCCCTGGTCCACGCGCGCATCAAGCGCCTGGTCTATGGCGCCGACGACCCCAAGGCCGGAGCGGTTCGCTCAGTCATGCAGGTGCTCAACCACCCGCAACTGAACCACCGCATGGAAGTCAAGGGAGGCGTGCTGGCAGGCCGCTGTGCGGAGTTAGTTCACTCGTTTTTCCGCCGGCGTCGGAGTGTGCAAAAGCAAGTCCCGTAGTTGTGACAACCGAACCTCCATTGGCCACTGACCACGAGCCACTGCCCTTGAGCCGGAGATTGCGCCATGTCTTCGAGCTTCAGATTTTCCTAACCTTGAAGTCTCTGGACCAGATTGACCGCAGCCAGCTTCTTCGGTACGTGAAGTTGCTGCTAGGCCCTCGTCAATCAGCCCAGCGAACTCCTTCTCCGACAGAGCATCCAGATTTTTCCCGTCGAAGAAGATCAAGCACAGGTATTTCATGTCGTTCTCCTGATCGGGGTGGCAATGCGTTATTCATTAGATAATCGTTCAGGGATGCCCGAAATGTACATCAGGGCCACCAGCAGCAAAGGATTTTCTTGAAGGCTAACGACCGATGGTCGAATCCGGCTTCCAGCCCCAGAATTTTCGGTAGCCCTTCCCTTCGGTGTTGCCTGTCATCCGCCAGCGAAGGGGGCCTCGCTGCGTCATTTGTAGCGAGTTCTTGCCGCTTCCAAGTCGCCCCTCAGCGAAGCCAGGAGGCGACTGAACTCCGGATTGCCGCGGAGAGGTTGAAGCAGTGGGTCGCGAGAGAACCATGGATAGCAAGTGAAGCCAGTATCGGCGGCTTTGCGAAGCCATCTGAGTGCTCGCTCAGGTTGTCCAAGCTGTGCATATGCCGCTCCTAGAGAGTATGCGACGTGGTGATCCATGTACCCCGTGGTCAAGGCCCGATCGACGAGCGACTCTGCTTCTGCCGTGTCTCCGCGTGCTGCGAGAAAGCTGGCCAGCGTAGCTCTCGCTCGTTGCTCGGCTTGGGCACTGCCGTGTAGCGTGCTCAGGAGCTCCTCCGCACCGTGATCGTCACCGGAGTAGTAGAGCGCCTGCGCCAGATACCAGTCTGTGATCGTCGGAGCGCTCAATTTGCGGACCTCCTCTAACCACTGTTTCGCGTCATCAAATTGACTCCCGACCAGTGCCGCCGTTCCGCGTAGCCGAAACGGCTCCATGCGATTTACCGGATCAATGTCGAGCCCAGCCCTGACTTCCCCCTCCACCATCTCAAGCAACCCGAGATGATAAAACGCGCGCGCAATGTAATAGTGCGGCATCGGAAGACTGGGATTTAAGGCAAGCGCCCGTCGGCTTTCGTCAATCGTTCGTGGCCAGTCGAAGTCGGTTTGTCCGTAAACAGCCGCGAGTGCCTCGTGCACCTCTGCCAATTCGGAGTCTAAATCCAGTGCCAGTCTGGCCTCTCGCTGCGCCCGTTCCAGCCATACGTTAACTTCGTTCTCAGTGGCAAAGCGCAAGTGCATCTGAGCGCTGGCGGAAGCCAGGCCTGCATGAGCAAGGACATAGTTGGGTTCCAGCTGTAATGCTCTATCGAAAGACTTTATGGCGGCGAACGTCCCGTCCTTTGTGTAGCGGAGGAGTTCGGACCTGCCCTTCAAATAAGATTCATAAGCCTCTGGATTCGACGTGTAGCTGCGATGGAGCCGCGCTCGTTCCGTGGTGCTCACCGGAATTCTCAGGGCACCCACCACCTTCTCGGAAATCGCGTCCTCCAGAGTCAGAAGGCTCGCATTAGGCAGGTCATAGTGCTCCCCCCAGAGCGAAACCATGTCCGTGCCTCGAACCAACTGCACGTTGACCCGCAGATTGTCACCGATCTCCTGCAAGGTGCCGGTGAGCAGGTATTCGGCCCCCAGCACGCGGGCAACGTCGGCTAACTCGCGCTTGCGCGTATCAGAATGCAGGACCGCACTGGTGGGACGCACACGGATCTGCCCGGCTCTGGCCAAACGGGCCGTGATCGCGTCCGGGATGGCTATTGCTAGATGGCCAATCGCTTCCTCTCGATTGAGTACGTCGAAGGGCAGAACGGCCAGCGTCAACGGCGGCGGCGCCGCCCGCTGTCGAGTCGCACGCGTTGTCTTTGTTAAATGCGCGACTGCCAGCACGATTGCAATAAGAGATGCCGCCACAAGCAACAGCGGCAAAACCCGCGGTGCGGGGCGCGTTTGAATGGCTGGTGGTGCGAGGTCGGGAACAGTGCTGTCCGACGTCCGGGCCGTCGCACCTCCGTCGGCCGGGCTCGCTGGCGGGTGAACCGCCGCGATGAATCGATAGCCACGTTTGGGAATTGTTTCAATGAAACGCGGGCTGTCGGAATCATCGCCGAGCGCCAGGCGAATTTGCTTGATGCAGTAATTGAGTCCCTGTTCGAAATCGACAAAGGTTTCCGGTCCCCAGAGTTGGTCCTGGAGTTCTTGCCGGGTCACCAGTTGTCCTGCGTGGGTCGAGAGCCAGGCAAGAATTTTGAGAGGCTGCGGCGGTAACTTGACCAGTAGCCCGCTCTTTCGCAACTGCTCGTTCTTGAGGTCAAGCTCGAATGCCCCAAATCTGACGACCGTGTTGTCAGGTCCGTCGGTCATGGGTCCACACCGGATCTCTCAAAGAGGTTGATTCTACAACGAACTGCGTGCCTCCACTTGGTTGCGTAATGCTACGGACTTCAATGACATGGGCATCCATAGAAAACTCCCTGAAAACTCACTCTGCACCCATTGCCGGCGAGCCGCCGCAAGCATACGGTCGAGGGCGTTTCACCCAGAAACCGCGAAAGGAATCCGATGATGAAAACTCTCTGTGAACTCGTGACGCGTGGCCTGGTGGTCGTTGCCATTTCCCTGGTATGCACGGCCGCACTCGCCCACTCAGCAAACGCTCAGTCGAGTCCGACGATTTTTGAGACGACTCTGGAAGAACCAAATCAGCTCACGCCGGAGATCAGCACCGAGCAACTTCAACAGATCCTCGCGAACGACAGCGAGCCGGTCTTGGACGTGCGCTCTCCACTGGAGTATGCGATCGCACACATCCCAGGAGCGATCAACATTCCGGAGCTGGAGGTGGCCAAAATCATGGAGCTCTACCCCCACGGCGACACGAAGATGATTCTGACATGTAACGGTCCGTTCTGCGGAAAGAGCAAACGGACCTCGGAGCAACTCGTTGCCAACGGATATGTGAATGTAAGGCGGTATCAGCTTGGAATGCCGGTCTGGCGCGCACTCGGTAACACGGTCGAGACCGATCTTGCAGGATTTAGCTACATCGTGCGCGGCGATTACACGGCGGTCTTCGTGGATGCGAGGACGCCAGAGGAGTTCAAATCGAAGACGGTTCACTGTGCCGTAAACGTTCAAGCCGGCGAGGCCGTAGCCGCGAATGACGACGGGCGACTGCCTAAGTGGGATAAAGGTACTCGGGTCGTCGTGTTCGCTAATTCGGCAGCGGACGCGAAAAAAGTGGCGGCCGAGATCGCGACGAAAGCCTATTGGAACAGCAGCTACTTCAGCGGTTCCTTCACGGATTTAAGACGCGCTCGCCTACTCAAAAGTGAATCGGAGAGGAACTGCCCCGGTCCACAGTGAGCCTAACGGAAACCCAAGATTTCAGTCGTGCCCTAATTCAGGGAGCCCCGCTGGCAGCGGCGGGGTTCCGTGCGCGCCGACCCTGTGAATTCATCGTTGTTCTCAACGCCCTCGATGCAGACGCTATTGCTGCGGGAGCGCAGACCGGGGAAAGCGAATCCGCTGTCAGCAAGAGCACTCTCGCTCCAGGTAGCTCCCGCCCAGTATTCGAGCGAGTCAACTGGGGAGCCAAAAGCACGAAGTCGAGGTATTTGCGGCTAAGCACGGGGGACTCTTCGATTCGCTCACGGTCGATTGTGCTCGCGTCAGTGGCCTCGGTGGGGATCAATCGGCGGGGCTTGTTCTGAAAACAGTAATTTGCTGTTGCACTTGAGCGGGCTCAAGCAGAATCGCAACCCGAATTACCCTCCCAATTGAGACCACCATCGCGGCATTTACGTATCTATGAAGATTCGGTCGATGCACACGGAGTTCGCGTCACCAACGGGGGAAAAGCCCTCAGCGTTGGTCAGCGTCTTCTGCATTTGGTTTGTACCTTGTTTGCGTAACGTAACCGTCGCACCAGCAACGGCACGGCCAACCCGGTCAGCAAACTTCCCTGCTTGGAGGAATCGTTGGCAGCTATCTCGTGGTGCCTCGGATGGCGTCGATGCGCGTGATCTGGTGCGTGTGTGCTGGTCCGGAGCGAGCAGGGCGAGCGCCTGTCGCCGCGTGGCTGCCCTGCCCGACGCCCCCCTCCAGCTTCGCAGAAATGGGAAGTAACCAAAGCGAGGTAGAATTACCTAAACTAAGGGAGCAGCAGGAACCTGGCAGAGGAGAAGTCATGAGGAAGTCCAAGCTGAATTGCGGAGTGGTCATTGGGCTGTGCCTGGCGGCATCGATTGCGTGGGCCGATTCTTTGGAACTGAAGAATGGCAGCCTGATTAAGGGCAAGTTCATGGGTGGCACCGAGAGTGAGATCAGTTTCCAGGTCGGCTCGTCGGTGCAGAAGTACAACCTCGCCGACATCGTTTCGCTCAAGTTTGATTCCGAAAGGGCAGCCAGTGAAATGCCAGCACGGCCGAACGGTTCGCTTTCCAGCGAGCCGGGGACGGCAGAACATCACGGCATAAAGGCACCAGCCAATGTCACCATCCCGGCAGGGACGCGTATCTCTGTGCGCACCATCGATGGCATCGATTCCACGAAGAACCACGTGGGGGATCGCTTCCAGGCTTCGCTGGAGGAGCCGTTGATGGTCGACGGCAAGGTGGTAGTTGCGAAGGGGGCCGACGTCTACGGCCGACTGGCGGAGTCGAAGGAGTCAGGGACGTTTTCCGGCAGATCGCAACTTCGCCTGGAGCTAACCGGGATCGTGGTAAATGGGCAGACTGTGCCGGTGGCGACGGGAGAGTATGAATTGACCGGGAAGTCGCGGGGGGCGAGCACTGCAAAGAGAACGGTCGGCGGAGCGGCGGTGGGATCGATCATCGGTGCCCTCGCTGGCGGCGGCAAAGGAGCGGCGATCGGCGCGGGCGTCGGCGGCGGGCTTGGCGCAGGGTCGGAAGTTGTCACGAAGGGAGACCAGGTGAAGGTGCCGAGCGAGACCTTGCTCGATTTCACGCTGCACCAGGAGCTATCGATCCCGACGCACCGGAGCTCATAACTTCCCGTCCGCCGTGATCCGGCCACAATCCCGAGATGCGACCCTCGGAACCGATATCGGTTGATTGTGACATTGCAACACTCGATTCAATCAGCCGTCTTGCTTACTATGGCCCCATGTTATCCAGCACACAGATGCTGCCCGGCACTTGCGCCACGGTGAGTACTAGACGGTCTTCCGTCAGTGAAAGCTCGACCTCGGGAATGTCCGTTGGAACCATCCCGCTCGGATTCCGGAAGACTTCACACAGAAGGATCATCCACAGGCTTGCTTTTTGCCAGGGCATTGCATTGTCTACTCCCGTCCTGCGCTACGAATTTCACACGTTCACATTCTTTGCGTGCAGGATCAGCAAGGGGAGGTGTTTGCGGCTCTGCATCGTGCGCCACGGACCGCAAACGAAATAGCAACGTCACGATCGAGGAAATCTGCATTGAGATTTTTGCGAGCCCCATCGAGTGCCCTCTTCAGATCTCCGTTCCTCGGGCATGTTGATACTTGCCTGCACCCTGCTCGATATAGCTCGAATTGAGTTCAGCAAGGTATCGCGGATTTCCATCAGGGTCCTCAAAATGCGCGAAGAAACCCGATTTCCCCGAACCTGTCGTTCTAGGAATCGCACGCCTTTCGCTCCCAACGCTCCGACTGCGTCGTTCGCGAGATGCAACGCCGGGTCACCGCGCGCCTCCCGCGCATGGACGAGAAGGCGAGCGGAACCGTCCACTGATTTGCTATCCTGATTGAGGTAGTCGTCGACAAACCGGGAGCGGAGAGATGGCCGAGTGGCTGAAGGCGCGCGCCTCGAAAGCGTGTATACCTTTACGGGTATCGGGGGTTCGAATCCCTCTCTCTCCGCCATTACGAAACGTTGGTCTTGAGGGCTGGATTTTGGGCGCTGCGGAGTATTTTTCTAGAGAATTTTGAACCTTTTTTGCATACCCTCGGCCGAGACCAAATTGCCAATTTTATTGGCGGTTAGGAGTTGAAAACGATCCGCCTCGAAAGCGGGTGAAAAACTCCAACGCTAACGAAAATAAACAACTTATCTCGCCGAGTATAGCCGAAAAGTTGTCGCGTTTCATGATAAGCGATCGCGGCCAACATGGCTGTGAAAATCTCTCCCCTTGTAGAACGGGAGGAACACGGTCAAAGGACTATCAAAGTGGCAGAAGCGCTCGAAAATGATTTCCATCGGCCAAACACTTCCGGCGCATTCCGAAGGCCACAACGTCAATTGATACGCTCCGATCAAAACCGCTTCTTTAGCGTGACACAAGCAATTGTATTTCCTGTTCAATTTCCGAGATCGCGATCGCAACTAGACTTCCCTCGCGCAATTGCTGATTTAGTTGTGGCAATCTCGTTTGCTTGAATGCGGACCACTCCACAATCCCTTCGTTGATCTGCTTGTTCGATTCCTTGTAAACAGGCAGTCGCCTGGGCAGGAACGACGCGATCCCCGCCGTCGACAACATGCAGCGCGGAAATCAGTTCAACATAACCGTCTTGTAGTCCTTCGGGCTGCTGTCGGCTGATCTCTTTATTGGTAAGAATTTTGTCGATTTCGGCTTGAACCGACACCAGCGCCAACTTGAGACCTGATTCTTCTCGCCCAGATTCTGTCCAACGTCCGCCAGTTGTTTCATCACCGAACCGATCTCAGCGAGGGCGCGCCGTGCCTCCATGGCCTCGCGAAGATTTCTTGACCGAGCCGCAACTGCCGCTGCAGTATCTCTTCCCTGGATTCTGCCCCGCGCAGTCTTGCCACGTCGCAGTCGACTCGATGGTCAGCGCAAAGTGGGTCAATACGAAGAACGTTGGCGCGAAGAGTGCGAGCGCGCGGGGCTTCTACATCGATTTTTTCATTCCTCCCGACCGTCTGGAAGCCGCCTACGTGCACGAGAGCATCGCCCGCGTTCGAGGAGCGGCGGCCTTTGCAATCAGGGCAGGAGCGAAGATCGTGAGTCTCGGCGGATTCAGCTCCATCCTGATCGAGGGCAACTTCGATCAGCTTCCGGAAAGACACCACACGGTCTTCACGACGGGCAATACGCTGACCGTTGGTTTCATCGTTCAGGGAATCAAGATGATGTGCAAACTGGAGGGCCGCGACCTCCGCAGATCAACCTTGCTGATCGTTGGAGCAACAGGAGATGTCGGTTCCGGCTGCGCCCGTTGCTTGGCGCCTGTTGTGCGGCGCGTGCTGCTCAGCGCAGGCAACGTGGAGCGACTACGCCTACGCAGGCTCGCCGCCGAGTTGCAGGCCGAGGGAGTTCAAGTGGAGACTGCGATCGATCTTTTGGAGAGCGACCACAAGCGATTCTCTGCAGGGGCAGATGTTGTGATCTGCGCGGCGAGTCTGGCGTCTCCTTCGCTTCTGTTGGGCCGCATCGCGCCCGACGCAATCGTTTGTGATGCGGGCTATCCGAAGAACCTCTCCCCAAGCGTACAGATGCCTGGCGCCAAGGTCTTCTTCGGAGGTTTGGGACAAATCACTGGCGGGTTGAAATTCGCGCCGGATTTTCATGGAATTCTGAATCGGCATCCGTTCCCCGACGTGGTCCAGGGATGTCTACTCGAAGGCATGGCTCTCGCCCTGGAGGGCCGGTTCGAACCGTTCTCCCAGGGAAGAGGGTCCATCACTCCCGAGCGGGTCGAGGAAATGGAAACCATTGCTGCACGGCATGGGATCTATCTCGCACCGTTTTACAACGCCGAGGGGACCGCCGAAGTGAAGCGAGACAATGCGGATGTTCCGTCTATCCCGGGGACTCTTTTAGTTGAACCATCGGGTATCGCGTCTCGGCGTCAACTTCTTCG
>Ga0137415_10003347_pt1 | contig 15923 bp, 14 predicted proteins | sample CZODoug3_1_1_16f_FD_183082 | JGI IMG/M metagenome (GOLD analysis project Ga0137415, IMG submission 183082) | Vadose zone soil fungal communities from Angelo Coast Range Reserve, California, USA - CZODoug3_1_1_16fungal (Hybrid Assembly) | ecosystem: Environmental > Terrestrial > Soil > Vadose...
TTTCCCGGGGCGGGCTCCCCCAGACAACTTCCAGGTTCGCGAGTTCTCGGAGGCGCACGGCGGAACGAAACTCGTGATCCTGGTCGCAAACCCCGCGAACCAGGATCAGTCTCGAGGGAATCAGTTCAGCACCAGGACCCGAACCTGGTTCGCGAGTTTCGCGCTTAGTAGGCGCCGCGCTGGGAGAAGACCGCGGCGGGCGTTCGGAAGAGGATCGTCACGTCGAGCCAGATCGACCAGTTCTCGAGGTAGTAGAAGTCGAGCCGCACGAGATCGTCGAACGTGAGATCCGAGCGTCCTGCGACTTGCCACAGGCCCGTCATGCCCGGCAGCACGTTGTAGCGCTTGCGGTGCCACGCCTCGAGACGGTCGTCGTCGATGGCGCGTGCGTAGTCGGCGTTGAGCGCCGAGACGAGCGGCAGCAGGTCTGCGGCCGGCAGGTCCGTCGCCGCCATCTCAGTAACCCATGTGGCGGCGATAGGCCTTCCAGAACCCGCGCACCGAGGCCTCGGTCGCACGCGTGTCCTGCGATTCGGCGCCCTCGCCGCCCATATTGACCACCGACAGCTCGTCCGCGGCGGCCGCGGCGCCGCGCTGGACGAAGCCGCCGACGCAGCCGTCCTCCATCGAAACGTAGCCCGCGGGGCCGACGAGGTTCGCCTGCCTCAGTCGTCGGCGGCGCATCGCGGGTGTGTCGTCGGCGAAGCCGAAGTACGTCCAGTGCAGCTCCATCGCGCCGGCGCCCTTGGGCAGGACCTGGCGCACGGCGAGGCAGTTCCCGATCTGCTGGAGCACGAAGTTGGGGAACACGGTGAGGATCTGCAGCTTGATGCCGTCGCCGAACTCGTCCACGGTGTCGAGGAGGCTCGGATCGGCGAGGCGATAATCGTCGTGGTCCGCACGGAGGCCCTGGTCGCGATAGGCTCCGCCCTCGCTGTCGTCGCCCCGATCGATCGTGGCGCTCGCGTGGTGCCCGCCGTCCGGGCTCACCACCACGCCGCCGCCCTGCGTGAGCCGCGTGACGCGGAAGGTGGTGAAGAACGCGTGGAGCAGGCTCGCGTGGTAGGTGTCCTTCACGTTCTCCACGTAGAGCTTCCAATTGTTCGGCAACGTCTGGACGAAGCGGCCGAGCACCTGCACGGGCTTATGCAGCACCCGCGCGACGCGCCGTCGCACCTCCTCGCCCAGGTACGGCTCGAGCGGCGGCGCCTCCGGAGACAGGCTCGCGAAGACGAGGCCGCAGAGCGTCGCCGTGCGCAGCTTCCGCGGGCCGTGCTCGGCCTTGCAGAACCCGGTCGGCATCCCGCCCCGACCGTGGGACCCCTTCTCGAACGCGATGCTGGCCAGGTTGCCCTCGAGGTCGTAGGTCCACGAGTGGTAGACGCACTGAAACCGCCTGGCCGTCCCCGCGTCGTCCAGGGCGATGAGCGCGCCGCGGTGCGCGCACCGGTTCTCGAAGGCGTGGACGGCGGCGTCTTCGCCGCGCGCGATGATCACCGGCATCTCGCCCACGAAGGTGGTGCGGTAGTCGCCGGGGCGCGCGACGTCCGACTCGAGGCAGACGTAGTTCCAGACCGAACCCTCGAAGATACGACGGAGCTCGGTGCGGTAGTTCGCCTCGTCCTGGTAGACCCAGTAGGGCACACGAGTGAGCGTCTCACCGGGCCAGGCGCGAGGCGCGGCGGGAGTCGTCATGCGCGCCCTCCTCTCGTCGAGCGGAACGACGTGGCCCCCACTAGCCCAGTCGGATCCGCGCCAGCACCGCTCCGATCTCGACCTCTTGGCCTTCCACGACGAGGATCTCCTCGACGGTGCCCGCGTGATCGGCCGGCACCACGATCTCCATCTTCATGGCCTGGAGCATCACCACCGGATCTCCGGCCGCCACGGCGCCGCCGGCCTTGACCGCCACGTTCGCGACCAGCCCCGGCACCGGCGCCACCACGTCCACGTTCTTCGCCATACCCTGATCCTCGCTCGGGTGAACTAGGAGAGAAGCGCGCGCAACGGCGTGACCTCGACGCCGGCCTTCACGAGACGCTCGCGCACCGCGCGGGCGATGGCCGGCGCGTTGTCGGCATCTCCGTGCACGCAGATGCTGCGAGCCGCGAGCGGCAGCCAGCCGCCGTCGCGGATCGGCACCTTCCCATCCGTCGCGAGCGTGACGGCGCGCGCGGCCACCACGTCCGGATCGCGGGCCTTCTTGGCTCGCTCGAGGATGAGCTGGCCTGCGGTGTCATAGTCGAGGTCGATGTAGCCCTCCATGACATAAGGCACGCCCACGCGCTTGGCGGCCGCCGCCCACAGTTCGCCGGTGAGGAGGAGGGTGAGCCCGCCCGGGAGCTCTTTGACCGCCTCCGCCATCGCCTCCGCGTAGGTCGCATCACGGGTGCACGTGACGTAGAGCATCCCGTGCGGCTTGACGTGCTCGACGCGGGCACCCTCGGCGGCCGCGAAGGCCTGGAGCGCGCCCGTCTGGTACGTCACGTAGTCCTTGAGTTCCTGCGGCGAGATGTCCATGCGGCGGCGGCCGAAGCCGATGAGGTCCGGGAACGAGACGTGCGCGCCGATGCCCACCCCGTGCTTCTTGGCCAGCCGCACGGTGCCGCGCATGACGTGCGGATCGCCGCCGTGATAGCCACAGGCGATGTTGGCGGAGCTCAGAAGGGGCATGAGCTCGCCGTCGTTACCGAGGATCCAGCGGCCATAGCTCTCGCCCATGTCGGCGTTGATGTCGATCTTGATTGCCATGATGCTACCCCCTCTCGATCGAACGTTCCGAGACCGCGGCGTCGAGCGAGCGCGCCAGCGTGAGCGCCTCGTCGATGGTGACCTCCTTGAACTTGATCGTGTCACGGCCGGGCATGAGCTGACCGACCTTCCAGGTCGAGGCGTACACGAGGGTGGCGTTGCAGATGAAGCCGCCGAGGCTCGGCCCGTCGGCCACCAGGATGATCGGCTGGTCGCCGCTGACGTTCACCGTCCACACGGCGTAGCCGTTGTCGAGAATGTTGGACGGGTGGCCGCCCGCCACGCCGCCGCCCGTCCGTGCCCACTGCCACTTGTGCGACTCGAGCCGCACGCCCATGCGGTTCGAGTTGCGGTCCACCTTCCAGGCATGGCTGAAGAAGAACTCCATGTCCGCGGGAGTCATGTAGTCGGGGTCGGCCTGGGGGCCCCGCATCGCCTCGATCTCCCATTGGGTGCCGTAGCGAGGCCGGAGGTCCATCCGTAGGCGACGGCCGACCAGCCGCTCGGGGGCGCCGTCCCGCCTCAGCGGAACCTGGTCGCCCTTCTTGAGCCCGCGCCCCTGGAATCCGCCGAAGCCACCGACGGTGAACGTGGCCCGGCTACCCATATACTCCGGTACCTCGAACGCGCCGCTCACGGCCACGTAGGCCCTGAACCCGGCGCCCTTGACCGTCTTCATCTCGAGATGGTCGTCCGGCTTCACCGCGACGCTCTCCCAAAGCGCCAGCGGTTGCCCATTGAGCGTCGTCTGCATGTCGGCGCCGGTGACGGCGAGGGTGCGCCGGTCGTGGAAGCGGGCCTTGAGACCACCCGCGGTCACCTCGAGCGCGGCCGCCCCCGGTGGGTTGCCGACGAGCAGGTTGGCGACGCGGAATGCGAAGTGGTCCATCGGGCCGGCCGGGTAGGTGCCGAGGTCCAGATATCCGACCCGCCCGGGATAGTCCTGCACGGTCGTTTGGATGCCGCCTTCGAGGACCTCGAGCATACCGCTCCCTCCCTATGGTATTGCGACGTGCTTCACGGCTTCGGCCTGACGCCGCTGGAAGGCGGCCACTTCGTTCTTGATCGAGTCGAGGAAGCCGAGGTAGGACTTCACGTTCAGCGCCTCATACCCGACGATCTTGTACCGGTAGGTCCCGTTGTAGACCTGCTCGCGGATCGACTCGAGCTCCTGGTCGGTCACGCGCACCCATCGAATGCGGTCGGCCGGATTCAAGAGAATGGGGTTCGTCTTGAAGGCGGGGTTCCGCTGCTGGAGGTCAAAGATCGGGATGGTGCGCCCGAAGAGCTGATAGCCCCCGGGGGAGGCCACGGGGTAGATGGCCACGCACGGCCCCCCGATGCCGACGGCGCCCTCGGGGGTCCAGGGCCGGGTCGGATTGTATTTCGGCGTCACGATGGCGTAGCGGGGGTCGAGCGGGAACATGAACGGGAGGCCGGGCCAGAACCCGATGCAGGCGTTCCACCACTCGGTCGCGCACACGTAGTGGATGACCTCGGTCTCGTCCTTGAGACCGTTGTACTTCGCGATGTAATCGATGTTGTGGCCGTTCACGATGTTGGGCGCGTCCTGTCGCGTGTACTTGACGTACCGTTCGATGTCGGCCCGCGTCCACTGGTCGGCGAAGGCGATGGGCAGCTCGACGCGGCGGCTCGGGATGTTGAGCTCGTCCACGGAGGGGATCGTGTCCTCGAGCGTCTTGAGCGTGTCGACGAGCCGTCGCGTCGGGAGCCGCAGGCTGTCGTATTGGATCAGCATGCTCCGCAGGGCGGGCACCGTCTCGATGAGGCCGTCGAGCCTGGCCTTCTTGAGGGCGTCGTTGAGACCGAAGATGCGAAAGTTGGTGGTCAGATCCAGCACCATGTCACCATACTCGAGAAGCACGAATCGGTCCCCGGCGTAGCGATAGACAACCGTGGGCCGCTCGCCGTTGGCAGGTAGGGTGTCGATCACGGCGCGGTTCTCACGGGTCGTTTGCGACATCGCTCTCACCTCACGTCGCGCTGGGGCTGCCGAGTCGGGCCCAGGCGGGCGTCAGACCGGCCGCTTCCCGAAGCACCTCTGAGACCGCCGTCCAATCCAGGTCTCCGTTTCCTCGTGCGACGGCGGACAGCAGATGGTCGTGGGCCAGGCTCGCCGCCGGCATGGGGACGCCGAGCCGGTCCGCGGTCCGCAAGATCAATCGCACATCCTTGAGTCCGAGCGCCATTTGGAATCCAGCCGGACGAAAGGCGCCCCGGCACATCCGCTCCCCGTTCGCATGGTACACGGGCGAGGTGAAGAGCGCGCCGTTGAGCGTATCGAGCACCGCCAGCCGGTCGAGCCCGGCCTTCTCGACGAACGCGAATGCCTCGCCCAGAGCCTCCAGCATCACCAGCAGCAGGAAGTTTCCCGTCAGCTTCACGAGGTTGGCTTGGCCCGGGTCGTCTCCGACATGCGCGATCCCGCGGCTCAGCACCTGGAGCGCCGGACGCGCCGCCTCCAGCGCTGCCGCCGGCCCGGCCGCGATCACGTAGAGCTTGCCCTGCTCGGCGGTCTCGGGCCGCCCGAAGACGGGCGCCGCCACGTAGTGGCTGCCGTGCGCGCGGTGGGCGTCGGCGAGCCGCCGGGAGGTCGCCGGCTCCACGGTGCTCATCCCGACGTGGATCCCTCCCGGTGTGAGCCCGGCGAGAAGGCCTCGCTCGCCACCGACGACGGCGTCGAGGGCGAGATCGTCGGCGACCATGGTGAAGACGATCCGTGCGCGCCCTCCGGCTTCGGCCGGTGACCTCGCGAGGGCGGCGCCCTTGGTCACGAGCGGTCGCGCCCTCTCCTCCGTCCGGTTGTAGACCACGAGCGGAAAGCCGGCGGCGAGCAGGTTCGCGGCGATCGGCAACCCCATGTTGCCGAGGCCGATGACGGCTACCGGATCTGGCACGTTCGCTCTCTCCTGGCCGACCGCCGCGCGTCAGTCCTCACGGAGCTTCGTCACGTAGCGATGACGCACCTCGTCCATCACCACGGCGAAGATCAGGAGGACCCCGAGCACCACCATTTGGAGATACGATTGGATCCGGACGAGGTTCATGCCGTTCTCGAACCACTCGATGAACACGGCGGCCAGCACCACGCTGCCGAGCCGACCGGTGCCGCCCCGAAGGCTCACCCCGCCGATGACGCAGGCAGCGATCGACCGGAGCGGCATGGCGGCACCGATGTTGGCCTCTCCGGTCTCGAGGCGGGCGGTGAGCATCACCCCGTCGAGCGAGGACAGGAATCCACAGAGCACGTAGGCCATGAAGAGATACCAGCGAGCCGAAATACCGCTCAGCATGGAAGCCTTGATGTTGCCGCCGATCGCGAAGAAGTAGCGGCCCGTTCGCGTCCAGTTCAGCAGGACGTACATGGCGAGGATGACGACCACGGTCACATACACGGGCACCGGGATCCCCAGCACCTTGCCAAACCCCAGCGTGGCGCCGAACTGGGTCGGCATCCCGTACACCGGCACGCCGCCCGTCATGAAGAGCGCGAGCCCGAAGCCGATGGAAGCCATGGCCAGGGTCATCATGAACGGCGACACATTGAGGGCGGCCACCCCGAGCCCGTTGACGACGCCCATCGTCGTGCCCGCCCCGAGACCGGCCAGGATCCCGAGCCCGATCGCCGTGCCCACCGCGTTCGGCTCGCCGCCCACGATCGAGGCCATCACCTTCGCGGAGACGACGCTCGTCATCGCCACGATGACGCCCACGGAGAGGTCGAAGCCGCCGGTGAGGAGGGCGAGCATCTGCGCCATCGAGACGACCGTGAGGTAGGTCGCCTGGCGGGCGACGTTGAAGATGTTCTGCCCCGACAGGAACCGTGGCTCGGCGATTCCGAATCCGACGACGAGGATGAGGAGCAGGAGGGGCAGGACGCCGAAGTGGACGAAGGTGATCCGCACGAGCCGCACGAGGGCGTTGCCCGAGGCGGCGCGACGGGCGGTGGTGGCGATGCCGATGTTAGCCACGGGCGACCGCCGTCCGCGGCTCGAAGAAGTTGGACAGGATCGCCTGCTCGGCGATCTCGGAGCCCTTCAGCTCCGCTCGCATGCGGCCCCGGTACATCACGTAGGTCCGGTGGGTGAGGTGGAGGATCTCCGGCAGGTCTGAGGAGATGAGGAGGATGCCCGCCCCCTCCCGCTCGACGAGGTCCTTCATGAAGCGATAGACCTCCGTCTTCGCGCCCACGTCGATCCCCATCGTCGGCTCGTCCATGATGAACAGCTTCGGCCGCCGTGTGAGCCCCTTCGCCAGCATGACCTTCTGCTGGTTGCCGCCCGAGAAGAAGGTGACGGCACGCTCGATCCGGGGCGGCACGATGCCGAGGCGCTCGGCGAGGCGGGCGCAGATGCTGCGCTCGCGGTGCCGGTTGAGGAACAGTCGCCCGCTGAATTCCCGCAGCGGCAGGCCGGCCAGCGCGATGTTCTCGCGCACACTCCGCTCGAGCAGGAGCCCCTCGAGCCGCCGATCGGGCGGGAGGTACACGAGGCCGGCGTCCAGCATCGCGCGCGGCGTCGGGTGGGCGACGGGCGTGCCGCGGAACCGGATCGTCCCGGCGTCGATCGGCTCCACGCCGAAACAGGCGCGCCCGACCTCCGACTTGCCGGACCCCACCAGCCCCGCGAGCCCGACGATTTCCCCCGCGCGGACCGTCAGCGACACGCCGTGCACGGCGTCGCCGACCGTGAGCCCCTCCACCGCGAGCCACTCGTCGCCGGGGCGGTGCTCGATCCTGGGGAAGAACGCCTCGATCTTGCGGCCGGTCATCAGCTCCACGAGCTTGTCGGCGCTCGCCTCGCTCACGCTCAATGTGTCGACGCGGCGCCCGTCGCGGAGGACCGTGATACGGTCGCCGATCCTGTGGACCTCGTTCATGCGATGGGTGATGTAGATGATGCCCACACCCTGTCGGGTGCACTCCTGGACGAGCTGGAAGAGCCGCGCGGTCTCATGCTCGGTGAGGGCGGCCGTCGGCTCGTCGAGGATCAGGATGGAGAGATCCCCGCGCAGCGCCTTGGCGATTTCCACCATCTGCTGCTCGGCGCGCGAGAGGCGATTGACGCGTGTGCGGGGCCGGAGCGGGAACCCCAGCCGCGCCAGCGTCTCCTCGGCCCGCCGATGGAGGGCCGGCTTGTTGAGGAACCCGCCCTTCGTCAGCTCGGCGCCGAGGAAGAGGTTCTCCTCGACGGTGAGCTCGGGCACGAGGCTGAACTCCTGGAAGACGGCACTGATGCCGCGCTGGCGCGCGTCGTGCACGGAGTGGAACCGGACCGACTGACCCCGGAGCCGGATGTCGCCCGCGTCGGGTCGCAGGGCGCCGGCCACGATGTTGATCAGCGTCGACTTGCCGGCGCCGTTCTCCCCGAAGAGAACATGGACCTCACCGGCGTGGAGGTCGAAGTCCACGCCGTCGAGGGCCTGCACTCCGGGGAACCACTTGCTCACCGCCCGCAAGTGGAGCAGGGGCGGGGCCCCGGCGATCACCTCCGGGGCCCCGTCTGCACGCGCATCGATCACCGCCACGCGATCGGCTCCTAGTCGACGCTGAACGTGGGCTTGAAGTCCGGCGGCGCCAGCGACGACTCGTAGTGGAACGAGCCGATGTTGGACTTGTCGATCACGTAGATCGCCGGCCCCGTGTGCTTCGTGTAGGGCTTCTTCTCGAGGATGCGCGTCGCCTGGTCGATGGCGATCCTGCCCTGAATCACCGCCGAGTCGGTGGGGGCGGCCATGACGGCGCCGCGCTTGATGTCCTGGTAGACGCCGGGCGTGAAGTAATACGCGAGGACCTTGATCTTGTCAGACTTGCCGGCGTCACGGAGGGCCTGTACCGCCGCTTCCGTCGTGGGGGAGGTGCCCACGATGTAGTCGATGTCGGGATACGCCTGGAGCGCGTCCTCCACGAGCTTGAGCTGGACCTCCTTGCCGGTGTCGCCGTACTTGGTGGTGACTACCTCGATCGCGCCTTTCGCCACCGCCTCCGTGAAACCCTTGTTACCGGCGACGACCCAGCCGGCCCCCGGAGGGCCCGGAAACCAGGCGACCTTCACCGGTTTGGAGCCCTTCGCATGCCTCTTCACGAGGTACTCTCCCGCCTGGTAGCCCATCTCCGCGAAGGAGACGAGCGACTTGGCGGCGAGTTTCGGGGAGCTGATGCCGTTGATCACGTCGATGACCGGGATACCCTTGGCGCTGATCTCCTCGACCAGCTTGTTGAGCCCGGTCTCGGAGATCGCGCCGATGATCACGGCGTTGGCGCCCTGGGCGACGCAGTCCTCGATCTGGCTGACCTGCTTGGCCAGATTCGTGTAGCCGCCGGCCTCGACGAGCTGCATCTTGACGCCGAGGCGACGCGACTCGGCCACGACGCCGTAGTCGACGGCGATCCAGTAGGCATCCTTCATGTGGGGGAACGACACACAGAGGTTCCATTTCTTGGATGCACGATCGAGGGGGATGTACTCCTTCTTGACCTTCTTGCCCTCCATGTTGAAGGGCGGGTCCCTGTCCTCGACCGGGAACGGCCACCACGGCTTCTCCTGGGCGACCCCGATCGCGCCCACGCCGAACACCACGGCCGCGAGGGCGAGACACACGACCAGCTTCCCTAGCCGTCTCATGACGAGCCTCCTTTCGGTCACCATCGTCTGCTACAAGGATCTCGAGCCCCTCCGCGAGGAACTCGTCGCACGCGCGCCGGAACGCGGCCTGCTGGAGGCGGTTGCCCGCCTGTCGTCGGGCCGGCCGGCCAGCGACGGCGATTCTACGCTGGGAGCAGTCTCGTCTCAAGGTCGCATGGCATGGAGCCACCTTCTGCCCGCGGACCTGCGTTGCGCGGTCTCGGCCGCGGAGACCCGTGGCACCACGGTCGGACCCGCCTGATTTTGCGGTCCCTCCGTTGGGTGATATGACTGGAGAGTGGCCCAGTCGCTCGAACTGATCCGATGCCTCGAAGCCAACGTCGCTCGGGCGCTCGTCGGCAAGCCCGACGTCGTGCGCCTGGCGGTCGTCGGTCTCCTCGCCCGCGGCCACCTCCTCATCGAGGACGTGCCCGGCGTCGGCAAGACGACGCTCGCCGCGGCGCTCGCGCGCTCGATCGGCGTCGGCTTCCAGCGCATCCAGTTCACCTCCGACATGCTGCCCTCCGATATCCTCGGCGTCTCGGTCTGGCAGGCGGAGCGAGGCGAGTTCGTCTTCAAGCCGGGACCGCTCTTCACGAACATCGTCCTCGCCGACGAGATCAATCGAACGACACCGAAGACGCAATCGAGTCTGCTGGAGGCGATGAACGAGACGCAGGTGTCGCTCGACCACTCGACCTATCCGCTGCCACGCCCCTTCATGGTCCTGGCCACGCAGAACCCGCTCGAGTACGAAGGCACGCACCCGCTCCCCGAGTCGCAGCTCGATCGCTTTCTGCTGAGGATTCGGGTCGGGTATCCGGAGGCCGGCGACGAGAAATCGATCCTGCGCGGCGCCGGCGTGCTGTCACCCGACGGGCTGGCGCCGGTCCTCGGGGTGGACGACGTGCTCGCGCTGCAAGAGGAGGCCGAGCGCGTGCGCGCGGCGGAGCCGGTGCTCGACTACGTGATGGCGCTCGTCACGGCCACGCGCCGGTCGCCGCTCCTGACCCTCGGCGTGAGCCCGCGCGGAGCGCTCGCGCTCCTGCGTTCGGCGCGCGCCGCCGCCCTCGCCGACGGCCGCGATTACCTGGTGCCGGACGACGTGAAGAGCCTCGCGGTGGCCGCGCTGGCGCATCGCGTCCTCGCGAAGGGCCGGGTGGGCGCGCCCGGCGAGCGAGGCGCCGACGCCGAGTCGGTCATCCGGTCGATCATCCAGCAGGTTCCAGTCCCCAGGTGAGGCGCCGCGTCGGCTGGCCGCCCTCGTGGCCGCGCCGCACGCTGTGGCCGACGCGCGACGGCTGGTGGTATCTCGGCGCCGCACTCGCCCTCGGCTTCGCCGCGATCAACACCGGCAACAATCTCCTGTACCTGCTCGTGTCGATGCTCCTCGGCCTCGTCGTCGTCTCGGGGGTCCTGTCGGAGCAGTCGATCCGCGGGCTCCGTGTCGAGCCGCTTCCGCCCGCCGAGCTCTTCGCCGGCCGCCCGACGCTCTTCGCCGCGCGCGTCCGCAACACGAAGCGCTGGCGCACGTCCTACTCCGTCACGCTCGAGGTGCTGGACGGTGGCCACCGGACGCACGTGTCGCGGCTCGAGGCGGGCGGCGAGCGGCTCGTCACCTGGCCGGCGACGCCCGGGGCCCGGGGGCGCCAGCGCTTCCCGGCGTTCCGGATCGTCACGCGCTTCCCCTTCGGCCTCTTCGTGAAGGGAGGCCACGCCGCCTCCGGGCTCGAGATGCTGGTGTACCCGGCGGTCGCGCCGATTTCCGACCCGGACCGTCGCGTGCTCGAGGGCGTCGAAACCTCGACCGTCCGGCGGCGCGGTCGCGGCCACGAGCTCTACAACCTGCGCGACTACCGCCAGGGCGACGACCCGCGCCTCATCCACTGGCGCTCGACCGCGAAGTCGGGCGCGCTGATCGTCCGCGAGCTCGAGGCAGACTCGGCGCGCGACGCGCGTATCGTGCTGAAGGGGACCGGCCGGCGCGACGCGGAGCGACTCGAGCGCGGCCTCGCTCGGGCGGCCTCGTTCGCCGTGCACCTGCTCCGCGCCGGCGCCTCGGTCGAGCTGACGGGATGCGGCATCCACGTGCCGTCCGGGGCCGGCTCGGCTCAGCGAACACGACTGCTCACCGCGCTCGCGCTCTTCGCGCCGGTCGCGGTCGCCACCGCGCCGGCGCCCGAGCGCCGGGGTGGGCGCACGCGCGAGATCACCGTGGAGCTCGACTGACGTGGCTCCCGCGCCCGCGCTCAGGCTCGCGACGATGCTGCTGGCGCTCGACGGGCTCGCGGCCCTGCACCTCGCCGGGCTGCTCGGGACGGCGGGCGCCGTCGTGGTCGCGCTCATGAGCGTGCTGGCGTGGCGCAACGAGCCGCTACGCGACGGGGTGGACGCCGTGCCGGGGCTCGGACGCGGTGTCGTGATCCTCGCGGCGGGCGTGTCGGCCCTCGACCTCCTGTACGTGGCGGCCTCGATGCTCGACGGGCTCGCGCGGCTCCTGGTCTTCCTCCTGCTCTACCGCCTCGTCATGCGCAAGGCGCTCCGCGACCTGCGGGATGTCGCGTTCCTCACCTTCTTCATGCTCGTCGCGGCCGCGCCCCTCACCTTCGGCGTCGGCTTCCTGTTCGTGTTCCTCGCCTTCCTCGTGCTCGGAACGTGGATGCTGATGCTCTATCACGTGGCGACCGAGTCCGAGCGCGTCGGCGATCGCGTCGACGACGCCGCCGGAGCGCTGGGACGCGACCTCCTCGGGCTCGCCGTCGGCGCCTCGGCCGCCACGCTGGCGCTCACCGCGGCGCTCTTCTTCCTCATCCCGCGCGTCGGCCAGGCGGCCCTCACGCTGCGCGGCCACCAGCCCCGCATGCTCACGGGCTTCTCCGACCGGGTGGAGCTCGGCTCCTTCGGGGAGATCGAGACCGACGCGACGGTCGTCATGCGCGTGCGCATCCTCGGCGCGGGCGTCGCGGATCCGGAGCGGCTGCCGGGGCTCCGGTGGCGCGGCCTCGCCCTCGACCGGTACGACGGCAGCGCCTGGACCTCGAGCCGGCGCGCGCGGGCGGCCGTCCAGCGCTCGGCGCTCGGCCGCTTCGAGCTGGCGCCGTTCCGCGGCACGGGGCCCGTCGTGGTGCAGGAGATCTACCTCGAGCCGTTCGGCGCCGATGTGCTCTTCGCGGCGCCCAGGGCGCTTTCGATCGAGCTGCGTGCGGACGCGGTGCTCGTGGACGACATGGCCGACGTCTCGGTGCCGAACGCGGTCGCCCGCTCCCGCTACGTCGTCGAGTCGGAGCTCGAAGCGGGCCCGGCGGGGGGCGACCGTCCGCTCGACGACGGGGCGCGCGCGCGGTACCTCGAGCTCCCGCCGCTGCCGGCGCGGGTCGGGCGCCTGGCGCTCGAGGTCACCGCGGGTGCGCGCGATCCGCGCGAGGCGGCCCGCGCGCTGACCGCGCACCTCGCGAGCCGTTACCGCTACAGCCTGGCGCTGAGGCGCGCGACGGCGCTCGATCCCGTGGACGAGTTCCTCTTCGTCCAGCGCGCCGGCAACTGCGAATACTTCGCCGCCTCGCTCGCGGTCATGCTCCGGTCCATCGGCATCCCGGCGCGCGTCGTCAACGGCTTCCAGCGCGGCGAGTGGAATCCCTACGGCCGGTACTTCATGGTACGGCTGCTCGACGCGCACTCGTGGGTCGAGGCGTACCTGGACGGCGCGTGGGTGAGCCTCGACCCCTCGCCACGCGCCGGCGTGGACGCCGCGGGGGCGCCCGCCGCGGTGACGCTGTACCTCGACGCGCTGCGAGTCCGCTGGTACCGCTACGTCGTCAACTGGAGTCTCCAGGATCAGGCGATGGCGGCGCTCAGGGTCCGCGAGGCCGCGCTCGGCTGGAAGCCACGACCGCCCGCGCTCGCGGAGTGGCGGTCGCTCCCGCGAGGGATCCACGTCCTGCTCGCGCTGGGCGTCGTGACGGTCGCGCTGCTCGCGTGGACGCGCCGCTCCGGGGCGACCGCGCGGAGCGGGCAGGCGATGCCATCCTTCTATAGGGGGGCGCTGCGCGCCCTCGCCAGGCGGGGCCTCGTGCCGACGGCGGGGGAGACCGCGCGCGAGTTCGCCGCGCGGGTTGCGGACGCCCTGCCCGCCGGCGCCGCGCCCTTCGCCGCGCTGACGACCGCGTACGAGCGCCTTCGCTTCGGCGCGACCCCGCCCAGCGAGGAAGAGGCGCGACGGATACGGCGATCGGGCGTGGAGCTCCGGAGCCATCTCGCCGCGTTCTGAGGCCGGCCACGGTACAATGCGTCCTCGCGGACCTCCGCTCCAATGGGCAGACACGACCTCGAGATCGCCCGCGCCGTCAAGCTCCAGCCCATCCAGCAGGTCGCCGAGTCGCTCGGCCTCGGCGTCCAGGACCTCGAGCCCTACGGGAGCGACAAGGCGAAGATCCGCTGGGACGCCGTCGCACGGCTCGACGACCGGCCCGACGGCGCCCTCGTCCTCGTCACGGCCATGACGCCGACGCCCGCCGGCGAGGGAAAGTCCACGACCACGATCGGCCTCGCCGACGGCCTGCGCCGGCTCGGCACGCGTGCGGTCGTGGCGCTGCGCGAGCCGTCGCTCGGCCCCGTCTTCGGCGCCAAGGGCGGTGCGACGGGTGGAGGGCACGCCCAGGTCGCCCCGATGGAGGACATCAACCTCCACTTCACCGGCGACATGCACGCGATCGGCGCGGCTCACAATCTGCTCACGGCGATGCTCGACAATCACCTCGCGCAGGGCAACGTCCTCGGGCTCGATACGCGCCGCATCCTCTGGAAGCGCGTGGTGGACATGAACGACCGCGCGCTCCGGAACATCGTCGTCGGGCTCGGCGGCCCGGCCCACGGCGTACCGCGCGAGTCGGGCTTCGAGATCACGGTCGCCTCCGAGGTCATGGCGATCCTGTGCCTGTCGCGCGATCTCCACGACTTCAAGGCGCGCGTCGAGCGGATCGTCGTCGGCGAGGCGGCCGACGGCGCGCTCGTCACGGCGCGCGCGCTCCGCGCGGCGGGGGCGATGGCGGTGCTCGTGAGGGACGCGATCAAGCCGAATCTCGTCCAGACGCTCGAGGGGACGCCCGCGCTCGTCCACGGCGGGCCCTTCGGCAACATCGCCCACGGCTGCAACAGCCTCATCGCGACTCGCCTCGGGCTGCGGCTCGGCGAGGTCCTCGTGACCGAGGCCGGGTTTGCGAGCGACCTCGGGATGGAGAAGTTCCTCGACATCAAGTGCCGGACGGGCGGCCTCGTGCCCGCGCTCGCCGTGGTCGTGGCGACGGTGCGCGCCCTCAAGATGCACGGCGGCGTCGCGCTGTCCGCCCTCGACCGCGAAAACGTCGACGCCGCGCGGCGCGGCTTCGAGAACCTCGCCAAGCACGTCGAGAACGTGCAGGCCTTCGGCCTCACGCCCGTCGTCGCGCTGAACCACTTCGCGGAGGACACGGACGCGGAAGTCCGGGCGGTGCTGGATCTGTGTCGCGCCGCCGGTGTCGGCGCCGGCGTCTCGCGAGCCTGGGCCGAGGGCGGCGCGGGAACATTGGAGCTCGCGCGTCTCGTCCTCGACGCGATCCGGCGCGCCGACCGGACCCGATTCAGCTACCTCTATCCGGAGGACCTGACGCTCCAGCGGAAGATCGAGACGATCGCCACCCGGATGTACGGAGCCGACGGGGTGCGCCTCGCTCCCGCGGCCCAGGCCAAGCTGGAGCGCTGGGAGGCCCTCGGCTACGGCCGGCTCCCGGTCTGCATGGCGAAGACGCAGAACTCGCTCTCGGACGACCCGAAGCAGCGCGGGCGCCCGCGCGGCTTCACGGTCACGGTGCGTGACGCGAAGCTCTGCGCCGGCGCCGGGTTCGTCGTCGCCTACGCGGGCGACATTCTGACGATGCCGGGCCTGCCGAAGGCGCCCGGGGCCGAGTCCATCGACATCGACGCCGACGGCAACGTCGTCGGCCTCTTCTGAACGCGGCCATGCAGACGACGGTCTTCGAGGCGTTCCTCACGACAGCGGAGGTCGCGCCCGGCAGACCGTTCCTCTGCGCCCCGCCGGCGCCCGACCGCGCCTACCATCCCGCCGGTGTCGAGTTCACCTACGCCCAGACGAAGGAGCGTGTCCTGCGGCTCCGCGAGGTCTACCGCACCGCGGGCTACGGCCACGGCCACCGGGTGGCGGTGCTCCTCGAGAACCGCCCGGAGTTCTTCTTCCACTACCTGGCGCTGAACGCCCTCGGGTGCGGGATCGTGCCGGTCAACCCCGACCACCGGCACGACGAGATGCTCTACCAGATGGAGCACTCGGAGGCGGACCTCGTCGTGTCCATCGCGAGCCGCGTCGCCGACCTTGAGGCCGTCGCGCGCGACCGCACGAAGCCCTTGCCCGTCGTGAACGCCGACGCCGCGCCCGCGACGCTGCCGAGGCCCGGGCCCCCGCCGAGGCCGGGCGCTCCCGGGCTCGGCACCGAGTGCAGTCTCCTCTACACCTCGGGCACGACGGGACGTCCGAAG
>Ga0137415_10003351_pt1 | contig 15913 bp, 17 predicted proteins | sample CZODoug3_1_1_16f_FD_183082 | JGI IMG/M metagenome (GOLD analysis project Ga0137415, IMG submission 183082) | Vadose zone soil fungal communities from Angelo Coast Range Reserve, California, USA - CZODoug3_1_1_16fungal (Hybrid Assembly) | ecosystem: Environmental > Terrestrial > Soil > Vadose...
CTCTTCGCTGCAGCGATGTCGGCGCGGCCTGCCGTTGCAAATGCAAGGGCGAGGAGGACGCCGATCCTGAGTGTGAGGCGGTATCGGATCATGTTGGCTCCGTGCGCGGATTGGGCGACCGCCGAGTGCGGGTCGGGTCTCGCTCATACTACAAAGCACAGACGTTCGTTCGGGAGGCCGCGTCAATCGTGGAGACAGTTGATTCAAGACTCCGGATTTATTTTGAAATTCTTATCCATCGAGAGTCCGTGAGACGCAAGCAGGACAAGTTCTGAGATGAAGAACGGACCGGGTCCACACGCTTTCCCGGTCGAGAAATGGGAATCGAAGCGCCATTGCTACGGCGAGTGCGCCGACAGCTTCACCAAACGACATCGCGGGCGGCGGCGGCGCGAGCCGCACAGGCGAACGCGCTCGGCCAGCTGCACCGGATGCTGGCGGGGCGCTGAGCGTTCACGCGCCTGCGTGGAGAACCGACCGGTACGGAGGGGGTGTCGAGGCGGACGCCTTAGGTGTGATTCCACTGTTCAAGGCCGGACGATGCGCGCGCCCAGTGTGACGGCGCGCACAACGCTCGCGCACGAGCGGCCACTACGTATCCGCACGCCCATGTCGCGCTGGAATGGGCGGTCCATGGCTGCGATGGCAAAAGAGACGGCGTATTACCTGAACACGAAGCTTCCAAGGCTGGCGTTGATCGCCAAGGGCATACGGTTCCCGGCGGGCCAATGGATCCGCATCGCAGGCGGCAGCGTGATGCCCTGGCACGTCGAGGAGCTGGTGCCGGACCTCTTTCCAGCGCTCCGCGGAAGACCGGTCCCGTTCCGCGTCCTGCTTACTGATTTCGACGTGACCGAGTACGAGCGGGAGGTGCGTTGGTCCGAGGGGCCGACGGTGCCGTGAAGACCAGGCCTTCCTCCTCGACGCCGGGAGCGCGTCTCGGTTGAGGTGGCCTCCAGCGCGGCTCGCTGAAGCTGTCGCGCCGGCCACAGCGCCGGCAATGGGGAGTGACCTGGCTTGCCGATCACGCCTGAGCGGTGGAAGAACGGAACGCGACCGCAGACGCACCGGCTGTCGAGCGGCCAAGACGGGCGCGGGGGTTGTTCGCCACCCGACGCCGTTTTTCACGGTGCCGGCATCGCCGTGTCTCCCGAAGCGGAGGGACGGAAGGATGCCGAGAGTGGTCCTGGTGGGAAGCGATCTCAAAGTGCGTACTCAGCTCTTCGGCTTGCTCGCCGAACATGGCATGTCCGTCGTGGCGGCGGACGACGCGGCGGATGCGATCGCCCGCGTCAACGCGATGGATGCCCCGCCGGATCTGGTGCTGGTCGACCGCCGTGTCGCCCGCGAGGGCGAGCGGGAGCTGCTCGACTGGATGAGGTCCCGTTCCCGATTTCCGAAGGTGCCGATGGTGCTCTTCACGGCGCACGGTGGCAGGTCGGAGGGCGCCACCTCCGTCGACGACCTCAGGGAAGCATTCGACGCAGCGCTCGTGCTCGCCATCGTGCAAGCCATCTGCGAGCCGCCCTGAAACAGGTCGCCTTCCAGCTCCAGCCGGCAGATGTTCTGCAACAACTCGGGCAGGTAGTGGGTCCTGCCGCCTTGTGCGTGAACGCCCCTACGTCGAGTGCCGGACGCGAAAAGCGACGAGGCAGTCCGATGCTGGACAGCGAAAATGCGCCTCGTCACTTGCAGTGCGTGGCACGGGTGGTCGTCCATACGTACGCTCCCGGACGGTGGCTCAGATCTCCTTCACGGTGGACGCGGAGATGCAGCTCCGGCGCACAGTCGGGCTGCGCGCCCGGACCAAGCGCGTGGTCTTGGAAGTGCTGGAGGCGGCGCTGGAGATCGGCAGGCTCGGCATGGGCCACGTGCACAAGGACGCGCCGTTGATCATCCGGGTGGGCGCCCACCTGGTGACCTACTCGCTGGATCTGGAGAGCGAGTCCGCCACCATCTCGGGAGCTGAGCCGCTGCGTGAAGCATCGGCCTGAACCTTGGGATCTCCCCAACCGCTGTCGATCATTCGCGCGGCTGCAGCGCTCATTCGCGCGCGGCGAAGCTCGCGCGTTGGCCACGCAGCTCGTCCTGTTCCACCGGGCGTATGCCATCCACGCGTGCGGCGCCGTGCGATGCGAGCGGCGGTCGCTCCCAAGACCACGCCGACAAGCATGCCGAAGCCGGGGATGGTGACGAACGCGTCCTGGTGCGACGCGCCTCGTCCTTGCGAGTTCAGGTACGAATTGCTTACGTCGACGTCGGTCCAGGGGCGCCGGGATCGCGTAACCGTGCTAGATCACAGGCACGGAGGAGTGGCCGAGAGGCTGAAGGCGGCGGTCTTGAAAACCGCTGGCCCGAAAGGGCTCGCAGGTTCGAATCCTGCCTCCTCCGCCAACAATTTCGCCGATTGACCGACCGCACTGCGCTGGCGCGCTGGAGGTTTCCGCGCTTCCTCACGCGGTCCCTGTTGCATGCCGCGGAATCAGGCAAAGCTCGATGACCGCGTGGAGAAGCTCGGCGAGCTGGAGTTCCAGCTCGCCTGAGCCTCAGAAGGTGAAGATCGCCGACGCGGCCAGGACCAACCCGAGCGTCACCACCGTGATGGTCAGCTCGGCGAGCGCGCCGACCACGAAGGGCCGAACCCCCTGGCGCTTGATCTCGCGGAAGTCCGTCTTCAGCCCGACGCCGGCGAAGGTGAGCAGGAACGCCCAGCGAGACAGATTCGCCAGCGAGGCGATCTGCACCTTGTCGAAGACCTGGAACGTCGCCAGGAGCGAGACGAAGAGGAACCCGAGGACGAACTTGGGGAACTTCTGCCAGAGGAAGGCCGCCTTGCCTTCCACGGCTTTCGCCTGCCCGCGCGAGGCCCAGTAGATCGCGTATCCCAGGACGACGAACCCGATCATCGCGTTGCGCGTGGACTTGGTGAGCACGGCGATCTTGCCGGCGGCGTCCGAATAGATGGCGCCTGCCGCTGCCGCTTCCGCAGTGTTGTCCACGGCAAGCCCGGCCCAGACCCCGAAGGCGTGATCGCTCATGTGCAGGAGATGGCCGAGCGCGGGATACGCGAACAGCCCGAACGCCCCGAGCGCGAGGATCGCCGCGATGGCGAAGGTGGCATCGTCGTCGTCGGCCTCGATCGCGCCTTTGGCGGCGATGATCGCGGAGACGCCGCAGATGGAGGATCCGACCGCGAGCAGGCTGGTCAGCTTGGGCTTGAGCCGGAACCAGCGGCCGAGAAGGGTCATGATGCCGATGGCCACCGCCAGCTCGATCGCCACCAGCGTGAGCGAGACGCTGCCGAGCTTGAGCACGTCGCCGAGCAGGAAACGCGCGCCGAGCAGCACGATGCCGGCCTTGAGCCAGAAATCGTACGTGGCGACGCCGGGGCGGAACACCTGCGCGACGCCCACGGTGTTCGCGATCACGATGCCGAACACGATGGCCCAGAGCACGTACTCGATGTTCGGCAGCGCGAGGTGGTGGGCCTTGCCATAGTCGCGCAAGAGGGCCTCGCTGAGCTTGCCGGCATACCCGATCGCGAACAGCAAAGCGACGCCCGGAAGCAGCCGCACCAGGCGCCAAGGCAACGCCACCGCCGTGGGCCGCTGGAATGCAATCGCCTCGGTCATCTCACCACCCCACCGTCAGGTTGATCGACTTCACCAGGGCGACCGCTGCCAGCGCCGCGATCACCGCCCACCAATCCAGGGACACTCTCTTCAGCACGGTTGTCTCCAAGCCTACGCGGCGCACTCGCCTTCCGAAGTCTGCACCTCGAACGCCTTCTGCTCGCCGAGATCGACGAAGTCTTCCGGGGCCGGGTTCTCCAGCGGTTCCAGGTCGGCGAGCAGCGCCGAGATGCGCTCGGGCGCCGCGCGGGCCAGGAACTGCGCGGCCGACTCTCCGGGGTCCGCCTCGCGCGCAGCCAGATCCGCGAGCCGGCGAACTGCCTCCGGCACCCTGCGCGCCGGCACCTTGGCCGCGAGCCGTCCGAAGCTCGCATGCTCGGTCCCGAAGCTCCCTCCGACGTACAGGTGGTACTGCGGTACGGGACGAGCACCGACCTTGCGGACCGAACCCTGCAACCCGATTCCGGCGACGTAGTGCTGCCCACAGCCGTTCGGGCACCCGGAGATCTTGATCGGCAGCGAATCGGCGCGATCGGCGAGCGCGGTGGTCAGCGCGTCCGCCATGCCGCGCGACTGGGTGACCGCCAGCCGGCAGGAGTACGCCCCGGGGCAGCTCACCACGTCCGAGATCGTGAGCGCGCCCGCGCGTGCCAGGCCGGCGTCGGCGAGGGCCGCATGCAGCGAGACGAGGTGCGTCCGGCCGACGAAGCGCAGCAGCACGTTCTGCTCGACGGTCGTGCGCACCTCGCGCTCCGCGCTGAACTCTTCCGCGATGTCGGCGAGCGCGCGGAACTGCGCCACGCTCAAGTCGCCGAGCGGAAGGCGGACGGTCGCCGCAACCAGCTCGGGGTCGCGCTGCGGACGTACGTTGCTGCGCGCGAACTCCTCGAATCCGGGCCTCGGGGGACGCCGGCGCGGGTTCGCGAGCGGAGGTTGCGCAGCGGCGGGCGCGAACGAGACCGGCCGCGGCTCCAGCGTCTTGCGCTCCTCGTGATACTGCCGGAGAAACTCCTCCGCCCCGAGCTTCTCGACCACGAACTTGAGACGGGCGCGATGCCGGTGCTGCCGGTCGCCGGTCCGGTTGAACACCCGCACCACCGCTTCGCAGACGTCGATCGCTTCTTCCGCCGGAGCGAACTCGTGCGCGACGATCCCGGCCCGGCGCAACGTCGAGAGCCCGCCGGCGACGGTGACCCGGAAGCCAGGCTTGCCGTCGCGCACGCGGGCGAGGAAACCGATGTCGTTGAAGGAAGCGCCGACGCAGTCGTACCCGCAGCATCCGCCGAAGGCGATCTTGAACTTGCGGGGCAACGACGAGGAGAGCGGCCCGCGCAACAGGTGCCGCGTCACCGCCTCGGCATAGGGCGTGCTGTCGAACGGTTCCAGCGCCGAGGCGCCGGCATAGGGACAGGCGGTCACGTTGCGGACGGAGTTGCCGCACGCCTCGCGGGTGGTGAGCCCGGCATCGGCGAGCACTCGCAGCGTATCGTCGGTTTCCGCCAGGTGCACGAAGTGGAACTGCACGTTCTGCCGCGTGGTGATGTGCCCGCGGCCGGTGGAGTACCGCTCCGCCACGTCAGCCAGCGCGCGCAGCTGCGCAGGCGTGAGGACGCCCTGGGGGATCTTGACGCGCACCATCATCGCGTCGCCTTCCTGCCGCTGGCTGTAGACGCCGTTCACCAGGCGGAACTGCTTCCACGCATCGGCGGAGATCTCGCCGCGCTCGAACTTGCCCAGCATGGAGATGAACGCGTCCAGATCCTTCTCGTCGGCGAAGCCGAGGCGGGTGGGACCGAGCGTCTTGCTATCGAGCAGCGGCACGTTGACCTCCTTCGTGGGCGGTCTGGAGCTGGCTGGCGAGAGCGACGGTCGCTCCGATGACGATGATCCCCGGAGCCTCGCTCCGCGGAGCGGAAGCGACGCCCGCGAGCGTCCCTCGCCAGGCGAATGCATCGGGTCGCGAAGCGGAGAAGAGGACTGCGGCTGGAGTGTCGGCCGGCCATCCCCGCGCCAGCAGCATCGCGGAGGTGGCCGCGCGCGTCGCGATGCCCATCAGGATCACCAGCGTCGCCGCTCCCGGCGCGAGCGAACGCAGCACGGGACCATACGCTTCCTCGGCGTGGCCGGAGACCACCACGAACGCGGAGGCCAGCCCGCGGTGCGTGACCGGGATGCCGCTCAGCGCGGGCGCGGCAACCGCGGACGAAACCCCGGGCACGATCTCACAGGGGATGCCGGCGGCTGCGAGGGCAAGCGCCTCTTCTCCGCCCCGGCCGAACACCACGGGATCGCCGCTCTTCAGGCGCACCACGCGCTCGCCGCGCAGCGCCCGGCGGATCATCACCCGCTCGATGGTTTCCTGCTCGATGGAGTGGCGCCCGGCCCGCTTGCCGACGTACGCCCAGCGCGCCTGCGGAGCATGGCGGAGCGCGGCGCGATCGACCAGGGCGTCGTAGAGTACCAGATCGGCGGCCCGCAGCCGATCGACGGCGCGCAGCGTCAGCAGATCGGGGTCGCCCGGACCTGCTCCGACGAGTGAGACGAAGCCGCTCATGCGGCCTCCCGGTAGAGCTCGTTCAGCGCTCGCAGCAGCAGAGGCCGCCGCCGAGCGATGGCCACGCCATCCGCTTTCCAATGCGCGCGCAGTTGCTGGGCGATCTCAGCCCACGACTCGAGCTCGTCCGGCAGCAGGGCCTGGAGCGCCTCGCGCAGCAGCCCCGCAAGCGCCGGGGCGCGGCCGTCCGTCGAGACGGCCACGGTGACCCCGCCCTTGCGGAAGACGCCGCCGAGGTACGCGCTGGCGGAGTCGGTATCGTCCACCGCATTGACGAACAGGGCCCGCTCTTCGGCTGCGCGCGCGACCGTCCGGTTCACCTCCGGCGGAGCGGCAGCGACAACGAACCACTTTCCCTCCAGGTCGGCCGGAACGAACTCGCGCTCCTCGACCTGGACGCCGGGTCGGCGGATCGAGTCGAGGATGGAGGGAGCGACGACGGTGACGCGTGCGCCGGCCGCGAGCAGCGCTTCGAGCTTGCCAGCCGCGACCTTGCCGCCGCCGACGACGAGAACGGAACGGGACTTCAACTGCAGAAAGACGGGATACAGATCCACGGAAAGCTCCTTGCGGGAAAGTCACGGCGCCGACCGGAAGCCGGGGCGGGCAAGGAGCGGTGGGGCGAGGAGACGAGGTCGCCGTCAGGCTCGTGCGCGCGCCCGGCACGACATGCCGGGGCGACAACAACAGGCGCACTTGCTCTGCATTCGACGCGACATCGACCAGCATCGATAACGGACCAGACGGCAGGATGTCAAGCGCACCTGGGCGGGACGACGAAAACGTCGTCACCGCACGGGCTTGGAGCGGATCCTTCGCAACAGGTCGTCCACGTCCTTGCGGACGTCCGGGGAGGCGCGCAGCTCTCCCCGGCGCCGCAGCCGGCGGGCGGCGCTCAACCGCGCGGGGAGCTTCCAGGCCAGCGCGCCGTCGAGCGGTCTCACCGGCAGGAGGTTCAAGAGGAGCATGACGCCGTTGCGGCGTGTGAACGCCTCGTGCAGGTCGGCGGGCATCGCGACGAGCGCCGCCAGCGCCAGCAGGACCGCTTGCGCCGCGACGCCCGAGAGCGCGATGACGGATCGGCGGACGGGTGACACCTCGCCCGAGCCGAGCAACTCGCCCCCGAGCCCATGCAGCATCGCGCCCTCGACGCGCAGCCCCGTGCCGGCGACGGCAAGCGCGTGCCCGAGCACGTGCGCGAGGACGACCGCGGCGTATCCCACGACGAGCAGCGGTCCGGGCTGGAGCGCGCAAAACAGCGCCGCGCCGAGCAGAAGGCTCCAATGCAGCCGTAGCGGTCCAAGACCAAGCACGGTTTCAGCCCAGGGCCGGAACCGGGCTCGATCGTCCGCCCGGCGGGACCGCGTCTGCGAAAGTGTGCACGGTGATCAACTCGTCGAATCGGTGTTGGAACCCAGTCTCGCGCCGGAAGAGGCTGGCGTCGACCACGATCGGATACTTGATGTGCGCGAGCGCGCCCCGGGAAAGACGCGGCAGCCCGGCGCGGCCCATCAGCAGTGCGAGAACCGCTTCCGGCAACGGCAAGGTCCGCCGGCGCGCCTCGTGTGCGATCACGCTCAGCGGCAGCGGCTGTGGCCCGGCGACGTTGTAGATTCCACGCAGCTTCGCCGAGAGCGCCGCCACGATCGCGTCCGCCGCGTCGTCTTCGTGGAGGAACTGGAAGAGCGGGTCGAATCCCAGAACCATGGGCACCAGCCGCGCGCTGAGGAAGCTCGCCAGCGTTCCATGCCCGGCCGGTCCCAGCGTGTAGCAGACCCGCAGCACCGCCGTCTGTAGGTCCGGCAGCCGCCAGAGCGCGTTCGCGGCGTACAGATCCGCCGCCACCAGGTCGGCGAGCTCAGGGTAGGCACCGAGCTCCTGCGGCGGCTCGGACTCGGTGTGGTAGAGCGGGGCGTCGGGCCCTGCGCCGTAGTAGGTATGCCGGCCCACGAAGACCAACTGGCGCACGCCGTAATTCGCGCAGTGCTCGAAGACGGCCCGCGTGCCGCCGAGATTGATGCGGTATCGCTCTTCGGCGTCCGCGAGCAGCGCGGAGATGGTGGCCATGTGGATCACCGCATCGGGCCGGTGCCGCCGGAAGACCTCCTCGGCGGCGCGCTTGCGGATGTCGACCGCGTGCAGCTCGATCTCCGCGGGCGCGCCGGGCCAGCCCCGCGGATCGATGCCGATCACTCGATGGCCGGCGTCGAGCAGGCGCCGCGCTACGTTGCGCGCGAGCAGCCCGGCGATGCCGGGGATGGCGACCTTCATCGGCGGCCCCGCTCGATCAAGTGCGCGATGCGCTCTTTGACCTCGGCGACATGACGCTGGATCGTGTCGTCGTCCTCGCCGCCGGTTCCCTCGAGCCGCACCGGCTCGCCGTAGTGCACGGAGAGCGATACCGGCAAAGGGAGCGGCAGGAGCCAAGGGGTGAGGGGCAGGTAAGGAAGCCCCAGAAGTTTGCCGGCCTTGTACAGGTTGGTCACCGTGGGGATGGCATCGCCGCCGCCCAGAAACGCGAACGGCACGATCGGGCTCCTGGTGCGAAGCGCGAGTCTCATGAACCCCGTCCCGAAGGCAACGAGCGAGAAGCGATCCTTCCAGAGCTTGGCGGTGCCGCGCGCACCCTCTGGAAACACCAGCAGAAGTCGGTCCGACTCGAGCAGCCGCTGGGCGTGCTCGGGCAGCCCGGTGAGCTGGCCGCAGCGCGATGTCCAGGTCGATGCGAACGGAAGGCGGTTGATGAACCTGTCGGTCATTGCCTGGGCGAGACGCGGCGGGTCCATCTCCAGGAAGCAGGAGGCGATCACCATGGCCGCGTCCAGCGCGATGCCGCCCGAGTGGTTGCCGACCAGCATGGCGCGCCCGCGCGGCGGCACGTGATCGATCCCGGAGCAGCGCACGTTGAAGTAGTTTCGATAGAGGAACGAAAGGGCGCGGAAGAGAACGGTCAGGTGCCATTTCGAGACGCCGTAGTCGTCCACGCCGCGAGCATCGAACGGGAGCTCCAGCCGATCGACGCGCGCCACGATATCGTCGGCCATGGGGTGCGGAGTCTACAGGAGCGCCCCCGCGCCGCACAGGTCACGCTTTGCCGCCGCGAGCGCCGTTTGCGTACAATGGCGAACCCCGAGGGAGGACCCGCATGCGAATTTTCGCCGCCGCTCTCGCGTTGTCCCTGCTCGCCGCGCCCGCCTTCGCCCGGACCCGCAGCTCCAGCAAAGGCCCGCGCGCCGGCGGCTACTGCGCGAAGAGCGCCGTGGGGACGACGACCACCGACAGCAAGGGCAACACGCTGGAGTGCAAGGCGGACAAGAGGGGTCGCGCGCGCTGGAAGAAGAAGTAGAGCGGGATCGCTGAACGTCTCGGCGCGACGCTTCCGCATGCCCGGTGCTTCCATCCGGAGCCGGCGGCGTGTTTGATGGAGCGATGACGCGTCGCAGGGTCTTCGTTGTTGCAGCCGAGTACAGCGCGAGCCCGCGCGATCTCCCGCCCGCCCGCCGGCGGCGCGACTTCTTCGGCGGTCCGCATCCGGAGCTCCGGCCGGCAGAAGCGGCCCACCTGTTCTTTCGTTATCCGAATCGCGGTGAAGAGGGTCGCACGCGTCCGGACGACTGGAAGAACGCATTCGGCACCAGCGAACCGATCGCGCTGCCGGATCTGCTCGCCTCGGCGGCGCATCGCGCGCTGACCACGCTGCATGCCCTGACCGGCGCCGATTGGCGCCGCACCTGCGACTCGATCACCGACATGCTGGTCACGGCGATGCCCGGGCTCGATCCCAACGAGCGCGTCAACATCGGGCTCGTGCCCCAGGCGCTGCAGGTCCAGCTCGGGCTCTCCGCCCGGGCGCGGGCGCAGTTCGTGGTGGGAACGTCGGACAGCGGCGCGCAGGCATTCTCCGAGGCAGTGCGTGCGGCGCGGACGGCGGAGCGGCCCGCCACCATGCTGGTGCTGGCCGGACAGATCATCCCTAGCGGGTACGTGTCGCAGTACCAGATCCGCACGGTGCTCGGAGAGGACGATCAGGCGAAGGGCCTCGACATGCTCGCGGTGGGCGACCTGGTGATGGACGTCATGCGCCGGAGCTTCGCTCTTGCGCCCCCTGAGCTGGAGGCGTTCCTCGCGCGCGTAGCCGCCCGAAAAGCGCAGGTGGGCGCCAACTACCCTGCCGGGATCAACGCAGGAAAGCCCTTCAAGCGCGATACGCGCCGCACGCCCTGGTTCGACGCCAGCGACATCGCCGTGCCGTGCTGCGGGGCGGCCGCCACCATCGTCACCTCCGACGATGCGCTGATCGAGGCGATCGCCTCGTCGAGGACTTCCCGCTTCCGGACCGCCCCGTTGACCGAGGTGCTCGGCCTCGGCGACGGCTCCACCAATCCCGACCTGCTGCACCGCAAAGCGCCGCTCCTGTTCGCGCCCGCGGTGTACGGCGCGCTCGCCGCATGCGCGGACGACGCCCAGGTGCCGGTGTCCACCTTCACGTCCAGCGCGTTCGGGGTGGTGCACGATGCGTTCCCCAGTATCGAGCTGTCTTTCCTGCTCGCGCTGGGTCTCGGCTGGGACCGCGCGGCGGAGCGGATGGCCGAGGGGTGGTCGAATCCGGTAGGTGGGCTGTTGACGTTCGGGCATGCGCTGGGTGCGTCAGGCCTGGTGCAGATCAACAAAGCGCACCATCTTTTCTGCGTCGACCGCCGCTACCTGCCCGAGGCCGACTCGCGCCAGGGCTTCCGCGAGGATGGGGCACTCGCCTTCACTACGTCGGTGGGCGGACCGCTCTCGCACATCGTCTGCTCGCTCTTGCGCGGCGGGCACCAGGAGCATCGATCACCGCGGCAGCGCCGCGAGGCAGCGGCGCCTGCGCCGGTGAGCGCCGCCTGGGATGCCAAGGCGCGGCTGCTCTGGATGCTGCTTCCTTCGCAGCTGCGGGCGGTGCCGGAGGCGTGGCTGGTGGAGGCGACCACATCGGTGAGCATCCGCAGCTGCCTGCGGGCGCTCAGCGCCGACGACGTCTCGCGGCTCGGCTTCGAGGGACTGGAGGAGCTGGTCGCCCCGCAATTTCTCGGCGAAGTCCGCAAGCGCCTGCGCACGGTGGTCGCGGTCGCGCAGCAGGAGAGCGAGCGGCTGAGCTCCATGTTCGACGTCTTCCGGCTGCTGACGGACGAAGTCCGGGAGATCGTGGAGGAGTGCCGGGCGCAAGGTCGCCTGCGACCGGAAGCATCGGGGCTGGACGAGCGCCGGCTCGTCGACCGTTTCAAGGAAGCACTGCGGGTCTCGCTCGTCGTGCTCTCGCGCCCGATGGAAGACGGAGCCCATCGCACGGTGCGCTTCACCGGTCCGGGCGAGCTGCAGGAAGCGGATTTCGTCGCGGCGGACACTCTTCGCCCGCTCCCGGCTGGTCCTGAAGCGCTGCCCTTCTGGACGGTGCGCGCGGTGCGGCCCGATCTGACGCCGGAACCGCATCGCGGTGGCGAGGCGGACGCGCTCGGAGAGATCGCCTCGCGCGGCCCTCGCACCGCCGCGGAGCTGCGCCTGCTGCGGACCTGGTTTTCGCTCGACCCTCCGCGGCCCTTGCTGGAGCGGTCGCTGCGCGAGGCCGGCCTCTCGGGGCCGTCCCGGCCCGCGGTCCGCGCCGTCTTCTACGCCGGCGAGGTGGCGGATCCCGGAACGCAGCTGACGTCGAGAGAAGCGCACGAGCTGCTCGGATTCGTCGCGCACCGGGCGCGCGCGTTTCTCGAAGCGTACGGATCGGCCGCCACGCAGGTGGGGCCGATGCTCTCGGTCGTTGCCTTCGAGCGGCTGCCGGCGCGGGCCAGCCTCGAGGCGGCCCTGTTCGGCGCGGCCCGCTTCGCGCAGGAGATCGCGCGCAGTGCGCTCGATCAAGGCGTGATCGTCCGCGCCGCCGTGTGCGTCGGAGACGGAGTGCTGTTCGAGGATGTGAACGGGCTGCCAGCGGTTGCATCTCTGGCGTCGCGGCGCGCGAGCGAGTTGCTGGCCGCGGCCCGTGAGATCGCGCCGGGCCGTGCTGCCTTCGCGCTCGAAGGGGCCTCGGAGCTGGTGGTTACGCTCCTCGGCCAACGGCTCACCGGCTGGGAGAGGGCGCCGGACGGTCCGCCGCAGACGGCCGTCTGGCTGGGACCGCGATCCTGAGGAACGACGCTCACCCCACTTCTCCGCTCGATCCCGGAGGGATGGGCTCGCTTCACGACCCGCCGCGCAGATACGCGTCGTTGCCCGCCAGCCAGTCTTTCCGTGGAGGATCGAAGATGTCCACGTCGATCGTGTCCTCGAGCGCCTCGGCGGTGTGCGGCAGGTTGGGTGGAATGGTCAGCACCTCGCCCGAGCGGACATCGACCTGCTGCGCGCCCTCTTCGCCGAGCCGGAAGCGGAGCGCGCCTTCGAGGACGTAGGTGATCTGCTCGTTCTCGTGTTGGTGGCGGGGAACGACGGCGCCCTTCTTCAGATAGATGTGCGCGACCATCATCCGATCGCCGCAGATCATCCGGCGGCCGATGCGCTCGTTGAGCTGCTCCGTCGGCATCGATTCCCAGCGGTGCAGTGTGGCTTTCCGCTCCATGTCCGCTCCCGTCTGAATGGAGGTGCGACCATAGGAGGGGCGCGCCGCCCGGGTCAATCCCGGCGGCTGCGTTCCCACCTCGCGTTGCAGTCGTGGCAGATGGACCGATCGCCTCGAGGCGAGCGCCACTCCGCGACCGTGCGCAGCCCGGCCGCCGGCGCTCCGTCGAACACCCAGCCGCAAAGCGCGACGTCGCCGGCCAGTACCTGTTCTCCGTCTCGATCGTCAGGCGGGTTGAAACAGTGGAGTCGATTCGCCCTCGCGTCCTCGCGCCATTGGTGGCCCATGCGCGGGCACCGTAGCGCCGCGCGTCAGCATCGACAATCCCCGCCTCGCTCGCTGGCGGAGCGGGTGAGATCCTCCGAGTCAAAGAGACAGCGACATCCGTGTTCGACGCACTTCCTCGAATTCCAGCGAGCGATACAACGCGAGCGCCGCTTCTTGCGTGGGGACGACCTCGAGCTCGATCGCGCGCACGCCGCGCCGGCGCGCCTGTTTGCAGATGCGCGCGAGCAGCGCCCGCCCAATCCCGCTGCGCCGAGCCTCGGGTACCACGTAGAGCTCTTCGACCCACAGGACCGAGCCGCCGCGCTCGACGGAAGCGATCTCGTTGGCGAGGAAGATCGCTGCCGGCCGGCCCTCGCGCTCGGCCAGCCAGAGCCACGCGGGCGAATGCGGCGCGAGCGCAAGGTTGATTCCGCGAGCGACGCGGTGCGAATCCGCCGGCAAATGATGTTCGATCAGCTGCGCGGTGAGGAGCCGGTGAGCGGCGTCGCGGTCGGACTCCGTGGCAGGACGAATGATCGGATCCATCACCGTCATCTAACGGTCGCGAATGCGCGAACCAACGATGTCGAAAGCTGTGTGTCTCGATCGTCATCTGGTCAGAGGTGGAGCGGCATGTCGAATGAAATGGAAGATTCCGATGCTGCGCTTGCCGAGGAGTCGCGACGTGGCAATGCCAAGGCGTTCGTGAAGCTCGCGACCAGGTGGTGGGCTCCCGTCTACCGCATCGCCTGGAACATGTCGGGAAAGACCTCGTTTGCGGCCGAGGTGACGGAACAGGTCCTGTTGGCAGGGCTTCGCTCCTCGGAGCCGTGGCCTCCCTCCGGAGCTCCGTTCAAGACGTTTCTTTACCGGGTTGCGATACATCTCGCGCTCAAGCGAGGGCCGACGGCCGTCAGGCGGAAGCCGTGGACCGCGCACGCGGGAGGCATATGGCAAGCGCTCGAGCAACTCGACCGGCTGGACCGCGCCGCACTCGTGCTGCGAGACATCGAGCAGCTATCGGTCGAGGACGCGGGGGAAATTCTCGGGACCTCACCCGCGGAGACCCGGATGCGGGCGCACCGGGCGCTTCTCTACTTGACCTGCCTTCTGGGACAGACGTCCGGCTTGTCGATGTCCGCGTAGAATTCGATGTCGATTTCCCCCCGCGCCGTTCGCTTCAAGGGCAAAAGGAGGTCGCCATGCAGTATCTGCTGCTGATCTACGAGGAGGAGAACCGCTTCGCCAACCTCGGCAAGTCGGAGATGGACAAGGAGTTGGCGGAGTATCGGGCCTTCGGCAAGGAGTTTGCCAGCGCCATCCAGGGCGGCAACGCGCTGCAGCCGACGGGTACCGCGACCACGGTGCGCGTGCGCGAAGGCAGGCGGTTGACGACCGACGGCCCATACGCGGAGGCCAAGGAGCACCTGGGCGGCTACTATCTGGTCGAGGCGCGCGATCTCGACCAAGCCATCGCGATCGCGGCAAAGATCCCAGGTGCGCGCTCTGGTTCGATCGAGGTACGGCCGATCCAGAAATTTTCCTGACGGGGCCAACCCTGTCGACGATGTCACCGAAGCTGGAAGTCGCCGAGCTCGACCGCCTTTGCCGCGCCGAATGGGGGCGGCTGCTGTCGGCGCTCATCCGTGACTTCGGTGACTTCGACCTCGCCGAGGAGGTGCTGCAGGATGCGTTCGCGTCGGCCCTCGTCGAATGGGCGGCCAGGCCGCCTTCCAGTCCGAGAGGCTGGCTCTACGCGGCCGCCCGGCACAACGCGATCGATCAGCTGCGCCGGCGCGGCCGCTTCGAGGGCAAGCTCGCAGCGCTCGCTGAAACTGCCGAGCGGGAAGCGCCTGCTGCGGACGCATTCGACGAGGAGCGGGCCGTGCCCGACGAGCGACTGCGGCTGATCTTCACCTGCTGCCATCCGGCGCTCGCCTCGGAAGCGCAGGTCGCGTTGACGCTGCGCACGCTTTGCGGGCTCACGACGGACGAGATCGCGCGCGCCTTCCTCGTGCCCACCTCCACCATGGCGCAGCGGCTCGTGCGCGCCAAGGCGAAGATCCGCGGCGCCGGCATTCCCTATAGCGTTCCTTCTGCGGCTGAGCTGCCGGACCGGCTCGCCGAAGTGATGGCGGTGATCTACCTCGTCTTCAACGAGGGCTACTCCGCGGCGAAAGGCGACGCGCTGGTGCGCGGCGATCTCTGCCTGGAAGCGATCCGGCTCGCGCGGGTCGTGCGTTCGCTGCTGCCGGAACTGGTTTCGGAGCTCGAGGGGCTCCTGGCGCTGATGCTGCTTCATGACGCTCGCCGAGCCACTCGCGTCGATGCCAAAGGCGAGTTGGTCCTCCTCTCCGATCAGGATCGGGCTCGCTGGGACCGCGCGCAGATCGACGAAGGCCGGACATTGTTGCAGACGGCGCTGCGGCGCGGGCAAGCGGGGCCATACGGGCTGGAGGCCGCGATCGCGGCGGTGCATGCGGAAGCCACTCGCGCCGAAGATACCGACTGGCGACAGATCGCCGGCCTGTACGAGCGGCTGCATGCGTTGCATGCCTCTCCGGTGGTCGCCCTCAACCACGCGATCGCGGTGTCCATGGCCGACGGGCCTCGGGCAGCGCTGCCACTCGTCGACGCGCTGGAAGAGCAGCTTGCCGGCTACCATCTCTGGCATGCGACGCGCGCCGATCTGCTGCGCCGCCTCGGCCGCTCCGATGCAGCGATCGTCAGCTATCGGCGTGCGCACGCGCTGGCGCAGAACGCGGTGGAGCGGCGCTATCTCGAGCGGCGCCTGTCCGAGCTGACGCGCTCGACCGGCTCATAGCGATCGCACACGATCGCGGCCGTGCTCGTTTCACCGGGGCTCATGCCCGAAACGCT
>Ga0137415_10003353_pt1 | contig 15910 bp, 16 predicted proteins | sample CZODoug3_1_1_16f_FD_183082 | JGI IMG/M metagenome (GOLD analysis project Ga0137415, IMG submission 183082) | Vadose zone soil fungal communities from Angelo Coast Range Reserve, California, USA - CZODoug3_1_1_16fungal (Hybrid Assembly) | ecosystem: Environmental > Terrestrial > Soil > Vadose...
TCGGGGGACGAGCTCGCCACCACCAGGTCGCCGAAATCGAGAAAGGCGGAGAAGGGCGCGGGGTTACGCTGCCGCAGCCGGCGGTACAGGTCGAGCGGCGCGCCGACGAGTGGGGCTTGGAGCCGCTGCGACAGGTTCGCCTGGAAGATATCGCCCGCGTAAACGTACTCGATGACGCGGGCCACGGCGTCGAGGTAGCCCTCGCGCGTGAAATTCGACCGGACGCCGGGGATACCGGGCACCGGATACGATGGAGCGGCCGAGCTTCGGGCCGGGCGCGAGGGGCCTCCCGGAGCGACTGTGCCTTCTTGTCGCGCAGGGAGCCCCCCCCCGCCCGGCCGGGCCAGCCGATCCTTCACGAACGCCAGCCGCTGAGTCGCGCGCCGCTCGCGAGCCGCTCCTCGCTCGGGTATTCCCGTCGAAATGACCCACGCCCGTCCGGCTGCATGGTCCCAGGCGATCACCCAGTCGTATAGACCGAGCAGCAGGTCGGGCACGGCCAGATCGTCGTAGCGCGCCCGCGGGACGCGCTCGAGCATCATGCCCCAGTCGTACGCGACGTAGCCCGCGACGCCGCCCTGGAACGGCGGCAGCTCCGCTGCGGGCGCGGTTGCGTGTGAGGCCACCAGCGCTCCGATATGCGCCAGCGGGTCCGCCGCGACGCGGATCCAGCTTCCCTCCACCAGCTGCTGGGTGAGCAGCCCCTTCGAGCGCACCGCCGTGGCCGGGTCGGCTGCGAGAAACGAGTAGCGCCCTAGGTGCTCTGGATCGGTAGCGCTGTCGAGCAACAGGAGAAAGGGCATGTCCTGGAAGCGCGCGCAACTGTCGAGCGGGTCCGGAGCGGGCACGAGCTCATGGACCAGCGGTGCCACGGCGCTCATCGGCTCCCCTTGGCGCGCCCGGCGCGCGAGCGGGCGCGTGCCGACCGTTGCGTCAGCTTCACATGCTCGGGCCCACGGTCGTCTGGGGGCGTGAGGTAGCCCCACTGCAGCGCGCCCTCCTGTCGGTACGTTTTCCCCAGGGTGATGGCGAGCTTTGCCTTCATGAGCTCGCGCCCGAGGTAAAAGGCGTGGGTCGCTTCGTCCACGTCGAGCTGGGCGAAGATCTCGTGGATGTCCGTGCCGCGCACGAACCGCTCGTTGTTGAACACCGTGATCGTGTCGCGGTCGGTGAAGATGCGGAAGTTCGGGTCCGTGACGGCGCGTTGCAGCTCCCGCAGCTCGGCTTCGGCGTAGGCGAGAATCGCCGGGTCCTTCACGGTCACGAGCCGGTCGTCGACGCCTTTGGGGAGCGTCTTGTGGGTGACGGCATGGTACATGAGCCGCCGGGCGACGTCGATCTCGCGCACGGCGCCGCGGGCCCAGGGGATCACTTCCGTCGTGAGTACGGCGCGCACTCCCAGCTCCTGGCAGACGGCGAGGAGCAGGGCGTTCACGCCCGTCGTGTCCGCCGCCGTGAGCTCGGTGATGTTCCCGACCCCCATGAACAGCGGGGCGGCGGGGTAGCGCCGGCGGGTCTCCGCGTACCGCTCGAGCGAGCGCATGAACCCGAACCCGATCGGCTCGATGACGGGGTCGATGAGGTACGACACTCCCCACTGCTCGAGCGCGGCGACGCTCGGTTCCAGGGTCTCGATCCCCTGGCCGAAATCGGGGATCACGACGACCCGCGTGGCGCTGCCGGCCAGCTCGCGCGCCACGTCCCGGTTGGAGCCGTTGACGCTGAGGACCAGCTCCGCGCCCGCGGCCACCGCCGCGCGGATCTCGCCGGGGTCGAACGAGTCGATGCTGACCCGCATCCCCTCGCCCACGAGCTCGCGCACGACCTCGCCGAGGTCGGGGAATTCGCGCCCGGGCGTGCAGCCGATGTCGATCACATCGGCGCCGCTCGAGCGATAGTGCTCCGCCTCACGGCGGATCGCTTCGCGCGCGAGGCGTGGTGCATTGTTCACCTCGGCTACGATCTCGATGTCGTAGCCCCCATAATCACGAGCCAGCGCGGCGCGCCCGAAGTACTCCGGGATCTGCCGCAGATCCTTGGGCCCTTTCTCGACCGGGACTCCCACCCGCTGCGCGATCACCGTGGGGTCGCCCTCGCACAGGCCCGGGATGAGCACGAGGTCCGTACCGGCGGGGACTTCGAGGAACCGGGCGATCCACGGAGTGGTCATCAGGGCGGCGACGGTGATCTTCATGACCGCCACCTCCCACGCGAACGCCGGACCCATCTCGGCGATGGTCCGGCGCAGCGCGGGCTCGGCGAGCTTCCCCGTGACGAACAACACGCGGCGCGGCGCGCGCACCGCCGCACCCGCTGTCACCGCGGATCGCCCGAGCGCACGAACTTGTTCGGCGTCCCTTCCAGCGCGCCCCCTTTGGGGCGCCATAGGACGATCTCTTCGATCTTGCGGGCGAGCTCGAAGTCCTTGTCGGTGATGCCGCCCGCCGCGTGGTTCTGCAGCTTCACGATCACCCGCCCCCAGGTCACCGAGAGGTCGGGGTGATGGTATGCCGCTTCGGCGACGTAGCCGATCGCGTTCACGAGCATCAGCGTGGTGGGCCAGCCGTCCGTCTTGTAGTTGCGGCGAATCCAGCCGTCCTCGTACCACCAGCCCGGGAAGTCCTTCAGCTTCGCCTCGATCTGCGCATCGGAGTAGGTCGGTTCTTTCGCTGCCATGACGGTCTCCTTACCGAGGGCTAGACCACGCCCCCGCCGTTGATCATCAACATCTGGCCGGTCACATAGGCGGCTGAGTCGGAGGCGAGATAGACGGCGGCGTGGGCGATGTCCTCCGGCGTGCCCCAGCGTCCCAGCGGGATCTTCGCCGAGATGCGCTGCTTCAGCGCCGGGTCGAGCCCGCTGCCGTACGCGGTCTCGATCCAGCCGGGGCCGAGCACGTTCACCCGGATCCGCGGCGCCACCGAGTGCGCCAGCGCCCGGCTGAAGGCGTACACGCCTCCCTTCGCGGCGCAGAACACCTGCGCGTAGTCACTCTTGATCCCGCCCCCGAGCACATGATCCCAGGACATGTTGAGGATGACGCCGCCCGTGGCGGGCGGGTGGGCATCCATCAGCTCGACCGCCTTCCAGGAGGCGAGCACCGTACCGCGCAGGTCCACGGCGAGGAGTCGGTCGAGCTTCTCGGTGCGGGACAGGCCGGCGGCGTCGCCGGTGAGGATGTCCGCTCCCGCGTTGTTCACCCACACGTCCACACGCCCGAACGTGCGGCGCAGCGCGTCCGCGAGCGCGTCCAGGTCGCCCGGCTCGGCCACGTCGGCGCGGATCGCCTCCGCGCGCCGGCCGGCGGCGCGGGCGCCGTCGGCGGTCTCGTCCGCGCCGCGGCGGTTGGTCCGGTACGTGACCGCCACGTCCGCACCTGCCGCCGCATACGCCAGGGCGATCGCTCGCCCGATGCCGCTGGACGCGCCGGTGACGAGGGCCACCTTGCCGTCCAACGACAGCACCCCCGGAGCGTCGACTGCACTCCCCGTCGACGCCGGCAACACTTCATTCGACTGTTGTTTTGACATCGTGCCTCCGAATGCCTAACCTACCGGCGGTTTCGGGACAGCCACAAGGGAGCGGCCGGAAATGCAGCTTCTCATCAGCGTTGCCGGACCCGCCGATGCACGCGCCGCCCTGCGTGGCGGCGGGGACGTGATCGACGCGAAGGACCCCCGGCATGGCGCGCTGGGCCCCGTACCCTTGCACCGGCTCGCGTCAATCCGGGCGGCGGTGGCCGGGGCGCGTCCACTCAGCGCCGCCCTGGGGGACGCCGCAAGCGAGGAAGCGCTCGCGGGGGCGGTAGCCGCGGCGGCCGCGCTCGGCGTCGCCTTCGTAAAAGTGGGCTTCGCCGGCGTCGTGAGTGAGGCTCGGGCGCGCCGCCTGGCGGTTGCCGCTCAGCGGGCCGCGACGGAGGTGGGAACGCGGCTGGTGCTGGTCGCCTATGCGGACTGGCGGCGCGCGGAGAGCCTCGCGCCCGCGCGCGTCGTCGCCGTTGCCGCGAACGCCGGCGCGGCTGGCGTGCTGCTCGATACTGCGAACAAGGGCGCACCCTTGTTCACCATCGAATCTCCTGTTTCGGTGGCCGCCTGGATCGTCGCCGCGCACGCCGCAGGACTGTTCGCGGCACTCGCCGGCGGCCTCTCCGGCCCGGAGTTCCCGCTCGCGCGGTCGCTCGGCGTCGATGTTGTGGGCGTGCGGGGCGCCGCGTGTGTCGGGGGGCGGACAGGACGAGTATCGCGCACCCGGGTCGCAACGCTGCGGGCCCTAGCCGGCGCGGCGCCCGCCCCCCGTGCGCTGGCCGGGAGGCGGATCCTCGCGGAGCGCGACGTCGAGCTGCCCGAGATCGTCGGCCGTGACGACGAGGTGCTCCACGCCGCGCGGGAGCGTGCGTAGGAAGAACGAGTCGACGAGCTTGGCGGGGTCGGCGTGTGCGGGTTTGATCAACACGACGCGCCGCGCCCCCACTTGGCCTGCCAGCCACGCGGCGATGCTGTCGCTCGTGACCTCCCAGGAATGCGGCAGTGGATCCGCGGCCCGGAGCCAGCGGTACGGGGCGAACACCGGTAGCCGCGCGGCCTGCACCGCCGCGGCGATCCCGCCTTCGCCATCCACCAGCGCCGACTCGGGAAGGCGGGCGCAAAGCGCGTGCGCGTACTGGTCCATCCCGAGCACGGCCATCCAATGCGCCGCGTCCTCGCCGATATTGACCCGCTTGAACATCTGGCGGACCGCGTCGGCGAACGGCCCGCCGCCCGGAAGCACTACGATCCGGCGACCGCGCCGGAAAGCCGTCAGGGCTTCGATCACCAGCTCGAAGGCGCCGGCCTTGCCGAGCAGGCCGCCGCCGACCTTCACGACCGTGTGGACTGAGCGCGTCTCATCCGTCATGATGGGAACAGCAGCGCTACGGCCGCGGCGGGGGCGTGCCGCGCTGCGGGCCCCAGGGTGTCGGAGAGATGCGTGACTTGCAGCCCGATCCGTCGGGCGGCCGCGGCGGCGAGAAACTCACCGAGCCCCGTGACGACCACGCGTGCCAACGCGGGCTGCCGCGCGCGCACCCGCTCGAGGCCCGCCTCGATGCGCGTGACCTGTGCGTCCCACAGCGCATCCGCGATCACACCGATGTCCGTCTCGTCGAGCATCTCCCGGTCCGCGCAGACGACCCGTGCCAGCCGCTCGCCGGCAAATTCTCTGGTCGCGGGGCGTCCGTCCGGGGTCGGGACCGAGTAGTCGGCGGGCGCGAGCTCCCCGCGCCACACGTGCACGTCGCCCGCGAGCGCGAATCCCTCCGACGACACGCCGGTCGACCGGCCACGCACCGGTACGGCCGGGGCGATCGCTTCCACCGGTGTGCGCAGCGCGCCGGTGTACAAGAGCTCGCCCGCCTGCAGCCGCTCCACATCGGTCCGGCCACACGCCACCGGCACCCCATCCCGTATTGGAATGACGTCCGTGGTGGTGGAGCCGACGTCCACGAGCAGACAGTCGGAGCAGAGTCGTCCGACGACGTGCGCCGTGGCGGCCCAGTTCGCCGCCGCCACCGCCAAGGGATCCCACCGCGCTTGTGCCGGGGTGCGCCACCGGGCGTCCACGCCCCAGACCCGCACGCGGGCACTTGGAAAGGCCGTCGCAACGGCGTCGAGGACGAACCCCACGCCCTCCCGCTTCGTGCGGAACAGCTGCGACAGCTCGGCCGTCATCGTGACGGCGTGTGCGACGGCGGGCCCGGCGCCGAGGTCGTGGGCGAGCTGCCCGAGCAGCGGCGCGAGCGCCGCCGGATCGCGCTGCAGCTCATAGGGGGCGGCGCGCGCGGCGAGCACCTGGGCGTCGACGACGTGCGCCACCTTGGTGTTCACGCCGCCGATGTCCCAGCCCAGGACGGCGTTCATTGCGCGTGATCCCGGTGCTCGACGTGCGCGCCGGCCGCGCGGTGTTGGCGCGAGGCGGCCGGCGCGAGGCCTACGCGCCGGTCCGCTCGCGCCTCGTTCGCGGGGGCGCGGTGGGCGATCCCCTCACCCTGGCGCGCGCGTACCACGACATCCTCGACTGCGACGAGTGGTACGTGGCCGATCTCGACGCCCTGGCCGGGGGCCCGGTGCAGCGTGCCCTGTTGGGGGCGCTCGCTGGTCTGCGCGGCCGGCTGCTCGTGGACGCGGCGGTCACGACGCCCGATCGGGCCCGCGAGCTCGTCGAGGACGGGGCCACGCGTGTGGTGGTGGGCCTCGAGACGCTGCCGTCGTTCGACGCACTCACCCTGGTGGCCCGGGCGGTCGGGCCGAAACGCGTCGCTTTCTCGCTGGACCTGCGGGACGGCGCGACGCTGGCGGAGGCCCCCCTCTCCGGGACGCCGCTCGAGGTCGCACGTGCGGCGGTCGTCGCGGGTGCGGGGGCGATCATCGTGCTCGATCTCGCCCGCGTCGGCAGCGGGCGCGGCGTGGACCTCGTGTTGGTGGAGGCGCTGCGGCGCGCCTTCCCCCACGTGGAACTCCTCGCCGGGGGCGGCATCGGAACGGCGCGCGACCTGGAGCTCCTCGCTCACGCCGGGCTCGACGGAGCGTTGGTGGCGACGGCGTTGCACGACGGCAGGATCAAGCGGGACGACGTCGCGGCCATACGGCGCGCGGATCACCCGAGCGACTCGCGGTAGGTGGCGGACTGCCCGAAGTTCTCCTCCACTTCCACCTCCACGGCTCGCAGCGCCACCCCGCCGGAAGACGCGAGCTCTTTGCACAACCGGCCGGCGAGGTACTGCGCCAGCATCTCGACCGTGGTGTTGGGCACGGGGAGGAGCGCGCAATCGATTCGGGGGAAGACGTAGCGCGGCTTCCCCGCCACCGCCACGCTCACCGTGTCGCCCGACTCGCGCACCTGAATCTTCGTGCTCTCGAGCGGGAGCAACACCCTGTGGTCGATCTCGTCGGTGAGCCGCTTCATGATGTCCTTCAACATCGAGAAGTCGAGTACGTAGTGCGCCTCGGGGTCGAGCCCGCCTTCGACCACGACGCGCGTGCGATAGTTGTGGCCGTGCAGCTTCTCGCAACGATGCCCGGGGAACGTGATGAAGTGGGCCGAGGCGAAGACGAGATAGTCTTTGGTCACGGCGACCCTGAATTCCTTATGCGCGGCCACGCCACCCTCCTTCCAGCAGCACCAGGTAGATGGACGCACCCGTCAAGTCCGCGGTGGCGCCGGGATTCAGCGTGTTGGCCTCGTCCCGGAGCTCGCGGTCGAGCGCGGCGGTCGCTTCCCGGCCCGCCATCGTGCGGACGCCGCCCGCGTCGAGCACGGCGCGCGCGCGGCGCTGTACCGTGACCGCTGCGTCGCTCCCGAGCTTGCGCGCGATGTGAGTGTCGGGAGCGGCCGCGAGCAGCGTCAGGTAGGCCTCGACGACCCCGTCCCGCCAGCCGAGCCCGTCGGACAGCGCGCGGCGGAGGGCGGGCGCGCCGACCCCGAACGTCGCCTCGAAATCGGTCGCATACTCGCGGGCGATCGCATCCCGGTCGCGCGCCAGGGCCATGGCTTCGCGCAGGGTCGCCGTCGGCGTGTCGGCGACGTCTTGCTCGCTCGCCCGACCCAGGCCCCCCGGTGCGGCGGATCGGATCGCCGCGTACGCGTCGCGCGCGTCCGCCACGGTGGTGTCGGCGAGTGTGGAGGCGAGCTGCGCGCGCAGGGTTTCGAGTCCCGGCTGGAGCGCGGCCCGGGCGAGCGGCGCGAGGAGCAGCACCAGGCCGAGATTAGTGTTGGAGGGCGCCCAGCGAGCCGTGGCCTCGACGGCAGCCCGGATCGTGGCCCCGAGCGGGTGCTCGCCCGCCGCGGCGAGGGCTGGGCCGATCGCGGCGGCGCTCGCGAGGAAATCCTCGTACGTCGCGTCGCGGAACGAGGCGAACGGGGAGACGTTGCCGGGCTTCGGGGCGCTCGCCTCCAGCAGGCAGGCGAACTGCGCGGCGGCCGCCACGTCCGCGGCCTGCCACGCGGGGGGCCGAGTCACCGCGGCGTCACGCGTCCGAGCAGATGCTCGACGATCGCTCCGGCGACGTCGCTCGACGTCGCTTCCTGCAAGCCGCGCCATCCGGGGATCCCGTTCACCTCGACTACGTAGACCGTGCCGTCGCGCGCGGGCAGGAGATCGACGCCGGCGTAGTCCGCGCCAACCGCCGTGGCGGCGGTCAGCGCCGACTCGACGTGCGCCGCCGGCAGCGTGACGGCTCGCGCCCTGCCGCCGCGCGCCAGGTTGGTCTTCCACCCGGGCGCGCTTCGCTCGATCGCGCCGATCACGCGCCCACCCACTACGAAGGCCCGCACGTCACAGCCGTCGTGATCGATCGCCCGCTGAAGATAATACACGCTCCGGAGCGTCTCCAGCGTACGAAACACGCGGAACGCCATCTCCTCGGTCGTCACCCGCACCATCCCAAGCCCCATCGAGCCGAACAGCGGCTTCACGATGACGTCCCCGAGCGTACGAAAGGCGGCCATCGCCTCGTCGGGATGCTCGCACACCACCGTCTCGGGCACGGGAAGCCCGGCGTGGGCGAGCAGCGCCGTGGTCCAGAGCTTGTCCACGGTGCGCTCGATCGCCCGGGGCGGGTTGATCACCGGTATCCCGCGCTCCTCGAGCGCGTGCAGGGTGTCCACCCGGGCGATGATCTGCTCCAGCGAGCCCGACGGGATGATGCGCGCGAGCACCGCGCCGCACGACGCGAGATCTTCTCCTGCGGTGGCGAAGGTCGGACCGGCCCCGCCGAAGCGCGACACCAGCCGTTCGTACGGCAGGACGCGTCCCTCGTGCCCCCGGGCGGCTAGCGCGCGGCAGAGTTGGTCGGTGTGCCACCCCTGCCGCGCGGCGAGAATCGCGATACGCACTGGTGTTAGTTGGTCTTCGTCCCGAGCAGCACGGTGAACCCGCCGGTGGCGTAGGCCGGTATGTCCCCCGCGACCACCTTGAAGCCTTCAGTGGCCATGCCCTTGTCCCTCGCCTCCTTCGAGTCCCAACGCAGGTCCGCTTCCCGGTAGATCGGCGCCGGCTTCCCGTCCGGCGAGGGCGAGAACCGCACGAAGTCGGCGCGCGTGAACCCAATTTCCTGCGCATGCGACGCGACCAGCGGCCCGTGCTTCTCGGCGTAATACTTCTCGAACGCCGCCGTGTCCTTCGGCTGGTTGTACAGCACGATGAGCACCCACTGCACGCCGGCCGGCGCGGTGGCCTGCGACTGTTGCTGCGGTGCGGGCTTCGAGCACGCGGCCGCGACCGCGGCGAGGATCGCGAGGTGCTGCAACGGACGCTGCATGGCTATGGCTCCTTGGTGACGGGGTCTGAGGACGGGGGCGTTTCAGGTTTCGAGTAGCGACGCGCGCAACACTTCGGGATTCAGATGTCCGGCATGATACGTCTTTCCGCTCTGCACGCTCGTCAGCCACACCTCTGCGGGACTGAAGAGCAGCGGGTCGATCTTGTAGAAATCGCTGTCGTAGCGCTTGAAGATCTCGTAGAACGGCGTGCCGTAGTCCTTCGACGCCGACGAAGGGATCTTCGGCACGAGCGCAGCGAGCTCCGCGTCATCGGCGTCGACGGTATAGCGCGCTTGACCGCCGTACAGAATGCAGTCGTTGGTACGGCCGATCGCCCGGAGATCGTTCTTCGCGACCGGCGGGAGGGGCGCCGTGCCGATGCCGCTCACGATCTTGGTCACGTCGAAGCCGAGCGTGTCCATCTTGTGCAAGCCCGTTTCGAGGATCCGCGCGGCGATCTGCACCCCTCCCGCGAGACTCGCCGTCGGGGCCGCGACGAATGTGAGCTGTTGCGGGGCGAGCCCTGCCTTCTGCCCGACCCATGCGGCGACCTCATCGGTGGGCAGGGCGCGGGTCTCGAGCACCAAGACGCCGCGCTGGGCCTGTTCCGCATATCCGAGCTTGGCGAACAGCTCTTTCTCGACCCGGGCATGAGCGCGCAGCGGCCCCGACCCCATCGCGAAGTACTTCCCGACTTGGATCGCCCAGCCGGCGTACTGAGACGCCATGCAGGCGACTGCCGGGTGATCCGTCCAGACCCGCACACCGGGCCATGTGTCGCCCCCGATCGGGATCGGCGGGTACGCGATATCGGCCAGTCCCCCCGTGCAGATCTCGGCGAGCGCACGACCGGCGCCGAACCCGCCCGGTACCTCGATGCCGGCGTCGATCACACGTGCGCCCCCCGGAAGTTTCCGCACGGCAACCCGGAGCTGTCCGGCGTTCGTGGCCATCGCGTCCGCGATCTGCCACGCCCGTTCGTTGAGCCCTGGCCCGCCCGAGCCGCTCACTCCCCCACCCATTGCAGGATCTCCCCTTTGCCGACTTCGGCGAGGTCACCGGAGTAGCGCTCGTACCGGCCGGCGACGTACCGATCCGCCACCGCCACGCCGGCGCGACTGCGCAGGTATCGGAGCAGCAGCCCGACGTGCGGGGGGCGATAAGTGCAGGCGTAGCGGAACGTGGCGGGCCGATCGATCGGCCCGAGCGCGACGATCGAGCCGCGCTTCAGGAAGCGCCCCGCGCCCGGCCCCGTCTTCCCCAGTACCACGACGCTTCCCGCGATCATGCCGACGCCCGTCCCCCGTCCCCCATTCCCCGTCATGGCGATCATGCCTCGTCGCATGCGGGCACCCGCCTCGTCGCCGACGTTCCCTCGCACGATGATCTCGCCGCCCGTCATGCCGCGCGCCGCGCCGGGTCGGGCCCCGCCCACGTTGTCGCCCGCATGGCCGCGCACGTCGATCCGGCCGCCCGACATCGCGAGCCCCAGGTCGCGGCCCACGCTGCCGTCGATCGTCAACTCGCCTCCGGCCATCCCCGCGCCGATCGCCGCCACGCGCGTGAGCTCACCTTCGACCCGGACCACGCCCGAGCGTCCGCCGCGGACCTTGAAAAACGTCCCGAGCGTCTCCGGTCGGCCACCGTGGATCACCGGCAGCTCGGCGATCGCCTTGGCGTCGAGCCCTGCGAACCGGTCGGCGGCGATGCAGTCCGCGATCAGCACCTGCGCCGGCCGCTCGGCGAGCGACAACGTGACGATCTCGCTCAAGCGAGAATCTTCCGCAGGTGGAAATGATGCGGGCCGAGCTTGCCGCCGAAGTTCGCTGCCGTGATCGTGGTTATCCCGGGCCGGCACGCCGCCGGGATGCCGGCGCGCATCGCGGCCGCGATCGACGGGGCATCGGTCCCGTCGAGCACGATCTCGAGCACACTGTTCACACCCTTGGGGACTTCGGATTCGGTGATCGCCCGAAGCGTGGGATCGAAGGGGTCGTTGGTCGTCGCCACCATGTTCTTGTAACGCTTCGAGCCCACCTTGCTCCCGCTCCGCACCACGCCGCCCGGGAACGGGAGGATCACGCCCGGCAGGCTGGTCATCGCGTCCACGGCGGCCTCTGCAGCGGCCAGCGCGGCATCTGCGTCTTCGGCGAGGATCAGGAAATTGCCGCCGCCCACCCCCTTCAACATCCCGAACGTTTCCTCGATGAGGAACTCCCCCTCCATGACGGGCAGGCGCCAGTAGCGTTTCCCGCCGATTACTTTGCTCGCCTGGAACCCGTCGCCGAACACGCGCAATGCCTTCCCGACCGTTAGGCGATCGGGGACGTCGGGGAGGCCGTCGAAACAGGCGGTGGTGGGGCAGGTGAGCACGGTTTGGCCGAGCCGCACGATCAGCTGCTCGGGGAGGCTTTGCTTGTCCATCGTGAAAAACAGCACGCTGATCCCCGGTCGCCCGTCGGGCGTATCGGCCGGCGGGAGCTCCCGCTCGATGCCCGCCTCGCACTTGCAGCCGATCACCGACGTCGCGAACCCGGTGAGCTTAATCGCCGCCTCCCGAGCCCACTTCGCCGTCCGCCCCGTGATCACGATTCGGGCGACCCGCATCGTGAACGCTTCGGCGAACGTATCCGCGATCGTCACCCCGTTGATCCTCATGCGACGGGCTCCGCCCCGTAGTTCTCGAACGCCACGCACGCGTATTCGTCGAAGAATCGCTTCAGGTCCTTGGTGACGGCCGCGTCGTACTCGGGCCGAACGGCGAGCCGCCGCCCGGTGGGAGCGCGGCGCAGCTGTCCCTCCTCGACCACCAGCGTGCCGGCCTTGATCACGTAGCGCGGCGCGGCGAACATCTTCGCGCGGTCGGCAACGTCCGCATAGATCGTCACGTCGGCGTCCGCGCCGGGGGCCAGGTGGCCCTTGCCCTTCAATCCGAGGAGCCGTGCCGGGCCCGCCCGCGTGACGATGGCGATCTCGCCGAGCGTGTATTCGCGTGCCAGCCCATCGAGCAGGGCGCTGCCCGCCAGCAGTTTCTGGTTCACGCCCTTGAGCCGCTCGTCGCGGTACGCGCGGTCCATGAGCAGCCGGATCAGCTCGGGATACGAGAGGAACGTCCCCCCGTTCGGATGATCGGTCGACAGCACGACGCGCCACGGGTCGGTAGCGAGCAGGAACAGCTCGAGCCCCACTGCCCACTGCAGCGCGGCGACGGCCGCCTTCTCCTTGTACGCGTAGGGCACGATGCCGCACCCCGATTCCAGCTCGATGTCCACGTTCACCCATTTCCGGCCGCTGCTCGCGTACAAGAGATGCTCGACCGGACTGTCCGCCGTCACCGTCGTCGCCGCGCCGAACATCACCTGCCCGACGTCCACGCTCACCTCGGCGTGGGCGTTGACGTACGCGATCACGTCGCGTGCTGCTGACGCCCATCCCTTGCCCGGCGCCCCGCCGTAACTGTGGAACTGTAGGTGCGTGAAGTGGGCGCGCTGTCCCGACAGGGCCTTCATGCTCTCGAGCGTGGTCGCGGCGTTCCCGGGCTGCCCCAGGTTGTTGCAGTGGATGTGCACCGGGTGCGGCAGCGCGAGCGCGTTGGCGGCACCCGCGAGCGTCTCCAGGATCTTCCGCGGCGTGACGGCGCTCGAGCCGAGTGCATCGTCCAGACCGCTCACGTTGCGCCGATCGCCGCCACGCTTCCAGACCGCCACGCCCCCCGGGTTCACGATCTTGATCGCGTAGGCACGAGTTGTCCCCAGGAGCCACGCCGCGTAGTCGCGCGCCCGGGCCCCCTCACCCGCGGCGAGCTGGCGCAGCAGATAGTCGTCGTTGCCGAGCAGCACGAAGAAGCCCGCATCGATGATCGGCGTGTCGTCGAGCTCCGCGTGCGCGTGCCGGGCGGCGATGGGCGCCACCGCCGCTTCCATCGCCGTGGTGTAGCCGAGCCCGGCGTAGCGGTATCCGGTCGTGAACGTGCTCGGGAGCGTCCCGCCGGTGCCGGAGCGCGCAACCGCGCCATCCTCGAGCCGGGGAGCGGGCATGGGTTCGGCCGCGTGCTCTTCGGGGAGCAGCCGCCGGGCGTGATTCACGCTCGACCCGGCGACGTGCGCATGGATGTCCACGCCGCCGGGCATCACCACCATGCCGCGGGCGTCGAGCCGCGGCGCGCTCGCCGGCAGCTCCGCGACGATACGGTCGCCCTCGATGCACACGTCGCGCACCACGCCGTCCGCCCCGTTCGCGGGGTCGTACACCGTGCCGCCGGCGATACGCAGCCGCGTGGGTTTGCTCACGCCCTCGCCCCCATCCGCTCGCGCAGGGTCCGCACGGTGACGAAGGCAGCGCGCACGCCACCCTCGAGCGACGGCCGCAGCGGCAACGGGACGTCGTCCATGCGAAAAGCGGTGCCTCCCTCGTGGATCCCCGCTTCCCCGGTGTCCACGGCGACGGCGGGCTGGAACGTCGCCGCGCTGGCGCGTGGTCCGATGACGACGCTCCGAACGCGGCTGAGGCCGGCAGCCACCGGCTCAGGGAGACTCGCCGGCGTGCCGATGATGAGCGCGGCGTCCACCTCTCCCCCGTCGAGTAGCGCGGCGGCGCCCGCCTGCGGCTGGTAGCTCGGGTATCCGCGAGCGAAGTCAACGGCGAAGGGGAACCCGGTTTGCCATGTGAGTACGGCATCCGCGCCGGAGCGGTTGCCGCCTCCTCGGAGCGTCGACAGCGCGCAGCGCGTGGGGCCGTTCAAAGCCTGGGCGAGCGTCACGAGGGCCTCCGCCCGGGCCGGGTCGGCCGGAATGAGGCCCGGTTCGCTGTCGGCCACGATGGCCACGTAGCGCGCCCCGGTCATCCGGCGGGCCAGCTCCACGACGGACCGGAAGCGCTCCTCGTCGTCCACGGCGCGGCCGTGCACCGCCGCCCGCATCATTCCTAACCCGTCCACCTCGTCGGCCGGGGCGATCGCCACGCGTCTGTCGGCTTCTGCGGGACCGCGACTGTCTCCCACGTCCACGGCGATCAGCGTGCGGCTCGCTCGCCCCTGGGCCGTCGCCACGCCCGGCGGCTCCACGGCGTAGCGGGAGGCGTACCGCGGATAACGCGCGCTCGGGTCCACACCCCAGAATACCACGAGGTCCGCCTGCTGACGGATTTCGCCGAGCGTGGCTCCGGCACGCCCGCGGCGCTGAGCCGCGAGCACCGCCGCGGCGGCCGTCGCGGCCAGGCTGTCGATCGCGGCGTGCAGGCGGTCTGCGATGGCGACCCCTTCCCGCTGCGTCTCGCACGAGACGTCGCCGGCGAGATAGACGAGTGGACGGTTCGCTCCGGAGAGGAGTCTTGCGGCCTCGGTCAGCGCCTGCTCGAGCGACGCGCTGCGGCCATTCACGCGCGTCTCAGCGGGGACGGTCCCGTCCCCGAACCAGGCGGTGCCGAGCGCGCACGCGTTGCGGGCGTCCGCGATGCGATCCTCTGTCACGACGACGGTGATGTCGTCACAAGCACATCCGCAGCCGAGGCAGGTGACGTTCGCGACGATGCGATCGGTCATGCGCTGCGCGCCTCGCGGCCCTCGACGTCGCGATACAGCCGGGCGGCGCGTCGGGTGAGGGCCGCGAAGCAGGCCGCGGCATCCCCTCCGCGCGCGAAGATCGTGCAGATCGGCTCGCGTGGCGCCACTCGAGTCTCCGGCGGCGAGATGTCCCGCACGTCCGCGTCGGAGAGCCACGGTCGCGTGTCGCCCAGCACTCCCGGGTGCCGTGCGTACAGGATCGCCTTGCCGACCGCGTCCGCCGTGCGGCGCCGGACGGCCGCGAGGTCGAACGCCGGCAGGATCTGCCGGCACGCCCGCACGTGTACCTCGAATAGCGATATCCCGTATGCCCGCTCGACCAGTTCCATCGCGGCGGTGTAGCGCGGGTTCACCTCGATCGCGTAGGGCAGTCCTCGCCGCGCCACGAAATCGATCCCGTTCACGCCTACCAACCCGAACGCCCGCGTGACCTCCTGGGCGAGGAGCGTCGCCTTGTCGAGGAGGCGCTCGTCCGCCGGGAACTGCGGATCTCCCGCCGCACCGAGGATGTTGCCGCAGAAGCGGAACCGCTCGGCCCCGAAGGCGGACTCCCCCACGAGCATACGCGAGAGCCCGAGCGGTATCGCGCGGCGCCCGTCCGCGGCGAACACGATCGAACCGGTCACGCCGCTGATCCGCTCCTGGAAGTAGCTCTCCCTCGGCGGCATGGGTGCTCCGCGCCGCCACACGGCCACGCCGTCACCGCCACCCGAGCGGAACGGCTTCACGACCCAGCCGCCGCGCGCACCCGGCGGCGGCCGCGTGAGGCGGACGCGCGGACTCGGGAGGCCGGCGTCGCCCACGGCCCGGGCGAGGCGTTGTGGGTCGCGCACGTGGGCCAGGACAGCGGGCGGGTTGCCCCAGAGCACCCGATTGGCCGCGAGCGCGCGCACCGCGCCGGGATGGTTTTCGAAGCTCGCTCCGTACACGGCGGCATCGCAGGAAACGTCGCGCACGGCGGCCGCGGCGGCGCGCGCGCTGAACCGGACGCCCCCCGCGGCCCCCCCGCGCCCCCCCCCCCCCCCCCCCCCCCCCGCGGGCCAGCACGCCCGGCTC
>Ga0137415_10003354_pt1 | contig 15908 bp, 19 predicted proteins | sample CZODoug3_1_1_16f_FD_183082 | JGI IMG/M metagenome (GOLD analysis project Ga0137415, IMG submission 183082) | Vadose zone soil fungal communities from Angelo Coast Range Reserve, California, USA - CZODoug3_1_1_16fungal (Hybrid Assembly) | ecosystem: Environmental > Terrestrial > Soil > Vadose...
ATTCGCCCCATTCGAACAGTTCAGAGGTGACGGGAGAACTTGATTGTTCGGACGGAAGCTCAACAAAAGCAGCAGGATCACTGCAAGTATGAGAATGATCGCGAGAACCAGAGCAACCTTCTTCTTTTTGCTCCAGAAAGATTTTTGCGACTGCTCAGTCTGCAAGACAGGCTGAGTTTGACTCAGTACAACACACCTTAAGCAGTAGATGTATAGTGCTATAGATATCTGCATAAATCTATGCTATCCTATTGTATCCGGAGGAATAATTCACCCATCACAGCTCGTTTTGTGAATACCGGGAATATCGAGAGGCGCAAGGTGAAGGTCATCTCTAATGGTCGAAATCCTCACAATTGGTAAGCAGAGCCCTCTCGTACAGCAGCCAGGAGTCCGAACGACCCCATAGTAGAACAATTACGAGAAAGCTGGGCATGACAGCACTAGTCCACGCGAGAATAGTGACGACACAGATCTGTTAATGAGAATCGGTGTGGTACGTAACCAGGTCTGGGTCTTGACAACTCGCAGGATCAGTGACAGTTCCTTCCGAGGCATGAACCTAATCATTCTCGTCCAGTTCGTCATTATAGCCTTCCTCTTGGCGATCATCAGCAACGAGTACCTAAGCAACTACTGGATGCAGGTATGGATTGCTGGGAAAGCTCCCATGCTAGCCTTCCTGATCAACGGGCAACTAGACTCTCTACTCGTCGGCATAGCCGCAGCAGGGACCATCCTATTCCTCAAGGACACCATCGCCCAATCAAAGACCGAGACTGTGCCTAAGAAGCCAACGATTATCATGGACACCAGGGAACTCGCAAGGATTGAGAAAAAAGTACTACGCAAGCCCAACAAACCCCTTGAAAACTCGCCTGAGGACCTTCTCCAAGACTTGGAAAAACAAGAAGCCTAGATTCAAAATCGTCTCGGTAAGCTCACCGGTACTTCTATGATCGAAACGATCCGGCACCTCCCATCACTTGGAAGGCGCGGTAAAAAATATAGTTGTAAAAATAGGGGTGGGGTAGCACGTGAAGTCTCAAGACGTGAAAGACACATTCCGAATAGTTTCGTACCGACCACATCTCCTGCCCATCCTCACTCAACGATCCTCCTCTTGAACAGGACAGGCTAAACACAAGAAGCCTAGGACAAGAAAGAAATTCGCTAGAAAAAAGTTTCAGAGGCATTTTCCAAAAGTGCTTGTGAATTTTATTTGGCCCCCACCCCCCATTATTTTTCTCCAGCCAGAACCCGAACCCTCAAAAGCAAAACAGTCTGGCTCCTGGACAGAGCATCAGCCAGAAAGAGCTTTCAGATTGTCGTGCTTGTCATGGGTTGTGACCATGGGACCATGACCGAATGTATCCTCTTCGACCTGCCCAAATAATCCACATGACCGCTATCGCAGCCCCAGCCAGTATCAAGGATACCAAGACAACGACAACCTTCTGAAAGAACGTATACTGAGTAGCATAGAAGGCGACGTAGATGAGAGGAGCAACAAGAGCAACTGTAAGAATGAGAACAGTAAAAGCGGCCCCCAGCGCCACTTTAGACCAATCTTTCAACGTCTTTTCTCTCGAATCATAGAAAGCGGTCGAAGTATTTCTGTCCTTGGGCTACGAATCCCGCAGGACCTCTACTCCACTCCTTGCTAGACTTGTCTTATACACCGTTCCACCCATTCTTCTCAACCTGCGCGCTATTCGCTGCTTGGATTCGTCTCCTCTGCAGAGTGCGATCATGCAGCCACCTCCCCCTGCCCCTGTTAGCTTTGCCCCCAAAGCTCCGGACTCCATCGATGCCTTGATGAGACGCTCAAGCATAGGATGTGACACTCCAATCTTCTGAAGCAGTTCCTGGTTCCGGTTCATCAGCTCTCCAAGCTCCTCGTCTCGACCTCCTTCCAAAGCTCGTCTAGCACTCTTGGTGATTCTCGCAACCTCATCTACATGGTCTCGATAGATCGCTTCCCGGGTCTTGGATCGCTTCACAACCGCACCGACCAGGCGTCCGGTCGACCTGTGAAGTCCTGTGTCACAAACTAGAATGCATGGCCCTTGATCGATCTTAATACTCTCAACTTTTCCAGGACTCTTGTACTGGATAACCCCACCATACGTGGTGGTCGCCTGGTCCACACCGGATGGCTTGTTGTGGATCAACGTCTCAGGCTTGTAGGCAAGTCCGAAAATCTCCTTCTTCCCGAGTTGAACGCCCCGCGACTTGGCGACTGCGGCGATTATTGCTACACTTGTAGAGGCCGAAGAGCCAAGGCCAGCTCCGATCGGAATGTTACATTCAACCTGCACATGAACACCGCGCGTATTTCCATGAACTCTATCCAAGACCACCTCCGCTGCCATCCTCAATGGCTTCAACAATTCTTCGGACTTGACTCCACGGCTTTCCCCGGAATCGACCAGTCTCAACGGGAGGGTCGCCTCAACCTCTACCTTGCCAGTCTCATTCCGACTGGCGTGAGCCGTGGAGTAGAGATTTACCGCCATCGCAAGAGCTGGTGCACCCAGCACCACAAAGTGTTCACCAGTGAGAATGACCTTGGCCGGTGCCCTAGCAGAAATGGTGGGGTCCATTTTCTTAGGCTTCACGTCCCGTAGTCTCTATCTCGCGAAAGCAATCGCGGCGTACCCCACCACCGCCGATTCGTCACCTGTCACATCACCGCTCGTTTTGTAAGATAAGAGCTCAGCTTTCTTGGCGCCAAGTCTTTTCGCAGCGTATGTCAGAGCCGTGACTGGACCAAAGCCGCATGCTGAAACACCGCTCTCCTCAATCCTCCTCTGGAAATCTGTCTCGTCCATTCGCAATACGGCCTCGATGGCTTGCATGTCCTTTGCTTCAGCTACTTTCTGTGATTCATAATGGGTCCAGTCCGACGAGGCCAAAATCACAACATCTCGTCCCTTTACCGATTCCGCTACAGCCATTCCAATGTTCCGACTCGTCTCAAGATCCTGAAGCATCATGCACACCGGCACGAACCTAAAGCGTCCATTGTACAAGTATTGCAAGAACGGAAGTTGAACCTCAATAGAATGCTCGTGACGATGCGCTTCGTCCTCAACATCAACCAGCCCAGACCTCTTCACGATCATCTCTGCCAATTCATTATCAATCTCAACATTCCCCAGCGGTGTACTCCATTGACCATTGTTCATTGTCGAGAGCCCAGTTCCTTCTCCCGTGTGGTTCGGTCCCAGAATAACTATACTAGCGTGCTCGCCTGAAGCAGCAAGCCTTCGATACGCATGGGCCGCGATGGGCCCAGAATACATGTAACCAGCGTGTGGCACAACCAAGCCAATGAGCGACCTGTCGCTCCCGGCCGATGGTATCGGGGGAATCTCGCCCGGTCCTAGTCTATGATGAAAGCAGTCTTCTATCTGTCTGAGTAATTGTGGCCTTTTGTCTGAATAGAATGCTCCGGCTTGGGCTGGGGAGCGAATCTTCAGGGTTCTCCACCCGAAGCCCGAGCCATTGGCATGGCCGCGAGCTTCGTCTCAAAATCATCCACAGTCTGTGGAATCGTCCCGTCCTGAGGAAGTTCTCCTCTTTCTCTCAAGACCTGCCGAGCAAGTAGCCAGTAAACAACGGCAAGCGCTCTTCGACCCTTATTGTTGACGGGTATGACTAGGTCTACGCCAGAGAACACATTGTCAGTGTCGCATAACGCAATGACCGGAATCCCGACAGAGCTTGCCTCCTTTATCGCCTGGTAGTCGGCCCTAGGATCAGTCACCAAGACTATCTGTGGTTCCGCATGACGAGGCTGCAACGGGTTGGAGATCAGGCCTGGCATGAATCTTCCAGTGACCTGTGACGTCTTGGTTACTTCTGCAAACTTTTCCACAGGCGTCTTTCCATAGAGTCTGGATGATACAGAGAGGACTCTCGCAGGATCAAATCTTGCCATGAAGCGAGCGGAGATCCGAATCTTCTCGTTCGTGTCGCCGATGTTTAGGATGAAGAGACCGTCTGGTCGGACTCGGAATATGTAACGCTCCATATCCACTGTCTTAATCCTAGTTCCGATATGGAGACCTGCAGCGAGTAGTTCTTCGAGCGGCAGAAGAAGATTCTCCGCCCTGGGTATCGCTTCGGTCTCGTCAATCATAGGCTTCTCTTTGACCGGTTCGTTGTCAGTCTCTTGGGTTTCCATCTTGTTTAAGCGACCTCAGCTCTTCTCTTTGCCGAAACTTGCGGGTACTTTAGGAACTCATCGATTATCTCTACATGTGTTATGAGCATTCTTCGGCAACAGTATCTCCGAATTCCTAGCTCGTCAAGGACCTTCGCGGGCTTGTCGCCTGCTCTTACCCTTTGACTGAAAGGCTCCCACTTGTCGCCGATTTGTTTTCCGCAGGTGAAGCATCTTACTGGTATTATCATGTTTTCATAATCCTACCTGTACGATTTTTGTTTCCTTCTTCTGGGTCCGGGTCCCCCGAATTTCTTCGGCTCGGTTGTTCGATGGTCCCCTGCGAGCATTACACGGTCGAAGGCTAGGTAGGCTTTCCGGAGTTCGCTACTCCTTGTCCATCCTGCAAGTGATCTAGCGATTGCGATGCGTGCTGCCTCTGCCTGTCCCATTACTCCGCCTCCTTCCACTGACACCCTAAGGTCTACAGTCTTCAATCTCTCGCCAGCGATCAGCAATGGTTCCTCGATCTTCAATCTCGCTATTTCTGGTACGATCGTCTCAAGTGGATAGTCGTTCACGTAGACCCTGCCTTTGCCTATCCTAAGCACTGCTTTGGCGATAGCAGTCTTTCGTTTCCCTGTCTCAAGTACAGTCTTCTTCGCTTTCTCGCTCAATCGAAGTCTCCTCCGATCTCTTTCGAGAGCTGTCCAACCGTAATGTATGGAACCCTAAGTTTCGCAGCATCAGCCTCCGGCACTTTCTGTTGGGGCCTGCTTGCGTAATCCTCGGGAGAACCGATGTACACTCTAACTCTATGAAATGCCTCTTTTCCTCGGCTCTTCTTCCAAGGCAGCATCCCCCTGATGACTCGTCTCACGTAATTGTCAGGTCTTCTCGGATGGGTCGGAGTCTTCGCCTGGTTTGCTAATGTCCTCGTTTTCAGCTTGGTCTTTGCCCTTGCCACGACTCTTGCTTTGGTCCCCGAGATTACTGCTTTCTCGGCGTTGATTACGACTACCCGTCTTCCCCGAAGGGCTTCTTTGGCCACGTAGCTCGCTAGACGTCCCAGGACTGCGTTCGTGGCATCCACAACCTGTTCAGCGTCAAGGGATTCTGGAGCGGGAACAGTTTGGCTCAACTTTTCTCAAGTCCTCCAATCTGTTCCTGAAAGTCTGCTGATTTCGCTCCGATAATCCGGGCGGCTTCGAGTACGACTCTCTCAGGTGGAAGTGCACCTGTTGATTCAACGAGAAACGTGAAGGTCCCTGCTTTCTCGTCATAGCTGTAGGTCGCTGCCGAAACCGGTTGCCATTTTGCATGAGTCCTTCCTTTCCCGAGTCTCGCGAAGGCCTCTAGTTTCACGCGCTGGCCCTGAGCGAGTTTGACGATTGGTATCTTGTCGGAGACTGGTCTTACGTCCGAGTTCTCGGGTTTCAGGTGTGATGTGTAGACCACCTCTACCGGGTCCGAGGCCTCTATCTCCAATGAGAGGGATGCCCTGCATTTGCTGCATCCCAGTTCGCTCTTGCAAGTGCATTCTTCGGGCAAGTTGTAAGACTCAAGGTCCGTAGTGATCGGGATCAGTCCCAATCGATGGGCAAGAATCTCGTCGTACATGACGGAATTATTCTCAAGTATCATGACGTCGTCGATTGCCATTACTGGCACTTCAGAAAGCATTATGCGTCGTAGTGCGTTCGCAAATGCTGGCTTCACGCCTGAAAGAACGAAACGCAGTGTATCCTGTTCCTTGCTGAGAAGCTTGATGTCCATCTGCACTTCTTACTTCCGAGTTTTCGGAGGTTCTCCTTCAGCCGGACCCGGTTGGACTTTATTTAAGGGTGACGAAATTCGGCTAGGATAATTTCGACCTTTTTCATTCGTTCATATAAACCCAGCTTTTCCGTTTGGCAACACGAAAATTTAGGAAGGCTTCGAGACCGCACCATTGTTGGTGACCTGTCGTGCTGTTCCACTGGCTGGCACAATCAGGACGAAGAAGTCTAAAGTCAAGGGAGATCCTGACTTTCCAGTAAGGGAAAAATTTGGAGTGCTAATGTAATGGACTAGAATCTAGTAGCAGCTGGATCTCTACTGATTCTCGCGGGCTTTGTTATTGGACTAGTCAGTCTGCTTCGGTCAGAGGGATCTCGCATTGGCAGTCGAGGCGAAAAGCGTGGAGGCGCAGTGATAATCATCGGGCCCATACCGATAATTTTCGGAAGTGACCCTGGGATCGCAAGGATGTTGTTGATACTTTCCATCATACTCGTCATCGTCTTGATAGAGGTCTTTGTCCTGCGTTTATTCCCCTGATATGGTTGCTGAGGTGTTCGATTTTCGCTTGCTAGGATATGTGAGATTTGCGGGTTGCGTTCAGCGGTCTATGTATGCCGGGAGTGTGGACGTTTCGTCTGTCCAAACTGTCAGTCCGGCCCCATGTGCAAGGATTGTCAAAGCCGCTCAGCTGCTGGTCCGCGTTCAACGAGAGGAGCGAGAACTTTTCCCCTGTTGCCGACTCTCGCCGTGATGGCCGTGTTGGCTGGAGTAAGTTTGGTAATCCTTGGCTCTCTGACGGGCAGCTCGTCGACTGGATCATCTAGCACTTGTTTTCTTTGGCCGATTCCGCCCATTATCGCCCGCGGTTTCAGTTCATCCTCCGGCCAGGGTTTGGCGTTTCCCGCACTGGTCTCTGTCGTGCTGATGATTATTTTCGGATTATTTCTGAGCACTTTTCAATGGCGCCGGAGCGATGGAGAGCTAGATGCTTAGGATGAGTATCCCAAAATAGACTCCAACTATTCCCAGGATTATCTCGACAGGTGGCAGTGCTAGGAAAGTCGCTACAAAGTCGAACACATCCTCAACGAATCTCAAGATAGCATATGCAAGGACCGTGATGATGAGGAATACTACACCTAAGACAACAGTTGTCCCCACGCCAAGTAAAACACGAACACCGTAAACTCCCAAGACGCCGAGGCCGAGGGACACCAAGGATGCCCAGCGGGCATTCCTGATGGGTCTTGAAAAGAGCAATGTGCCTAGAATCACCATGACCGGGAGAAAGTATTGCAACCAAGGACTCCTAGTCGTCAACTGCGACGCAGTTGGGACGCCCAATTCCAGCCCAAACCGTGCGAGATTGAGGTCCAGGGCTAGGATAACCGAAACTGCAATTACGGCTATCCCAACGAAAAATCCGAGAAAGGAAACAAACTTCGACAACCCTTTCGAAATGCGACCAATGAGTGGCGTGAGGGCGGCCAATCCACCTGCAATCAGCATATATGCTACTGGTAGAATCATTCGGGCATCAGTCTTTGATAGGTCGGTAAAACGAGGGAGGGATTGTTAGGGCTTTTGTTCCCCTTCCGGTCCCGCAACTTCTTCATCTGGAGATAGTTCGACCTCAAGAGGCTGCTCTGTCCTCGCCTCTTCAACCACCTCTCTCGGAACTGGTGTCGGCATTGGCGGCAATTCTGACTCTTTACGAATGACTTCCTCCCGGACAAGTCGTTCTACGGGTCGGCCTCCTGCTGGTTGTGCCCGGGATGGATGTTGCGGGTTGCTTAGGGCACTGTGGGTGTGAAACGCAATCCGCGTCTCATCATCCCTTCGTACAATATAGCCCGGGACGGTAACGATCGATCCACCTATGCTGATGTGACCATGAGTAACGAATTGTCTGGCTTGATGCACGCTCTTCGCCAGTCCATTTCTGTAAACCATTGTCTGTAGACGCCGCTCCATCAGATCTTTCACGTTGAGGTCGAGAATGTCGTCTACAGTCGCGCCCGTGGATAGTATTCCGAGCTTTGCCAGGCTCGTAAGATATTGCGGCTCCAATCGCTTCCTTTCCTCCTCAGTCGCTCCGAGGAGCGACCTTGCTATTCCTCTTGTCTTTGAGAGAGATGTTTCATGCCTCCGCAGTTCCCGCTTGTTCCTGAGACCATACTCTCCGAGGAGTCGCAGTTCTTCGTCCAGTTGCTCCTTCCGCCAGGGGTGGCGAGGAGTTTCGAACTTCTTTTTCGGCTTTCGCGGGTCTCCCAAGAATTGCGCCTACCCTTCTCCCGTCGATCCTGATCCTATTTCTTCTCTTCTGTCTTCCTACTGGCTGCCTTCGCAGCTTCCAACAGGACCTTCTTCTTCACACCCACGGCTTTCCCACTGCGACCGGTTGTCCTAGTTCTCTGCCCTCGCACCTTCAAGCCGAGTGAGTGTCGTATTCCTTTCCAAGTTCGAATGTCTTTCATGAAATCGATGTCTGCCTTTTGCCTCAGAACAAGGTCGGGTCCAACAATGTGCATGTCCCTGCCCGTTTCGAGGTCTTTCCGTCGGTTGAAGAGACGCCCAGGGATCCCGTGCTTACCTGGGTCACGGATTACATCCTCGATCCGAGAAATCTCCGTCTCGGAGAGACTGCCAGTTCGGGATTCCGGGTTTACTCGGGCTGCCTTTACAACTGCGTATGAGAATGAGGTGCCTACCCCACGTATCTTGCCAAGCCCATAAACGACCTTCTTACTCCCGTCTACGTCTGTCCCCACCACACGGACGATATGTCTGAATTCCCTTGACATGCTGAAATTGCTCTTGGAGATTGGAGTGCCTGTCCTCACGCGTTCTTTAACATTTCGACCTTTGACGAGCCTCTTTCTATTGGAAAATAGGAACGTTTCCCAAATGAAAGGAAAATCTCGTTCTTGATTTCTTTGTCGAACAATTGCGAAGACTTGATCTGGTTTTGGGACAATTTTTCTTGGAAAAACTATCCAGTTTTTTCGGTGAAAAAGTTCGGCCACCGAGATTTTTCGGTGGCGAGAGAAGAAATTCTTCTCTAGAAATTTTGTATCCATCATCTCTAGCTATGATGTAAACAATTCTTAAATACGCGGCGGGCATGTTTGATCGATCACCGAAAAAAATTCCGGAGAAAGAACACGAGCCGCAGAAATGTTCGGACCACATCTAACACTTGATTTGTCGGAATGTGACCTTCGAAAGCTCTCCGACCTCTCGCATGTTTACAGTATGCTAGACGAGCTTCCCGACCTAATCTCGATGCACAAGATCAGCCCACCCTACGCTTTCGTCTACAAGCCAAAGGACAAACCTGAAGAATGGGGCGTAAGCGGGTTCGTCATTATCGCTGAGAGCCATATCAGCATCCACACCTTCCCAGACAAAGGCCATGCTTTCATCGACATATTCAGCTGCAAACAATTCGACATTCACAAGGCTATCGCGTACCTCACAACAAAATTCGATGCAGGACACGCCGACAAGAGACTCTCGGGACGAGGCAAGGAGTACCCGCGAGAGGTTGAGGCCGCGAGAGAGATCGTCGCCCGATCCCGCGTAGCAATCAGCCACTAGGCTAGCTTCGACCCAATATCCCTGTTTCATCTGGACATCCCTCGCGATTGTGTTTTTCCACTAAAAGTCCGAGGGTCAGCTGTTCTATCGTTTGAGATCGATCACAGGTTGCAGAGCCCAAAGTAGGAAATAGTTCCTCAAGAGTTCGTTCTGACTGTGCCGGGATTCCGGAGCCTGGTACCGGGCAGTCCAACTGATTAGCGATGATGGTTGGGCCCTTGCCTGGAACCGTTAGCTCAACAGGAGAAGTACCAGGACAGATAGCCTGTGCCCCTTTGGGGCGCGTGGGTTCGAATCCCACTCCCGGCGCCCCCTACTCGACCGCACTTCTGAGGCCCAGGTTGATGCGTTTCCAAGAACGTTGTGATTCGCAAATTCTTTGTGTTAATCTAGTCTGGCAACCCTTGCACAACTGAACCCAACACAATTGGGGACTTCTGGACTCATCTTTGCCTACGACCAAAACATGTCGGGGCTTGTTCGCAACAAGGTCGATCATTCATAGATGGCGAGGAAAGAATTTGTGAGAGAAAACGTTCAGGCGGCGGTGGGCAAGAGCCAGCCGATTTCCCGTGAAGGGAATGTTGGCAGTGCCCAGGCCCAGGGACGCCACCAGTGAGTTTGTCAAAGACTTAGTTACGAGTCTAAGTCTCGTGTTACTGCTTCTCTCTTCCACAAGTTACTCCTTCGGGGGGAAATCAGAGAGAGGCACCGTTTTAAGCCAGTCAAACAACCCTAACGGATATCCTAATCCCGGGGCTATTCGGTAATTGGATCGGTGTCGTGTCTGTGGCGCAGAGGAGTTCATCCCCTACGTCTGCAGGTACTGTGGTGGAGCCCACTGTGTCCTCCACCGTCTACCAGAAAATCATGAGTGCCCAAACATTCAACAGGCTCGTGCACCTCGGCCTTACATTCGTTCCGAGCGCAAGGGCGCGATGAGGACACTACGTCCCCTGGGTGTTCCACGCCTGGCGAAATTTTCGAAGATTTCGGGAAGAGAGCTCTCCTCTCTTTTGGTTGCTTGGGTCGTACTAGGAATCAGTTTCTCGATTTCGTATCTTTTCAATGGCGTGAGTCCGATTGACTTTGCCATCATCTTTCCCCTCACACTCGTACTAGTGGGGACGGGGTTTCTGGGTCACGAATTGGCTCATAAGTTCACGGCGGAGAAGTATGGTTGCTGGGCAGAATTCAAACTCTGGACGTATGGAGCTGTGATGGCTCTTCTGTTTGCTCTTGTCTCCCGCGGTGCATTTGTATTTGCTGCTCCGGGAGCGGTTTACATTGCTTCTAGAGCCGGCTATTTCGGGGAAGGGCTCGATAGAAAGTCCAACGGAATCGTCTCTGTCATGGGTCCGCTGGTAAATGTCGTGGCGGCACTCATATTCTTGGCGGCTCTTGCAGGAGCAAGATTTTTTGGATTTCCCGATCCAAATGTCGCAGGTTTCAGGTTTCTTGCGTCCGGTGTTTCGTTGAACCTTTGGCTTTCGGCGTTCAACATGCTCCCAATCTTCATTCTGGATGGTCAGAAGGTGTTCGCATGGGACAAGAAAGTATGGGCGCTACTCGCAATCCCTTTGTGGATAGCAGCCTTTTGGGTGCCGACACTCTTGCGGTAATGGGTTGCGACCAAAGAAGGCTACCATCGTAGGGCACTTCTTCCGTAAAATCTATAATCCTGCCCGCATTTCTCGCACCTAACCTCGTTTTCATTATCGGGATCCACAGTCACCTTGATCTCGTTTCCACAATTGCAGGTGAACTCTATTGTGTTCTGTTCTTCTTTGGAAGTCTCCAAGGCTTATGTGGCTCCTTGAACCTGTTCTTGCGGCAAGGACTGAGAGGAATGACTTGATTTAGCCTTCCACATGCGTGGATAAGTGTCTACCGGCATTACGACTCGAACGGTCTTGGCTGCCAAACCCTTCTCCTTGTTCATGATATCATCGGAGGTCATTAGTGCCCTTGCCAGGGCCACAAGTTCGCCTTTGAGAGTAAAGAGTGCTACTGTAGACTTGACTTTTATCCCGTCGGTGAGTTTGACGATTCCTGGGATCGCTAGGTCCGCACCATGGCAAATCGCGTTAACTGCGGAGTCTCGTATGAAGATCTTTTGCACATATAAGAAGGCAGACTCCATGGGTTGGATTATTTTCCTGGTGATCTCTTCCTTCTTCTCTTGGGATTCTGCCTGAGACATTTCTAGGACGTCGTACAGATTGTGGATTGCTTCTTCTGTGAATGGTCCGGCACGTGTTCTGCGCAGTTCTCGCATGTGGGCTCCCACGCCGAGAACTTCCCCGATGTCGCTTACGAGTTTTCGAATGTATGTCCCGGCTTGACAGCCGACTCTAAAGAGAACTAGCCGATCGTCTATCTCAATATCTTTGATATAGTAGACTCTTCTCTTCCTCACTTCCCTCTTTACAGCCGCCCTTAACGGGGGTTTCTGATAGATCTCCCCCACGAACTCTTCCATGATGGAGAGTAGCTTGGTGGTTGGGATAGAGTCGTGAAGTGTCATGAGACATACGTACTCCTTCCCGGTGAGTAGGAACACTTGGATAATCTTGGTCGCATCTTCTAGGGCTAGTGGTAGCACGCCGGTGACCATTGGGTTTCTCCAGCCTGAAGACAGGCTTCTAGAGTCCCACCATGGCCCGCGTGTTTCAGCCCCAGCATCTTCTCCACCCATGCAACCACTTCATGGCTCGACGGACCCGACGGCTTATCGAGGTTGATCAAGCCAAAGCGAACGTGTTGGTCGAGAGAACGCTTTTCCGGGATACATCCGAAGGATGGATCAGTCTCCTCTTGTATCTTGTCCAATATGCTCTGTTCCCGCTCCCAGGGAGCTTTCTCCCGTGGGATTAGTGACAACTCCTGATTGGTCGCCTCCTCTCCATCCTTCAGAGAGCTACCTCCCTTCTTAAGATTCGCAATTCATTGGGAGGAAAAGTATTCTTCTTTCTTGGGAGCTTCAGTCTATGCTTTTTTCGGTAGATTCGGTGGTGGTAATGGATTGTTCTGGGAGGACTGTGGTCTTCATGAATTCTGCGCGCTTTCCTCGGCCCGCGGCCTTCATCACTTCCTCGTCTGTCGCTCCTTTCTTTACATCGACTGATTCTGAGGTTGGTTCGAGATGCTTTACGTTGGTTCGTCGCCTTTTTACACCAGTCAGCTTAGGGGGACCTGTTACTAGAACGAAGTTCTTGTCGATGACGTCGACGATAACGCATTTGAGTCCTGCTTCGCGCCCTAGGGTTTTGACGCAGACTCGGCCCACTTCGATGCTTGCCATAGATGTTTTTCCTGACTTCTCGCGGCCCTCATCGGCGGGGAAATATGTCATTTAAGGTTTGGTCTGATTCTTGGATCGCTCTGCCGTTTTTCTTCTGGTTCCGTTCATTACAGCTTTCGCAGCATCCACTAGGATTCTACTGATTGATTCTATTGGTCCAATGCTGGTGTCCAAGATCAATTGGTAGATTGAGAAATCTTCGACCTTGAACCCATAGTGCAACTTGTACCTCTCACTTTGGACTCTCTCTCGAGTAACTGTTTGCCTTCTGGCCTCCTCGACAGTCAATCGGTCTCTTTCAGCTATCCTTTGGATCCGGATGGGTTCCGGTGTTATCAGATGAATCCGAAGATCGGCGATCTCTTTCAAGACCCATCCAGCTATCTGTCCATCTATGACGACATTTCCCTTCTCGGCCTCTGACATCGTGCGTTCATCGATCAGTCGATCGACGCTGGGATCCTTCAATGCGACCTGCCCGAACTCTTCCAAGCTCATACCCTTTTCCTGAGCCAATTTTCTGAAGAGCATTCCTGCGGATACGTGTCTCAATCCGATTTCCTTGGCCAGATGGGCGGCGTAGGTGGTCTTGCCGGTTCCATGGTAGCCGCTGACTGTTATGATCATTTTACGCCAGATTGGACGCGCGGGCAAGGCGCCGTATTTCAGAAGATAGACATCGGTGGCATAATGAACCGCCGTAGGGTCTGGTTGGGGAACGGTTGCTTTTCGCTAGTTTCCAGGCTCTATTTGTTGGCGTGCTCCTGAGAGGCAATCCACAGCTTGAGCATGTGCCCATTCTTGCAGAGCGACGTCGATAATGAAATGTGGCTTTTCCTGATGGTAATCTAACTGATGTTCGAGCTAGACTTCGCGATTTTCTTCTAGTGCCTTTCATGTTACTTTGAGTCTCCGCCACTACCGCCCATCGAGAAGGCGTTTACTCCAAATATTTTCGAGAGCGGGATGCTTATTGTGAACGAGCAGATGAGATACCAGTAGAATAATGTTAGCACAGCCGCCTTGTCGCCGAGTAGAGCTGCATAAGGAAGGACGAATGGAGCGTAGGCTACTGCGAGATCGTTGAATGCGACTCTGACAACAGTGTAGATGAGGTAGAACGGTATCAATGTGAATGGCATTGTCTTCAGCGTCTCAAGGCTTGCTCGAGTGTTCATCTTCATCACGGCTCCTTGACGTCTCATCAACTTGTCTAATTGCTTCTCGTCGCCTTCCTTCCTGGCCTTGTTGACGGCTTTCATCCACGACATGTACTCTCTTCGATAACTGTTGACCATCTTGTAATTCACGAGGAATCGGTTAGCGAGAGTGGAAGTGAGGGATAGGACGAAGGCTGCGCCCAGTACTATGAGAGCTCGAGCGATGACTGCGTCGGGACTTATTGATGGATTGTAATTCGGGTTGAAAGTTCTTAACGGTGCCGCCAGTGTGTTGAGGAGATCGTCTATGAAGGTCAAGCGTGTTCAAGCTCTCTCGTCTTTTCTACTAGTCTCAACAGGTCCATCGCAGCCTTTCGTTGTCCTCCCTCGTGATTATTGACAATCTGAATCGGTATGCCGGCGATGACCGCGTTCGCGCTTGCCATGTATCTGGACCATTCGAGATCTTGCTCAGCATCTTCTGGCCTGCTCGTCTCTCTTTCTCTAGTCGTGTCCTGTGCGCGCCTCTTGGCAATCTCTTCAGGTTCGGCCTCGATAAGAATGATTGCATCGGGTCCGAGCGCTTCGAGGACTTTCTCTGGCGTGCCAGGCCATAATCCATCATCGGTCCTGACAAACATGTGTGTGTCTACTATCAGCATATTGGTCCGTGCCATCTTCCTGATCTGGCGAGCGGCTTCAAGCTGGATCTTGGATTGGAGGCTGATGTCCTGACGTCGCATGTGGTCACGATGGAGTTCACGTCCGCTCTGCTTGAAGAGTTGGTTCATCACGCTACCGAAGTTGACGATTTTCAGCGGGAGCTTTTTCTCTTGACCTATTTTATAGAGTTCCTGGAGCACGGTAGTCTTTCCTACTCCTGGGATGCCTGCGACTATGATTGTACCGGGCATTGACGATTTCCTCTGGGGTCTCAGGTGCCGAGGATGGCCTTCATGCCCGGATATATCTCGGTAATCCTTTCTTTGACGAGTATCTGGTAGTACTGTTCCACGATGCCGACCGTCAAGAGTATGCCGGTTCCAGTCCCGAAGGCGCCTAAGAAGTCTGCTCCGACCGCGATCAATCCTATGACGATTGCGCCGAGTATGGTTACAGTTGGGATGTATCGCTGGAGTATCTGCCGTATTGGTTCTCCGGATCGTCTGAATCCTTCAACCTGCATTCCTGAGTCAATCAATTGTTTAGCGACTGTTTTTGAGTCCATTCCGCCGACTTCGACCCATGTTGCTGCGAAGAATACGCAGGCTAGAACGAAGAGCCCGGTATAGATTCCCGCTTGGACCGGATCATGGAGAACAGTGGACAATGTTCTGGGAGAGAAGGTATAGTATGCTATTCCCTTGGTTGGTTGCAATTGTTGTTGGTTGGGAATCTGTGTATAGCATCCTGGGATGAGGTTCAGCCAAAAGTTGCTGCATGCCGCGTTGTATCTTTGGAAGACCAGTTGACCAATGAAGTAGACATTGCCGAAGAGTGCAGCTGCGAAGATGACGGGTATGTTAGAGACGTAGAAGAGTTTGATCGGGAACTTGCCTCTGTAGCCTCTATATCTTGCATAGGAGACAGGTATCTGTACTCTCAATCCGTTCAGATAGATGACGATCAGGAATACTGAGACTGTTGCTATAAGTCCGAGCATGTCGGGCAGGTTGCCTCCACGGTAGAGCGCTCCGTACCATGCGTTGAAACTGAACAAGTTCTGTAATAATGGCCCTGAGGCTTGAGCGAAGGCTATCACCGCCCCGAGATATTTTCCGTCCGAAGTCAGGTTGCCTGGAATGGGTGCGAAGGTTGACCAGACAACTGTTTGAGCTACACCTGCGGCTATGAAGAGGCTGATTCCGCTTCCGAGTCCCCAGTTTTTCTG
>Ga0137415_10003355_pt1 | contig 15906 bp, 10 predicted proteins | sample CZODoug3_1_1_16f_FD_183082 | JGI IMG/M metagenome (GOLD analysis project Ga0137415, IMG submission 183082) | Vadose zone soil fungal communities from Angelo Coast Range Reserve, California, USA - CZODoug3_1_1_16fungal (Hybrid Assembly) | ecosystem: Environmental > Terrestrial > Soil > Vadose...
GGGAACAGCGACGAGCATGACCGGATAAGCCGACACGATTGCAGCGCCACCACTACCGCGCTAGCGGTTTAGTCCAATTCGGCATAATTCGGAAGGCGGCATTATGCATTTGTGGCGGTCTCAGTTATGTTGTCTTGAGTTCTGGTAACACTTCCCTCACTTGGACTCGATGTGATTTAGCGCCACATAACAAATTCATGCTGGGCTGATTTCCATTTCTCTTTCAGTTGGACAGGATGGCCCGTTTGCGAGAGGCTCCCCATAATCCGCCCAGCAATATGGCGATGCTGATGAAAATGAAATTTGCAACCCACGAGAGAAGGTAGGGGAGGAATCTGCGATTCCCAAGAACGTCCTCCATAAGCCTGAACCCCCCGCCCTGGCAAAAAAGCCAGAGCTGCACCGACACAAGATATATGAGCACCATCGCTTCGCGATGCGCGCGATGGCACCTACCCACGAGCCACCCGCTAGCCCCTGCGAAAATACAAGGAATAAGCAACGCGGGATAAAGGTAGTAATATTGCCACCAAATGGGGCTCGGATTCAGACCACGTGGCAACAATTTTCTGTAATAGAATGGCCACCAGGGGTTCTCCACCACTCGGAGTAGGACATACAATGCGGCCCACCCTACAGCTATAGCGCGGAGTGCAAGCACTTTGTGGACGCGGACTTCCTTGCCGAAATCCGCGACAATCGCAACCAGCACTTGCCCCCAATACCATGCGACTGACCGCCCCTGGTTGTATTCCTCGATGAGATCGCCGGTGAGCGTGTCATTCCTATGGCCAAACCTGTTCAGCAACCAAGTTGGCCCCGATGGCGGCTCCAAGGACTTCATGTTACACCTCCTTCGAGCTGCGGAAGTCGCTTCCACAGCTTCGTCAGTGCCTGCCGTGTCTGACGGACTTCCCGCAGCCCCTTGGCGGTGATGTGGAAGTATTTCTTCGCCCGCCCACCGCGTTCCGGCGTGGGCTCGCCCAGCTCCGAAGACACGAGCCCTTTCGATTCAAGACGTTCTAAGGTGGCATAGACGCTGGCGAGTGCCACTACACGCCCGATCCGCTCCTCAATTTCTCGTGAGATCGGTACCCCGTAGGCGTCCTCGCGCAGCCGCATCAAGGCCAGCATCACGATCAGTTCGAAATTCCCGAGGTAGTCTCGCTTAGTCATTTGTTCAAGAATAGTGAAGAAATTACAACATGACAAGTGCAAGCTATCGAGGTGTTAAAGACTTGTCCCTAGCCAAAATCATCGCCGTAACAATGCGTTACAGCAGCGAAGCTAGCGTCGGCCGGAGTTTTGGCGAATGACAGGGAATAGATTATCCACGGGTTACACCATCTCAGAGGGGGAGCTTCAACAATACACTGCAAGCGCTTGGGGGACTAGACGATTATTTTGAAACGTTTTATACTCGCGCCGATTTTGAGCACTTCACTTCCCGGTTCAAGGAGCGCTTGTGAAAATCCGGCTTCTTCTTTCTTTGATATCTTGTTCTTTCTTCGCATTGCTCGCTCTCGCCCAGGATTCGAAATTTCGGCCCACTAACCAGCAGATTCCCGTTCCAGACTGTTTGAACATAAAAGGTCTCGTGGACAGCAGCTACAAGCCTTGTACTGCCGAAGATCATCAACTATGGCTGAAGGACATTACCCACTGGCGCGACGAGCGCCGCATCCGTATCGGCTACAACGGCTCACGGTACGAAATGCCGGAACTGATGTGGACACAGTCCAGCTTCATGCAGCCGCAAATGATGGTCGAGGATCGTTTCTTTTATGACCCAGTCCCGGGGAAGTACACCGTCGACCGCTACCTCGATGATCTCGAGAAGCGCTACGGCGGCATCGACGCGGTCCTGATCTGGCCGACCTATCCCAACATGGGCATAGACAACCGCAACCAGCACGACATGATTCGGTGCATGCCGGGTGGGGTCGCCGGCGTACGTCAAATGATCTCGGACTTCCAGAAGCGCGGCGTTCGCGTCCTGTTCCCAATGATGATGTGGGATCAGGGCACGCGCGAGCCGGCGAAACCATGGACCGAGGAGATTGCCGAACTAATGAAAGAGATCGGTGCGGATGGAATCAATGGGGATACCCAGGACGGCGTCCCGCTCGCCTATTCTGTCGCCGCGGACAAAGTTGGCCATCCGCTGGCTTTCGAACCGGAAGGCGGGCCTTCCGACGAGGCGCTTGCCTGGAATGTAATGACCTGGGGGCAGTATCAGTATCCGTTTACTCCGCTCGTGGACCGCTACAAGTGGCTCGAGCCGCGCCACATGGTAAACATTTCCGACCGCTGGAACCGCAGCAAGACCAACAATCTGCAATTTGCGTTTTTCAATGGTGTCGGCTGGGAGAGTTGGGAAAACATTTGGGGCATCTGGAACGGCATCACGCCCCGTGATGGCGAAGCTACGCGGCGCGTTGCCACCATCGAACGCGCGATCGCCGAGTACCTCGTGAGCCGCGATTGGGAACCGATCTATCCAATGCTGCGCTACGGAGTCTTCGCCAGCCGCTGGCCACTCAACGGCCGCACCGTTTGGACTATCGTGAATCGCAACGAATATGACGTGGACGGACCGCAAATGGAGGTTCCCGCCACGCCCGGCATGCGCTACTTCGATCTCTACGGCGGCACCGAGTTGCAGGTGCAAAAAGGCCCGACCGGTAAATCCGTTTTGAGTTTTTCGATGGAAAGCAATGGTTTCGGCGCCATCTTCGGAACGAACTCCGAACCTGGCGCGAAGATCCAGAAGCTGATGTCAGAGATGAAGCAATTGACCGCGAAGCTGCTCACGAGCTTTTCGAGCGAACGTAAGGTCCTGAAACAGGAGATCGTGCCGATCCCCGCTACGAGTGCGGGAAGCAGCGCTCCCTCGGGCATGATTCAGATTCCTGAAGCGGACTTTCTTTTCAAGGTGGGGGGTATCGAAATCGAAGGATCCAACGACATCGGCGTGGACGTGCAGTATCCCTGGGAAGGTGCGCCGCGCCGTTTTCACGAGCATCCGATGCACATCAAATCGTTCTACATCGACAAGTATCCCGTATCGAACGCCGAGTTCAAGAAGTTTCTGGACGCCACGCGCTACCATCCCAAAGACGATCTGAATTTTCTGCGCGACTGGAAAGACGGTGCCTTTCCCTCAGGCTGGGACAATCGGCCCGTTACATGGGTGTCCATCGAGGATGCGCGCGCCTACGCCGCCTGGACAGGGAAGCGCTTGCCGCACGAATGGGAGTGGCAATACGCCGCGCAAGGCACCGATGGCCGAGTCTATCCTTGGGGCCATCAATGGGATCCATCTGCCGTTCCTGAGCCGGATAAGAATCGCACGATGCGTGGTCCCGATCCGGTCGACGCACATCCGAAAGGAGCCAGTCCGTTTGGCGTGATGGATCTCGTCGGCAATGTTTGGCAATGGACGGAAGAGTTCACGGACGAACACACCCGCGGAGGAATCCTCCGCGGTGGTAGTTACTACCAGCCGCAGGGGTCGATCTGGTATTTCCCCCAAGCCTACAAACTCATCGAGCACGGCAAACTGCTGATGATGTCTCCCAGCATGGATCGCTCGGGCGCAGTCGGTTTTCGTCTCGTCGAAGATGCGCGCTGAATTTTTTCTTGGCATGGAACTGCAATCCGGTGTCGCGACCGGCCTATTTTTCAGGCATAGAACAGGGTGCGCACATCGAAAATGTCGCAGGTCCGGGCGCGCGGAAGCCAGAGCATACGGAAACGGTTAGCTTAAGCGGGGCCCAGAAAATATTCATGGAGGGGAAGTCTTCTGATACACACGAATCCAGTGGTTGCGAACATTGGCTCTTAAGCGAGAATCGTCGGCGTCCAATACGAGCAGGTTAGAGGGTTCGACAGGCATGTGGCAATCGATGCAGTTGGAAGCAATCTCCTTTCCGAGTTTCTGAATCATTCCGCATTGATCCGCGCGGTGACACTCGAGACACCGGGCAGAATAATCAGCGGCTGGACGCTCTCGTGCGTGAACCTCATGGCAATTGGAGCAAGACAATTCAGGTGAGGATTGAAAGCAGCGGCTCCTAGCGAGAAGAAGAACTTGATTGCCGTGGACATCTAACCGGTCCGTGGCGTTCGGCTGCTGTAGCCTGACGTATTCCGAAAGCGCCTCGCCCGGCCTGAATGAAAACGCTGGCGCGATTGGTTCACCCGCTCCGCCGTGGCACTGCGCGCACACCTCAATCTGTCGATCGCGGCTCAATCGGAGTGGCGGCATTGGTTTCTTGCCCGTTGAATCTGCGGAATTCGCCGAATGAGTTTGAACGTGTTCCCTTCCCGGGCCATGACACCGCTCACAGGAAATACCAAGGACAATATTGTCTCTGTTGTAGTGATTCTCGGATGGCGCGGAACTCATCGGCTGGAAGAGTGTTGCATGACACTCGAGGCAACGGGGCGGCACGGGGCGATCAAAGTCCGCCGACCCGTCTACATATCCCGGGCTGTTGACCCAACGATGGACTTCCGTCCAATACGACACCGGAAGCTCGAACAAGCCATTCTGCCTCCAATAGAGATAGGTCTGGCCTTTGGTGGCCGACCCGATAACGAGATCGATCTGCTCCGTCTGCTTCGTAATCCGACCTCGCTTTTGTCGAATGGCAGTTTGGTAGAAATGACCATCGCGTGCCTCCATCCTGAAGGTGAGTTCGGGGTTGAGCGTGGTCAAAACGTCCTGGCCCTTCATGAAGCTCCCCGCGATGGAACCTGCATCCGGCAGCCGTGAAGTACGATGATGAGCCGTCAGAAGATAAGAACTGAATTTGTCCTGATGGCAGGGACGGCAAGCGAGGTCTCCCGCGAAGCCACTGCTTTCCTCGTGAGGAGAACTCAAACGGGAGGCGGGCGAATCTTGTGGACAGGAAACGGCGGAAGGACACTGCGACAGACCTAGCGCGGCGAAGCAAATCGCAATCACGAAACGCAATACGGGGGCGAGCGGTTTGGCGTTCGTGGGAGTTATCCTCCAGGATGACTAAGGTACGGCATCTCCGGTCCGGGAAGTGCCTGGAATTTCTTGAATGAAATACGTTCTGGCTAGACCGGCTGTCTCGTTCCTTGGCGTTCCTTCAAGAATGCCTGGACTTCTGCCTGCGTGGGCATGGACGGTTGAGCGCCTTGGCGGGTGACGGAGATGGCGGCGACAGCGGAGGCCCAGGTAGCACATCGCACGGGATCATGGCCTTCGATCAGCGCTGAGGCAAACGCGCCGTTAAAAGCGTCACCGGCTGCCGTCGAGTCAATCGCGCGAACCGCGTAGGCGGGCAGAAATACCCTTCTGCTATCCGCCAGCGCAAGAAAACAGCCGCGCTGCCCGAGTTTGAGGAGGACGTTGCGGCTGCCGCGCTGCAAAAGTATCTCCGCGACTTCTTCCATGGACGCCTCGGGAACATCTTGCGATTGGAGTCCCAAAAGCGAGCACGTCTCGGATTCGTTCGGCGTCAGCCATTCCACACACTCGAGCAGAGAGGATGGAAGCGGCCGAGCGGGGGCAGGATCCAGCATGAGAGGTATGCCCTCCTTGCGCGTGATCGAGCCAAGGTACTCGACCGTCTCAAGCGGGATTTCCAATTGCGTTAAAACGATGCTGGCGCTGCGAATGACGTCCAGATGTTTTTCGAGGTAATGAGAAGAGACATGAGCATTTGCGCCGGGGATTACCACGATCACATTCTCGCCGTTCCCTGCGGTGATGATCTGGGCGATTCCGGAAGAAGTGGATTCAACGCCGACGGATGCCGTGTCAACACCGGCGGATTCCAGGTTGGCGCGGAGTTGGGTGCCAAAGGAATCGTTGCCGAGTTTTCCGATCATACTCACTCGGGTACCAAGGCGGGCGGCCGCGAAGGCCTGATTGGCGCCTTTCCCGCCCGGGAATGTGCCAAAACTGGTTGCGGTTAAAGTTTCGCCCGGTAACGGAATCCTCGGAGCCACGGAGACAAGATCAACATTGATGCTTCCAACGACGACCAGGCGCTTTTTCATGTCATTCCATCTCTCTTCGTGTGAAGTTGTGAGACCAGAGTTCATTTCTAAAAATGCCCCCTTTCCGTTACTTGGAGATTACAGGGGCGAGGGCGACAGCGGCCAAACCAACCAGGAAAAAGAAAAACATAAGGGGAATGAGTTTGCGGGCGTTGGCGGGAGCATTGGCAAACTCCTTCCAGACGAACACTCCCCAGATGGCGGAAACCATGGTGGCTCCCTGTCCAATGGCATAGGAAATCGCGGGGCCAATGATTTGGGCGTGGGAAGCAACAAAGTTCAGGACCGCTCCCGTGCACCAAATCGCGCCACCGAGAATTCCCCAGAAGTGCCAGAGTCCAGGACTCTTCCTGTAGTCGCTCATGCTGACGGGAGCTCCACCGGTCACAGGCTTGCGCATTAGAAGATAATTTGCGGGAACGGCGCAGATGGCGACTCCAATGGCGAAGAAAAAAGCAACTGCGTAGGGACCAAGGGAGTTCTGCCCGGTGATCGCCTTGGCGACGAGCGGATAAAAACTGCCCATGAGGATGCCGCAAGCCAAGCTGATCTGAATTCCACGAGCACCCAGAGCTTTACCGGTAGTTTCCCGTCTGCGGTAGGCAAGGGCATCAACGACAATGGCAAGAGCGACCAGCAGGACGCCTCCAAAGAGTAAAAGGGGATTGCCCTGGGGAGAAATGAAGTAGTTCAGAAGCACTCCGACCACCAGAGCTAGCCCGATGCCGATCGGAAATGCAACTGCCAGTCCCGCAATTTCGATCGCCGCGACGAGCAGAAGGTTCGCGACATTGAAAACTGCTCCTCCAAGGAGAGCGAAAAGTATATGAGTGGCATCAGAGCTGCGAATGTTGTTGAGAAAAGAGAGCGGCCCCCCGCCCGCGCTGCCGAGGGTCAAACCCCACAATAAGCTTGCGATAATAATTCCGGCCACATAATCCCAATAAAAAAGTTGGAACGGCCAACCGGGAGTCAATTTCATGGTGTTGGCCCATGAACCCCAGCAAAGCATGCTACCGATCATGAAGAGCAGTGCAATGGCGTACGCTTCAGGTTGATACATGAAAGTCTCGCTCCCTCTGGCTGTCCGCTTGCCGCCAATCTATCCGAAATTTGCTCGATCGGTTCCTGATATTTTTTCTCCTTGCCGAAGCCGATGGCACAAGCCGTTCGACTGAATACTCCTGAACCCGGCGCTTCGGCCCAGCCCCGAAATCACCACGGCCCGGGACCCGGAATCGGGCGGTCTCCCCTCACCGGTTAAAAGCGACGGTATGATGCCCGAAAAAATAGTGCTTGACAAGCAAATTGAAACGTTTTATTTTCTGCACCAATTCCTTGGATGATGAATCGCTTGTGTATCTTGCTGATTTGTTCGTCCGGGACGCTCCGGGGGTAAATTAATTGGAAGGTTTCAATTAAAGCTTGATTTGGTACGGCCAATGGACACAGGGCCTAGCCCGTATCGAGTGCGATCCGAACAGGGGTCTTCCCGCACTCGGATTGATCTTTGACGTTTTCAGGCCGCGCGTCGAGGCGCGGCTTCTCCATTGCTCGTCTGGTGAGCCAGGGGTGGCATTTGCGGATAAGGTTCGCGGTCGATCGTAAACAGTGTCTGTCGTCCCCGAAGGTTGATGGTGTCCGCTCGGGTTCGTCCCGCGCCTGGGTGTGGATTGCTTGCCTCTGTTTCGCCGTGATTTTGCCTGCCAATCTACGCTCCCAAACCCCCGCAAGTAGGCCGGCGTCCCGTTCCGTGGATGCGAACAAGATGTATCGGCGAGGAGTCGCCCTCGCTCGGCAGGGGAAGCTGGATGAAGCGATTACTGCATTCGAGAAGGCCCTCCGGAGTGATCGTCAAAATCCGCTGCTCCTCGATGCTATCGGTGCAGCTTACAGCCTGAGGGGAGATTTCGAGCAGGCCAGACAATATTTTCTGGAATGCTTAGACGTTGACCCAGGATTCGTGCCCGCACAGAAAAACCTCGCCATCACCTATTTCAATACCGGCCGGTACGATCTCGCCGCGGCTGGGTTTCAGAAACTGAAAAACATCTCTGCGGCTTCACAGCCAGTCGCCAATCTCTTCCTGGGCATGATTGCGGAAAAGAATGCGGACTACGTCGAAGCAGAGCCGTTGCTGGAAGAGTCCAGAGCACTCCTCGACCGCTATCCGGAAGCGCTTCTATCTTTGGCGAATGCCGAGCTGCAACTCAAGCATTTCGACCGGGCTCAGGTCGCGCTCAGTAATTTCGACAGTGTTCAGGGTGCTACGGCCTCCCAATGCCTAAAAGCAGCAGAACTATATTCGCGACTAGGGCAGAACCGAAAGGCACTGGCGGATTTGGATAAGGCTCGTGCCAAGGGCGGCAAACTTGAGCGCCTCGCTTACCAGCGTGCGCTGGTGCTCGACCAGCTGAATCGCTCCCAGGAAGCCCTGACCATCCTCGAGGACCTTGCCGCCAAGAACCCGGACAGCGACTCCTTGAATCTTCTCGCACATGTCGCTCAAAAGAATGGTGACTTTGGCCTGGCGATGCAGTCGCTACGCGAGGCAGCGAAACTCGATCCAACAAAAGAGGACAATTATTTGGACTTCAGCACCATCTGTGCTGATTACGGAAATTACGCGCTGGCGCTCGAAGCCGCTAGCGTCGGGCTCGAGCATATCCCCAATTCCTACCGCTTACTCGTACAGCAGGGCGTGGTTCTCGAAAATCTAGGGCACGTGGAGGAAGCAGAGGAAAGCCTGCGCAATGCCAGCCAGTTGCAGGCGGATAACAGCGTTGCCCTGCTTAGCCTCGCGATCATCCAGACACACGCCGGGCAGTTGCAAGATGCCCAGGCCACGCTTACGGCTGCCATCGAAAAATTCCCGGCTCACTACTACATGCACTACCACCTTGGAAAGATACTCGTTCAGTTAGAGGAGGGTCGCTCCGCCGACCCGGGGCTGGAGGTGAAGGCCAAGCACGCTTTCCAGCAAGCGATTCGATTTAACCCCTCCTACGCCGATTCGTACTACCAACTTTCGAAGCTCTATCTGCGGGAGTCGCCCAAACTCGCGGAGCAAAACCTCGTCACCTGTTTGCGGCTCGATCCCCACCACGCGCCGGCGGAATACACGCTCGCGCGGCTCTATCTCGGCACGGGTAGGCGCGCGGCGGGCCAGGCATTGATTGACCGGTTCGAAAGCCAGCAACAGGCCCAGAAATTGAAAGAGCAGCAAAAGCCCAGGATTGAATCAGAGCAAAAGTAAGTTTCCGCATCTTCAAGGGAGGTACGATGGCCCGCGTAATTCGTCCGAAATCAGCAGCAATTTCACTTGTTCTTTGTATTCTATTTTTCCTTGCAGCCGCGCCAGGTGCGTTCGCCCAGTTCAATAGCGGATTCACCGGTGTGGTTGTGGACCAAAGTGGCTCGGCCGTTCCGAATGCGAAAGTGACGGTCACCAATCAGGCCACCCATATAAGTCAATTTTCGATGAGCACAGACAACGGCAACTTCCGCATCTCCTCTCTGCCGGGCGGAGTGTACACGATCGAAGTTGAGGCCACCGGATTCAAGCAGTGGATTCAGAAGGATGTGCAAGTCGAATCGAACCAGGTGAAGACGATATATTCCTCTCTCGCGCTTCCGACGGAGTCGACCTCCATTGAGGTCACTGGAACAATCGCCGCGGTTGAGACGGACAAGAGCGATACATCGCGCGAAATATCGCAAGCGAGCATTGAAAACGCGCCTTTGCTTGGACGAAACATTTACACGAGCATGATCGAGCTCGCTCCTGGCATCACCGGTTCGGGTTTGCCAAGCGGCGGTGCGCTTGGTTCCGGATCCGCCAACAATGATAGCTTCGAGCAGGAAGCCGGCTATCAGATAAATGCCGCAGGGCAGCGACAGGAAAACAACGAATATGACGTCGACGGCTCCGGCACGAACAGCGCTTCGCGCGACGGTGTTGTGAACTTGTCTCCCGAACCGGACTTTATTCAGGCAGTGCGGATAGCGGGTGCGACGTTCGACGCGTCCAAGGGAAGGTACAGTGGCGCGTACGTGCAGGTTTTCACCAAACCTGGAACCAACGAACTTCACGGCACGCTGTCGGAATACCACACCGACAATGCCTTGACGGCCCGAACGATTTTTCAATTCTGTCCGGCGGGAAACACGGCTTGCCGGCCAATTCGCGCGTTCCGACGAAACGAATTCGGCGGAACCCTCGGCGGTCCCATCTTAAAGAACAAATTGTTCGTTTTTGGCGGCGCTTTCGGGTTGCTTTCTTCGAGCGCGACGACGCAAGTTGCGACCGTTGAAACGCCCCAATTTGTACAGTTCGTGCAGACTAACTTTCCGAACAATCTTGCCAATACATTCTTCAAGCAGGCGCCACCCGCAGTTCTTCCCACGGCGAATATCCTCACGGTTGCTCAGGTCGAAGCGCGAAACCCAGGGTTCTTTTCGAGTTCGGCGTTTCCAGCAGACTTGCCTGCGGTCGGGACCGCTTTTTTCCCCGAGAGTCTGACCCACAATGCCTACCAATGGCATTTCCGCGTGGACTACAACGTGAACGAATCCAAAGACCGGATCTTTTACGATATGTTCCGAACCTATTCCAACCAATTGGGAGCGGACCCCCGTACCATTTACCGGGTTGTGGTTCCAAACACCGGGTTCTTCGCCAAACTCGATTGGACGCATACCTTTTCGCCAAGACTCTTGAACGAAGCGGGCTTTACTGTCGTACGGGCGGTGGGCTCGAACCCGGGCACATCCAGTCATCGGGAACTTCCGAACGTGAACATCTCCGGGGTTTCCGGATTTTCGCAGTGGGGCCCGGCGGGCTGGGTTCACGAGAATTTCAACTGGCACGATGTGCTGACCTGGACACACGGCAGCCACACAATTTCCGCCGGCGTGGACATCGACCGCCATCACGACGATGATAATTTCACGTCTCCGCTCCTCAGGCCGACCTTTGGCTTTGCCAACCTCATTGATTTCGCACAAGACCAGCCTTTTTCCCAGGGTGGACCGGCAATTTCCGTGGCCAACAGTGCTCTGGCCGGCAATCTCTACCAAGTGCTTCGCTGGGTGTATCTCGGAGGATTTGTCCAGGACGATTGGAAATTGACGAAGCGTTTTACGTTGAACCTGGGCCTGAGATACGACTACTTCGGTCACTGGGGGAACTATCACAACTCGACGACGCCTTTTCCGCTGTTTACGCCTGGTTCGGGGAGTACTTTTGCCGAACAGGTAACAAGCGGGGTGATGTCTGTGCGAGGGGGGCAGAATGCCTATGTCGTACAGAATACCCCGATGGGAGTTGGACCACGCATTGGCTTTGGCTATGACGTTTTCGGCAATGGCAAGATGTCGGTGCGGGGAGGCTACGGTCTGTTCTACAACAACGTCGCGGATGGCTCCTGGTCGTTCCCTTCTCGCGCCAATCCGCCCGTTTGGGCCAATCCGTTCTTTAATTTGAACAACACGTCGCATCCCTTCACCTATTCGCTAGGGAATTCGAGCGGAACCGTTTGGCCCGTTCCTCCCGGTTTAACTTTTGCAACGAATCCCGCGGGAGGGATCGTGGGTCTTCCCGTCCTTACGTCCGGCGTGCAACCACAGATCGATCAGCCGCGCACCCATATCTGGATGCTGGCTGTTCAGAAGGATCTGGGACACAATCTGATCGCCGAAATCGATTACAACGGCTCGCATAGCGACCATCTGTATATCCAGACGGACGTGAACCGATTCCCGGGCGACCTGATCACCAACAAAGATGTTCAGACTCGCTTGAACCCAAACTTCGGCCCGATCATTTTTGGCCGAACCATCGGCATCGCCGACGGCCACTACGGTACATTCATGCTCACCAAACGTATGAGTCACTCCTGGCAACTCCGGGGGATCTATACCTTCGGCAAATCAACCGATGACATGAGCAGCAACGACAACGGAACGGCCAACGGTGAGGCGATCTTCAATCCACTCAACATCTCGTCTCAGCATGGCTTGTCGGATTTCGATGTTTCCAGGCGCTTTACCATCGACAGCCTGGTCCAGTTGCCATCGCCCTTCAGCAAGGGAATCGGGAAAACCGTTTTGGGCGGATGGCGAATGTCGACCATCGTCGTTCTGCAAAGCGGTTTGCCTTTCACTGTAAACACGACCGCCGCGTTTAACCCCATCTTCGATTCGAATGGGAACGTCATCGGACTAAAACCTGGAAGCGGCGATTTCAACGCGGACGGCTATGGTTACGATACGCCGAATCGGCCAGCCGCTGGAACGGTATCGACGGGGAGCAGGAGTGACTTTATCAAGGGCTTTGCTTCTGCTTCGGCATTTCCAACGCCAGCCTTGGGAAGCGAGGGAAACCTGGGACGGAACACCTATATCGGTCCCGGATTGGCCAACGTAAACAGTCAATTCTCAAAGGCCATCAGCTTCGAGCGCTTCAGCTTTGAAATTCGCGCAGACATCTTCAACATTTTCAATCGCGTGAATCTCACTCAACCGGTGAGCAATCTCTCGAGCGGCCAGTTCGGGCACTCGACGTCACAAAACCTCCCGCGTTCGGCCCAGTTCGGGCTTCACTTCAGCTTCTAGCTTTCACGCCCTAGCGTCCCATCCGGCTAGGCAGTTTGGCCGGGTGGGACGCACCCCTTACAGGTGAAAATCTAGGACGGGTTCAATCCCCACTCTTGTTCTTTCTTGTGGCAGGTCGCGCGAGGGATCTAGAGCCAGGTTTAACCCTTTACCGATTTCTTACCCGAAACGATTCCCATTCCTTCTTTAACCACGACCATTTGATTGGACGTTACGCCCTTCAGAGACTCCCGCATTCCGCTGGGCCAGCGAATCTCCAGATCGGCAGAGGTTTCCCCGCCCAATCCGAAGTGAAGTCGCCGGTCACTTGCGGAGTAAAAGCTGGATTGGCTCAGCACTTCCTGCGCCTGGATCTTCCGTCCATAACGCGCCAAGACTCTGGCTCCGATGGCGCTGCGGTTCGACTTGGTACCGACCAGTTTCACCTTTAACCAATGGTTGTTACCGCTCACATCGTTGCGCAAGAGTGATGGAGCTTCGCTGAGATTGACGATAAGAATGTCCAGGTCACCATCATTGTCGAAATCACCGAAGGCGCATCCGCGGCTCGAATGGGCAGCCGCAACACCGGGTCCAGCTTCCTCGATCAGTTCCTCGAAACTGCCATTGCCCAGATTTCGAAAAACGACGCGGGGATTCTTATTCGGATATTGCAGGAGCGTTTTTTCCACTTCCGGGTAGACACTCCCCGCGGTCATGAAGAGGTCGGGGAATCCATCGTTGTCGAGGTCCACGATTCCTGCTCCCCAGCAAATGTAGCGATTTTCGGTTCCCACATGTGCGGCCATCGTGGTGTTCTCAAACTCAGCTTTGCCGTTGTTGTGAAAGAGCCCCCCGGTGTCATCCGTGAAGTGCGTCTTGAAGAGGTCCAGATGTCCGTCAAGATCGTAGTCGCCTACGCCGACGCCCATCCCTGCTTGCTCCATTCCGTCATCGCTGAGCGCCACGCCGCGGATTACGCCCTCTTCGCGAAAAGTACCATTCCGCTGGTTCATCAGCAGAAGACTCGGCGTCGAGTCACAAGCGACGAAAATGTCGGGCCAGCCGTCTTCATCGAAGTCCGCCGCGACAACGGTCATGCCGTAGGAGCTGCGAAGTCCGTCAATACCTGCCTGAACGCTCACATCCGTGAAGGTCCCGTTTCCGTTATTGCGGTAAAGCGAATGATACCCCGGTGGCAAGCCGCGAGGGCCGCAATTTACGGGCACGCCTTTCCAGTTGCAATAGACATCTTGGCCCGGCTTCGGAATGTGTGTCGCATCAAACTGCACGTAATTCGAAACAAAAAGATCCAGGTGGCCGTCACGGTTGTAGTCCACAAAGGTGCAACCTGCGCCCCAGCGCGTCTTGGAATTTTCCAGGCCAGCTTGTTTGGTTACGTCGGTAAACGTCCCGTCGCCGTTGTTCCGATAGAGTTTGTTTTGTCCGTAGAACGTGCAGAACAGGTCTTCCCACCCGTCGTTGTTGTAATCGCCTACACAGACACCTGAACCCCAGCCGGTGAATCGCAAGCCAGACTTCTCGGTAACGTCGCTGAAGGTTCCATCGCGGTTGTTCCTGTACAAGCGGTTGGACGCGCCGGACGGCGCTCCCGCCATGGAAGAGCCACTCAGCAGGAAAATGTCCATCCAGCCGTCGTTGTCATAGTCGAAAAAGGCGCAGCCGCAGCCGACAGTTTCGAGGATGTAGTCCTTGTGATCGGCTTCGCCGTACACAACCGGCAACACAAGACCTGCTTCCTTGGCTATATCCGTGAATCGGGCGTTAAACGGACGGCCCGAGGGGGCCATCCGCTGTTCTGCCTTGGCCTTGCGAGAGACTACTCCTTGTCCGGGACTGCCCACGGCCAATGCACCCAAGGAGTAATGCAGAAAAGACCGGCGGGTTAGTTTCATGAGTGCAATTTGATTCTAGAGTGCATTTTTACGTAAAGACTGCGAGAAGCACCCTGCTTTTCTGGGTGAATTCTCAGCCGCGAAAATGATTTGCGAAACCGTTCGCATGATTCCCGCGCCAGGAAAGTTAGTCCGTCTGATTTCCATCATTTGGTCGCACCACAGAATTGCGGATCCTCAGTTCAGTGGGTAGAACGATTTGCTGGGGCCGCCCTTTCTTGCCTCCAATACGGTCAAGGAGAAGCCGCGCCGCCGTCGCCCCCATTTGGTAGCCGGATTGATGCACCGAAGAAAGCGCCGGATCCGTGAACATGCCCAGTTCCAGGTCGTCAAAGCCAATAATGGACACGTCCTTTGGGCACCGCAACCCTAACTCCCGGACAGCCAGCAACGCGCCCAGGGCGAGCATGTCATTGGCCGCGAAAATTGCCGTGGGACGCGGCAGCATGTTGAGCAAGCGCAGGGCGCTTCGGTAACCACTGTCTCGATCGAACCTGGTTTCCTGCACATATTCGGGCGTAATGCTCAACTTATGTTTTGCTAGAGCTTTGCGAAATCCTGCGAGACGCTCAACCGCGTTCGTAACGTGAGACGGTCCCGCCAGCATCGCCAATCGCGTATGACCCATCTTCACCAGATATTGTGTCGCCTGAAACGCGCCCTCCTCGTTTGCCACCATCACGGCATCGCCTTTCCAGTCCGATGGCCGGCGATCGAGAAAGATCAGCGGTATGCCCTGAGGAATCGAATACCCTAGCTCGGAAGAGAGGCCGCGCTCCGAAGCCGGAATGATCAGGAGACCGGCAGGGCGATAGGAGCGCAATTCGTCGATATACGCTTTCTCTTTTGAAGGGTCGTTATCTGTATTGCACAGCACCACGCGAAACGATTTGTTGAACGCAACATCTTCTACGCCACGCACGACTCCTGGGAAAAAAGGATTGGTAATATCTGGAATCACCATACCCAGCATGTTTGTCGAGTCGCGTCGAAGCCCACGGCCCAACTGGCTGGGCTGATATCCGAGCCTGGCGATGACTTCGAGGACCCGTTTTCGGAGTTTGTCTCGGACCGGGGCGGTCCCATTGACGACGTGTGATACCGTGCCGATCGAGACTTGCGCACGCTCGGCTATTTCTTTCATGGTGGCTGGTTTGGTCATAGGGGGCAAATCAGTTCCGATTCGTTCGTAGGGGCTATGGTGCGAGCCGCTCTCCGAGCTTCAGTCCACCGACCGTCTGGCAGCTCACTGTGCGTCTTGAACGCAGCGGAATCCCACCGCGCCCGAACGATCCATGCTTGGCGCCATCATCAAGAGTTTACCGTGCTCTGTCAATTTATATGCTTGGGGGAAATA
>Ga0137415_10003356_pt1 | contig 15904 bp, 11 predicted proteins | sample CZODoug3_1_1_16f_FD_183082 | JGI IMG/M metagenome (GOLD analysis project Ga0137415, IMG submission 183082) | Vadose zone soil fungal communities from Angelo Coast Range Reserve, California, USA - CZODoug3_1_1_16fungal (Hybrid Assembly) | ecosystem: Environmental > Terrestrial > Soil > Vadose...
TTCATGCGCTCCTACCTGATGGCCAAGAAAACCAAAGGCAGGCTCGAAGTCCAGCCCGACGACGACGACACCGCCGCTGCATGACCGCGCGCCTGTAACCGGCGGCAAGCCCAGGTTCTCCGAAAACAGCAAAGCGATCCGATGAGACCTGGCCAGAACGGCGGAGCGCGCATTTGTACGCCGAGGGGGCCGGTGTACGTTAGGCGTCCTTCGGCCGACGACGACGGAACTTCCGCTGGGAAGGAGCAATCATGATCTTTGGGATGACAATATTGACTCTCGTCCACGTTTTGTTGAGTTTGATGGGGATCTTGACAGGATTGGTCGTAATGTTCGGGCTTCTGACCTCGAAAGTGCTCAAAGGCTGGACGGCCGTCTTTATTTGGACCACGGTGGCAACGAGCGTGACCGGGTTTTTGTTTCCTTTCCATCGCTTTATGCCGTCCCATGCCATAGGCATCATTTCGCTGGTACTGCTTGCCGTCGCCATCTACGCACTCTATGGCCGGAGTCTCGCCGGCGCTTGGCGGCGAATCTACGCGCTCATGGCCATGATTGCACTCTATCTGAATGTGTTCATCTTGGTTGTGCAGCTGTTCCAGAAAGTGCCGGCGTTAAGAGCGCTGGCCCCAACGCAAACCGAAGGGCCTTTCAAGCTGACACAGCTTGTAGTGTTAGTCGCCTTCGTCGTGCTTACCATTCTCGCGTCCATAAGGTCCCGCAGCGAGCAGGTCCGGCCCGCGTCTTGACGGATTGCGGAAGCATCGTGTATTCCGGGCGCCAGGTGCGGACTTCGGTGCCATTCAATCCCCAAAATCGCCATTCAACCCCCAATTTCGACCGTTCGCTGCTTTCTCCTTTACCGAATAATTAATTCCGCGCTACCATTCGCCATGCAATCGGCGCTCGATCACGAACTCAAGTCGCGAGAGGCCGGGTGTGGGGCCGCTGACTCTGGCATCCCGACAGGAGCGCACCTATTTCCAGAGCTAAACTGTTTGTTTGCAATAGCCTGCAGCCTCTTTGACACTTCCAAGAAAGTTATCTCCAGCAAAATCAATAATTTGCAGCCTCTTTTGCAAAACACCCGGGTGGGGGGGCAATGAGAGCTAGAGCGATCGCATTTACGACTTGCACGGTCTTCATAGCTTTCGCCGGGAGCGGGAGCGCCTGCGCGAAGAAGCCTGCGGAAGAGTCCCTCGCGCAACGCCTCGTTGCCAAGGACGCGTCGAGCCGTGTCAAGGCGCTGACGGAGGCCAAGGCGCTGCCTCCCGAAGCTCGCCGGACTCTGGCTGGTTCGCTCGTTCCTCTGCTGCGCACTGGCGACACAGACACGTGCCTGAACGCAGTGGATGCGGCCACTAAACTGGGCCTGGGCGGTGAGGAGCTCCGCGCCGCAGTGATTGACGCGCTGAATCGGGTGGGGACCGAGGATGCACTCGCCACCGCGTTCCTCTATCGTATTGCCGGACGGTGGAACTTCGTCTATGTGCGCAAAGGCAACAGGCGATGGTGGCCGGACCATGGCTTGGCGGCTCCGAGAAACCAGACCCATTACATCTTTCGGCCCACGGAGCTGGTGATGGAATCCCGTCCCGAATTCAACCCGCCTTCCATTACGGATCGCTTTGTCTACGGTTCCGTCCGCGGGGTTTCTCCCGATTTGTTCGATGTGAAACTCCAGAAGCCGGACGATCCTAGTGGCGGGGAGATCAAACGCTTCAAGCTCTCGGCGAATGGAAAGACGCTAGAACTTGCAGTCGATGCGGAAGGGAATGCCGAACCCACCGTGCAGGTTCTGGAGCTAGTCGACGCCAACTGGTCGGACGTGAAGCAGTGAGAAGAACGGCGCGGTTCAACCCGGGATTTTCGCTGCTTGGTGCGCTATACCGCGGTTCTGTTCAATTCGTTGCTTCTTGCGGGTTGGGATGGTAGCTTACTAAAGACAAGCAGATGACATGAAAAAGCCTGACGCGGGCTGTGTCCCCCTGCAAATTGTGGTTGCCGCTGTGCGTCCAAGTTTTGAAGCTTTGAAAAAGGAGATCCTGTTTTGAGCGAAGGATTACGCAATTTCTTGTTTACCTCCGAATCTGTCACCGAAGGCCACCCCGACAAGATCGCTGATCAGATTTCTGATGCCGTTCTCGATGAAGTGATGCGGCAGGATCCGATGGGCCGCGTGGCGTGCGAAACGCTCGTGACCACCGGCTTGGCTGTGGTCGCCGGGGAAATTACCACCAGCGCGCATGTGGATTACGACGGCTTGGTGCGCGACACGATTCGCGGTGTCGGCTATGACGACGCGACCTATGGCTACGATGGCCGTACGTGCGCGGTGATGTGCACCGTGAAGCGCCAGTCGCCGGACATCGCCATGGGCGTGGATACCGGCGGCGCGGGCGACCAGGGGCTCATGTTTGGTTTTGCGTGCGACGAAACCGACGAACTGATGCCCATGCCCATCCAACTGGCTCACCACCTTACGCAGCGCCTCGCCGAAGTTCGCAAGTCCAAGAAAGTTGATTTCCTTCGCCCGGACGGAAAATCCCAGGTCACCGTCGAATACCGCAATGGACGCCCGTCGCGCGTGGACACCGTCGTGATTTCCACGCAGCACGATGACAAGGTTTCCACAAAGGATCTGCACAGCGCGGTCATGGAGCTGGTAATTCGGCCAATCGTGCCTGCGTCAATGCTCGATCGCAACACCAAGTACCACATCAACCCCACCGGCCGCTTTGTCATCGGCGGACCGATGGGGGACGCCGGAGTAACCGGGCGCAAAATAATTGTGGACAGCTACGGCGGCTACAGCCGTCACGGCGGCGGCGCGTTTTCCGGCAAGGATCCGTCGAAAGTGGACCGCTCGGCTTGCTACATGGCGCGTTACATTGCCAAGAATATTGTGTTTGCGGGGTTGGCGCGCAAAGCGGAAGTGCAACTCGCTTACGCCATCGGCGTGGCCGAGCCGGTTTCCGTGATGGTCGATGCGTTTGGCACGGAGAGCGTATCAGAAGAGCGCATCACCTCCCTGGTGCGCGAGAATTTCGCGCTGACACCGAAGGGAATCATCGAAGCGTTGGATTTGCGTCGGCCAATTTACAAGGCCACCGCAGCCTACGGGCACTTCGGGCGCAGCGGCCCGGGCTTCACTTGGGAGCGTACGGATCGCGCCGCGGCATTGCGCAAGGCCGCGGGCTTAGGTGCGAGCTCCAGCGCGGCCGTGGAAGTGGGCGCGCGGGCTTAGCGCCTCTCGCAACTTCCGCTCGTCGAGGTAAATCGCCGTTTCAGCAATGTGACATAAGAAATTCGAGAGTTCCAAATTTGAGGAGCACCACTTTGGCTATCGCGGAAATGAAAAAAGGTGATGTAAAGGATATTTCGCTGGCGGACGCCGGCAAGCGCAAAATCGAGTGGTCGGCGCAGCAGATGCCGGTGCTCGAGATTATTCGCAAACGCTTTGCGAAGGAGCAGCCGCTGAAGGGATTGCGTGCTTCAGCTTGCCTGCACGTGACAAGCGAAACGGCGAACCTGATGATCGCGTTGCGAGACGGCGGCGCGCAGGTTGTGTTGTGTGCCTCGAATCCGCTTTCGACGCAGGATGAAGTGGCGGCTTCGCTGAACCGCGACTTTAATATTCCCACGTATGCCATCAAAGGCGAGGACAACCAGACGTACTACTCGCACCTCGGCGCGGCCCTCGAGCACAAGCCGCAGTTCACCATGGACGATGGCGCGGACTTGGTGACCATGCTGCTGACCAAGCGCACCGACCTGGTTCCCAACGTGATTGCCGGCACGGAAGAGACAACCACGGGCGTGATTCGGCTGCGCGCCATGGCCAAGGACGGCACGCTGAAGTATCCGATCATTGCGGTGAACGACGCGCAGACCAAGCATTTCTTCGATAATCGCTACGGCACCGGGCAATCGACGCTGGATGGAGTGATCCGCGCGACGAATCTTCTGCTTGCAGGATTGAAAGTGGTGATCGCGGGCTACGGCTGGTGCGGCCGCGGGATCGCGATGCGCGCGAAAGGGCACGGCGCGGACGTAATCATCACGGAAATTGATCCGACCAAAGGCATCGAGGCGGTGATGGACGGTTTCCGCGTGATGCCCATGGCCGACGCGGCGAAGGAAGGCGACGTTTTCATTACCGTCACCGGAAACAAGAGCGTGATTCGCGCCGAGCATTTTGAAGTGATGAAGAGTGGCGCGGTGGTCTGCAACTCCGGGCACTTCAACGTGGAAATTGACATCCCCGCGCTGGAGAAATTGTCGAACGGCAAACGCGAAGTGCGGCCACTAGTGGATGAATATGTACTGAAGGGCGGACGCAAAGTATATTTGCTGGGCGAAGGCCGCCTCGTGAATTTGGCTACCGCGGAAGGGCATCCGGCCGCGGTGATGGACATGAGCTTTGCGAACCAGGCGCTTTCGGCTGAATACCTGCTGAAAAACTACAAGACGCTCAAGCCGCAAGTCTACGTCGTGCCGGAACATCTTGACCGAGAAATTGCGCGCCTCAAGCTCGAATCCATGGGTCACAAACTGGATAAGCTCACGCCCGAGCAAGAGCACTACCTCGCCTCCTGGCAAGAAGGCACGTAGACCCCTCAACAAGTTACGCGATTTCAGGGGCGCCCTGATAGACGTGCCACCCGCGAGGGTGACAAGTAGAGATTCTGGAGCCGCTTTCCGCCGCATGTACGATCTGGCCACCGCAGCGCTCGACACTGCAAGAATCCGAGGAGCTTCTTACGCCGATGTGCGCGTGATGCACTTGCGGCAGCGCGACTTGACGACCAAGAACGGGCGGGTGGGGACGCTGGCGCAATCGGAGTCGATTGGGATTGGCATTCGCGTGCTGGCGAACGGCGCGTGGGGATTTGCGTCGACGGACCGAATGACACGGGAAAGTGTGGCGGCCTGCGCGGCGCAGGCCGTCTCGATCGCGAAGGCTTCGGCGCTGGCGAAGCGCGGAGATGTAGTGATGGCGCCGGAAAATGCGTACGTGGATAGCTGGCAGAGTCCGTTTCGCAAGGACCCATTCGAGATTCCGCTGGAGACGCAATTGACGCTGCTGCTGGCTGCGGACGCCGAGATGCGTCGCGTGAAGGGCGTGACGCTCACCGAGACGGACATGCAGTTTCGCAAGATTGATTCGTGGTTTGCCTCGAGCATCGGGTCGCGGATTCACCAGCGAAAAGTGATTACCGGGTGCGGGATTGTGGCTACTTCGTTTCAGGGCGACGAAATTCAGAAGCGGTCGTATCCGAACAGTTTTGGCGGGCAGCATGCGCTGCAAGGGTATGAGCTGGTGGAGTCTCTGGATTTGCTGAAGCATGCGCCGGTAATTGCGGAAGAAGCGGTGGCATTGCATGCGGCGGCGCAGTGCCCGCAAAAAACGGGGACGCTGATTTTGGGCGCCAGCCAACTGGGTTTGCAGATTCATGAATCGGTGGGGCATCCGATCGAGCTGGACCGCGTGCTGGGGCAGGAAGCGAATTTCGCGGGGACGAGCTTTCTTACGCTCGATCAGCTCAACAAACTTCGCTACGCGTCGGATATCGTCAACGTCGTTGCTGATGCGCGACTCGAGCATGGACAGGGGCTGGGGACGTTTGCCTACGACGACGAAGGCGTGCCGGCGCAATGCACGGACATCATCAAGGCCGGCCAGTTCCGCGGGTATCTTTCGAATCGGGAGACCGCGCACCTTATCGGGTTGCAGCGCTCTTCCGGAACGATGCGCACGGAAAGCTGGAATCGGCTGCCGATCATTCGCATGACCAACGTAAGTTTGCTGCCCGGAACATGGTCGTTCGACGATCTGCTTGGCGATACGGACGACGGCATTCTGATGGAGACGAATCGGTCGTGGTCGATCGATGACCGGCGGTATCAATTTCAGTTTTCGACGGAGATTGGCTGGGAGATCAAGAGCGGGAAGCGCGGGCGGATGCTGAAGAATCCGAGCTACAGCGGAATTACGACAGAGTTCTGGAATTCGTGCGACGCGATCTGCGAGCGCGAGCATTGGACGCTGTGGGGCACGCCAAACTGCGGGAAGGGCCAGCCGATGCAGACGATGGGAACCGGCCATGGGGCGTCGCCTGCACGATTTCGCAACGTGCGGATTGGCACGGCTTTCTCCGAACAATGAATGTGGCGCGAAAATCTGGCGCGGCTCGAGGCCTGAAGGTCGGCGCTACCGAGCGTGAGCTTCGCAACGTCGTTGATACCGTGCTGCGGCTGGCCAAATCCATTGGCGTTGCGGAGACGGAAGTACACGTCGATGAAACGATTAGCGCACTGACGCGCTTCGCCAACAACGCCATTCACCAAAACGTTGCGGAGCACACGGTGAATGTGTCGGTGCGAACGCAGGTGGACCAGCGCACGGCGCGGGCCACGACGAATCGCACGGATGAAGATTCGCTGCGCGCGGCCATCGAGGCGTCTCTTTCTTTGGCACATAGCCAGCCGAAAAATCCACATTTGCTGGCGCTGCCCGGGAAGCAGCGCTACCGCGAAGTCAACCGTTTCATCAAGCAGACCGCGGCGCTGACGCCGGAAGATCGTGCCCGTGCGGTGCGGCGGGCCTGTGATCTGGCGATCAAGAACGGGCAGACGGCTGCGGGGATTTTTTCGAGCGCGCAGGCACAGAGCGCGATGGGCAATTCGCGCGGCCTGTTTGCGGCGTACCACGATACTCACTCGGTGTTTTCGATCACCATGCAGGAAGGCTCAGCGGCAAGCTGGGCCAAGGAAAATGCGGTGGACGTTTCGTGCATCGATCCGCAGCGATTGGCGGAACGCGCGAGCGATAAGGCGCATCAGGCCACGAATGCGCGCGAGCTTGCGCCAGGGCGGTACACGGTGATTCTGGAGCCAGCCGCAGTGCTCGACCTGGTGGGCTTTCTGTTTTATGACTTTGCGGCAACGGCGCTACAGGACAAGCGGTCTTGCTTCAACGGGCGGATGGGCAAGCAGGTGTTCGGGAAAAACATCAGCATTGTGGATGACGTCTACCACCCACTGCAGCTTGGCGCCCCTTTTGACGGAGAAGGCATACCGCGGCAGCGGGTGCTGCTGGTGGATCACGGGATTCCCAGGAACCTGGCGTATTCGCGGGCTTCGGCGAAAGTGGCGAAGAAGAAGCCCACCGGCCACGGCTTCATGCTGCCGAACGAATACGGGGAAGCACCGATGAACCTGGTTTTTTCGGGCGGCAAGGCTTCGCTGGAGGAGATGATTGCTGCGACGGAGCGCGGGCTGCTGGTGACGCGGCTGTGGTACATCCGCGAGGTCGACCCCTACGAGAAGATTATGACCGGGATGACGCGGGATGGGCTGTTTTTGGTGGAAAAGGGGCGGGTCAGCTCGGCGGTGCGCAATTTCCGGTTTAACCAGTCGATCTTGGAGATGCTGCGCAATGTCGAGATGCTTGGACCGGCGGTCCGGGCGACCGGGGAAGAGGCCTTCGAGATGGTGGTCCCGGCGATGAAAATCCGTGATTTTCATTTTTCAGAAGTCACGAAGTTTTAACAACTTGCGCGCTCTCACCGGTGTGAATAAGTCTGACGAGCGCCGAGCCTATGCGTTAAGGGCTCGGCAGACCTGGGTTTTCGTTTTTCGGTTCAAGAGGCAGTTACTTCGACACGGGAGCCAAATAGGGGCGTTCCACGACCGTTGCTCGCCGGGACGGAAGGTCGCATTCGTCGATGCGATCCAAAATCCGAAGGGGGATGCCAATTTCCTTGCAAGCTTCAACCGCGGCGTCATTGAAGTACAGAAAGACAAGAAACTGACCCTGCTGCCTGTACTTAGTTCGGGCTACTAAGCCTTGGGTGTCTGTCTCGATAGTTGTATAGACCAAGATTCTTTCCGCGTATCGAAAGTTACTCTTCGTCAGGCGACTATCGAGCGTTTTGACTAAATGAACATGTGGCAGCGAGCCTGACGAAACGTCATCTAAAGTCAAACCAACTACCGAGAACATTTCTATCCTTTGTGCGCCGACAGTTTCGCGCACTGCTCGCATCCTTAATGTAGATTGCGCCGCCTGTCACAATAATCTTCCCCGCGAACTAGACTTGTATACGTCCGTCGGCCCCAGTTGTCACGAAAAGGTACTCATGCGCCGAGCCCGGCCGCAAGGCCCCGACTCGCTTAACGGTAACGGCCTTGCCGTTCACATACGCGCACAAAATTCGATTTGTCGAATGCAAATTCTGCGTTGTACAAGCGGGCCCTCCGCGTTCGATAAACGATCATGTGCCCTCACCCCCATTGGGGACACCCGGATCACGACGCCTGTGGAACAGGCTTTATCGCACGTCTGGGCGGAGCACCCAATCACGACATTATTGAGCATGCTCTGACCGCGCTGGAGCGGCTGACGCACCGCGGCGGTGTGGACGCGGACGGCGCGAGCGGAGACGGTGCGGGGCTGCTGACGTCGATTCCCGAGGCTTTCTTTCGCGCGCGGGCGCAGGAGCAGGGGATTGCCCTTCCGGAGGTGTTTGGGCTGGGTTTTGCGTTTTTCCCTCGCGGCTCGGCGGCTGAAGCGCGCGCCGCGGTCGAAACGGCGGCGGACGTGGAGCGGCTGCGGGTGCTGGGGTGGCGGCGCGTTCCGGTCAACACCAATTCGCTGGGGCGGCTAGCACTGGAGACGATGCCGGAAACCTGGCAATTTTTTGTGGAGCCATTTCATCCGGCGCGGGGGACGACGCGGTTTGAGTGGCGACTGGCGCTGTTGCGCAAACGCGCGGAATCCCTTTTGCCTGAGCGTTGTTACATCTGCTCACTTTCTTCGCAGACCGTGGTGTACAAGGGGCTGCTGACGCCGTGGCAATTTCCACAGTTTTATGAGGACCTGCGCGACCCGGCTTTTGCCACTACCTTTGCTATCTTTCACCAGCGATATTCGACCAATACACAGCCATCGTGGCACCTGGCGCAGCCGTTCCGATATGTGGCACACAACGGGGAAATCAACACGATTGTTTCCAATCGGCGATGGCTGCGCGCGAAGGAGCGGGAGATCCGGGTGAGGCTTACGGCTGGGCCGTGGCTACGCCTCCTTGAGGAAAACGTCAGCGATTCAGCGAGCTTCGACAACGGCTTCGAGCTGAAATTGCTGGAAGGATTTGCGGCGGACGCGGCCATGCTTTCGATGGTGCCGCCGGCGTTTGAGAATGATCCACTGCTCTCGCGCGATGTGCGGGCGGCGCTGGCATCGTTGTCGCAACACGGCGAGCCGTGGGACGGCCCGGCGGCGCTGGTTTTCTCCGACGGGCAGTTAGTGGGCGCGAAGCTGGATCGCAACGGATTGCGGCCGCTGCGCTACACGCTGACGCACGATGGGTTGCTTGTTGCGGGGTCCGAAGTAGGAATCATGGACTTGGATGAGTCGCGCATCGCAGAGCGCCAGCGGCTGGGCCCAGGCGAAATGATCCTGGCGAATCCCGCGACGGGAACTGTTTTTCGCTATCGCGAAATCCTGAAACGGCTGGCTACGCTGCAATCGCGCAGTGCTTTGCCGGTCGTGCGGCAAGTCAGCGTCGCGGGCACTGCAGCGAGTCCAAGCGTGGCGCGTCCGGAACGCATGGCCGCGGCGGCGGGCTGGACGGAAGACCAATTCAGAATTCTGTTTTCGCCGCTGGTGCAAGGGCACGAAGCGAACTGGAGCATGGGTGACGACGCGCCGCCGGCGTTTCTCTCCAATTTGCCGCGCACGCTGTGGGATTACTGCAAACAGCGTTTTGCGCAGGTGACCAATCCGCCGATCGATCCGCTGCGTGAATCGCACGTGATGTCGCTCGCGGTTCATCTCAAGAACGGGATTGTGCTGCCGAGCCCGCTGATTGGCGCCGAGCAGCTTGCCGAGCTTTCCACAACCTTCGGTCCTGTGCAGAACATTGACTTTACTTTTTCCGCCCCCAACGAAGTTCCGGGCGCTCGCCGCAGTCTGACTCAGTTGACTACCCCTCTGAGTGGCAGCGTGCGTCCGGGACTTCTCCTCCTCTCGGATCGCGGCATCAGCGGTGAACGCGCGGCGCTTCCGGCGCTGTTGGCGACCGCGGCGGTGTGGAAGGCGATGGTTCGCGAAGGTTTGTGGGACGTGCCGCTGATCGTGGAGTCGGCGCAGGTTTTCGATACGCATCATGTGGCGCTGCTGGTGGCTGCGGGCGCAAGTGCGGTGATGCCGTATCTTGCGGAGCAGTTCGCAGAATCGCTGGAGGCGGGCGGGACGGGGCGAATGCGCGCGGCGATCAATGCGGGTTTGCGAAAAGTTCTGGCGCGGATGGGCGTTTCGACGCTCGCGAGCTACCGCAACAGCCATCTCTTTGAGATTGTCGGATTGTCGGAAGATTTGTGCGCGGAATTTTTCGAGGATGCCGCGGATTTTCCGGGTCCGAAGAGTTTGGACGATTTGCTTGGCGATTATTTGCGCATGCACCGCGCGGCGTTTTCCGGAGCGGCTAACGAACTGGCGGATGCGGGGTTGTATCGCTTCCGGAAGGGCGCGGAGTTGCATGCCAATTCGCCGGAGATCGTGCGGCGCATGCACGCGCACGTGCGGGCGCCAGAGGCTGGGAAGTTTTCCGCTTTCGAGGAACTGGCGGAGAGCCAGGGGACGGTTTTTCTGCGTGATTTGCTGGAAACGGTGCCGGCACCGCCCGTTGCGGTGGAGGAAGTTGAGCCGGTCGACTCGATTGTGCGGCGCTTCAGCACGCAAGCGATGTCGCTGGGGTCGCTAAGCCTTGAGGCGCACCGGACACTTGCAATGGCGATGAACTCGCTTGGTGGGCGCAGCAACACGGGCGAAGGCGGCGAAGATCCTTCGGTGTATCGGAACGAGCCGCACGCGGCGAACAAGATCAAGCAAGTGGCGTCCGCGCGCTTTGGAGTGACGACGGACTATCTGGTCCACGCGCAGGAGCTGGAAATCAAAATGGCGCAGGGGTCGAAGCCCGGAGAAGGCGGGCAGCTTCCGGCGCGCAAAGTCACGGAATACATCGCGCGTATTAGGCATGCCACGCCCGGCACGCCGCTGATTTCTCCGCCGCCGCACCATGATATTTACAGCATCGAGGATTTGGCGCAGTTGATTCACGATTTGCGCACGGTGAATCCGCGGGCGCGCATCGGAGTGAAGCTGGTTTCGGGGTCGGGCGTGGGCATCATCGCCGCGGGCGTGGCGAAAGCGGGCGCGGACGTTATTACCATCAGCGGGCACAATGGCGGGACGGGGTCCTCGCCCCTTACTTCCATCAAGAACACGGGCTTGCCGTGGGAAATTGGTTTGCGCGAAACACATGACACATTGGTTCGCGCGGGCCTCCGTTCGCGTCTCTCTCTCCGCGTGGACGGAGGCCTGAAATTTTCACGGGACATTTTGATTGCGGCGATCCTCGGCGCGGATGAGTTTGGATTTGGCACGGCGTCGCTGCTGGCGATTGGCTGCGTGATGGCGCGGCAGTGCCATTTGAACACGTGCCCGGTGGGAATTGCCACGCAGGATGAAAAACTGCGGCTGCGCTTCAATGGCAAGCCGGAGATGGTGGTGGCGTATTTTCGCGCGCTGGCCGAAGAAGTGCGCAAGAAAATGGCGCAGCTCGGTGTGCGGTCGCTCGGCGAACTGCGCGGATGGTACGACCGGTTGGGAACGCGGTCTGGAATGGACGCGTTTTTGGTGGTGCCGATTTCGGCGACAGGGCGGGTGGCGCCGCAGCAGGTTCCGACGGATCATTCCGCTGCGCTGGAGGATTCGCTGCATTTCAGCCACGCGATCGTGCCGCAAAGCGAGCCGCAGCCGATTCACAATTCGGATCGCAGCGTGGGAACAGGCCTGAGCGGCGAATTGATGCGGCGGCGGGCGCACGGCGGCTGTCTCGACCAGCAGTTTACGCAGGAGTTCGTCGGGTCGGCGGGGCAGAGCTTTGGAGCGTTCCTGGCCGATGGTGTGACACTGAAATTATCGGGGGAAGCGAACGACTACGTAGGCAAAGGGCTGTCTGGCGGAACAATTGCGATTTCCGCGGGTTCGGCGGCTTCGCGGCGGGGCGATGTGCTTGCGGGAAACACGGTTTTGTATGGTGCGACTTCAGGCCAGCTTTACATCGCGGGGCGCGCCGGCGAACGCTTTGCGGTGCGGAACAGCGGGGCGCTGTCGGTTGTTGAAGGCGTTGGACAGCATGGCTGCGAATACATGACCGGCGGAGTGGTTCTGGTGCTGGGACCACTCGGATTGAATTTTGGGTCCGGGATGACGGGCGGATTGGCGTATGTGATGCACGCAGAGGCCGAGGATGTTCTGCACCGCGAGTTTGTGGCGCTGGCGGACATTGAGGCCGACGAACAGTTGTGGCTGCGACGCGTGCTGGAAGCGCATCAACATTTCACGGCGAGTCCGCGCGCGGCGCGTTTGTTGTCGAGGAGAGGGGCGCTGCCTCTTGTTCGGGTGCAGCCCGTGCATTTGCAGGGCTCAATCGCGGACACATGGAGGCCGGTGCTGGAACGTTTGCGACGTTTACCACAGGGCGAGCCCTTGCTTGTTGCGCCGGAGCTTCCGGCAATTTCACAGGCAGCGCTGCATGCCTAGAAAGAGAATTACGACCGCGCACGACGCATCGATTCCGCTATAATCCACGTCGAGCGATTCACTTATGGATTTCGACCAACTCGCTACATTTGTCTACGTTGCCAAGCTGAAGAGTTTTTCGCGCGCGGGGCAAAAAGTGTTTCGCTCGCAATCCGCCGTGAGCGCGCAGATACGGCAGTTGGAGCAGGCCTATCACGCGCGGCTGCTGGACCGCTCGGCGAAATCCGTGGAGTTGACGCCGGCCGGGGAGGTGCTATTCGAGTACGCGCAGAAGTTGCTGCGGCTGCGCGATGAGTCTGTTCAGGTGGTTGCTGATCGCGGAAATGTGGTGCAGGGGCCGGTGGTGTTCGGGGCCAACGAAGCAACCTGCTTGTACCTGATGCCGGACATTTTTGCGGAGTTTCAGAGGCGGTTTCCGCTGGTGCACATCAGCATCTACCGGAATTTCAGCCACAAAATTTTGCAGCGCGTGGAAGACGGGTCGATCGACGTTGGCATTGTGACGCTGCCGACGAAATCGCCGAACCTGAAAGTGCACCACATTCATCGCGACCGGCTGCGGTTCATGGTCAGCACGCGAAATCCGCTGGCGCAGCGGTCGAAGTTGACCCTTGAGGAAGTGGCTTCGCAGCCGCTGATTTTTCCGCGCACCGGGTTCACGCGGCAGGTGCTCGACAAATTGTTTAGGCCCTATCGCTCGCGGATTCACGTCACCATGGAGCTGCCCAGCATCGGGATGATCAAACGCTTTGTGGGAGCGGATGCGGGCGTTTCGTTCATTAGCGAAAGTTTCGCGCGGGACCAGGTGAAAGCCGGCGAAGTGAAATTGCTCACGGTAGAAGGCGTCGATTTGTTTCGCGAGCTTGGCCTTGTGTACCGGCGAGATCGCAGCCTGCCGCGGGCTGCACAGGCGCTTATCGCGCTGATTCGCGAGTATCGCAAGTCGCCCGAACACTCGGCGACGGTCGGTGCCGACTAAAAGCAGAGTAACTTTTGAAATGAAGTGGCGGAACGCTCGCGATAGTCCCGCGCGTTTAACCTTCAATTACTTTTGCCGCTCGAATTTACTTTTTTGCTTCGGGAAGGTCGAAGCTGAGGCTGCCAATTGCTTTGGCGATCACATTTTCCTGGATTTGGATCAAATCGCTGTCCGCATAGGTCATGCCGAGGACGGTGAAAATGTCGCCGCTACGGCTGATCACTACAAGCGTACCGGACCAGTCGTGCTCATCGGCTTTGCCGCGATAGTGAAATTCCACGGCCGGCGATCCGCCGACAACCGTCTTGCGTTGCGAAACACGCTGATAATTTTCGTACACGTCGTGCAGCCGGTTTTCGACCGTTACTGCCGCCGCGTCCAGCGGCTCCTTCGCTTTCTCGCGGCCTACCACCATCAAGCAAGATTCGTTTGACGTGCCCATGGCGACGATTGCGTTGGGCAGGGCGTTGCGCGCGTCGTCGATTAGCTGCCAGCTCGGCGCTTTGTACATGCGGAATCCGTGCGTGTAGTTCGTGTAGAGATTGCCCTGCACGTCTTCGCGAATGGCGGGAACCACGGGCTCTTTCGGCGGCGCAGGCTGCGCGGCCGCGGATGGAAGAGTCGTGTTGGCGGCGGGGGAGCCTTTTAGCGCCGGCGCCACCGGGTCGCCAGTTGGCGCGCTGGCGAGAAGCCCCGGCTTCACCGCGGTGTCGGTGATCTTTCCTGCCGTCTTGTCAGGCTTGTTCTGCTTGGCGGCGCTGGGCGTGATTGCCTTCGCGCTGGCGTTGCTGGTGGACGGCGAGGCATCCGCCGCAGAAGCGACGGCGGTTTCAGCCTTCGACTGTGGACGTGGTGCACTCTGGGGCGAGTCTGCGCCACTTTTTGAGGCTGGCTGCGCCTCCGAACTCGCCGGTGCACTGGGTATGATGGAAGCAATCTTGTCTTTCTCGACCAAGACGTATCCAAAATCGGTTTTGACCCTGAACATGTTTTCTTCGTACGCGACGATGACGCCGTAGAGCTTCTTGCCGTCTTTCAGGCGGATTTCGTCGGCGCAGGCGGGCAGGGCGACGGCAAGACAGAGTGCGCAAAGAGAAGCCCATCGCACGCCACGGTTGAAAAGGACGCCCATAGTGCGAGTATGTGCCTTGGCTACGCGCCGCTGCAACTGGCTGTGCGGGCATGTGTCCGGCCTATTACGTGGCTTTTCGACCGATCGGCACGGCCCGATGTGGGTCGTGAGGCAAGGGAGACGACTATCAAACGGCCGGCGGCCCGGGAGAGCCCAAAGGCAATGGAGCCGCCAGCCGTTTCCCGTTTCCTCTACCGCACCGAATTATAGCGAACAAAAAGCGAAACTACAAGCCCCGCTGCATTGACAAACACGCACGGCAGGCAGACGCTCTCCCGCATGACTCCCTCTCATGTATTGCTTCTTGCCTTCGGCATCGGCCTTATCGCGGGCCTGCGCTCGCTCACCGCTCCGGCGGTGGTTGCTTGGGCGGCGCATCGTGGCTGGCTCAACCTTCAGGGCAGCTCGCTGTCGTTTATGGGGTCGACGGCTGCCGTGGCGGCCTTCACGATTCTTGCGCTCGTCGAGCTTGTGGCGGATCAGCTTCCATCGACGCCTGCGCGCACGAAGCCTCCTGGCTTGATTGCGCGGATCCTCCTGGGCGGACTCTCGGGCGCGGCCGTGGCGCTGGCTGGCGGGCAATCGGCTGCGGTCGGCGGCGGTCTGGGTGCGGTCGGCGGTGTAGTAGGAGCGTTTGCGGGGTATCGGGTGCGCACCTGGCTGGTGCGCGTCCTCAAGGTTCCGGATTTTGTCATTGCGGTGCTCGAGGACCTCGTTGCGGTGGCTGGCGCGCTCCTGATAGTAACGATTCTGACCTGGCCGGCGCGGGCGGCTGCGAGCTAATTGACGGCCGATCACTACACCGTGCATCCAATCTCCAGCTTTTCGTGAATCATCGCGCCCGAGGAGTCCTATGAATGCACCTAATCACTACCAGGCGATCGTGATTGGCTCAGGGCAAGGCGCCAACCCTTTGTGTGGCGCGCTGGCGCAGGCGGGCCTGCGGACGGCGCTTATCGAGCGAAGCCATATAGGCGGAACTTGCGTCAATGAGGGTTGCACGCCGACGAAGACGATGTTGGCCAGCGGGCGCGTCGCGTATCTCGCTCGCCGGGGCAAGGAGTACGGTGTACAGACCGACGACATTCGCATCGATATGCAGCGGGTGCGGCAGCGCAAGCGCGACATTGTCAATAGCTTTCGCAACGGCAGCCAAAAGCGCCTGGAAAAGACAGCC
>Ga0137415_10003357_pt1 | contig 15902 bp, 17 predicted proteins | sample CZODoug3_1_1_16f_FD_183082 | JGI IMG/M metagenome (GOLD analysis project Ga0137415, IMG submission 183082) | Vadose zone soil fungal communities from Angelo Coast Range Reserve, California, USA - CZODoug3_1_1_16fungal (Hybrid Assembly) | ecosystem: Environmental > Terrestrial > Soil > Vadose...
ACGGAATGTTTTCCTGCTATGAAGCCTTTATCCATATCGTCAATTCGATGTTCAACCAGCACGCCAAATGGCTCAAAGTCTCTCATCAGATTCCCTGGCGGCGGCCGATTGCGTCCTTGAATTATTTATTGTCGTCGCATGTGTGGCGGCAGGATCACAACGGTTTCAGCCACCAAGACCCGGGGTTCATCGACCATGTGGTGAACAAGAAGGCCGGGGTCATCCGGGTCTATCTCCCGCCGGACGCCAACACCCTGCTGTCTGTCACCGATCATTGTCTGCGCAGCCGCAACTACGTGAACGTGATCGTGGCCGGCAAGCAACCTGCGCCCCAGTGGTTGAACATGGACGCCGCGATCAAACACTGCACCGCCGGCCTTGGCATCTGGCCATGGGCCAGCAACGACCGGGGCGGGGATCCGGACGTCGTGATGGCTTGCTGCGGCGACGTACCTACGCTGGAAACACTGGCCGCCGTCGGCTTGCTCAGGACTTCGTTCCCTCGGTTAAAAATTAGGGTGATTAACGTGGTGAACTTGATGAAGCTCCAGCCGCAGCGTGAGCACCCTCATGGTTTGAGCGACAAGGAGTTCGACAGCCTTTTCACGACCGATAAACCGATCATCTTCGCCTTCCATGGCTACCCCTGGCTGATTCATCGCCTGACCTACCGAAGGACGAATCATAAGAATTTGCATGTGCGCGGGTATAAGGAGGAAGGCACGACGACCACGCCCTTCGACATGGTAGTCTTGAACGACCTCGATCGGTTCGGTTTGGTGATGGACGTGATCGATCGTGTCCCGAAGCTGGGGCGTCTTGCCGCCCATACCAGACAAGCGATGCAGGACAAACGAGTGGAGCACAAGTCGTATATTGCCAAGTACGGGGATGATCAGCCGGATATTCGAGATTGGAAATGGGACGCTACACGATAACACCCTCGGCGGTCACTCTGGCGGCTGAAACCCATGACCCGGCGCGGAAGCACACATGACATTGCCAAACACGGTGCCTTCATAAAATGTAGAGAATGGTGCGTAGCACGTCCGGAACGCCGGTTGAATGGCCTGCGAGTATCCGTAGCCTGCAAAGAGGAGAGGGCATGTTTTGATGCGCCAGGAGTCGCCTAACCAGTGGCATTTTTGGAGCAGCCCATCGGCTGAGGCTCTTAATCGACTCGACTCAGGCTCCAAAGGACTCTCCGGCGATGAGGCGCAACGGCGTCATTTGCGCGATGCGCATCTTCTCTTGAAACCGAAGAGCCGGCTGCCCACCTACGAGCTGCTGTTTCGGCAATTCACCAGCCCGATCATCCTCATCCTCCTGGCGGCCGCGGGGCTGGCCTTCTTTCTGGCGGATCCAACCGACACGGCGATCATTCTCATGATCGTGCTCGCCAGCGGCCTGCTCGGGTTCTGGCAGGAACGGAGCGCGAACCAAGCGGTGGCCAGCCTGCTCGCGATCGTGCAAGTCAAAGCGGATGTGTGGCGCGACGGAAGCCAGGCCGCTGTGCCGGTTGATGAGGTCGTGCCGGGCGATGTCGTCCTGCTCAGAGCGGGCGACACGGTTCCCGGCGATTGTCTGCTGCTTGAATCCAAAGACCTGTTCGTGGACGAGGCGACGCTCACGGGCGAGACCTATCCGGTCGAGAAAATCTGCGGCGTCCTGCCGGCCGACATTCCACTGGCTCGACGGACGAATAGTCTCTTTCTCGGGACCCATGTCGTCAGCGGAAACAGTACGGCGGTTGTGGTGCACATTGGGTCGGACACGGAGTTCGGGAAGGTCTCGGGCCGGTTGCAACTCAGGCCGCCGGAGACGGAGTTCGAACGAGGCATCAGGCAATTCGGTTATCTGCTCTTGGAAGTGACCGTCGTGTTGGTCGTCGCCATCTTTGCGGTCAACGTGTATCTGGCCAGGCCCGTGCTCGAAGCCTTCCTCTTCTCCCTCGCCCTCGCGGTCGGTCTCACCCCGCAGCTGCTGCCGGCCATCATCAGCATTAATTTGGCCCATGGGGCCAAGCGCATGGCCCAGCAGAAAGTGATTGTGAAGCGATTGTCCTCGATCGAAAACTTCGGGAGCATGACCGTCTTCTGTTCGGACAAGACAGGGACACTGACCGAAGGGCTCGTCCGGCTGAAGGCCGCGTGCGATATCACGGGGAATCCGAGCGAACGGGTGCTCTTGCACGGCGCGCTCAATGCGAGCTTCGAAACCGGGTTTCATAACCCGATCGACGAAGCCATCCGTACCGCTCGCTCGTTCGATCTCTCCCTCTATCGGAAATTGGATGAAGAGCCCTACGACTTCGTCCGTAAACGGTTGTCGGTGTTAGTCGCGACGCCGACCGCCCATCTCTTGGTCACCAAGGGAGCCCTGGCGAATATGCTGGCGGTCTGTTCAACCGCCGAGACTGTGGACGGCACCTTGGTTGAGTTGGCTGCCGTGCGGAATGCAATCTTCTTGCAGATGGCGCAGTGGTCCAGCCAGGGATTGCGGGTACTCGGGCTCGCCTCTCGCGCGATGGGCGCACGAGAGGGCACGACCAAGGACGATGAGGCGGACATGACGTTCTTGGGATTCCTGGTGTTCGAAGATCCCATCAAGGCCGATGTCCTGGAGACGATTGGCCGCCTCAGGGGCCTGGGCGTCACCTTGAAGATCGTGACCGGCGACAATCGTCTCGTCGCGGCTCATGTCGGACAGGCGATAGGCTTGTCGAATGGAAATCTGTTGACCGGCGAGGATTTGCGGCAGATGAGCGACGAAGCGCTGGTGTCGCGCGTGAATGACGTCCATGTGTTTGCCGAGGTCGAGCCGAATCAGAAGGAACGGATCATCCTGGCGTTGAAAAAGGCAGGCCATGTCGTAGGCTATGGGGGCGACGGCATCAATGATGCCTCGGCATTGCACGCGGCGGACGTCGGCGTGTCCGTCGAAAGCGCGGTGGACGTGGCGAAAGAAGCGGCGGATATCGTGTTGCTGGAAAAGGATCTTGGCATCCTTGTTGAAGGAGTGCAGGAAGGGCGGAGGACGTTCGCCAACACGTTGAAGTATGTCTTTATGGCGACCAGCGCGAACTTCGGCAACATGTTCAGCATGGCGGGGGCGTCGCTGTTTCTGCCCTTTCTCCCCCTGCTTCCCAAGCAAATATTATTGACCAATCTCCTGACCGACGTTCCGGAAATGACCATTGCCGGTGATCGCGTGGATGAGGAGCTGATCGATCGGCCCAGGCGGTGGAACATCGCCTTCATCAGGAAGTTCATGCTCACGTTCGGTCTGGTGAGTTCCATCTTCGATTATATTACGTTTGGTGTACTGCTCTTGTTCTTTCAAGCCGGTGTCGAGGAATTCAGAACCGGGTGGTTTGTGGAGTCGGTGATCTCCGCCTCGGTCATCGTTCTGGTCGTGCGGAGTCGTCGGCCGTTCACTCGCAGTCGACCGAGCCGTGGCCTGCTGGTTGCGACGCTCGCGGTCGTAGGACTGACGCTGCTGTTGCCCTATACGCCGCTGCGCGGGCCGCTGGGGTTCGTGCCGTTGCCGCCGCTGTTCCTGGCGGCCTTGCTCTGCATCGTCGTCGGATATGTCGTTGCGGCTGAAGTGGCGAAGAAAGTCTTCTATCGGCTTGTCCTGTATTGACAAAGGCCGATGCTGCTACTGCCCTTCGATGGCCAGCACGTCTGGCACAACAGCAGAACACTCCCGCAGGATAGCCAAGCGAGACACGCGAGACCGGCGGGACGGCGAGGGTTGATCTGGTTTATTTGGTTTGTCTCGTCTGTTTGGTTGAACCAAACTAACCGGATAAACCAGAGAAACCAGATGGACCAGATGGAGGGGATTATCATGAAAGGGTCGGAGCTACTGCTGCGTTGTCTGGAAAATGAGGGAGTGCAGTGGATCTTCGGCGTGCCCGGAGAGGAGACGCTGGACGTCTTGAACTCGCTCGTGGATTCGCAGATCCGGTTTATTGCCGCCCGACACGAGCAAGGCGCGGCCTTCATGGCCGATGTCCATGGGCGGCTGACAGGAAAGGCCGGGGTCTGTCTCTCCACTTTGGGGCCCGGTGCAACTAATTTGCTCACCGGCGTAGCAGACGCGTTTCTGGATCGCGCCCCGCTGGTCGCGATTACGGGACAAGCCTCGCTGGATCGGATGCACAAAGAATCGCATCAGTTCATCGACGTCTTGTCCATGTTCAGGCCGGTCACGAAATGGAACGCCGAGATCTTTCACCCTCGGACCATTGCCGAGACGGTGCGCAAGGCGTTCAAGGTTGCGCAGACCGAAAAGCCCGGTTCGACTCATCTGGAGCTGCCGGAGGATGTCGCGGCGGAAACGGTGAGCGATCGTGAGGTGGATGGGCCGTTGCGCGTGCAGGCGCCGTTCTTGCCGGAGCCGCTGACGCGCCAGGTGAACCGGGCGGTCGAGGTTTTGGCTCAGGCACGTCGGCCGATCCTCTTGGTCGGTAACGGGGTGATCCGGGGACAGGCACATGATGCAGTACGGAGGTTCGCCCGACAGGCGAACGTGCCGGTGGTCCACACGTTCATGAGCAAGGGTGTCGTTCCAGACAGCGATCCGTTGTCTCTCTATACGATTGGATTGCAGATGCGGGATCATCCGGCTGTGGTGATCGAGCAGAGCGATGCCGTTGTGGCGGTGGGTTATGATTTTGTGGAGTACGCCCCGTGCTTGTGGAATCCGAACCGCGACAAACATATCGTGCATGTGGATGTGTCGCCGGCCGAAGTGGATGCGCACTATATTGTGGATGTCGGCGTATTGGGAGATATCGCCTTATCCCTCGATCAGATCGGCGAGCATCTTGCTTCGTTCGATCTCGCGTGGGCGAAAGAGAGCCGCCGGCTGGTGCAGACCGCATACGAAAGGGAGTGGGCGCAGCCACCTGGATGGCCCCTGCGACCTCAGCAGATCGTTCGCGATCTGCGGCAGGCGCTGTCACTGGACGATCTGGTCATCTGCGACGTGGGGGCGCATAAGTTATGGATGGCCCGGATGTTTCCCTGCGAGGTGCCGAACACGTGCATCATTTCGAACGGATTCGCGGCGATGGGTATGGCGCTGCCTGGGGCGGTTGCGGCCAAGCTCCTGTTCCCCACGCGGCGTGTCGTGGCTGTGACCGGGGACGGCGGGTTTCTGATGAATGTCCAGGAACTGGAGACCGCCGTGCGGCTGCAGCTGCCACTTGTCGTGCTGATCTGGCGGGATAACGGCTACGGGGTCATCCGATGGAAACAGCAGATGAAGTTCGGGAGGACCTCCGGTGTTGAGTTCGGTAACCCGGATTTCGTCTCCATGGCGCAGAGTTTTGGAGCGGTCGGCTACCGCGTCGACGGACCGTCGGAATTGGGGCCAGTGCTGAACGCCGCGCTCTCGTGCGGAAAGCCGGCCGTGATCGATTGCCCGGTGGATTACAGCGAGAATCTTCGTCTTTCGGAACATCTCAAAGCGCTTGGAACCACATAAAACGCGCGAGACTGGCGGGACGAGCGAGACGCGAGGGTTCGAGGTCCGAAGTTCGAGGTTTTCAGAACTTCGAACCCCGAACTTCGGATCGCGCCTTTCTCGCATGTCGCGCACTTCTAGCCCTGCAGTCTGTGGCGTCTTGCGACAGTGACCAGATTCTCGGCGGAGATTATGTCTTACTTGACACCCGAAGGTGGTTATCTGCATGTTCTTGGTGCTGCTTAATCTGCATCATTCCATATAATAGCCCGCACTCCTGCGTCGCGAAGGCTCCCCAAAGAAACCATGAGAGCGCGGCAGGTAAAAAGCATTTAGACTTATCTATGTTTCTTGATATCCCAATCACAAATCTTATATAGTCTCTAACATGAAATCTCTGGAGTTCGTCGGTTCCAGTCTCGACGACCTCAAAGAGTTCCCTGCAGAAGCCCGTCGTGCGGCTGGTTTCGAGTTGGGTTTTGTTCAGCGTGGCCTGGAGCCATCTGATTGGAAGCCCATGAAAGAGGTGGGTGCCGGCGTCCGGGAGATTCGAATACACGTGTTGGGCGAGTGGCGCGTGCTCTATGTGGCCAAGTTCGCCGAGTCCGTCTATGTGCTTCATGCGTTCTAGAAGAAAACGCAGAGGACCACAAGAGAAGACATCGGGTTGGCTCGTGCACGTTACCGACAGATCGGAGGCCGGAGATGAAGAAGAAAACGACCAAATCCAGCGGCAATATCTTTGTGGATCTTGGCTTTGACCCGGCCGAAGCCGCCGTGCTCCAAATGCGTGCAAATCTCATGGGCGATCTTCGCCTCTACATCGAGAAGCAGAAGCTCACCCAAGCTCAGGCGGCCAAGCGCCTGGGCATCGCACAATCCCGCGTGTCCGACCTCGTGCGTGGCAAATGGGACAAGTTCAGCCTTGAAATGCTCATCACTCTTGAAGCGCGGTTAGGGCGCACAGTTCGCGTAGAATTTGCAGCATAAGGTCTGGCGAGTGTCGCGGGCTAGCGCAGTGAGTTTCGTCAGAAACTACCGTGTTAATCTCCTTCGCTGAATACCCCGCAAATCGCTGCGGGGAGCTTCATCGGATGACGAGCACGGAGCGGCCGGCTCGATGCACGATCCCGTGCGACACGCTGCCCAGCAAGAAACGATCAAACCCCTTCCGCCCGTGGGAGCCGACCACGATGAGAGCGTGGCTATTTCCCACTTCGCACACGGTGGCGACGGGATCACCCATACGGACATCGGTAATGACATTGAACTGTGGGCCGGCTAACGCTTGAGCTGTGTCTTTCACAACCTGCTGAGCCTGCCGGTTTTGTTCTTCAGACCAGCTTTTAAATCCCACCATCAAATGGGGCTCGACCATTGCGAGCGAGGGGACGACCGAGAGGATGGTGACCGCGACGGGGTTCTTGTTGGTTGGCCAGGATGTCACAATCCACGCAGCCGCCGCAGTTGACACAACGCCATAGCGTCATCGGTTTGTCCGTGACGTCCCGTTCCCAGGACGCCGTGTAGCTGGGGACCAGCAATCCACCGCAGCGCATACAGAATCCACCAGGCGGAACCGATGCCTTGTTGCGTGGTTCCACATCCCGGTCTGTTGCACGATGGGATGCGTCGGGCAGGACGGGGGGGAGAGGTGTCGATGGCCGGAGCGTCGGTGAGCAGGGTCATGGCAACGTTCCGATCTGCCGGAAGTACTGCGTGACGGTTTCCCGGACCTTCGTGAAACACTCAGGGCAGTAGGTGTGCGTGAGTGCGAGCTCGGTCGGATTCACGCCATGGTTCTCGCGATACGTCCGCTGCGCCACCCAGCGATCGAGACCAGGGGAAACTCTAGTATCGTCTCGAACGAGTCCGCAGACGCAACAGACGGGGAGCAGTGTCGGTGCGATGAACGTCTCTCTCATCGGACCGGAAGGCGCCTTACGAGTTGTCCGACCGAACAGTTCACCAAGAGACATACGCCACCTTCTTGTTCATTCACCAGCCAGACAGAAGACAGCAACGCGGTGATTTGGCGAAACTCCTGATGGATGCTTATAAGAACGTGCAGCCGTTTATGGAACTGGGGAACCCCCCAGTTTTACTCGAACAACTTACTAGCGTCTCAAAATGTAGGCGGGGGTTGCGGAGTAGTCTGCCGGAGAGCCCGAACGCTTCCTTTCTCATGCCATAGGAATTGGCAGGTCTTCAATGGGAGGCCGCGGCGCGATCGTGTCATGAGTGGTCCATGCCCTCTGCTCGCCTCCAGCCCTTTCCAGGACCTCTTTCCTAATTCCCGGCAGCGGCGCTGGGGTGCGCGGAGAGAGCAGCAGCACGATCCTGGAATGGGGCAGGCCCCTGCGGTCAGGGATGCCGAATCCGTTCAGGAAGATCGAGTGGGTTGAATCGCCGATCGTGCGGTATTGCCGGAATTGTTCCCAGTTGTTCGATCCCAGGCGTGCCTGCAATGTCTCAAGGATATCCTGACAGTGCTGGTGCAACGGAGCGGCGACGGCCCGCTCCGCACCGGTGCTCTGTGCGGTGTGTTCCAACTGGTTGAGCAAGGCCATCGCTCGCCGGTTCATGTGCAATACTTGCAAAGATGGGGACAGCACAACGATGCCAGGACCGGTCGCTCCTTGTTCCTGATTCACAGCAATGGCTCCTTCGTTAATTCGTTAAGATGACATGATCCACGAAATAAAAGACTCGATGGTGTGGGATGGGATGACGCAACAAACAACATGGATGTCTCACTGACAGCTGGACATTTCCGCGCGACGTGCTCGATCCGGATTCAGCTCTGCATCACGTGGCGTACCTCGGCGGATCGATGAGGTGCAAGCGAAAGGAGGTAGCGGAACGGAGCGGGATGTTTAAGGGCGAGGGTGCCTTCCCGCGTCAACCGATCCACAGCGGCAAAGACTTGGGCCCAGGAATAACCGGGCAACAGGGCTGCGAGTTCATCCAGCGAGCAGGTGCCGACCCGAGTGAGTTGCTGGTGGATGACCGATTCGATCGAACATGCCTGTGCCATATCGTCCTCTCCCCCACGACAAGAAATGAGTGATGAATTAGGTGTGTCTGTCACGTGCAACGGTGCGGCTCGATGGACGATGGACATGGAATGTGCGTAATCATAGTAAGGCAAGGACCAGTTCAGGGAAACTAGGAGGACCCCTAGTCCTGGAAGGAGATATTACTAGAGCCTGCACCATGGCGATCTTCCTGCTTGTCTGATATTGAGAAAAGGCCTAGACTCTGGCGCCTGATCAGCCCTTCAGCCGCGGGCGACAATTGCTCAGTGCCGCGGTCTGTGTCATGCCGGGGAGAAGATTCTGTGGCCGCGGCACGAAAGACTCCTAATAGAACAGCTGCTGCCAAGATTGGCGTCAAGCACAAGGGTACTAAGCGGCAACCTGTGAAAGCCACGCTGCCTCCGGCAACGCCTGCTCCATCGCCGGCCCTACCCGTAACTTCGCCGGGTTTCCTGATCGTCGGCATCGGCGCCTCCGCCGGTGGGTTGGAAGCCATGGAAGAGGTGACGGGGAGGATGTAGGAAGGGAAGGATGAGGTTGAGGCGAAGGTGAGCGAAGCCCTTAACCTGAGCCTCAATCTCAACCGTTCGTGAGAAGAGCGATGTGATGGCCAAGAAACCAGACGAACCAACGAAGGTCACCGCGCTCCGCCAGCAGGCGGAAGAGTTGCTCCGGGCGACCAAGCGCGATGTCGCGGCCATGCCGGTCAAGGACGTGCAACAGCTGGTGCACGAGTTGCAGGTCCATCAGATCGAGCTGGAAATGCAAAACGACGAGCTGCGCCGGGCCCAGATAGAGCTCGAAGCGGCCCGTGACCGCTATGTGGATCTCTATGATTTTTCCCCGGTCGGCCATCTCACGCTGGATACGCACGGCACGATTGTGGAAGCCAATCTGAGGGTGGGGACGATGCTCGGCATCAACCGGAAGGAGCTGATCGGACAATCAGTCGCCCGCTTCTTTGCATCGGAAGATCAGGACATCTTCCACCGGCATTGCCAGGCGGTCTTGAAGACAGGCACGCGACGAACCTGCGAGGTGCATCTCCGAAAAAAGATCGGCGCCTTCTCTTGCGTCTGTCTCGAGAGCTTAGCGGATCACGATGAGACAGGGCACATCACCCATTGGCGGACGGCGCTCCTGGACAGCACCGAACGGAAGCGAGCTGAGGAAGAACTTCGCAAAAGCGAAACGCGACTCCAGGCCATTCTGGAGAACAGCCCGGGGATGGTATTTCTGAAGGATGCCGATGGCCGCTATCTCCTTATCAATCGCCAGTTCGAACGTGCGTTCCATATGACTCGCGAGCAAGTCGTGGGCAAAACGGATGAGGCCATCTTTATGCCCGAGCAGGCCGCTGTGTTTCGTGCCAATGATCTCAAGGTACTGCAGGCTGGAGTTGCTCTCGAATTTGAAGAAGTCTCTATGCACCACGATGGTCCTCGCACCTGTATTGTCTCCAAATTTCCATTGTACGTTGGATATGGAAAACCCTCTCTCCTGTGCGGCATTACCACTGACATCACGGATCGGAAGCGGGTGGAAGCCGCGTTGCGGCAGAGCGAGGAGCGGTATCGGAGCATTTTTGAGAATGCCGTCGAAGGCATCTTTCAGACAACCCTTGAGGGCAAGTATATCGCTGTGAATCCAGCGCTCGCGCGCATGTATGGGTACGACTCGCCGGACGACATGATCGCCACGGTCACGGACATCGCCAGTCAGCTGTACGTGGACCCCGGACGCCGCGATGAGTTTATTCGCCTGATGCAGGCACAGGAGGAAGTAACCGGCTTCGAGGCACTGGTGTACCGAAAGGACGGCAGCTTTATTTGGATTTCCGAAAACGTGCGGACTCGGCGCGATCAGGCAAGGGTGCTCGTCGGGTACGAGGGAACGGTGGAACACATAACGGCGCGCAAACTTGGGGACAAGCGGCTGCTCGACACACTCGATCATGTCTGGATGCTGAGCGGACGGGTCGCCACGGTGCAGGAAGAAGAACGAACCCGCATTGCCCGCGAGTTGCACGATGAATTAGGGGTCGGGCTTAAGTGCCTCAAAATCGATCTCTCACGCCTGCATACGATGGTGAGCGGGGGGGCCGGAGCCGGAGTTCGTAAGAAAGCGGGGAACAAGATCCGGTCGATGGTCGAACAGATCGATACGACCATTGCCTCCGTGCAACGACTGGTGACGGAACTGCGACCAGCCGTCTTGGACGACCTAGGATTAGTCGCGGCCATTGAGTGGCAATGTCAGGATTTTCAGAAGCGCACCGGTATTCCTTGCACCTGTGTGACCAGTGCGGACGATATCGCTATGGAACCGGAGCGGGCCACGGCAATCTTCCGCATCTGCCAGGAAGCCCTCACCAACACAGCGCGGCATGCCCAGGCCACGGCGATGACGATCAAGTTAGAATCACGAGGCGAGTCCCTGCAGCTGGTGGTGGCCGACAACGGTGTTGGGATTCCCAATACGAAAGTCTCGAACCGCCGGTCGCTTGGGTTGCTCGGGATGCGGGAGCGCGTGGCTCTATTTGGTGGAGAGATTACGATCCAGGGTAATCCCGGAAAAGGCACGACCGTCACTGCATGTCTGCCAAGGTGTCTGTCTTAATCCTGAATCCATGGAATGAAGCTCATGTTAAAAGTTCTGGTGGTTGATGATTTCCCCCTCATCCGGCGAGGGGTGCGGGAGCTCGTGATCGGGGGATTTCAAGGCGCGAAAATTGGCGAGGCCGGTAATTTCCACGAGATGCTGGATTTGCTGAGGCAGAAACCGTGGGACGTGGCCGTGATGGATATCAGCATGCCCGGAATGAACGGGCTGGACGCGCTCAAACAAGTGAAACAGGAGTTCCCCGACCTGCCGGTGCTGATCTTCAGCATGCATCCTGAAGAGCAGTACGCGATTCGGATGCTCAAAGCCGGCGCCGATGGGTATCTCACCAAATCCAGCGCGCCGGAGGAATTGGTCAACGCGATTAAGAAGGTGCACGGGGGCGGCAAATATGTGAGCCATTCGCTGGGGGAGGCCCTCGCCTTCACAGTCAAGCCCGGCGTCGAGAAGGACCTTCACGAGTTGCTTTCGGATCGGGAATACCAAGTGCTGTGCCTCATCGGCTCGGGAAAAACCGTCGGCGAGATCGCAGACACGATGAACCTGAGCGTCACGACGATCAGCACCTACCGTGCACGGATTCTCGAAAAGATGCGCATGAAGACCAATGCAGAGCTGACCCGGTACGCGATACAAAACGGACTCGAGGAGTAAGAATGGTTGAGGTCTGAATGCTGAGTACTATGTTGAAACGGGATATGCATATGCACTCCAGCCACCCTTTGATCCCTGATCCCTGCCCTCTCCGGCTTCCGCGCTGAACACTCAGCACTTCCCTTCGCCTCTGTCGTACAAACCACGACATTGCTGCTTGTATCGATTCGACAAGAAAATCCTGTTCTTGTCGATAGGGTTTCGACCACGACTCGGCTACAACCCCGCACATATGATCCAACAAACAGATCTCACACTGACGATGGGGGCTCTCCTGAAAAACTCCTCGAGACGACCAGGCCGGTCATTCGACAGTCCCCTTCACCCCCAAAGAGGAGGATGCTATGGCGCCGGCGCATGCTCCCAGCCTTGACTCCGTCATTTGCCACGAAGTGACCAACCAGGTGTCCTGCACCTTCGATGAGCTGGTTCAGAGGTTGCCGGCCTATTCGTGGGCGCAAGTGTTCGCGTCGGTGGATCGGCTCAGCCGGCAAGGAACACTGACGCTCAGCCACGCGCGCTGTTTTGGTTACGTCGTATCCATGGGGCCGGATGCTCCGCCTCCCCCGTCGTTGCATGACCGGAAGAGCCAGGCCCTGTTCGGTCGGCCAGGTTGATTTAATCCTCGTCGGAAAGTAGACATTCAGGAGCGTGGGAAGAAGATAGTGTGTGGTGTGTGAACAAGAGCGTTCACGGAGGGGGAGGTCGGTGCGGGAGCGATTTTACAACCCCGCAAGGGAACCGTAACGTTCGCATACATAGCATACATAATGATCCTATAAGGTACCGCCGCGTAAACCGTGAGGTGGCGTGAGGCTGAGACAGAAGTAAAAGGAGGTCTGACGATGGCGAACCGGCAGAACGGTGGGAGAACTTGCGTGATGATTGTGGAACAGGACTGGGACTTTGGGATGAAACTTGCCGATTGGCTCGCGGCTCACGGGTACCAGCCGGTGCTCGTTCGGTCCGTTGATGCTGCGATCGATGAACTCAGTGACATCCGCCCTCAGGCGGTCTTTGTCGGACTCCGGGCTTCCAAGCCCCAGGCGCAGATGAATGCCGATGAAGTCTTGCTCATGATCCAGACAATTTGTCCTCTCGTGCCGGTGATTACGATGGCGGATGAAGCCAGCCAAGTCCAGACGCAGATTGTGTCCCGCCAGGGGGGTCGCAGTTTTCTGGTGAAGCCGGTGGAATTCTCGCAGATCGGTGAGGTGCTCCAGTCGGCACTGAGCGCGGCAACGGGATAAGTGGCCTCGTACGGCACACAGTAAAGGGGCAGCGATCGAGAGCAACTGAGAGCATGCCGCACGATAGCAGTATCCCTGTTTTGACTGGGGCAAGTATCGGATGAGTTGTGATCGTTGCCATGGCTTCATGTGTCCTGCGGATCTCCTCGATTGGGTGAGCGGCAGAGGGCATGACAGTTTTCGTGCGTGGCGATGTGTCGCCTGTGGCGAGATCATCGACCTGGTGATCGTTCGGAATCGCATTCGTGCGAGGGTCCAGCGAATTGTCAGACGACAGAAGAAGCCTCATCAATCGGTTCACAGGGTTCCGGCCACTTAATGGCCGGCATGTGGGGCATTCATCGAGAATCGGGCTCCACGCTCGAGGGAGGGTGTCGTGGATGATTTCGTTCCGATCTGCTGTTTCTGCTTCAAGGTTCGAGACGATAAAAACAGGGAAGTCGGCAAAAGTCCATGGGTCGATGTGAACACCTATGCCATAAACCGGCAGTTGCCGCTCAGTCATGGATTTGTATTCACTCACGGCTACTGCCCCGATTGCGTCGCACATTTTGACGAGCGCATGGCGGTTAATCGTCCGACGACCGTCTGGGAGTCACTGAGAGAAGCAGGGCGTCGCCTCATTACAGGAACCGGTGGAGGACAGCGCGATATAGAGCGTTTCTAATAAGGGAGGAGAACTCGTCATGCCCACCAAGATTCACATAGTCTCACGACCCACACAGAGTGCCACGCGAACCCCGGTTGACTCACGGAGCACCGAGAACACCATTACCAACCAGCCTGATGAACATTCCCAAGACTTCCATGCGCGCATCTCGGATTGGGCCTACGCCTTGTATGAAGAGCATGGCCGAGAGGACGGTCATGCCCTCGAAAACTGGTTGGAGGCCGAACGACAGGTGCTCAATTAGCGCGCATTATTCATGACGGTTCGTCACGAAATCGCACAAGAAACCGGGCGAGGGGCTTGGGGCACGAGGCGAGAGGGAAGACTTACCTTCTGGCCACCCCTATCCCTGAGCCTCTTACCTGCCGAAAACAGCTATTGAAGCAGAAGGGCTCATGAATATGCGGGCTAGTAGGCTGCGGAAAAACTATGTGGGCACGCCAGAACGTTGATGGTCTGCACGTGTGGCACAACAGAAGAATATTTCCGCAGGATGCTCAAAAAGTTCGCCCTCTTCGGAGGTCGTTCGTGAAGCGTCGTTCGTCTCTCGTCGCAGAACCGGTTGCGGCATGTTCGCGAGATACGGTTTACGATTCACGCTTCACGGGCTTCGAGCACGCCGCTGGCGGACTTTTTCAGCATCCTGCTGGTCATTCCACGACCCACAGCGTAAAGCCAGACGCGTCACGCAGCAACTGATCCGTGATGCCCCCGCCGAAGAATCGTTTGAGCCCGTTCGATCCGTGACGGGTCACCACAATGGTTCCGAAGCTCCCGTTTTGGGCCTCGTCGAGGATATTCTGCGCGATATTGTCTTCGTGTCCGAACTTCAACGTGACGCGATCCAGAGGAAATCCGGTTTTTCCGAACAGCTCCAGCGCGTTCACCAAAACGGGGTACTCACTCACGCTTTCCTCACGCACCCAGTTCTCCTGATCCTGTTGCAACTCCGTGGCCAAGCGAACCTCCCCTGAGGGATCCTCGGACCCACCATGTTCCAACAGTTCGCGCGGCATCGGTTTCAACACATGAAACAGGGTGACATGCACGTCGTGAGTGTCACGCAGCAGGGTGCCCACGTAGCGCAGCGCCCTGGCGGAATGCTCAGAGTCATCGACGGCGATCAAGATTCTCGAGAGAAGGCTATTCCCGCGAGGAATTGTCGTCGGGAGAGGTTGCGACATCATACCTCACCAGACTTCCGAAGGTGAGCGGTGGAATTCTTCAACCACAGGGAACGCAAGCGAGGCAAAGTCCCAGTATCGCATGCGGATCGCGTCCGAATGGGTCCCGGCTTGGAAGACGATCTCCTCGTCCTCCGTAAGTGATTGATCGACGTACACAGGGAGCCCATAGAGGTTGCCGAATGGCGGCATGGCGCCCAACTCGCAGTCGGGAAACAGACCTGTGATCTCATCCTCAGTCGCGAGCCGCACCTGATGGGTGGCAAAGACAGTCCTCAAGCGACGGAGGTCCACATTCCAACGGGCCGGCAATACCATCATCACAAACCGCCCCTGTACCTTCACGATCACAACCTTGGCCATTTCTTTCTCCGGGGTTTGGAGCGTGTGGGCGATCTCTGCAGCGCGAAACGCTTCCGGGTGGGACAATACATCATAATGAACTCGTTCACGATCGAGATACGCGTTGAGTGTGCGTGAAATGGACATGGTGATACCTCCTATGGTGGCTGACCTCCCGGCAGAGGTCGCTGCTGGAATGGTTGAGAGGGATGGAGGACTGCTCGATAACGACGTGACTGTGGCGGGGACGTGTTTCATGATCAAGGTTCCTCTGTGATCATGATGGCTCACTCGACATGTGCAGTATACGCCGTTTGCAATGTCCAAGTCTTGGGTAAAAAGTCACATGCTAAACAACGAGTAGAACAACGAGGAAGGAGGCGGGCTAGAGCCCGGTCAGGAAAGTCAGAGACGCTACCATCCACGACGAAAGATCGCATCATCTGCATGGAGCACGGGGTGCTGCGGACCCTTGACATTCCCTGTCCGGAAGCGTTGGAATGAAGGGCAGCAGCACCTCCAGTGCAGCATCGGGTATTACTCACCGGTGCCCCATGAGGAAGCGGGTCAGTCTTCAGCGCTCAATCACGCTCTCAGTCCTCTCCATCGGTTTGCTCTCCGGCGCATTCGGCTTGGCCTATGCGTATTGGCAGACAAAACACTCGTT
>Ga0137415_10003358_pt1 | contig 15901 bp, 14 predicted proteins | sample CZODoug3_1_1_16f_FD_183082 | JGI IMG/M metagenome (GOLD analysis project Ga0137415, IMG submission 183082) | Vadose zone soil fungal communities from Angelo Coast Range Reserve, California, USA - CZODoug3_1_1_16fungal (Hybrid Assembly) | ecosystem: Environmental > Terrestrial > Soil > Vadose...
GGTCTGAGGGCGCACCCCGCACTTCGATTTCCACCACGCGCCTGGCTCCCTCGCCATCCGCGACAATCGCCAGCGCCAGTTCGCGGCAGACGCCTTCGAGCGCGGGGACGAACCGTCCATAGTCCGCGTTCTGGGCGGAGATACGCGGCGCGCGTGATGCTCCATTGGCAAGCACCAGTAGCGTGTCGTTGGTTGACGTGTCTCCGTCGATGGTGATGCTGTTGAACGTCCTACCCACAACGTTGTTGAGCGCTCGCTGCAGTAAACCCGGCAGGATAGCGGCATCGGTGAGCACAAACGCGAGCATCGTTGCGGCTGGGGGAGCCATCTGTGGATGAATCATCCCCGCCCCTTTGGCGCAGCCCAGCAGGCGCACGCGCTTCCCACCGAGGCGGCAGGTTGCCGCGGCCCACTTCGGCCGCGTGTCGGTAGTCATGATCGCGCGCGTCAGCGCGCTGAACGCCGCGGCGGAGGCACGCTGCCCTTGCGCCACCGCTGGCAGCGCATTCAGGATGCATTCGACTCGCAGCGGCACCCCGATCACCCCGGTGGAGCAGACCAGCACCTGCTCGGCACGGCAGCCGAGTTGGCGCGCCACAACTGAGGCAGTCGCCTGCGCTGCGGCCATCCCAGCCGGCCCAGTCGCGCAGTTGGCATTGCCGGAATTAACGACGATGGCGCGCATCGCGCCGGCCGACCGCCGCATGTGCTCGCACGAGAGCACAACCGGAGCGGCCTGCACCCGATTGGTGGTGAACACAGCCGCTGCGGCGGCGGGCGCTTCGCTCGTGATTAGCGCCAAATCAAGGCTCTTTTTCTTCTTCAAGCCGCAGGCTGTGGCGGAAAACCGAAAGCCTTGTGGAAGCACAACCCGCTTCGGAGTTTGTCTGGAAAGGAGGATGCTTCTTGCCTTCATCCCGGGCCCCCGCGTTCTGTGAGAAGAAGAATCCCTCAGAGAGATGCCTCCGGCAGTGTTCACCCTGGGCCGAAATCTTCGATCGCCGCGACATCGAAACCTATGGTCGGGGCTCGGGACGACCCCCACAGAGAAGACCTCATAGAGTGGGCACGGGGTTGCCGGCAGCGGCTACCACCGGCAGCATGACGCGCTCGGGGCAAACGGTGGCGATCACCGCCACCAACTTGCAAGTGGGCGACTTAGGGCAGGTGCGGCAATCGCGGTCGAGCTTCTCCGGTAGCGCCTGACGCGACAACGTTTGGAAACCCTGGCGATTGAAAAATTTTGGCGCGTGGGTAACAGCGAAGACGCGTGCGACCTTGCGCCGTCGCGCTACGGCAAGCGCGAACCGCAGCAACCGCGCGCCCAGGCCGCGGCCGCAAATTTGCGGGTCCACGGCGAGTGAGCGAATCTCAGCCAAGTCCGGCCCGTAGGGCTCAAGCGCAACGCAACCCAGGAGCCGGTCGGTCGAAGCAGCCGAGGCAGGCTCAACAAGCACCAAGAATCGCCCGATATGCGCGTAGATTTCCACCTCGGTGCGGGGCAGCAGCAACCCTTCGGCGGCGTAGTGAGCGATCAGCCGGTGAACGGCTACGGCATCCTCTGGGCGTGCGCGGCGCCCTCTCACGACGCTGCCTCTAACGTTGCGGCCGCTTCTGCGCGCCCTTTCTCTCGCAGCGTTTTCAGCCGCGCGCGGTAGTCCGCGAGCGCGGCGCGCACGCGATCCGGGGCAGTGCCGCCCGGAACCGACCGCGCCGCCAAAGAGGCTTCAACGGTCAGAGCGGCGCGTAAATCATCCTCGAAGAGCGGCGAAAATGTCTTGAGCTTGGCCAGCGGCAGCGCGGTCCAGGGTTCGCCTCGGCGTTCACCTTCGCGGACAATTTTGCCGACAATTGCGTGTGCCTGGCGAAACGGCACGCCGCGGCGTACCAGGTAGTCGGCGGCTTCGGTGGCGAGCAGGGCTGGACCGGAAGCAGCCTCGCGGAGTCGCGCCACGTTAATCTGGGTCGCAGCCACCGCGCCCCCGGCCACTCCCACCATTGCCAGCGCCTGGTCGTGCGCCGCGAATACAGGCTCCTTGTCCTCCTGTAAATCGCGTTGGTAGCCAGTCGGCAGACCCTTAAGCGTGGTGAGCAGGCTGAACAGCGCCGCAGTGATACGCCCGGTCTTACCGCGAATCAATTCCCAGGCGTCGGGGTTTTTCTTCTGCGGCATGAGGCTGCTTCCGGTCGAGTACTCATCGGGCAGCGTGATGAAGCCGAACTCCGGCGTCGCAAACAAAATAAAATCTTCGGCCAGGCGCGAAAGCGAAGTCGCCAGCAGGGCTAGAGCGTAGAGATAATCAAGCGCAAAATCGCGCTGGCTGACCGCATGCACGCTGTTCGGTGTGGCTCGGGAGAAGCCCAACTCGCGCGCGATGGCCTCGCGGTTCACCGGGAAGGCGCAGCCGGCCAGCGCGCCGGAGCCCATGGGACACGCGTCGGCGCTCGCCGCCGCTGCGGCCAGCCGGTCGAGATGGCCGAACAGGCCTTCCACATGCCCTAGAAGGAAGTGCGAAAACAGAATGGGCTGCGCGGGTTGCAGGTGAGTAGCTCCCGGCATCGGCACGCCGAAACATTTCTCGGCCTGTTCGAGCAGCGCCGCGATCAATCCCGCGACGCCAGCGCGCATCTCGCCCGAGGCATTCTTGATAAAAAGGCGGAATTCGGTGGCCACCAGCTCATTGCGGCTGCGCCCGGTGTGCAGTTTGTGGCCGAGCCCGCCCAGCTTCTCCACCAGAGCAAGTTCGACGAAGTGGTGGACGTCCTCTGCCTCCGAGGCCTCCAGCCAGGCTGCGTCCGACGCGGCCCGCTCGGCAATCTGATCGAGCGCCGCGAGCGTTTCCAACGCTTCGCCAGCGGTCAAGATCTCGACGCCCGCGAGCGCTTTCGCCCAGGCGCGATCTACGGCCACTTCGTACGGCAGCAGCCTCCGGTCGAACGGAAACGAGCGCTGGAACTTGTAGAAGATTTCGTCTGGGCCGCGCTCAAAACGCCCGCCCCACATTTTGCCTTCCGGCTTATGGGACGACTGGGCGGGTGATGGCCCCGACGGTTTGTCTTTGGGCGCGCCGGTCATCGTTTGACGACTCGAGGGGCGGTCAAGTCTCCTTGGGGCACGGTGACGGCCAGGGCGAACAGATTGATGAAGCCCTCGGCGTCCTTGGGGTTGTAGCGCGTCATGGCGAAGCTGGCCAGTTCGGTGCGATAGAGCGAGTAGGGCGAGGAGCGCGTCGCGACGCTGATGTTGCCCTTATAGAGCTTCAGGCCCACGGTACCGGTGACGCGCTGCTGGGTACTCGAAAAGAAAGCGTCCAGAGCTTCGCGCAGCGGGGTGAACCACAGGCCGTAATAGACCAGCTCGGCGTAGCGCAACGCGAGGTGTTGCTGGAAATGCAATGTTTCGCGATCCAGACACAGCGCTTCGAGTTCGCGATGCGCCGTCACGAGTAGCGTGCCCCCGGGCGTTTCATACGCGCCGCGGGACTTGATCCCGACCAGGCGGTTCTCGACCAGATCGATGCGCCCGACGCCATGCGTCGCCGCAATCGCGTTCAACTCGCCCAGCAGTTGTACTGGTCCGAGCCGGCTCCCGTTGACCGAAATTGGCGTGCCGCCTTCAAAACCGATTTCGACCTCGGCCGGAGTGTCGGGCGCGCGTTCGGGCGAAACGACCCACTGCCACATGGACTCTTCAGGCCCGTTGGCAGGGTCCTCCAGGCGCCCGCCTTCGTGGCTCAGGTGCCAGATATTGCGGTCGCGGCTGTAGATGTTGGCGGTGGACTGCTGGATGGGAATGTTGTGCGCGAGCGCGTAAGCGATGGCGTCTTCGCGCGAGCGTATGGTCCACTCGCGCCATGGCGCGATGATTTGCAAGCCGGGCGCAATGGCCTTGTAAGCCAGCTCGAAGCGCACCTGGTCGTTGCCCTTGCCGGTGCAACCGTGGGCGAGGGCGTCGGCGCCCAGCTCCAGCGCCAGTTCCGCCTGGCGCTTCGCCAGCACCGGCCGCGCAAACGACGTTCCCAGCAGATACTTGTGCTCATAAACCGCGCCGGCGCGCAGTGTCGGCCAGATGTAGCCGGCGACGAACTCCTCGCGCAGGTCTTCGATGTAAGCGGTGGATGCACCGGTGGCCAGGGCCTTGCGCCGCGCCGCACCGAGGTCTTCCTGCTGGCCGACATCGCCGATCATGGCAATGACCTCGCAGGCGTAAGTCTCCTTCAGCCACGGAATGATGATCGAAGTGTCCAGCCCGCCCGAATAGGCAAGCACTACTTTATTCGGCAAGGGTTCCCCTCAGCTTAGCAGCATCAGCAAAATGGCCTTCTGCACGTGCAGGCGGTTCTCGGCCTGGTCGAAGACGATCGAGCGCGGCGAATCCATCACTCCGTCGGTAACTTCCTCTCCACGGTGCGCCGGCAAGCAGTGCAGGAAGACGCTATCAGGCCCGGCGAGATCCATCAGTGCTTGGTTGACTTGGTACGGCGCGAAGATTGCGGCGCGCTCCGCGGCTTCGTGCTCCTGTCCCATGCTGGCCCACACGTCGGTATAGACGGCCTGCGCGCCGGCCACCGCTTCCTCAGCGGTATGAAACAGTTCAATCTTGCCGTGAGTCTCACGCGCGGCGCGGCGTGCCTCCGCAACAGTCTCGGCGTCGGGCCCGTAAGACGGCGGGGTGGCCACGCGAACGTGCGCCCCAACGCGCGCCCCGGCCACCAGCAGTGAATGGCAGACGTTATTGCCGTCACCCACGTAAGCCAACTTCAACCCGCGCAGCCCGCCAAAACGCTCCTCGAGCGTGAAGAAATCCGCCAGCGCCTGGCACGGATGGAACCGGTCGGAGAGCGCGTTGATCACGGGGATGGCGGCGCGGGCGGCCAGCTCGTTGAGTACGCGCTGCTCGTAGGTGCGCACGACGATGCCGTGCACCCAGCGCTCCAGGTTCCGGGCCACGTCCCCGATCGACTCCCGCGCGCCCAGCCGCGTGCCGGTGTGGTCCAGAAAAACCGCGCCACCCCCCATGCTCTGGATGCCCACTTCAAATGTCACGCGCGTGCGCAGCGAGGGCTTCTCGAAAATCAACGCCAGGAAGCGGCCGCCGAGGGCGCGGCGATAACGGTCGGGCCGCGCCTTGATGTCGGCCGCGAGATGATTGAGCTCGCGCACCACCGCGGGGCTCCATTCGGTGCCGGTCAATAGGTCGCGAGTGACGGTCAGGGCGGGTGCCAGGGCGTTCATGTTTACCTCGTGGCTGCCACCGCATGCGCCTCGGCAGCGCGCTCAGGCCTCCGCGCCACCACACGCGCGGCGGGTGTTTCCGCAGGTCGCCGGGTCTTCGCGAGAACGGTTTCTAGCTTTTCCAGAAATTCGTTCACCTGCCTCGCGGTGACAATGAACGGCGGCAGAAGGCGCAGGGTGTAGTCGTGGGTGCAGTTGATGATCAGGCCGCGGCCAAGCGCCTCGGCTACGTAGGGCCCGCCTTCGACGCTCAGTTCAAGACCCAGCACCAAGCCTTCGCCGCGCAACTCGCGGATGAAGTCAAACTTGGCCGCCAGCTTCACCAGGCCAGCGCGCAATTCGGCGCTGCGGGCGTGGATGTTGGCCAGAAGGTTTTCTTCCTCGACGGTGGTGAGGAATTCCAGTGCGGTGGCGCAGACCAGCGGGCCGCCGCCAAAAGTACTGCCGTGCAGGCCGGGTGTAAACGTCGACGCAAAAGGTTCGCGCGCCAGGATGGCGCCCAGCGGGAGGCCGCCGGCCAGTGGCTTCGCCACAACAACTATGTCGGGCAGCCCGGCCAGGCGTTGATAGGCAAAGTAGCGGCCGGTGCGGCCCAGCCCGCACTGAATTTCATCGGCGATGAGCGCTGCGTCGTACTGCGTCGCCAACTTGCGCGCGTGCTGCCAGAAGGGTGCCGAAACCGGATAGATGCCGCCTTCGCCCTGAATTGGCTCGATTACCATGGCGCAGACACTGGAATCGAACTTGGCGTCGAGATCCTCCAAATCGTTGAAGCGCACAAATTCGACCCCCGGCACCAGCGGCGCAAACGGTTCGCGATACTTGGCCGTGGCCGTAATCGAAAGGGCGCCAAATGTGCGCCCGTGAAAGGAGTTTTCAAGCGCTAGGATGCGCGTTCTTGTTCCCCCCGGCGCTTCCGCAAAGGTTCCCGCGGCACTGTGGGCCGAGGCCGCAGCGCTCGAGGACGACGACTCGCCGGATTTCTGTCGCGCATAGAGCCGCGCGAGCTTTAGCGCTCCTTCAATCGCTTCGGTGCCGCTGTTGGTGAAGAAGACGCGGTCCATCCCGGACCACTGGGCCAACCTGCGCGCCAGCGGGCCCTGATAAGGATTGTGAAACAGGTTCGAGACGTGGATCGCCCGCGCCGCCTCGCGACGAATCACACGCACCAGCCGCGGGTGGGCGTGCCCCAGAGCGTTCACGGCGATGCCGCCCAGGAAATCGAGGTACTTCCGGCCGCGGTGGTCGTACAGGTAGCAGCCCTTGCCGTGGCTGAAGACCACCGGCGGCCGCTTGTAGGTGTTCATCAGGTAGCGGGCGTCGTCGCGCAACGCCCTCGCCCCCCTCGTCGCCGTCACTTTCTCTTTTGTGGCCTTCTTCATCTGGAATCCGTTCCGAGACACTGCCGAGGTGTGCCCTGCGTGTCCTTCGTTCTTTGCGCTAACCTTTGCCTCTGCCTTCTGCCTTCACCCCGACGCCGCGCTCGCCGCGGCAGGAAACATTGGCGTGACCCGTGTGCCCGGCCCTTTGCCGCCATTAGCGGCGGAGAGCAGCCCGCGTGGCAGATTGCCGCCCACGATGCGCACTTGCCGCACCCCGCCGGCCAGCGCCCGCTTGCACGCTTCGAGCTTCAGCACCATTCCGCCGGAGACTTTATGCCGCCGGATCAGCTCCTCGACCGTCTCGGTAGAGACGACCTTGAGTACTTTATCGCCGTCGAGCACGCCGGCAACGTCGGTGAGGAAGATCAGCCGGTCAGCATGGATGAACTCAGCGCATGCCGCAGCCATGTGGTCGGCGTTGATGTTGTAGAGCTCGCCGTCAGCGCCCAGGCCCAAGCAGGAGGCCACCGGTACGATGCCCGCGCGCCAGAGCGTCTCAAGGAACTCGAGATTCACACCCGTGAGATAGCCAACGTAACCCAGGCCCCCAGCCACTTCGTCGTGCACCATGGGCTCGGCCAAGAAGCATGCGGCGTCGCTGGCACAAATTCCGACCGCCGGCTGGCCCGCCTCGGAGATGGCTGCGGCGAGGCGCTTGTTGAGGAGCCCACCCAGGACCATCACAGCGACATCGCGGGTTTCGCGGTCGGTGACGCGCAGGCCGGAGACGAAGCGGCTGCCGATGCCCATACGCGCCAGGGTGGCGGTGAATGCCTTGCCTCCACCGTGCACCACCAGCAGCTCGTGGCCCTGGCGCACCAGCTCGGCCACCTGCCGCGAAATCGATTGCAACGCGGCGGGATCCTCCAGCAATGCTCCGGCGAATTTGACCACCATTCTCATCGCTGTTAGCTCACAATAGTGCAGCTGCCTCCTCGAAACCCATCATCCCGTTCAAATTTTGCACGGCTTGCCCGGCAGCGCCTTTGCCCAGGTTGTCGAGGCAGGAGACCACCACCAGCCGCTCGCCCGACGCGTCGAGCGCGAAGCCGATGTCGCAGAAGTTGGTGTGCGCGACGTGCTGCAGCTCAGGCAGACGCCCCGCCGGCCACACCCGCACCATTGGCCGGCCGGCATAGAACTGCCGGTAGAGGGATTCCACCTCCGCGGCCTGGCGCGGGCGATCGAGCCAAACATATAGCGTCGAAAGAATGCCGCGGGCCACAGGCAGCAGGTGCGTCGAAAACATGATCTCGGCGCTCTCAAGTCCCAGGTGATCGGTGATCTCCGGCGTGTGCCGGTGGCTGAACAGGCCGTAGGCGCGGAAATTCTCGTCCACCTCTACAAAGTGCAGCTCGCGCTTGGGCTCCTTTCCGGCGCCGCTTGCGCCCGACTTGCAGTCGCAAACGATGCCGCGACTCCGGTCCGCCCAGCCGGCGTCAATCACCGGGCGGAGGCCGAGAACCACGGAAGTCGCGTAGCAGCCGGGATTGGCCACCAACCGCGCCTGTGGCAGCGCTGCGGAGTAAAGTTCTGGCAAGCCGTAGGTGGCCTGCTCAAGAAGTTTACGTGCCGGAGGGCGCAGCTTGTACCAGGCCGCGAAAGTGTCCGGCTCGCGGAAGCGGAAGGCCCCGCTCAGGTCCACCACGCGCAGCCCGGCGTCGAGCAGGGGCGGCGCCAAGTCGAGCGAAGCCTCATGGGGCGTAGCCAGAAACGCAACCGTGGCTCCACTCGACGCCACGGCTTCAACCGAATACGCCCGGCAAGGCGCCTCCCCCCAGCCGCGGAGTTGAGGGAATAGTTCGGTGAGGCACCTCACCTGCGCCGAGCCATCGCGCAGATAGAAAGTAGGCTTGTGGATCTGCGGATGCCGCAGCAGGAGTCGCGCGAGTTCAAAGCCGGCGTAGCCAGTTGCTCCGACAACGGCTACCCGCGGCTCTTGCATCTCGGAGCCGTCGGGACGGCGCGGGTCCTTCATCGGAGCAACTCCTCCATCCGTTTCTGCACCAAGGCGCGGGCCGCGGGGGAAGGGGTGATCACCAGAATCGTGTCGTCGCCCGCGATCGTGCCGGCGATTTCCTTCATGCGCTCGGCATCAACCGCGGCGGCCAGCGGCTGCGCGCCGCCGGGCGGAGTCTTCAGCACGAGCAGGTTCGCAGCCGGGCGGAGGTCCAGCAGATACTCGCGCAGGGCGCGCCCGAGCGCGGGCAGCGCAGCAGCCTCTTCACTAACCGCGGTGAGAGGCTTGTAGCCAGCGGCAGTCTTCACCACCTTCAGCTCGTGGAAGTCGCGCGAGAGCGTGGCCTGAGTGACCTGCAACTTCACGTGCGCCAGCCGGCGCCGCAGCTCATCCTGGCTGGAGATGTTCTCACGGCTGATCAATTTCAGGATCTGCCCCTGCCGAAATCGCTTCCGTGTGCCCAACTCAGGGTCCGTCCCGTTCCCGGCAACGATGTCGCCGCGCATCAAACAAAACCCTGTATAGAATATACACAAGCCTGCATATTTATACGAGGCTTTCCGCATCCTGTCAATCCAAAAATGTGATCTTTGCTCCCAGCCCTGCCGCCAGCGCTTCTCCCGGCGGTTTCCCCACGAGCTCACGCGACGGCGGAACTGCGCAGACCGCCATTCGTTCGCTGCCTAGGTTGCCGGAGGGTATGACCGCGCCGAAATACTGGCCCTGGATAATCGCAGGCTGGGCAAACGCCGTCGTGGGCGAAGACGAAGCGAACACTGATTGCATCTAAGTAATCAGAGGAACGAATGACCCCATTGCTCAAACCGGCCCCGCCGATCAGTCTGGCGCAGGTTCAGCGCCTGCAGGCACTGTGGCACCATTGGACCGCGCGGCTCGGCCTCGAGCCGGAGGCCGATCGGCGGCTACGTCATTACTATGTGGAACTATTCTCGGGGGGGCGCGCAGCTGAAACCAAGCAGCTGACGCGAGCCGACGCTGCCCGTGTGATCGCCTGGCTCGAACTGCTCTCCCGTCGCAGGGCGCGAGCAGAGAACCAGGCCGCGGGCACCGCCGGGCGGCATGGTTTTCCCGAACGCCGCCAGGTGCGTCCGAACGCCGCGGCGTGGCGCGCGCTGTGGGCCGTGGCCGGCGCTCTGGGGATGAACCGGCAGAAACTCAACGAGTTCATCCGTAACCACTATGAAAGCCTAGGCTTGGGGGGCACCGGCGACCTGCGCACCATGGCTGACTTGAACCGCGTCTTATGGGGGTTAAAGGCCATTCTGCGTCGCGGCCCACGGCCCCGCCATGCCGCAGCCACTTCCGATCGGAAAGTCGCATAGTTAGTTATCCGCTTTGGTCAGTTAAGACCTCCCTACCTGGACAGAAGCAAAGTTGAGCGGCGGCGAACGCCGGTGGTATCCTGCCGGTATGAGCGAGAGCACTGCACCGGCCCCCGCCCCGCGAAGCGATACCGGCGCGGAAATCGCGGGTGACGCGGCGAGCCCCCTAACCGCATCGCCGGAGACCACCGCGTCTAGTTCTACGGACCTTACCACCACCCGATTGGGGCTGGCAGAACAATTGGATGGACAGCGGCAGGCGCTGCTGGAGGTAGCGGAGGCAATTGCGCTGCACCGCGACCTGGGTGAGCTTTTCCACGACCTGGCCGGGCGGCTGCACCGCGTGGTGCAGTTCGATTACCTCAACTTGGTCCTGCACGACACCGCGCGCAACGTGATGCGGCTGCATATCCTGGAGACCTCACAACCCACCCGCGTGCGGCCTGGCCTGGAACTCCCCGTGGGAGAAACCCCGGCGGGAACTGTGTGGGAGACGCAACAGCCCTTGGTGGTGGCGGATATTGAACAAGAGAGCCGCTATCCTACGTTGCTACAGACGCTTCGGCAGGAGCAGGTGAAGTCATTCTGCATGCTGCCGCTGACTACGGCGCACCGCCGGCTGGGGGCGTTGGGGTTCGGGCGCACCGTTCTGCACCGCTACAGCGATACCGAAGTGGAGTTCATGCAGCAGGTGGCGCGGCAGGTGGCCGTCGCAGTGGACAACGCGCTCAACTACCGAAGCGCCCAAGCGTACCAGCAGCAACTCGCGCAGCAGCGCGACCGGTTGCAGGTACTGCTGGAAGTGAACAACGTCCTGGTCTCGCACCTCGACGTCCGGGAGTTATTTGAGGCCATCGCTGCGTGCCTGCGCCGTGTGATGCACCACGAGTACACTAGCCTGGCGCTCTACGACCCCGCCACCAAACGCATGCGCGTGCAATTCCTGGACTTCCCCGAAGGCCGCGTGGTGATTCGCGAGGAGATGAGCATCGCGGTGGAGAGTTCGCCCTCCGGCTGTTCGTTCCGCTCGCGCCAACCGCTGTTAGCCAGTCGCGCCGACCTGGAGAAGTATGACTCCGAGATCGCGCGGCTCCTGCTGGCCGAAGGAGTGCGGTCGGTCTGCTGCGTACCGCTCGTCACACGCAACCGCGTGCTCGGCGCGCTGAACGTCGCCAGCCTGCGCGACGCTGCCTTCACCCAAGCGGACGCCGACCTGCTAAGCCAGGTCTCCGCACAGATCGCCATCGCCGTGGAAAACGCTCTGGCGTTCAAGGAAATCGCCGAGCTGAAAAACAAACTGGCGGAGGAAAAGCTTTACCTCGAAGACGAAATCCGGACCGAATTCAACTTCGAGGAGATCGTCGGCGATAGTGCTGTGCTTAAGTTGATCCTGCGACAGGCGGAAACTGTTGCCCCCACGGACTCCACTGTGCTGATCCAGGGGGAGACCGGCACGGGCAAAGAGCTGGTGGCGCGCGCCATTCACAATCTGAGTAACCGGCGGGAGCGCACTTTCGTGAAAGTGAACTGCGCCGCTATCCCCACAGGTCTGCTGGAGTCCGAGCTGTTTGGCCATGAGCGCGGCGCGTTTACCGGCGCCATCGCGCGGAAGATCGGCCGGTTCGAGCTGGCTCACGGCGGTACGCTGTTCCTTGACGAGGTGGGCGATATCCCGCTGGAGCTGCAACCCAAGCTGCTGCGCGTTCTGCAAGAACAGGAATTCGAGCGGTTGGGAAGCACGCGCACGATCCGCGTGGACGTCCGCGTGGTCGCCGCCACCAACCGCGACTTGGCCCGCATGGTGGCCGAGCGCGAATTCCGCAGCGACCTCTACTATCGCCTGAACGTCTTTCCGCTTCTCATGCCGCCGCTGCGCGACCGCCATGAGGATATTCCTCAGCTCGTGCGCTACCTCGCCCAAAAGTATGCTCGGCGGATGAACAAGCGTATCGAATCCATCCCCGCCGAAACCCTAGACGCGCTGACGCGCTATCACTGGCCGGGAAATGTCCGCGAACTCGAAAACCTGATTGAGCGCGCCGTCATTCTTTCGGCGGGACCGGCGCTGCGGGTCCCGCTCGCCGAACTAAAGCCACCGGCGGAAGCGGCGACGGAGGCCCTTGTAACGCTCGAAGCCGCCGAGCGCCAGCACATCTTGCGCGCTCTTGAGGAAACAAATTGGGTCCTCGGCGGCCCCCGCGGCGCCGCTACCCGCCTAGGCATGAAGCGCACCACCCTGCAATCCCGTATGAGCAAGCTCAAGATTACCCGCCCAGCCTGACAGTTCGGTAATTGCCCGCAGCCGCCCGAATTTGCCATGGACTGCTGCGCCTTGCCACCCTTTCTGCAACTCCAGGGGTCGAGCCGATATTTCGGCAAATGTCGAAATGTCGGCACAGGAATTCCTGTGGTTTTGCTAAAGACTCGACCCAGAAGCTACATAAGTACTTCTAACTAAGCGAGTTAATGATAGTGATGAGTTTTCGGCAAAACGGCCAGTCAAATGCGCCGTGGATACGTGTTCCTAGAGAGAGTGCCGTGCTGAAGATCACGATTGAGCAGGAAGCTACGACGACCATGTTCAAGGTCGAGGGCAAGCTAGCCGGCCCGTGGGTAGCTGAACTGGAGCAGTGCTGGCGCGCAGCAATGAACACGACTGGGGGTCGTTCTGTAAAGGTCCACCTTCGCGCCGTGAGTTTCATTGACGCAGCGGGCAAATCACTGCTGGCTGAGATGCACCGCCATGGAGCGGAGTTGGTGGCGGAGGGATGCATGACGAAGGCCATCGTCGCCCAGATCGTCGCCGAGAAGAGTGAGACCGTAAGCCGGCCTGGGTTCGGGCCATGGGGAAAGAACAGTCTAACCGTGGTGCTCCTGATAGCTGCACTGGGTTTTGGGTGGGACCTGCGTGGACAAGACAAGCCCCCGGTGCGGCTGACCTTGCGCGAGGCGGTCGGGCTGGCGCTTAAACAGAATCCGCAAGTGCAGATCGCGGTTCTGAGCCTGGCGCAGAGTGAGCAAGACCGGACGATCGCGAGGTCGGCGCTGATGCCACAGGCGCAGCTCGAGGTACTCGAGCCCGGGATTCACAGCAAGGGCGACGTTCGAGACCAGCGTCCACGGCGTCGTCGTCCATACAAGAATTCGACGCCGGGTCTTTGCGCCTTTCTCCCCGACGAGATCGAGTGCGACAAACGCGCTCGGATCTTTCACATCCTTGTACCCCTGCGCGACTTCGTGGCTGGAGAGCGTCGTGCCGCAACGCGCGCAGTACGGGAGTACCTTGTGTCCCCGATACAGGCGTCCGCGACGGAACATGGTGGCGAGAGCCCACCACACGCTCTCGATGTAGTTGTTGGAATACGTGACGTATGGATCGCTGTAGTCGAGCCAGTAGCCGATCCGCTCGCTCAGCTCTTCCCAATCGGTTCTGTAGCGCCACACGCTCTCGCGGCACATCTCGTTGAACCGCTCGACGCCGATCTTCTCGATCTGCTGCTTCGCGGTGCGGATCCCGAAGTCCGTCTCGATCCTTTTCTCGACCTCGATCTCGACGGGAAGCCCGTGAGTGTCCCAGCCCGCTTTGCGCGCGACATGATTGCCACTCATCGCGCGGTAGCGGCAGAAGAGATCCTTAACCGTCCGCGAGAACACGTGATGGATTCCGGGGCGGCCGTTCGCCGTTGGCGGGCCTTCGAAAAAAACGAACTCCGGCTTTCCCTCGCCCTGGGCGAGCGTCTGCTGGAATAGCTTTTCCTCCTTCCAGCGGGAAAGCATTTCCTTCTCGAGTTCGTCGGGCGAGCGATCGGTCGGGAGCAGACGGAAGCGCCTGCCCTTCTCGTCTCCCCCCGCCGCGGCCGGCACGGGGCGGACTGCGGTCATTCTCTTGTCGGTCCGGAGGAGTTGGAGCCCGCGCCCCGGAGTGTGCTCGATACAACCTGAGAATCCGATGCTTCCACTTCGGAAAGCTGGCGCGCGATGAGCGTCCGCATCTGGGCCAGGTAGGTTCTCCGGGAGCGATCGAGGTTGTCCAACTCCTCTTCCATTCGGCGCACGTCGGCTTTCGCGGCCTCGATTATCCGCTCGCCCTCCGCCTGTGCCTCGCGCAGAATGAGCTGCGCCTCGCGCTCAGCCTGCTCACGCACTTCCCCGCGCAGCTGCTGCGCGGCGATGAGCGCGTCGTTGAGCGCCTTGTCGCGCTCGCGAAAAGCGCGGAGCTGCTCGTGAAAGCTTCTTGCCTTGCCGTCGAGATCCTGGTTGATCCGCGTGAGCCGCTCCATTTCCTCGGCGACCTGGTCCCTGAACTGATCGACACGCGCGGGATTGTAGCCGCGCAGCGCGCGACCGAAGTCGTAACGCCGCACGTCCAGAGGTGTAAGGTGAAAAGCTTCGTCGATCATTTAGCCCTCGCTCCGAAGAGGGTGGTCCCGAGTCGCACCATCGTTGCGCCTTCTTCCACAGCGATCTCGTAATCGTTCGACATACCCATCGACAGCTCCTCGGCTGGATGCCCAGCCTCAATCAACACCTGACGCGCTTCGCGAGCCTCCGCGAAAGTACGATGGAGCTGCGACTCCGTCGCCGTAAAGCTAGCCATTGTCATCACTCCCCGGACCCGGATGCCGGCCAGCGAGACGAGCCGCTCGGCCTCGGGCAAAAGCTCCGAGTGCGTGTATCCGCCCTTTGAATCCTCTCCGGAGATATTGAGCTCGATCAGCACATCGACCGCCCTGCCACGCGCGAGCCCAAACGCGCACACCGCGTCGGCGAGTCGCGGGCTGTCGAGCGAGTGCAGCAATACGAACTGCTCCAGCGCCTTCACCTTGTTGCGTTGAAGATGCCCGATGAGATGCCATCGCACCGGAACATCCACCGCCGCGATTTTCTTCAACGCTTCCTGAATCTTGTTCTCGCCGACGTCGTGCAGGCCCGCGTCGTACGCCGCCTGAGCGGCTTCGGGCCCATGCGTCTTGGTGACCGCGACGATTGTGACCTGCTGTCCGTGTCCGCCTCGAGTTGCGGCCGCTTTGATTCTGGCGCGCACTTCGGCCACACGCTCAGCCAGGCCGGGGAAAGCCATAACTGTCAAATTTAGCCGCGAGCGGGCCGCCGTTCAATTCGTCCCGGGTTGTGGTGCTCGTGCGTAGCGGTGGCACGCGCCGACGCGAGGAATCGGCGAAGCGCAAATGCTATCGCTGTTCCATGCCCAGCGTCCGCCCGATTCTCTTGAGGAGCGGCTCGTCGGGGCCTTTCACCTTTACGGTAACGGCACCCACGTAGGCGGTTCCGGTAACACGAATCACGCGATCGCGACTCGCCTGGCTGGGGCTCGCGCGTCCCTCGTACTTGACCGTGAAAGTGCCGAGCAGAGAATCGCCGTCACATTCAATCGCGATCTCCGGAGGAATCGTGAGCTCGATGTTGCCCAGGACGGCCACCACCTCGATCACCGACACTCCGTAACCGATCTCCGCCGCACGAAGATCGAGCTCGACATTCCCCATGACTGCGAGTGCGCGGAAACGTCTCGGTACTTCCCAGTGGCCGTCCCGCTCATGGCTGCTGAGAAACGAGACGACGCCCGCGCTTGAGCGCTGCGCCGGAACGAGCTGCTCCCCCTCATAGCCGCGAGGCGGGTCCAGCGGACTGGTAAGACGATGGTCTTCTGCTTTGAAATCAGACATCAGTGTTCGCGAAGTGTGGAGTCATGCACACTACGGGTCGGCGCGCAAAATGGTTTAGGCCGAACGCCCGAACAGGCGTCCGAGGAGTCGCACGATGTTTCCCATGTTGCGGCTGATATCGTTGAACATGACCGTGACGAACAACAATCCGATGATGAGTAAGCCGCCTTTCAGAATCCGCTCGCGAGTCTGGGAGCTGAATGCGCTCCCCTTGATCGTTTCAGCCACGTTGAGGAGGATCTGGCCGCCGTCGAGAATCGGAATCGGCAGCAGGTTGAACACGGCGACGTTGATGCT
>Ga0137415_10003359_pt1 | contig 15900 bp, 15 predicted proteins | sample CZODoug3_1_1_16f_FD_183082 | JGI IMG/M metagenome (GOLD analysis project Ga0137415, IMG submission 183082) | Vadose zone soil fungal communities from Angelo Coast Range Reserve, California, USA - CZODoug3_1_1_16fungal (Hybrid Assembly) | ecosystem: Environmental > Terrestrial > Soil > Vadose...
TTCGGCGCCGCCATGTTTTATTACGTTGCGCGTTTTGTGGACACCCCCGCGCTCCAGCAGGCTTTGCCGCAAGGCGGCAGTTATTTTGCGTTTTCACTTGTCGGTTTCGTTTTTCTTGATTATCTGAATGCCGCACTGGACACTTTCGACCGCAGCCTGGAAGAAGCGCGCGACTCCGGCACGCTCGAGCATCTCCTCATCACGCAAACCTCGCTCCCGGTCTTTGTCGCGGGATCGGCCATCTATCCCTTCGTGGCCACAACCCTGCGCATTGGCGTGTACATTGCCTGGGCAGCCGCGCTTTTTGGTTTTCCGCTGCACGCTGCCAACTGGCTCGCCGTTTTTTCTGTCCTCCTGGTTACGTTGCTCGCATTCTCTGGGCTCGGAATTCTTTCCGCAAGTTATCTTTTGCTTTTTAAACGCGGCAATCCCGCAAAGTGGTTTTTCCTGGGAGTTTCCAGCGTCGCGGGCGGCGTGCTTTTCCCAGCCAGCATCTTGCCGGATTGGCTGCAGATTGTCGCGCGCCTTAATCCCGTCACCTACGCGCTGGACGCTATGCGCGCCTCTTTGCTGGGAGGCGCTGGCGTCCCAGCGCTTTGGCGCCCTCTCGCCGTCTTGCTTCTCTTTGCGGCCGTGCTCTTGCCGCTCTCGATGAGCGTCTTTGCTTGGTCGCTTCGCCGCACCAAGATCACCGGCACTCTCACGCATAGCTGAGAATAAAAAGGCCGGCCCCGCATCGCGGAACCGGCCTGAAAAGACTAACTCAGCTTTGATTAGGACTTCTTTTTCTTCATATTCACTTTGGTGTCGATGCCCGGAGCCATCAACTGTAACTGGTCGAGCCCCTGTTTGGCCTGCTGACCCCACGTCCCATTGGGATCGAGTTCGACCGCTTTCTGGTAGGCTTCGATGGTTCCCGGCGCAAACTGTACGACCTCTCTATCGCCCACTTTCTTGGTCGTCATTTTATAGACCAGCGAAGCTCCCAAAAGGTACCAGGTCTGCGCATTCTTTGGATCCAGGTCCGCGGATTTCTGCAGCGGTTCGACGGCGTCGCCGAGACGGTTCGCGTTGTACAGGCTGATCCCAAAGTTGCGCCAGGCGGTTGCGGCATTTGGCGGGTCTAATTCCGCGCTCTTCGTATACGCGGCCTTGGCGTCATCGATCTTTCCCGCGCGTGCCAGCACGTTGCCCAGATTATTGTAATACCCCGGCACGTCGCCCTTGGCGGTGATGGCCTGCTGGTACGCCTGCGCAGCGTCGTCATTGCGCCCTGCCGTATCGTAAGCTTCTCCAAGCTTGAACCACACTAGATGTGTGTTGGGATCTTTTTCTCCCAAGTTCTTCGACGCTTCCTGGAATTCCTTGACGGCCTGATCCGCAAGGTCCCCCAGTTTCAGCTTGAGCGCGTCGCGCTGGTCCGGGGGTGCCTTCCCCAGATCATTCTTTACTTGTTTCTCCTGATCAATAAGCGCGTTGCCGGCGTTGAAGTGCGCTTTAAGCCCCTCCATTTTGCTTTTCGCTTCTTCCGCTTTTTTCACCTGTTCTTGAGCTGCGGCTCCCTGCTTGGCGACGACGTCCTTGAAGTTAAGGTCGACTTTCGCGTCTTCACCGCTGGTTACCCTGCACTTGACCTCGTATGGCGCTTGTTTGTCATTCGGCGGCGGGAATACGATGAATACGCTATAAATGCCCGAGCGCATGTTCGGCAGGCTGAATTTGCCTCCGCTATCCGTCTTGCCTTCCTGCTTCGCGCCCTGGTCGCTTACCGCTCGAATAGTGACTTCGGCCCACGGCTGCCCATTCACATCCATAATTGTGCCGCTAATCGATCCTGCCTGGGCCGCGGCACGCGGTGCGAGTGCGCCTGCCAGTGCGGCAACCAGGATGGCGGCCAGCACCCACGACTTCTGAAAACTCTTCATGCTCCATTCTCCTTTTTCACGGGCGAGCCCTGCCCGGAATATCCGGGCTTTATGCGCCCCATTATCTCTCTCACGCGCGCTGATTCCAAGCCTTCCCGCGAAAAGCAGGGTCAGTGGCCCGCAGAAACACTTTTACGGTAGGGGATAGTATCCGTCGCGCCGGCTTCCGCGAATGCACGCAACCGCAGCACGCAGCTGTCGCATACGCCGCAAGCCGTATCTTCACTCTGGTAGCACGACCAAGTTAGATGCAGTGGGGCGCCCAGTTCGATGCCACGCCGGATGATCGCGCTCTTCTTCAACGTGATGACCGGTGTGACAATTTCAATTTGTGTTTCCAGCCGCGTGCCCACGCGGATCAATTCCTGAAACACCCGGTAATATTCCGGCCGACAATCAGGATAGCCGGAGCTGTCTTCGGCCACCGCGCCGATATAGATAGCGCCCGCGCCGATCGCTTCTGCCCAGCTCACCGCCACGGAAAGAAAATGCGCATTCCGAAAAGGCACATACGTCACGGGAATCGCGCTGCCATGGGGACCAGGAGCGCCCAACTTATTTTCCGGAACGGAAATGCTCTTGTCGGTGAGTGCGGACCCGCCAATCGCTCGAAAGTGATCGAGTTGCACGATTAGCCGTTCGCCAACAGCGTAGAAATTTGCAATCTCATCGAACGCGCGCCGTTCGCGCTCTCGCGTAAGCTGGCCGTAGCCGGCGTGCAACAAAGCAATGCCCGACGGGCCGTGACGCTCCCGTGCGATCGCCGTGCTCACGCACGAGTCCATGCCCCCGCTCAAAAGTACGACCGCTTTTCGCTGATCCGTTCCTGTCGCCAAGGCAACCGCTCCTGCTGCGTTCTCTTGTCCTAACTTCCTTTACCTCATTTACATCATTTGCTTCCCTTGCTTCAAACGCCTTTCGTTGCCGGGTCCCAGATAAATTTGTGCAGTTGGAGCCCGAGCCGCACTGGCAATCCATCCGCCAGAATCCATTCCACCAGCATGCGCGGCTCGAGGCCTGGCCACTTCCCTTGCGGGTCCTCGAACACCGGCGAGAACAAAACCTGTTTCACCCGCCGCGCCAGCCGGTGCTGCGCTGTAAAATCGCGCGCAAATTCATAATCGCGCCGCGTGGAGAGCACGAACTTCATTTCATCCTGTTCCGACAACGCCTCCAGATTGCGCATCTCAAAAGTATCCGGCTCGCCGGAATCGGGACACTTCACATCCACAATCTTGACCACTTCCTTTGGCAACCTTCCGATGAATCGTTCCCCGCTGGTCTCGATCATCACCTCGTACTTCGCCGCGAGCAGCCTTTCGGCAAGCGGGACAATTTCGTCCTGCAGCAACGGCTCCCCACCTGTCAGTTCCACCAGCGGAATAGAAGCTTGTGAGCCAAGCATTCCCTCGACGCGGCCCGCAAGTTCATCCACGCGCGCCAGGACTTCCTCGACGCTCATCTTCTTCCCGCCATGAAACGCGTACGCCGTATCGCACCAGGTGCACCGCAAATTGCAGCCCGTCAAACGCACAAAGATGCACGACAGGCCGGCCCGCGTGCCTTCGCCCTGAATCGATTTGAAAATTTCCGTGATAACCATTTTGGAGTGCGGCGGCTTGCTTGCCCTGAGCCTCGAAGGGCCGCCGCTCTTCCTACTGCGTTCCGGTGCCGGTCTTCGCGATCGGCGCCCGGCTGGAATTCACTTTGTGCCCGCTCCGGCGCGCCAACCAGTAAATCATTCCGAAAAAAAGCGCCGCCGCCACGAGCAGCCGCGGATACCCCGGCGCGATTCCCATGATCCGCAGCACTAAAATGTAGCCCGCCGCCACGAGCAACGCGGGAATCATGATAATGAAGAGCGCCCGATTCATTGCATCACCTGCGTTCCGAGCACCTAGGCCCTGGGCCGGTACTGCGCACGGCTGGTATCCGTTTCCCACAAAACGACGTCCGTAACCCGCGCGCCCGGCGGCAGATCCTTCAGTTCCCGTGCGACCTCATCGTAAAAGTATTTCGCCACATTTTCCGCCGAAGGATTCACGGTCTTGAACGGTTCGAGATCGTTCATAAACTGATGGTCGAGCCTCCCCATTATTTCGCGGATCACCTGCTTGAGGTGGGTGAAGTCCACCAAAAGACCGACCGCATCGAGTTGCGGCCCCTCCAGCGTCACGCGCACTCGATAATTGTGGCCGTGCACGTTCTCGCATTTGCCCCGGTAACCGCGCAGGGCGTGTCCCGCTGAAAACGTCTCTTCTACGCTGACTTGGAACATGTTTCTCCAAAACTGCAATGTCGCTCGCCGCGGATCTCCCGGAATGGTGACCCTTCAGGAGGGACTTGCCGAATGGGCCCCCAGCCGCTTCTGTTCGCCTTTCACGCCGAGAAACCGGGCGACATCGGCCAATTCGTGCGTCGTTCCGTAGCGCGGCAGCGACTCCAGAAAAATTTTACCATAGGGCATGCGCTGGAGCCGGGTATCCAGCAAGGCCAGCACGCCGCGGTCGGTCTTCGTTCGAATCAATCGCCCAAATCCCTGTTTCAGTGCCAGAACCGCCTGCGGTACCTGAAATTCCGCAAACGGGTTGCGCCCGTCGTCCTGCAAAGCACGCACTCGCGCCGCTACGATCGGGTCGCTCGGCACCGCAAACGGCAGCCGGTCGACAATCACGCACGATAACTGCTCGCCGGGCACGTCTACGCCCTGCCAGAAGCTTGCCGTGGCAAACAGCACCGCTGCTTCAGTGTTCTTGAATCGCTCCAGCAGTACAGAGCGCGGCGCTGTGCCCTGCAGGAGCAGCGGAAACGCCACGCGCGAACGCACCCGCTCGAATAAATCATTCATCTGCGAATAACTGGTGAACAAGCAGAAGGCCCGGCCCTGACTGAGCTCCAGCAGTTGCACAATTTCATCCGCGGCCTTCGCTTGGAAGCCCGCATCGCGAACGTCAGGCATCTTTCGCGGCAGGTAGAGCAGCGCCTGCTTGGGGTAATCAAATTCCGGCGGCAGTGCGCGGTCCTTGGCGTGGTCGATTCCCAGGCGCTGACGAATGTAATCGAAACGCCCGCCAACGGTCAGCGTCGCGGACGTCAAAATCACAGTGTCGAACTGCTCGAACAGCCGCTCGCGCAGAATCTGGCTGACGTCGATTGGCGTGGCGGTCAGGAAGACGCCTTTGTTCCTCCGCTCGTACCAATACACGAAATTCTTCTCGTTCGATTCAAAGAGGAACGACAGCTCCTGGCGCAACTCGAAGCTCCGCCGCGCGATGCGCGTCAGCTCTTCAGGCTTGGCCGTAAGCGCTGCAAATTCCGTCTCCATGCTTTTCAACGAGGACACCAGCGCGTCGTAGGCTTCGCGGTTCTGCTCCAGAAATGCTTCGCGTTCATTCCGCAGGAACGAAAACCGCCCATCGCGCGGCGGAAACAATTCGAAAAAGCCGCGGCTGCGTTCCCGGATTCTTTGCGTCTTTCGCAGCAACGATGACGTTCCCAGATGCAGCAAGCGCATCGTTTGATCGGCGTCGCGCGCCAGTTCTTCAAACCGGAAATTCGAAATCTGCCGCCCGAAATAGTCGCTGGCTACGTCTTCCATCTCATGCGCTTCATCGAATACCACCGCCGAGTATTCCGGCAGGATGCTTCCGAAATCGTCCCGCTTCAGCGCCAGGTCCGCAAAAAACAAATGGTGGTTTACGATAATCAGGTCCGCTTCCTGCGCGCGCTGGTGCATGCCTGTCAAGAAACATGGATTGAACGACGGGCAATTCTTTCCCGTGCAAGTGTCCCTTCTGGCGTCCAGTTTTCCCCAAAGCTCCGAATCATCAGGAAGAAATGTCAGCTCCGCCCTGTCGCCCGTCTCTGTCAATTTCGCCCAATCCTTGATCTGCCGAAAGGCATCCAGCTCTTCCATGCCTTTCAGCGGCCCCTGGTCCGCCATCTGGTTCAGCTTCGAGATGCACAGAAAATTCGCGCGCCCTTTCATCACCGCCACTTTCAGGTTGGGCGCAAAGTGTTTCTGCAAAAAGGGAATGTCCTTTTGGTAGAGCTGCTCCTGAAGCGACTTCGTGGCCGTGGAAATCACCACCCGCCGTCCGCTGCAGATCGCCGGCAGCAAATACGCCAGGGTCTTTCCTGTCCCGGTGCCGGCTTCCACGATGGCGTGATGATGCGATTCGAACGCATCGTGCACCATTTCCGCCATTTCCAGTTGACCGGGCCGATGTTCGTAGTCGGAGCTGACGGTAGCCGGGTCAAACCCGCCCTTCATGCATTTTTCGAGGAACCCTCCCGGGCCAAACACCTCTTGCATCAAGGGTTTCGCCGATTCGGTAACGGGCGTGTCGGCAGCCGCTTCCGCAGCGCCTTCGGTTACCGTTGGGTCGTCCTCGAGGGGCGCATACTCATGCCGGGCAGCCTTCGACGCTCGCTTGAGCTTTGCTACCGGGGCATCGTCCGCCGAATTGGATACGCGCTTTGCCAGAAATCCGCCTGCACTCTCGCCCAGGAAAACTTGGAGACCAGTTACGATAGCATACCCCTCGGCTTCGCTCCTCTTAGCGCCTCCTCGGCACCGGGCTCGACTTCTATCTCTTTAGATTTCAGGGCGTTTAAGAGTTGAACACGCTACTTCTCTTTGCCGTGCCGTACTACACTATCGCTGCGTTACATTTCAGCAGTGGGATTGTGAGCGTTTTCTTTTCCGGGGGGCGAACGCAAATCCATGGTCGTGGGGGCCACATGAATCGCATTAAGACTCTTTCGTTTTTTCCTGTTCTATTGTTCACCGCGTTGTCCCTGGCTGCCTGTAGCGGCTCAAAGAATCGCTGCACCAGCAACTGCGGCACAGGAACGGCAACGGTGAGCCTGACTCTGGTCGCCGACACCCTTCCCGCGAATCCGTCAATCCTTTCCTTCAAAGTCAGCATTCTCGGCATCACTCTCACTCCCACCACGGGGACAGCTCAGACCATTCACCCTTCGCCATCGGTCGTGGATCTCATGCGCCTGCAGTCCGATACCGCCTTCCTCGGTGCCCTTACCAATGTGCCGTCAGGGAGCTACACGCTTCAGGTTTCGCTTTCCAGCCCGGAGATTGTATTCCTGAACGACACGGGTTCAACCATCACGGCAAACGGCAAGATGTGCTCGAACGGCGTTGTCTGCTCGGTTACTTTCACTTCCGTCGGCACCCCGACAATCAGCTCTTTCACGTTCACTGCGACTAGCGGCGGTCAGCAAGGCATCGAGCTAGACTTCAACCTGAAAAACGCCATCTCACTCTCGATTGGAACCCTGTCCGTCAATTTCAATCCCGCTTCCCCCAACCCCGGCGTCTTCACCGCCTTCACTCTGCCGCGGACGATTGCCAATCTCGGCACGAATCAGCTCGAGCTCATCGAGGATTTCACCGGCGTCGTAAGCATCAGCGGTAACAACGTAACCATCACCTCCAACACTCGCGGCGCGCTCACCGCCACCAGCACTTCGGCCTCGTTCTTCGACCCCAGCCCCGATAACGCGCATTGCTTGGCTCCAGCAAACAACTTTACTAGTTGCGTCGCCAAGGGCCAGATCGCCAGCGTCGACGCCTTCCTGAAATCGGATGGAACGCTGGATCTGAAGGAATTCGAGCCGCTGAATCAAACCCAGCAGGACTTCGTCGAAGGTATCGTCTACGCCGTCAACACTCCTACCCAATTTACCATCGCCGTCACTGATAAAGTTCCGGCCGCCACCAATTCTCTTATCAGCGGACTCAATACCGGCGATCTCCTCACTGTGAATATCGGCACTCAACCCTTTCTGGTCGACTCCAAGGGCCTTCTCATACCTCCCGGCAGTCTCGGATTGTTCCAGGGGAAGTCAGACACCAGCGCGATTCATCCCGGCCAGACCGTGGCCGTCCATCCCACTGTGTTCACGGCCGCCAACGGCACCACCCCTGCAATAGTAACCGTGGATACGATTACCCTGCGTTGGTCGCGCCTAATAGCTTCCGCAGTCTCCTCCACAACTCAACTTCTCAACGTGAACGCCGTACCCTCATACATCAATCCTGTTTCTTCCACCCCATTTGTGGTGCAGTTGTTTACTGGCACACAAGGAGCACCGGGCGTAACCAACTTTGATGGAGTGCTTGACGGTAGCGGAATCGTTGTAAACCCCGTGTCAGCTCGCGCGCTCTTTCTTGAGAATATTGGCAACACAGCGAGTCCAGCCTTCTTCGCCGCCAAAGTTCGCCAGCACTAAGGTGAAGATTTTCTCCGCCTCCGCAAAAGGCAACGGGCTCCTCGGCAATGTCGGGGAGCCCGCTCTTTTTTCAAATCGTTGGAACGTTCTTCTTCTTCTGCTGCTGCTGCTTTTCAAGCCGGCAGCGGTCCACCCACCGTCGTGTTCGGCGGCATCGGCGTATAGGGCGCTGAAGGCGCGTTAGGAGCTATCACCGGCTGGAAGCGCCGGTAAAGCGCCAGCGAAATCGCTCCCATGCCCCACATCCAGATTCCCAGCCCGGCTAAGATTCCCAGCACATGAACATGCCCCAGCGGTGTGTAGACGATTCGCACAATGACGAACCCCAGCGCCATTCTTCCGATGGTGCCCCAGGTATCGGTGGTCCTGCCGAGGATCAAATTGCCAACCACCGCCCCCACCACTAGCTCGGCGCAACAAACCATCAAAATCCAGAACCCTGCAGTGAAGATTGCCAAGGGTATGCCAACGACGGTAAAGCACGCGATGATCGCCGCAATGGGTACGCCGAAAAAAACCAGGATACCCAGTCCAATGGGAGCTCCGTAACTTTCCGCGGCACTGATAGTTTCTCCGGCAAATTTCGGGATGAGCAGAAACAGGACCATCCCAAACAGAATAAAAGCGGCGGTCCAAATCACTCGCCAGATGTAGTAGTCGCTCTCACGGTACTCCTGTTTCTTTTCAAAATATTTGAACTCGATGGGGGAAGCCAATTTTGCTGACGAAGACACCTCCGGTTGCTTGTGCCCCTCGAAGCGGACCGGTCCGTCAATCACCGCCGTCGAGCCGATCACCAGCGAGTCGCCCTTGGCTCGGACGGATCCACCAACCTTTCCCGCCAGGCTGCCGTGCGCGAAAAATGCGAGTACGTCGCGTCCGACACTCCCCTCCAATCCGAGACCCTCGGCGAAGCTGGTCAAGCTTCCTCCAATCTTTGCGCTCGGCTCCACGGTGAACGTCTCATCAAACACCATCACGTTTTTTCCAATCGTCCCCATAATCGTCAGATTGTTGTTGGCGCCCCGGATGTTCCCGTCCACCTGCCCAGTAATTCGCGCGCTCTGCGAGAAGGTGAGGACATCGCCCGTCACATGGCCGTTAATATCCAGCGATTGGCAGAAGACAATGAGGTCCCCATCCACCGTGCCATCGACCCGTACCCGCGCTCCTGTAAGATACGCGTCGCCCTTGATGGTCTCGTCTTTCTCGACCTTTACGCTGTCCCCCTTGCGAAACTCCGTCGCCGAAGCTCCTGACGGTACCGCCAGCACAGTGCAGAATCCCGCGAAGACCAGCGCCAGCGCCGAACCGCGCCGGATCCGCCGACGGAAGAACATGGCTCCTAGTCCCGCCAGCGTTACCATCGCCAGTACCTCGAGGAATGTAACCATGGACTGCCATCCTTTCCACATTGCGCCCTGAAAAATCAGCAAGCCCAGCAGGTTGAATCCGCCGAATCCCGCTTTTTCCAATTGGGTCTGCAACAGCTGGATATATTGTGTATAAAGTGCGTAAACTCCCGTGGCCGCCAGCCCGAAAACCAATCCCCAAATCCATTGCATGGACTTGCGCGCCCGTTCGTGGAATTGTGCCAGCCGCGAAGGAAGGGGCTCCTCTTCTTCCAGCATCGCGCGCGTCAGCAGCCGCGATTCGCGCTCCAGCGCCCGCAGCAGCGTACCGCACGCGTCGCATTCCTGCGTGTGCGCGGACACTTCCAGCCCGCGCGCGCGATCCAGTTGCCGCTCGATGTACAGCAGGAGCGTCATTTCGTCCAAATGCTTCATTTTCTTTTCAGGCGTTTCGCTCATGAAGCTCCTCCCGCTGCCAGCGCCGCGTTGCCTTCCAGCGCTTGCCGCAGTTCGTGCCGGGCACGCAGCAGCACCACGCCCACAAAGGCGCGCCGCACTCCCAGCGCATCCGCAATCTCGTCGTAGCTCATGTCCGAGTAGTAGCGCATCACCAGCGCCATCCGTGCTCGCCCACTCATCTTGTCCAGCGCTTTGCGCACTTCTTCGCTGGTGCGCTGCTCGATGAGCAGCTCCAGTTGACTAGGATCCGGATGCTCCAGCGGCACATTCTCCAGATCGTCCGTTTCCTTGTCCTGGCGAATCTTGCGCCGCCGCAGCATATCCCAGCAGTGATTCGCCGACACCTTGTAGAGCCAGGCCGAGAACGACCTGGTCGCGTCGTATTGCACCAGTTTGCCCTTCAATTTCATGAAAATTTCCATGGTGGCGTCTTCGGCATCTTCCCGCGTCGGCAACGCACGCCTGCAGAACCGGAATATCGCAGGTGCATATTCCCGGTAAAGCTGGCCCCAAGCCTCGGCATCACCCGCCCTGGCACGGGTGATGGCCTCCGTCTGTTCCGTTGTTCCCGGCGCGTTCATCCGGCCTGGTCTCAGCGTTTCCATAGACTAGTACGCGCAAGGGCTTGCAAATATTACACATTGCAAATCCCGCCTCACAACCACCCCTGCCCCTAACCCGCTCGTAACTCAGCCCTTAGCCCTGTAGTCCAGGCCATCAAGCCTCAGGTCTCGCCCAATCCGGGTCCTTCCAGCAATATTGCTGGAGGGGCTACTCCCGCTCTTCCGTGCCCCGGCGCGTAGAAATAGTAGTCCGCTGCGTACGCACTCCGCGACTCTTTGCCGCTCGCGGAACCATCGCACGTGTTAGCCGCCGGCGCCAGCCCGCCCTCCGTATGGATCCGCTGAATGCTCGTCACGCGGCTGAGAACCCCTTCCCCCGTGTGACTGGCCGCCGCCAGCAGCAGCCATGGAATCGCGTCCCCCTTCGGCGCGTCCTGTTTCGCCAGCACCTTACCTTTCACTTCGCTGCCGTCCACATGCTTCCAGGTTGGTCCTGCGGAATGGTGCACAACCTGCTTCCCCGTTGAATCGGCGAGTTCCGCCTCCGGCGCCTTCAACACCCAGCCAAACTTTTGTTCTGCTCCCGCCTGGCAAACATAAATTTGCACCCCGGTCGCGTGTGCCGCAAGAACCACCTGTTCGTCCGCCGGCGCTTTCAAGTTTTCCGGCACTTCCGGCCGTTCTTGCGGTTGGTGGTACGGTGCGGCAAGGAGCATCCCGGACGCCGCGAGCACTTGAATAAGCCTGTTCATCTCGTCCTCCCCAATGGCGTGTATACAATACCGCGCAACCACTTTGCCGGAAAGTCGAGAATGGTCAAACGCAACAAGTTGCGATAAGGGAGTATGAGCCGCAGGATGGGTTAACTTACGCCGATGCGATTGATTTCGTTTTGAATCGCCAGTTTCTCGAGGCTGGCAAGAGGCAGGCTCAGGAACAGGCTGAGGCGTCGTTCGAGAATCAAGTAGGCATCGCGAAACGCGCGTTCGATTTGCTCGGAGGTGCCTTTGAGTGCCGCGGGGTCGGGAACGCCCCAATGTGCCGTCATCGGTTGCCCGGGCCAGATAGGACACAGTTCTTGCGCCGCGTTGTCGCAAACCGTGAAAACGAAATCCATCTTCGGCGCCTCGGGCTTCGCGAACTCCTCCCAGCTCTTGCTGCGCAAGCCGTCTGTGGGCAAGTGCACGAACTTAATCATCTTAAGAGCCTCGGGACGCACAATTCCCGAAGGATGACTTCCCGCACTGTAAGCCGTGAAGAAAGGCTTGCCCTTACCGTTGAGAATGGCTTCCGCCATGATGGAACGGGCCGAATTTCCCGTGCACAGGAAAAGAACGTTGTACCGTCCTTGCATTACGTCATCCTTCAGAAAACCGTCAAAAAAGCGAACTTGTCATTCTGAGGGCCTCGACCGGGTGGGGGCCGAAGAATCTCAACTTCAAACGTTTCAGTAACTTATGTTTGGGATTCTGTGCTTCAGCTCGCACTCTCCCTTCTCACTTGCAACACGCCGGCCCGCAGCAAGCTTCCGCCACCTTCGCCGCTTTCGTCGCGCGCACGAAGGCGCTCATGAACTTGCCATCGGCTTGCGGTGCAAGCGCATCCACGTCAAGCCCTTTTTCCGTGAGAAACTCGCGCGCATCTTCCATCCGGTAAACTCGCGTCGGCTCAATCTCCACCTGTTGGAACCCCGCGGACACCAGCTTGTCGCGATATTCCGTTTCTTCCAGCGCTCCCGCCACGCAGCCCACCCATAGAAGAATGTTTTGACGGATTTGCGGATCGACTTCACCGCGCGTCACCACGTCCGAAACGGCCAGCCGTCCCCCCGGTTTGAGCACTCGAAACGCCTCTCGCAATACCGCGTCTTTGTCAGCCGAAAGGTTGATCACGCAATTCGAGATGATCACATCCACGGAATTGTCCGGCAACGGTATGTGTTCAATCTCCCCTCTCAAAAACTCTACGTTCTCGGCACCCGCCTTGCGCTTGTTCTCGTTCGCCAACGCCAGCATTTCATCCGTCATGTCCAATCCATACGCCTTCCCGGTTGGCCCAACGCGCTTCGCGGAGAGTAAGACATCAATGCCGCCACCGGAGCCTAAATCAAGAACCACTTCCCCCGGATTCAATTTGGCCAGCGCCGTCGGGTTTCCACAACCCAACGAAGCCTGTAGTGCTTCCCCAGGAATTTGCTCCTTCTGCGCCGCATCGTAAAGATTGGAAGTGATCGGATCGCAACTCGTCCCGCTTGCGTCCGCCGTCCCGCAACAACTGCCGCCCTTCCCCCGCAGTGCCGCCTGCCCATACTTTTCCTTAACAATTTCCTTGATGTTTGCCCTGTCCATCCCGTCCTCCTACTCTCCGTGATCTCTGTGCTCCGTCCTCTGTGACCTCTGTGTTAATTCTTTTTTCCCGCCCCATTTCACCCGCGAGCTATCCTGGGCTAGTGAGCACGCCGTGCTACCTGCAAGTCTCCACAATATCCTGCGGCTTCAGCGCTTTGTTCCGCGTGCAGCACTCCGAATAAAGAAACTGCAGCAGTTCCTGCAGCGCTTCCGTGTTCGCCGTGTAACGCATGAACGTGCTCTCCCGCTGTACATTCACGAGCCCTTCATTCTTCAGCTTGTCCAGATGATGCGAAAGCGTCGAGTTCGGAATCTCCAGCTCTCCTTGGAGTTCCCCGACAACCAGCCCCTCGGGATGCGCCGACAACAGCAATTGCATAATCCGCAGCCGCGGCTCCGTTCCCATCGCCGAAAACATATCGGCGTACTTCGCTACGCACTCCGTTCGCTTACTACTTGCTCCATTTTCCATATTTCGATATTTGCAGAAATATGGATGAATTGTCAATCCCTAAAATTCCCCTTGACTTTCTCCTAATCTATGGTATACTTGATGGCGTAGATAACTACGTTTCGACCGCGGGGCTTGCTCCCGCTTTTCCTTTTTTCAGGCGCCTCTTTGCCGCGTTTGCCTGAGCCAAAAATATCTCTTCTAGAATCAAACATTTATGAAATGCAACTTTGTAAGTCCTTCCCTTTGACATCGATACAAAATGCCGGGGGTGTACCCCCTCTACCCGCGTAAACAGGAATGCGCTACATTGGAAGATTGCATTACTCGCTACGGCGCCCATTGGGCGCCCGGCACATTAACCTATGCCCGAACTTCTCCCATCGCTCGTTATCGTCGGCCGCCCCAACGTGGGCAAGTCCACGCTCTTCAACCGTTTGACCGGGACGCGCCGCGCCATTGTCACCAACGAGCCCGGCATCACCCGTGACCGCATCTACGGCAAGGCGGAGTGGCGCGGCCGCGCGCTGGAAGTCGTCGATACCGGCGGCATCGTTCCGGACGATAAGGCCCTGATCCCGCAGGAAATCCTGCGGCAGGCCCATGTTGCGATCAAGAAGGCGGCACTGCTGGTTCTGGTGGTGGACAGCCAGGCAGGACTTACGCCTCTCGACGAAGAACTGGCGCGGCTTCTGCGCACCACCGGCAAACCGTTTGTGATCGCCGTCAACAAAGTCGACGCCATGTCGCAGGAATCGAACGCCGGCGTTTTCCATCGCATTGGCGCGCCGGTATTCCCTATCGCCGCCGAGCACGGTACCGGCGTGGACGACCTCCTCGACGCCGCCCTCGCCAAATTTTATCCAGCCGCCGCGTTCCCCTCCGTTGTAGGGGCGCAGCATGCTGCGCCCTCCGCACCGACCAGCGAGTCGTTCGCCTCCGTTGAGGAAGAAAAACTCCCCGACGTCATTGAGGTCGCCATCATTGGCCGTCCCAACGTCGGCAAATCCACGCTGCTGAACCGCATGGTCGGCGAAGAACGCTCCATCGTCTCCCCCATTCCGGGGACCACCATGGACAACGTGGATTTGGAAATCACCCGCGAGGGCCGCGCCTATCGCTTTGTAGACACCGCCGGAATTCGGCGCAAGGGTAAAACCACGCTAGTGGCGGAAAAGCTTAGCGTGGTCATGGCCCGCCGAGGGTTGGAGCGCTGCGATGTAGCCCTGCTCGTCGTCGACGGCGAGCAAGGCGTAACGCAGGGCGACGCGCAAATCGCCAGCTATGCGGAGGAATCCAGCCGCTCCGTCGTTATCGTCATCAACAAATGGGATCTCGCTGTCGCCGCTGCGCGCGATGCCGCATCACGCGATGCGGCCACGGCAAAAGGCAAAGCGAAGCGCGCTCTCGGCGAACGCCACAAACCGGAAAACTTCGACGCGGGACGATTGATGTTTGACTACGAAAAAATGATCCGCGCGAAATTGAAATTCCTGAGCTACGCGCCAATTGTGTTTCTCTCCGCGAAAACCGGAGAGCGCGCGGACAAGCTCTTTCCGCTCATCAATCAATGCTGGGAAGCGCGCCGCCGCCGCGTCTCGACGCCGGTCCTCAACAATTGGCTCAAGGATGAAGTCGACTTGCAGCGCGGCACCACGCCGAAAGCCCGGCCCGTGCGCATTTACTATATGACGCAGGCGAAAATCGCGCCGCCCACGTTTCTGATTTTCACCAACCAGAAAGAGCCGCTGCATTTCAGCTACCAGCGCTTCCTCGAAAACCAGCTGCGCGCCAAGTTCGACTACGTTGGCACGCCGGTCCGCTTTATCCAGCGCCTCCGCAAACGCGAGAAACGCTCTGGTGGCGAAGGAGGCCGTGACGAATGAACCCTCCCTCTACATCCCCGCCCTCTATATCAATGACCCGCAAACTGCTACGATAGCCCCGTCCCCCGGCAGGGCTTCCGATGCCAAACAACGGCACAGCAACGCAAGTCGCCACGGAGAAAAAACTCTACCGCATTGGCGAAGTCAGCCGTCTGGCGGACCTCAAACCTTTCGTTCTGCGCTACTGGGAAACCGAGTTTCCCATGCTGCAGCCGGTCAAAAGCTCCAGCGGACATCGCCTTTACCGCCAGGATGACGTGGACATGGTCTTCCGCATCAAGCGGCTGCTCTATGACGAAGGGTTCACCATCGCGGGCGCACGCCGCTTTCTGCGCGAGCATGAAGGAAATTTCGAGGCGGAAAGCGCGAGCGAGAGGCATGCGGCGGAAGGCGCGGCGCAGCTCCTGAGCCGCAAAATGCTGCTGGATTTGCGCGATACACTCCGTGCTTTCTTGACGCTGCTCGAACGCCGGTGATAGCCTTGAAGCGCAGGCTTGGTTTCGGATACGCGTGCAGGGGTCGGAGCTTTAGCGCCCCAAAAAGAAGAGGGGTTTCAGCCCCTCATTCCGCCGAGGCCGCCTTACCGGTCGGGACGTAGCGCAGCCTGGTAGCGCGCACGCTTGGGGTGCGTGAGGTCGCGAGTTCAAATCTCGCCGTCCCG
>Ga0137415_10003362_pt1 | contig 15889 bp, 14 predicted proteins | sample CZODoug3_1_1_16f_FD_183082 | JGI IMG/M metagenome (GOLD analysis project Ga0137415, IMG submission 183082) | Vadose zone soil fungal communities from Angelo Coast Range Reserve, California, USA - CZODoug3_1_1_16fungal (Hybrid Assembly) | ecosystem: Environmental > Terrestrial > Soil > Vadose...
CTTCTCGACGATCGCCAGATTGCCGTCGATGCGTCCCTTGAGGAAGGCGAGCACGGCCGGGTCGCCCGGAGGTTTGGCAAAAATCCGCAGAAACCGGTAGGGTCCGAGGAAGCCGTTGACCTTCTGATTGTCGAAAATGATCCAGCGCAGCGCTTCGAGCCGTTCGTCCTCGCCCTGCGGCGCGAATTTTCCGGTGCGGTCGGCGAGGTAAGTCAGGCATACCCCCGATTGACTGAGCTTCCGGGTGCCGTGCACCAGCACCGGTGCCTCGCCCATTTCGTTGACCTCGGCGCGATATTTCGGAGTGCGGGTCTCGCCGCCTTTGAAGAAGTCGACGAAAACCGGCTGCCACTCGGCCCCGACGAGGTTGAGCATCAGAGCGACCCGGTAGGCATTGCCGGACTGGGCAAAGCAATAGAGCTGATATTCAGGCATGGGGTTTCCGGTTCGGTGCAATCAGTCGGCGCGTTGTGCCCGGGCGCGTCAGTTTTTGTTGTAAACAACAACGAATCTACAAGCGCCTCTCCCGGACCGAACGTCTGCGACGAGCCGCGACACCAGCAACCGTAGGGTGGGCAAGTCCGACATCGGGGCGCAATTCCAACTATGGATTTTCTCCTAGCACATTTTGCAAAAACTGTCCCGAGAATCTTTGAAAAAGCTGTCAAGAGTCATCTGGCGCGATCGGCCAAAATTACCGCGCCAGGAAGCGTCGGGTGGCATAGCGAAGCGTGGCCGCGTCGCCCCGATCACTTCATCGTCGGAATGACGAATTCCGCGCCTTCCTTCGTGCCGGACGGCCAGCGCGCCGTCACGGTCTTGGTCTTGGTATAGAAGCGGATCGAGTCCGGGCCATGCTGGTTGAGATCGCCGAAGCCCGAACGCTTCCAGCCGCCGAAGGTGTGATAGGCGAGGGGAACCGGAATCGCGAAATTGACCCCGACCATGCCGACATTCACCCGGCTGGTGAAGTCGCGCGCGGTGTCGCCGTCGCGGGTGAAGATCGCGACGCCGTTGCCGTAGTCGTGCTCCGACGGCAGCCGCACCGCCTCGTCATAGTCCTTGGCGCGCACCACCGACAATACGGGCCCGAAAATTTCCTCCTTGTAGATGCGCATCTGCGGCGTCACATGGTCGAACAGGCAGCCGCCCATGAAGTTGCCGTTCTCGTAGCCCTGAAGCTTGAAATTGCGGCCATCGACCACGAGCTTGGCGCCTTCCTGGATGCCGATATCGACATAGCGTTTCACCTTTTCGAGATGCGCCTTGGTGACCATCGGACCGTAGTCGGCCTGCTTGTCGGTGGAAGGACCGACCTTGAGCGACTCCACGCGCGGGATCAGCTTCTCGATCAGGATATCCGCCGTCTTCTTGCCCACCGGGACCGCGACCGAGACCGCCATGCAGCGCTCGCCGGCGGAGCCATAGCCGGCGCCGATCAGCGCATCGACGGCTTGATCGATGTCGGCGTCGGGCATGACGATCATGTGGTTCTTGGCGCCGCCGAAGCATTGCACGCGCTTCCCGTGGGCGCAGCCGGTCGCATAGATGTACTCGGCGATGCTCGACGACCCCACGAAGCCGATGGCTTGGACGCGGCGGTCGGTGAGCAATGTGTCGACCGCTTCCTTGTCGCCGTTGACGACGTTGAGCACGCCCGGCGGCAGCCCGGCCTCGACCAGCAGGGCGGCGAGCCGCATGGGCACCGACGGATCGCGCTCCGAGGGCTTGAGGATGAAGGCGTTGCCGCAGGCGAGCGCCGGGGCGAATTTCCACATCGGAATCATGGCCGGGAAATTGAACGGCGTGATGCCGGCCACGACACCGAGCGGCTGGCGCAGCGAATAGAGGTCGATGCCGGGCCCGGCGCCGTCGGAGAACTCGCCCTTGAGGAGGTGCGGGATGCCGCAGGCGAATTCGACAACCTCGAGGCCGCGCTGAATGTCGCCCTTGGCGTCCGCGAAGGTCTTGCCATGCTCGCGGGACAGCAGCTCGGCGAGGCTGTCATATTCCTTCTGGACGAGCTCCAGGAACCGGAACAAGACCCGGGCGCGCCGCTGAGGATTGGTGGCCCCCCATGCGGGTTGCGCCGCCGCCGCGTCGGCGATCGCCTGCTCGACCTCGGATTTGGCCGCCAGCGCCACCTTGGCCTGGACCTCGCCCGTATTGGGGTCGAAAACGTCGCCGGTGCGTCCGGAGCCGCCCTTGACCTCCTTGCCGCCGATGAAATGGCCGATGTCACGCATGCCGATCTCCCTGAACTGCCTTGCCGGCCCCGCCTTATGGCCCGTCCGCCCGCCGATTTAGCCGCCGCCGGAATGGGATAGCCCAGGGCAGGGCGGACGGGAAGCGGGCCGACAACCGGGATACCGTCCGGGGCCTTCGCCATCAACCTTTACGGCTCTTTAATTGCGTCAGGGCTAGGGTCTTGCTGGGTGTGCCGCGGCTCGAGGGCGTGCACGTTGCGTTGAGTGGGTTGGAGTTTCTCCATGGATATCGCTACGACCCTCGGCCTCATGGCCGGAGCCGGCGTGCTCGCCACCCTGATCCTGATGGGCGGCGACCTGCGCATGTTCATGGACGCTCATGCGTTCATCGTGATTTTCGGCGGATCCTTTTCCGCCACGCTGATCCGCTTCCCCTTGTCGTCGATCTTCCACGGCCTTCCGCTCGGCGCCCGCTACGCCTTCACGTTGCGGCGCACGACCCAGCGCGAGCTGGTCGACGAAATCGCCGGGCTGGCGGAGCTTGCCCGCAAGCAGGGGCCGATCGGGCTCGAGAAGGTCGAGATCGACGACACGTTCCTCGCCAAGGGCGTCCGCTTCATCGCCGACGGCTATGACGCCGATTTCATCCGCGACAATCTCGAGCGTGATCGCGACATCTTCCTCACCCATCTCGATGAGGGGCAGAAGATCTACCGCGCGGTCGGCGACTGCGCGCCGGCTTTCGGCATGATCGGCACCCTGATCGGCATGGTGCAGATGTTCGCCAACATGACCGATCCCTCGAAGCTCGGACCCTATATGGCGGTCGCGCTGCTCGCGACCTTTTATGGGGCGGCATTCGCCAATCTGGTCTGCCTTCCGCTCGCCGACAAGCTGCACCTCAAGCTGGCCGACGAGGAGATCAACCGCACGCTCATCATCGACGGCATCCTGATGATCCGCGACTCCAAGAGCCCGACGCTCGTGCGTGAAATGCTGCTCGCCTATCTGCCCGAAAGGAACCGGCACGACGAGGAGGCGGACGCGGTGCCGGCTTAAGGCGGCGCGCTCCGGGCGGTTCCATGGCCAGGAAAAAGGATGCTCACGGCGGTGGTCACGGCTGGTTCGTGACCTTCGCCGACCTGATGGGATTGCTGGTCGCCTTCTTCGTGATGCTGGCCGCATCCTCGAGCCAGAATCAGGAGAAGCTCCAGGCCATCGCCGGCTCCATGCGCGACGCCTTCGGGGTGCAGCAGGTCGTGCGCTATTCGGGCATCATCGAGGTGGCCGGCCTGCCCACCAGGCCGCGACTCAAGAACGCCGCCCACATTCCGCCGGAAGAAGCCTCGGCCACCCCGAGCGCGGACGAGCTTGACCGCAACCGCACCAACGGGTCGCGGATCAAGCAGGACCGCGCTTTTGCGCTCGCTGCCGCCTCGCTGCGCCAGGCGCTGCAGGACATGCCCGAGCTCACCGAGATCTCCAAGCACATCGTGATCGAGCAGACCAAGGAGGGTCTGAACGTCGAGATCGTCGACCAGGACGGCCGCTCGATGTTTGCGGAAGGCTCCAAGGAGCCTTATGAACGCACCCGCCGCGTGATCGAGAAACTGAGCGCTGCCATCAAGGCCTCGGCCTACCGTCTGTCGATCACCGGCCACACGGCAGCCTCCAAGACCCCGGCGCGGCCGGGCTATGGGCCTTGGGAGCTGTCGGCGGACCGTGCCAACGCGGTGCGCGCCATTCTCGAGGAACAGGGGGTTCCGGTCGCCAATTTCATGCAGGTTGCCGGACGGGCCGACACCCAGCCGTTGTTTCCCGACGATCCTTTCATCGCGGCCAACCGCCGCGTGACCATCACATTGATGCGCGAAGAGCCCCCCATTCCGATGGATTTCCAGCCCTGACGGGTTGCTGCGACGCTTCTCCTCCCGGCGCAAGGTATTGGATTTGCTAGGCCAAGCGGACTGCCGAGACGTTCAGACTCGCGCAACGTTGCGCTCACCGACAATCGGGCGGATATACGCCACATGATGCATGGCTGGACCGCGTTTTTCGATTATCGGCGACCTGACGCGTTAGAGGACAGGTGCTATAAGCCCAACCCCCACCCATGCTGCAGTGCAGCATAATGGTCGACGAGATGGCCAACAGTATTGCGGCTCCCCAACCGGCTGATTTGCCCGCCCGCCCCGCTATGGCGAGGCATTCGAGGCGCGGCCTGTGGGGGCTGGCCCTCGGCAGCGTCGGCGTCGTTTATGGCGATATCGGCACCAGCCCGCTCTACGCGTTCCGGGTCGCCGTCACCACCGCAATGGGTCCGGGCGGATCGCCGACACCGGCGGTGGTCCTCGGCATCCTGTCGCTGATCCTGTGGTCGCTGATCATCATCGTCACCCTGAAATACGTGCTCATCCTGTTGCGGGCCGACAACAACGGGGAGGGCGGTACGCTCACCCTGATGGCCCTGGCGCAGCGTGCCTTGGGCGAGCGCGCCGTCTGGGTCCCGGTGCTGGGCATCGTCGGGGCGGCCCTGTTTTATGGCGATGCGCTGATCACGCCGGCGGTGTCGGTGCTCTCGGCGATCGAAGGATTGACCGAATATAATCGGGCGTTCGACCCCTATGTGGTGCCGCTCACCGCCCTCATCCTGATCGTGCTGTTTTCCGTGCAGGCACGTGGGACCGCGAGCGTCGCCGCCTTCTTCGGGCCGGTCATGTGCCTGTGGTTCATGCTCATCGCGGCACCCGGGCTCTACTACATTGCGGCCAACCCCGGCATCCTGTCGGCGCTCAATCCGTTTTACGGCGTCGCTTTCCTGTTCACGCACGGCATGGTGGGGCTCGCGACGCTCGGCGCCGTATTCCTCGCCGTCACCGGCGCCGAGGCGCTCTACGCCGACCTCGGGCATTTCGGCAAGCGGCCGATTCAGCTGGCCTGGCTCGGCCTGGTGCTGCCGTCGCTCGCCCTGAACTATCTGGGCCAGGGCGCCGCGGTGCTCGCCGACGCGACGACGCTCAAGAATCCCTTCTTTCTGCTCTATCCGGACTGGGCCCTGCTGCCGATGGTCCTGCTGGCGACGGCCGCCACCGTGATCGCGAGCCAGGCGGTCATCACCGGCGCCTATTCGCTGACCCGCCAGGCGATCCAGCTCGGCCTGCTGCCACGCCTGGAAATCCGCCACACCTCGGAAAGCCGGGAAGGGCAGATCTACATGCCGCGGATCAATGGCGTGCTGCTGGTCGGCGTGCTGATCCTGGTCGGGATATTCCGGTCGTCGGAAGGGCTCGCCTCGGCCTACGGGATCGCGGTGACCGGCACCATGGTGGTGGACGCGCTGATGGCCTTCATCGTGGTCTGGAAAGTCTGGCGGTGGTCGCCGCTCGCCGCCGTGGCGCTCATGGCGCCCTTCGTTCTGGTCGACACGACGTTTCTCAGCGCCAACCTTCTGAAACTCTTCGAAGGCGGCTGGGTGCCGCTCGCGTTCGGCGTCACCATGATGGTGGTGATGTATACGTGGCGGCGCGGCAGCCGACTCCTGTTCGAGAAGACCCGGCGCCAGGAGACCCCGCTCGACACGCTTGTCGCCATGCTGGAGAAAAAGCCGCCGCAGAAGGTGCCCGGGACCGCGGTCTTCCTCACCAGCGATCCCTCCAGCGCGCCGACTGCTCTCATGCACAGCCTCAAGCACTACAAGGTGCTGCACGAGAAGAACGTCATTCTCAGCGTCAAGACCTCGCATTTGCCGCGCGTGTCGGACGAGGAGCGGGTGCGGGTCGAGCCGGTCGGCAAGACCTTCACGCGCCTGATCATCCGGTGCGGCTATATGGAGACGCCGAACGTGCCCAAGGCGCTCGCGATCGCGCGCAAGCTCGGCTGCCAGTTCGACATCATGTCGACCTCGTTCTTCTTGTCGCGGCGTGCCCTCAAGCCGGCCGCGCGCTCGGGCATGCCGCCCTGGCAGGACCGGCTGTTCATCGCGCTCGCCCGTACGGCCAACGACGCCACCGACTATTTCCAAATCCCGACTGGCCGTGTGGTGGAGGTCGGGACGCAGGTCACCGTGTAGGTCATGTTCCGATCATGATTGCGATGCGCCGCTGCATCGCGGTGGCGTCGGTTCCAATCAGTTCCCATGTGCTAGGGTGGTGCCTGCATGTTGCGGGCGCGTCTTGATTCTCTGTGAGAATATCGCACCTTCTCCATGGGCGGTCGCGGAACACGATGGAGGCAGGCGATGTATGGTCTGTTCGGTGGTGGGCAGGTGCAGGACCTTACCCCCGAGGATGTCGCCAGCGGCATGAAAGCCGGCAAGATCTTCCTGATCGATGTGCGCGAGCCGAACGAGACGGCGATCGAACGTATTCCAGGCGCGCTGCTGGTTCCGCTCTCGACCTTCGACCCTGCCGAGCTTCCGGATCCGGCCGGGCGATCGGTTGTCTTTTCCTGCGCGTCCGGCATCCGGTCGCTCAAGGCGGCCGAAATCGCCCAGGCGGCCGGGCTCCCCCATCGGGCCCACCTCGCCGGTGGGCTCAAGGCATGGAAGGCGGCCGGGCTGCCCACGGAGTACTGAGCATCGTCCTGCGAAAGCCCGGCGCAGACTTGATCCGGGCAATTCCCCTGAGAGGAAACGACGATGAGGATCACTCTGTTCGCCCTTGCGGCGCTGATCGTGGGACTGGCCGGCGACCCGCGTCCGAGCGCGGCACGTCCCTGGTACCCGTGGTGCGCCCAATATGCCGACCGCAGCGGCGTCACGAGCTGCATGTTCATGAGTTTCGATCAGTGCCTCGCCACCGTGCGCGGGATCGGCGGCTCCTGCGTCCAGAACTGGTACCCGGCCCCCGGGGAGCCGCGTTACGACCGGCGCCGGCGGCACCGGGATCATTATTAGTCATGCGCCACGGTTGGCCCGGGCGCCTGCCCATATTTTCCTCTTGAATAACTGCCGTGCCGCCGGCCGCCGCTTGAGGCGGGAGGTTGCACTTATTAGCCTTGGGCATCTTCCACGCGGAGACGCCCGACGATGAGGCCAACGCTGCGCTTTGTGGTTCTGATATTCTGTCTCGGTTGCGCGTTTTTTTCGCCGACGGTTGCGCCCGCCCAGAAGGAACGGATCGTCAATTTCTACAACTGGTCGGACTATATCGACCCGGCGGTCATCGAGGCCTTTAGGCGCGAGACCGGCATCAAGCTGCGCTACGACACCTTCGACGCCAACGAGACGCTCGAGACGAAACTGCTGGCGGGCAAGTCCGGCTACGACGTCGTGGTGCCCACCGGCTATTTCCTGCAGCGTCAGATCGCGGCCGGGGTGTTTCAGAAGCTCGACAAGTCGAAGCTGCCCAATCTGGTCAATGCCTGGCCGGACATCGCCGGCAGGCTCGCATTCTACGATCCCGGAAACCAATACGCCGTCAACTACATGTGGGGCACCACCGGCATCGGCTACAACGTCAAGAAGATGCAGGAGGTCCTGGGACCCGCGGGCAAGATCGACAGCTGGGACGCGGTGTTTCGGCCGGACGCTCTCGCCAGGTTCAAGGGCTGCGGCATCCACATGCTCGACTCGGTGGACGACATCGTGCCGGCGGCGCTGCATTATGTCGGCCTCGATCCGAATTCGACCCAGCCCAAGGATCTCGACAAGGCGGCCGATCTCATCGGCAAGATTCGTCCCTTGGTGAGGAAATTCCATTCGTCGGAATATCTCAACGCGCTCGCGAGCGGGGAAATCTGCTTCGTGGTCGGCTGGTCCGGCGACATCAAGCAGGCGCAGAAGCGCGCGGCAGAAGCCAGGAACGGCGTCGAGATCGGCTACGCGATACCGCGCGAAGGCGCGCAGATGTTTTTCGACAATCTGGCGATCCCCAAGGACGCCGCCAACGTCGCCGAGGCGCATGAGCTGATCAATTACCTGCTCCGTCCCGAGGTCGCGGCCAAGAACACCAACTTGATGCAATACGCCAACGGAAACCTGGCGAGCCAAAAGCTCATCGACAAGGCCGTGTTGGACGACAAGACCGTCTATCCGGACGCCGCCACCATGGCGAAGCTCTACACCATCTCGGCGCACGACCAGAAAACGCAGCGCCTGCTCAACAGGCTGTGGACCAGGATCAAGACGGGGCGGTGACGGGTTTGGAGCCCGCATGCGTCGGTCATCTCCGTGCGCAAGCAGCGGTCGGATCGCCGGATGATGGAGGTGCCGCCGATCGATTTTCCGGCGGCGCATCGGGGCGGACAGAGGGTTGCCCCGCTCGACGCCACGTTGTAAACTGACGACAGGTTCGCTCGGTCAGGGCCGCCGGCGATGCTTGAGACTATCGAATCGCACCGCGCGTTGCTCGAAACATTGAGCTATATCGCGTCGATCGCCGGAGCGATGGTCGCAGTTATTGGTTTTCCTTTATTATATTTGCAGCTGCGCATGGCGCGATTGCAGCGCCAGGACGCGGTGCGACTGAGCATGAGCCAAGCTTTGTTTGCGGCCGACGCCGCAATGGCCACCCATGCGGAGGTCGCCGTGAAGCTGCGTCCCGGCGGCGACTGGGCCGGCATTGCGGGAGCGACACATCCCACCAACGCTGAACTTCCGCTCGTCGAGCCCTATTTGGGCCTGTTCGAGCGCCTATTTATCGCCTATCAGGCAGGGCAGGTGGATGCGAATATCTTGGATAACCTCTACGGTTACCGTCTTGCGAACATCTGGGCAAACCAGAGGATCGTCCAAACGAAACTGCAGAATGATGGCCTGAAAAGATATTGGGATAGGGTTATCGCGCTGACCTACGTCCTCGAAGCGTACAGGGGAGAACCCTTTCCATTGCACACCGACACGTATTTTCCCGCCGGGCTGTTTGACCGGCGTTGCGCTCACAGAATTCAGCAAGAGCGCGCGGCCGGCCGAACAATGTAGACCACATTCGATGACGTGTGCCCCCGGCGAGACCGCCTGAATACATCCGCGTCCTAATCCCGCCACCGCCGGTGCAGCCACAGCCACTGCTCCGGGTGTTCGCGCACCCATCCCTCGATCACCGTGGTGATCGCCTGCATGGTGCCCGGCACGTCGATCCGCCCCGACGCGTTCCGCACCGGGGGGATCTCGTCGGTGATCTCACCGCGGAAGCCGCCGCCGGGTAGCCGGATGATGCGGGTGCCGTGGATCGGGCATTCGGTCTGACGGGCGAGCTTCGCGATCAGCGGATTGGCCATGCAGCGCCGGCCGAAGAAGGTGACCTCGACACCCTTCACGTAATACTGGTCGACCAGCATCGCGACGTGACGGTTGTGTTCGAGCGCGCGCGAAAGCCTGATGGGTGCGTCGAAATCGGTCGGGACCAGCGTCCCCATGCTGTCGTTGCGGATCGCGATCACGGCGTCGGCGATCGCGCCGATATTGGGCCGGCGGTAGAGCACCATGGCGTCGAGCCCGAAGGCGGCCGCCATGATGGCGGGCAATTCCCAGTTTGCGAGGTGGGCCGCGAACACCAGGGCAGGCTTGCCGTCGTCGCGCAGGCGATCGAAACGCGCGGCCGAAACCGAATCGAATTTGAGATAGGGGAGGTTGAGCGGATCGCCGACGGTGAGGCGGTCGAGATGGGCGAACTCGGCCCCGACGCGTCCGAGATTGTCCCACACGCCGCCGAGGATCCGCTCGATCTCGGCCGGCGATTTTTCGGGAAACGCGGCCGCCAGGTTGGCGCGGCCGATGCGGTGCTCCCGCCGCCAGGGACCCACTTTGCGCATGAAGCGCGCGAACACGTCGCTGATCCAGATCCGGTCGGCGTGGCGGATCGCCTTGAGGATCACGGTGACGAGCGCACCGGCCGCGTGTCCGAGCCCGGAACCCGCCAGGGCGCCGAGGCGCCGGCCGAGACGTCGCAACTGGGATTTCATGGGCGCGGAAGGATCCGATCAAAAGTTCACGATGATCTTGCCGAACACCTGCCGGCTTTCGAGCCGCGCCAGGCCGCGCTCGATCTCGGCCAGCGGCACTTCCATGTCGATCACGGGCGCAAGGCCGTTCGCCATCTTGGCGAGACTGTCGCGGATGTTGCGCAACGAGGCGCCGAACGAACCGAAGATCTTGTATTGCTGCTGGAACAGCCGCATCAGGTCGAGCGTGGCGGTCGGGCCCGACGTCGCGCCGCAGGTCACCAGGCGTCCGCCGCGCTTGAGCACCAAGAGCGAGCCCGGAAAGGTCTCCGCGCCAGTGTGCTCGAACACGACGTCGACGCCTTTTTTTGCGGTGATCTTGCGCGTGACCCCCTCGAACCGGTCGGTGCGGTAATTGATGACGTGATCGGCGCCGAGCGCCTTCGCCTTTTCGACCTTGCCGTCGTCGCCGACCGTCGTGATGACGGTGCAGCCGATCGCCTTCGCCATCTTGATCGCGGCGCTGCCGATGCCGGAGCCGCCCGCATGTACCAGGATGGTCTCTCCAGGTTGCAGCTTGGCATTGTCGAACAGCATGTGCTCGACGGTCGCAAAGGCGATCGGAGCGCAGGCGGCGTCCCGCATCGGGATGCCGGCCGGTACCGGGATCACCAGGCGCGCCTCGATATTGACCAGCTCGCGGGCAAATCCATCGACGTGGAATCCCATGATGCCTTTGACGTTCTCGCACAGGTTATCGCGACCCTCGCGGCAGGCCTTGCAGGTGCCGCAGGTCAGCGCCCCGTACATGACCACCGGATCGCCCGGTTTGAAGGCGGTGACGCCGGCCCCCACCGCCGCGATCTCGCCGGCCGCCTCGGCGCCGACCACGAGCGGCAGCTTGCGCTTGACGAACGCCATGCCGCGATAGCCCCACAGGTCAAGGTGATTGAGCCCGACCGCCTTGATGCGGACCTCAACTTCGCCCGCGCCCGGCGCCGGCGGCGCCGCCATGTCGGCAAGCTCAAGATTGCGGTCGGCAACAAGAGTGAGGGCGCGCATGTCGGCCAAGTCTCCCGAATATCGTGGGCCGTCGTATGTCCCACAATGGGCCGCCATGCAAATCGAAAGTCATGAGGCGACTCCAAAGCCAGAGAAATCCGCTCTAGAGCGGGATGACTTTCTTCGAATCCGTCATCCAGCTCTAGCTTATTGCTGGAGCATGATCTTTTCCGAAAACGGGTTCCCACTTTTCGGGATCATGCTCTAACATGATCATTCTCGTTGGGAGGAGATCGTGGATCGGCGCTACGCCGCCTTGGTCGTGACGTTGGCAACCGTGATGGCCTGGGTGGCTGCTGTAGCCGCTGCCGCGCAGGATCGCGACGCCTTCCTGGCCGGGCAATCCATCAAATGTCCGGGCTGCGACCTCAGCGGCGCGAACCTCGACCGGCGCGACCTCACCGGCGCCGACCTGTCGGGCGCCAATCTGCGCGGCGCAACGTTCTCCCGTACGATCCTTCGCGGCGCAAACCTCGCCGGGGCGGACCTCGGCGGCGCCCCGTTCAAGCGGCACGACCTCGCCGGCGCAAACCTCGCCGGCGCTAATCTTGAGGGCGCGACCTTGCACCGCGCCATCCTGCGCGGCGCCAACCTGTCCGGCGCGAACCTCGCAGGCGCAAACCTCAACGCAGCGATCCTGACCGCTGCCAACCTTCAGCGCGCAAAACTGGCCCAGGCCCTGCTGTTCCAAATCGAGGCCGGCGGCGCCGATTTCACCGGCGCAGACCTCAGTGCGGCCCTCATGGCGAGCGCCAAGCTGATTGTTGCCAAGCTTGACGGCGCCGACCTCACCTTCGCGGATCTGTGGGAGGCGAGGCTCACCAATGCCAGCCTGCGCGGCGCCACGCTGACCGATGCAAACCTCCATGGAGCCACATTGTTGCGGGCCGATCTGAGCGGCGCTACGGCTGAGCGCGCCAACATGATCCGGACCAACATGCGGACCGCAAACCTCTCCGGCGCCGTGCTGCGCGGAGCCGATTTTTTCCAGGCCGACCTGGTCGATGCCGACCTCAGCCGCGCGGACCTTGGCTCCTCGCGGCTTGCGGCGGCAAAGCTGTTCAATACGAACCAGACCGACACCAGGTTCGAGGGCGCCATCATGCCGGACAACAGCGTTCATCCGTGAGCGGCGATTTGCCTTTGGCTCGTAGCCCGGATGGAGCGTAAGCGTAATCTGGGAGCTGCGTTGCCGGGGAGACGGCAGCCCCGGATTACGCGGAGTTTATCATCGGGCCGGCCGAAGGCCGGACCCGGTGGCTCCATCCGGGCTACACTGCGGCACCGTAGAAAAATTCCACCTGGCGACGCTTTCCCACATTCCCGCGGGCTGATAGCGTTCACGTCGCATGGCAAGCCAAACCGTGAAATTCGGCTCAACAGGGAGGTATCTGATGAAAACAACCGTATTCGCAGCTTTATTGTTCGCAACGGCGCTGGCCGTAAGCCCCGCGGCCGCGCAACCGGCCCCATTCAACGACGCCGGCGTGACCATGGGCCATTGGCACATCGTCTCCAAGGATGTGGAAGCAAACAAGAAACTCTTTCTCGGCATGGGCGCCAAGATGTTCATGGTCGGCGGAAATCCGCTGATGATGTTCCCCGGCGTCTACATCAACTTGAACCTCGGGACCGAAAAGGGAGAAGGCGGCACCCCGGGGTCGGTGGTGAACCACGTCGGCTTCATCGTCAACAACGTTCAGGAGCAGGTGGCCAAGTGGAAGGCCGCGGGTGTGCCGGTGCTGCCGGGTACCAACAACCGGCCGGACCAGGCCTTCGTGGTGACGCCTGACGGCGTGCGCATCGAAATCCTGGAAGACAAGACGCAATCGGATCCGGTCAAGAATGAGCACGTCCACTTATTCGTGACGGAAGCCGAGATTCCGAAGGCTCAGGCCTGGTATGCGAAGACCTTCGGCGGCAAGGCCGGCACCCGCAACAATGCCGCGGTCGTGGACATCCCGGGGGTCCAGATGCGGTTCGCCAAGGCCGACGCCGCACAAGTGCCGACCCGCGGGCGCATCCTCGACCACATCGGCTTCGACGTGAAGGACCACGCCGCCTTCGTGAAGAAGATCGAGGCGGAAGGCATCAAGCTCGACGAGCCGGCTCGCAAGACCCCTACCGGCAGCAGCATCACGTATATCACCGATCCCTGGGGCACCCGCATCGAGATCATCGAGCGGGGGCCGTTGGGGGCGCCGGTGCTATAGCCGTCACCGCAATGGACGGGGCGCGCGCGTCTGTGCGCGCCCCGCAAGGCCGCGCGCTTCTCAAGCCAGGCCACGGCGGCTTGGCGTCGCGTGCGTCGCTGTTGCAGCGACCAAGTAGCCTGGGTTGAGCGCCAGCCGAACCCGGGGACGGCGGTGGGCATCGATAAGGTAGTCCCGGATTTTGCTATCGTTTAATCGGGAGCTTGTCCGCACGCCTCTCGCGGGACCGAATCTCTCTTTGAACCTGCGGCGCTCGTGGAATCACAAAGCGAACGACAGTTTCTGTTTCGGCGATTCTTCGCGGCGGGACCGCAATATGGCTAATTTCAAGCTCAGCGAGCATGGCAAGGACATTTCGAGTTTTGTCATTCCTCAAGGCCGCTCGGTAAAGCTCGTGCAATGGGGTGGCGACTGGGCGGGTAATAAGCTTGAGCTCGACTTAAACACCTCAGGCGGCATCGACATGACGGTGCATTCCGACAAGCTCAGCGCCGCTTCTACGCTTTTTACGCTTGTCGGGCGCATCTCGCATGCGAGCGGGAAGGTTTCCGCTTTCGTGGCCGGTTCAGGCAAAACCCAGCACTACAGTGAACAATTGGATGTCACCGTCGGCGGAACGCCGCAGCGCCAGCCGGGCTACACAATCGACCTGCTGGCAGATCTCGCGATCAGCGGGAACGCCACCGACATCGACATGTATTCGAAGATCATCAACGGCCCATGCGACAACACGCATGTGCTTTCGCAAGATACCCGCAGTGGCCACTTCAATTGTGGCGACGTGGCCAATTCCTACGGACCGAAGATATTCAAGAAGCCGACCTCGATCAGCGCATTTGTCTATTACAAGAGCGGAACCTCGGACAAACTGGTTGATCTGCGTTTTGATGAAAAAAGGATCGAAGCCGGCATCCACAAGATCAAGGCGTTGTTGAACAAGGGAACGCCGGTGCGAGTCTATCTCGTCCATCACGACGGTTTCAAGTTTCCGATCGCAAACGACTGGCGCTCGCATTTTCTGACGATCATCGGCTACGCTGGAAACTCGTTCCTCTACCTCGATCCCTGGCCCTCAGGCTCGAAGCTCCGATACAATGGCGGGGTCTTTCCGGAGATGTGGAATTGCTTCATCGGGGAGCTAACTTGGGATCCCTCGCACCTCGACCTCGGCATCGGCAGCCCGGCCGGCGCCGCCGGTCTGCACACTTATCGGGTGATTGCCGGACCGTGATACGTTCGAGCAGTATCCGCCGCTCCTCTCGGAGGGAGGCCGTGGGCAAAGGTGGGTTCCGGGCGAAGATGCGTCAGCGGATGCCGCGAGTTACCCCCGGAAAGCCACAGCTTCCTGCTGTAAGGCCTCGCATTTGCGTTGCGTGACAGCTGCGGTGAGCTTTGCTCCGCGCCGCGACCAGTCGGTCAAACTCCGACCTTACCTTAACGCTCTGCGGAACGGCCAGGAGAAGGCCAGGAACCGGGCCGAGAGTCCTTCCCGCAATGCGGGCGGATGATGTAGCTTATTCCAGGAGCTGCGCGGGACATGCGGAAATCTATCTTCGGAGCGGCAGCCCTCGCAATCAAGCTCTGCGGAGAGTTGTAATTCCATTTCGGCAATGGCACGCTTCCATCACGCAAGTCCGCAGGCCGATTTCTGGTGAGGGGATGACGATGTTCAGATTTCGTTCGATGTGTCTGGTGACAGCTATGCTGTGCGCGGCGGGAGGGGCCGTGTCCGCGGACGGGCTGAAGAAGCAAGTGATCCCGGATTTTGCCGCGACCGACAAGACCGGCTGGGTGCTCGACCGCAGCTTCGGTGTGGACGATCTGCTCCCGCCGCCGGCTGGCGGGCCGGGTCCGGTCACCTTCGACAAGGCCTATCCGTATGTTCCCAACGGCTCCGGCAAGCAATCGACCTATCGGGTTGCCGACCTTTCCAATCCGATCCTGCAGCCCTGGACCATCCCATCGATGAAGCAGGCGAATGACGACGTGATAGCCGGCAAGGTGCCGTTTCGCGCGCGCGAACGCTGCTGGCCGGTCGGCGTGCCGGGTTTCAGCGCCTATTCGCTGGTCGAGCCGTTCTACTTCTACCAGACCCCCGAGAAGGTGGTGGTCATCAATCAGGGCGGACCGGAGATTCGCCACATCTATCTCAACGTGACGCACTCAAAAAATGTGAAACCCTCCTGGTATGGCGAATCGGTCGGCTACTATGAGAACGGCGACACGCTGGTTATCGACACCATAGGCATTTCGCCCAAGTCCTTCACCGACAACTACCGCACGCCGCATACCGACCAGCTCCATGTGGTGGAGCGCTGGAAACTCGCAGCCGATGGCATGACGGTCGACATTTCGGTCTTTGTCGAGGACCCGGGCGCCTTCACGATGCCCTGGTCCGCTGTGCAGCGATGGCGCCGCGTCGAAAACGCACCGCTCTCGACCGCCACCTGCAATGATAACAACGGCGATTTCTTCAACCACGGCCTGGTGCCGCTGCCCGAGGCGGCCAAACCGGATTTTTGATTT
>Ga0137415_10003363_pt1 | contig 15887 bp, 13 predicted proteins | sample CZODoug3_1_1_16f_FD_183082 | JGI IMG/M metagenome (GOLD analysis project Ga0137415, IMG submission 183082) | Vadose zone soil fungal communities from Angelo Coast Range Reserve, California, USA - CZODoug3_1_1_16fungal (Hybrid Assembly) | ecosystem: Environmental > Terrestrial > Soil > Vadose...
CCCCGCGCGCCCGCCAGCAGCGGCGCGGCCTTGATACGCGACACCATCCGCTCGGCCCAGTTTCGGGTGAAGGGTGGCACCCCGAACGCGACGTCTTCGAAGATCTCGGCGAACACCCCGCCCAGCCCGAACATGACCACGGGCCCGAACGGCTGCTGCTGGCTGATGCCGACGATCGCCTCGGCCACGGCGTCGGTCACCATCGGCTGGACCAGCACGCCCCGTACCTCGGCTCCCGGAGCCCGGCGAGCCGCCGCGTCGACCAGCTCCCGATACGTGTCGCCCGCCATTGCTGGCGTTACGTCAACGCGAACCAGCCCCAGGTCTGACTTGTGCGCGATGTCGGGGGACAGGATCTTCAGCACCGCAGGCGCGTCGAGCGCCTCCACCGCTCGCGTCGCCTCCGCGGGTGAGGTGACCACGTGCTCGTCAACCACCGGGATTCCGTAGCTGCGCAACAGCGCCTTCGACTCCATCTCGTCGAGCGGCTGGGCGGATCGCAGCATCCGGCGCGCAGACTCGCTCGACGCAGTCGGCGTTCGCGCCAGCAGGCCGAAGGGGCTCTCGTAGTGCTCCACGAAACGGCGCCGCCAGAGCAGTGCCGTAGCACCGCGCACTGCTGACCCGAGCGAATGGAACAGCGGTACGCCGCGCTCGCACAGAAGGCGGTAACCGTCGTTGTCCCGCTCCGGGGAGGCCCAGACGACGAGGATGGGCTTGCGCCCCTGCTCGTGCAGCTCGACGAGATCCTTGGCCAAAGGCTCGATCATCCCGGGGAAGACGCCGGTGATCGGAACCATCAGCATGTTGGTGTTCTCGTCATCGAGGACGATCTCGAACGTCGCCCGTCCGGACGGCGTCAGGGTGAGCGTGCCACCACTGTCGACCGGGTTGTCCATCCGCAAGATGCTGGGAATGTGTTCGGCCAGCGCCTTGACCGTGCGCTGTTCGAACCGCGGCACCGGTACTCCGGCGGCGCCGCACAGATCGGCCAGGTGCGCCGCGGTACCACCGGACAACGTGTAGAGCGCTAGCCCGTCCTTACCGGTCAGCCGGGGCGTGTGGCAGAACATCCCGGATATCTCGATGGCTTCGTCCAGATCGTCGACGCGCACGATGCCACTCTGTTCGAACGCGGCGTCGTGTACCACGTCCGATCCGGTGAGATGCCCGGTGTGCGCCTGGGCCATGGCCAGGCCTTCCTGGCTGCGTCCCACCTTGATCGCCACGATCGGCACGTCGTTGCGAGCGGCGATGTCGGCCGCCAGCATCATCGTCCGCCCGTCCTTGAAGCCCTCGACGTAGGTGACGACCGCGCCGACCTCCGGCACGCCCACGTAGTGGCTGACGAAATCGGCCCACTCGAGGTCGGCCTCGTTGCCCAGAGTGGCCCAGGAGTAGATGGGGATTCCGTACACCTGGCCCTGGGAGATCGGCCGCCCTTGGAATCCGGACTGCGTGACGATGGCCAGTCGCCGGCCGGGCAGATCCGGTCGCCACGGCTCGAAGATGTTGAGATTGGTATTCGGTCCGATGACGCGCGTCTCGCCCTGAGCCAGCGCCGAGACGGCGGCCTCGGCTCGCCGACCGTCGTCCGTGCCCAGTTCGGAGAAACCGGCCGAGAACACGATGACGAAGCGCACGCCCTTCTGCACGCACTCGCGCAGCGCCGGCAAGGGATCGCGAACGAGAATCACCGCCACGTCGACGTCACCGTCGATGTCCAGCACGGACGCGACGGCCGGCGTGCCCAAGACCTCCTTCTTTCTCGGATGGACCGGGATGACCTCGCAGCCGCGTGGTTCGAGACGTTCCTTCAGGAACAGCCACTGCGCGCGCTGCTGCGTCCCTTCGCGGTCGGTGGCGCCGATGAACGCCGCCCGAGCCGGCGAGAACAGCGCCTCCCAGCCGACCGGGCGCAGGGCAACGGGTCGGCCGATCAGATCCTGCTGCGGCGCCGCTTGCGTCATATCGGCTTCCCATCTCCCGACCACGACAGCCTCGGAGGGCCGCGTTTCTTTCTTCTATCTTAGATATGATAAGCGGACAGGATTTGTTAGGCAGGGAGAGCCGTGACCGCCGACCGCCGCATTCGCTTCGCAGTGCAGTTGAGCGAGGCGCCCTCGGGTGAGGAGTGGACCCGTCTCGCGCGGCGGATGGAGTCACTCGGTTACTCCGGCATCTCCATGCCCGACCACCTGTGGCCGCAGTTCGCACCCATTCCGGCCCTCGCAGCCGTCGCGGTCGCGACATCGCGTCCTCGCATCACCATGGCCGTCCTGGCGAACGACTTTCGCAACCCGGTGCTGCTGGCCAAGGAAGCCGCAACCCTGGATGTCCTGTCCGGAGGGCGGCTCGATCTCGGCCTGGGCGCGGGCTGGCGCGAGGACGACTACCGGCAGGCCGGCATCGCGTTCGACCGGCCGTCGACGCGCATCGAACGACTCGTCGAAGCGGTCACGATCATCAAGCGGTTGTTCGAAGGCGAGCAGCTCACCTTCCACGGCAAGTACTACGACGTTGAGGGTTACCAGCTCACGCCCTTGCCGGTGCAACGCCCACGACCGAAACTCGTGCTGGGGGGCGGAGCGCCCAAGATGCTCAGCGCGGCGGCGCAGCACGCGGACATAGTGAGCATCGTGACCGACAACCGGCGCCGCACCGGTCGCAACCAGAACGGCAACGCGACATTTGAAGCCGTCGAACGGGCAACCGGTTGGATCGCCGAGGCCGCTCCCGACCGCTTCGACAACCTCGAACTGAACGTACGCATCTTGCACGTCAACGTCGGTGCGGATCGTTCGATCGCCGCAGTCGAGTCCGCGTCGACGTTCGGCCTACCCGCGGACGAAATCGCGCGGTCGCCATTCTGCGCGGTGGGCACGGCCGACCAGGTGGCCGATCACGTCCGCTCGATCAGGGACCGGCTCGGGATCTCGTACTTCACGGTCAGCGCAGCGGCAGCCGAAGCGCTGGCCCCGGTCGTCGAGCGGCTCACCGGCACCTGAATCGCATCCGAGGGTCGGGCTGGCGGCGAGACCGCGACTCATCCCACCGTGATGCGGCGGTGCGCCAGCTTCCACCCCGTGCTCACCTTGCGGTAGACGTCGTCGTAGCGCCCCATGCTGGTCAGCCGGGGCTCTTTCGTAGTGTCGGCATAGAACATCCAGTACAGAACCGCGACTGCCTCGTCCGACGCTATGACGTCGACCTCGATCGTGTGGATGACGTGCCGGGTTGCCGACCCGGGACCCTGGAGGCCGGCGCGCCGACGCTGCACGACTCCCGCGCCGATGTCGTCGCGTCCCCGGCGTGTCTCCGGCTCTGCCCCGACCAGCGGGTTGCCGGGAAACTCCCAGACCGCGTCGTCCGTGTACAGCTCGAGGTAGTCGGCCAGCTCACCGTCGTCGGCCAGGTGGGCGAGGCGCCCGGCGAGGCTCTGGATCGCGACCGCGGCTTGCACGGCTCTCAGCTGCCCGTCTTCCATCGGCGAGCCCCCATCCACGAGCTAGTCCCTCACCACTATGACGTGCTGCGTCGACCGGCCGGCCGTCACAGCTCGAGACCGAGGAGCTTGATCGCGTTGCCCCGAGTGAGCTTGTAGATCAACTCGTCGTCCAGCCGGCTGAACTGCTCGGCGGCCTGCTCGCGCGAGTAGGGCCAGGTGCCGTCTTGATGCGGGTAGTCGGTCTCGAACGTCGCATTGTCCTCGCCGACCCGGTCGATGAGCGAAACACCGACCGCGTCCTTGAAGAAGGTGCTGTAGATGTGGTCCTGGTAGTAGAGGGACGGAAGCTCCTTCGCGTACTGCTGGCTGTGGCTCCAGCCGCGGTGGGTCTCCCAGACGTCGTCGATTCGTTCCAGCAGGTAGGGGATCCAACCGATCTGCGCTTCGGCGAACAGCACCTTCAGATTCGGGTAGCGCGAGAACACGCCGGAGTACAGGTAGTCGGCCATCGCGCCGACGCTGTTACCGAAGATGATCGTTCCGGTGACTGCCTCCGGTGCGTCGTCCGACGTCTTGGGCGTCTTCGTCCCCGAGCCGATGTGACAGCAGATCACGGTGCCCGTCTCGTCGCAGGCCTCGAAGAGGGGATCCCAATGCCCGCTGTAGATCGACGGGAGCCCCAGGTACGGGGGCAGTTCGCTGAACGCGACCGCGCGTACGCCGCGCGCAGCGTTGCGCCGCACTTCGGCCGCGGCCAGTTGCGGGTCCCAGAGCGGCACCAGGCACAACGGGATCAGCCGGCCCTCACCCTCGGCGGCCCACTCCTCAACGGTGAAGTCGTTATACGCCCTCACACCCAGCCGGGCGAGCTCCTTGTCCTTACCCCACAAGAAGATCTGGCCGCAGAACCGCGGGTAGTTCGGGAAGCACATCTGCGCCTCGACGCCGTTGAGGTCCATATCAGCCAGCCGATCCTTCGGCTTCCAGCATCCGGGCCGCATCTCGTCCATCGTCACGCCGTCGAGTGAGATCTCATCCGCCGGGTAGCCGGCCGCGGCGATCAGCCGCTTGACCGAGTATTTCCGATCCTCGTAGAACCACCAGGCGATCGGCTTGCCCTCGGTGCCGGGCTCCTCGATGTATCCGCCGCCGTCCAGCTTCGGCTCGCCCATCGGCAGGTACTCGATCCGGGGTCCGACATCTCGATACTTGGCCGGCAACCGGCTCGTCCAGACGTCCGGCGGCTCGACCAGGTGGGCGTCCAGGTCGACGATCCGCGGAATCCGGGCCAGTTGTTCGTCAGTAACGTTCGGACGGACTCCGGACGGGGTCATTCCGGTCCTCCTCGATCAGACGACGTGGCCCTGCTACTCGGCGACTGTTGTGATGCCACCTTCGGCTCTATACCATCTAACTTTACTAACATACAATGATGGCCGAACAAAGTCAGTAGCGCGGGCAACGCCGCCAGCCGGTGGCCGCCATCACCACCCGAGCGACGGCACTAGAGAGCGAGCCGGCCGCCATGAGCCACACGCGATTCGACGTGCCGACCGTAGACGCGAGCACCCAGCCACTGTGGGACGCGATCGCTGCGGGTCGACTGCTGATCAAACGGTGCCGTGACTGCGGGCGGTACCACTTCTACCCGCGAGAGTTCTGCCCCCATTGTTGGAGCGACGCCGTCGAATGGGAACAGGCCTCGGGGCTCGCCACGCTCTACACGTGGTCCGTCGTCCGGGTCAACGACCTGCCACCGTTCGATCAGCGGGTGCCCTACATCGCGGCCGTCGTGGACCTGGTCGAGGGTCCGCGCGTTATGACGAACGTCGTCGACTGCGCGATCGAAGACCTACGGGCCGACCTGGAGCTCGAGTTGATCTGCCGAAGGGCGGACGACGACTCACCACCGCTCCCCTTCTTTCGACCCCGCGCCCGCCCCAGAGCCGAGCCGGACTCGGCTATGACAGTGACCTCGGCCGACTAGCGCCCGATTCGAGGAGCGAGACATTGCCGGACGAACGCACGGCGCTCGACCCGCCCCAACCTCCGTTGGACGGGCTGCGAGTGATCGACCTGAGCCGGGTGATCTCTGGACCGCTGTGTTCACTGATCCTCGGCCAGTTGGGCGCCGAGGTCATCCGCGTCGAAAAACCGGGCGGGGACATCAGCTGGACGGTGCCCCCGTTCATCAGACCCGACGGCACGGTCCACGGTCAGGCCCGCGGCGCCGGAGACATCGCGCTCGGGTACGCCAAACGAAACTACGGCAAGCGAAGCATTGAATTGGACATCACGACGACGTCGGGCCGGGACCGCTTTCGCGAGCTCGCCCGGACCGCCGACGTGCTCGTCGAGAATTTCCGGCCGTCCGTCATGCCGTCTCTCGGCCTCGGCCACCACGAGCTACGTTCGGCCAATCCTGCGCTGATCTATTGCTCCATCACCGGGTACGGGCAGTTCGGGCCGTATCGCGACCGCCACGGTATGGATCTGCTGATCCAAGCGGCGTCGGGCGTGATGGCGATGACCGGCTTTCCGGATAATCCACCGGTGAAGACGGGCGTGTACCTGGGGGATCACGTACCAGCCGTCTACGCCGTCGTCGGAATCCTGGCCGCCCTGCGCCAACGGGACCGCACGAACAAAGGCGACCTCGTCGACGTCTCGATGTATGACGTCTTGACCGCCATGCTCTGGGACGCCCCGCTCGACGTCTGGCAGGACGAAGGTCGCACAGAGCGGTCCGGAAACACCGATCCCCGCGCGGCGCCCATGAACGCGTACCGGACCGCCGATGGATGGGTCGCAATGCTCGTCATGGACGACGACCGCTTCCGCGCGCTGTGCGGCGAGATCGGCGACGCCGGTTTGGCGGACACCTACAAGGGCGCCCGGGCGCGGGCTGCGAACGCCGACGTCATCGACGCGGCGATCCTCCGGTGGTCATCCCGTGTTACCACAGCCACAGCCATCGAGCGCCTGGTCGCCCTCGACTGTCCGGCCGCACCGGTGAATCCGCCGTGGCAGGGGCGCACCGATCCGCACACTGTCGCGCGGGAGGTACTGGGTTACGTGGCTCACCGAGCCGCTCCGGCCGCCAGTTCCGTGCGCGCCGCCCGACTGCCGATCACGTTCGACCGCCTCGTGGTATCCGACGATCTGCGCACCGAGCCGCTCGGGTTCAGCAACGAGAACGACCTGCGTCGCTGCCGAGGCAGCTGATCACAAGGAGAGCCTCATGAACGGCTTACCCAAGCGCACGGCCCTATGGGCGGTGGCTCTGACGGCGATCGCGCTGGCCACGGCGTGCTCCAGCTCGAAGGACACCAATGGATCCGGCGACACCGGCGCAGCCGCAGCACCCATCGTCCCAGTGGCTGGATGTGGCAAGGCTGCGCACACCGATCCGACGAATCGGTCGGCCGGCCGCCCTATCGCCACGTGCGATTCCGGTGCGCCGGCCCCGAAACCACTGGCAAAACACGCGACGATCACGTTGACGCAGGGGGCCAAGGCGGAATTCGCTGCTCCGGTATTGCTCGGGATCTCTCTCGGTGAATTCGAGAAAGAGAATCTGACCGTCAAGCTGGAAATAATGCCGACTCCCGACGCGATCACGCAGATGGGCGCCGGCAAGGTGGACGCCGCTAATGGGGGGCCCTACGCAACCTTCACCAACGCGGTGCTCCACGGTCTTGATCTCAAGCTCGTCCTGGCCAACTACTCGCCGACTCACGGTGGTGATGCGTCTGTGCCACAGGCTGGCCTTTGGGTGCGGCGCGACGCGTTCTCCGATCCGCAGCATCCGAATCTGGCCGAGCTGAAGGGAAAGACCATCGCCAACACGCTCGGAAACGCCACCATCTCCGTCTACTGGATGGAGGCGGCGATGCAGAAGGCGGGCGCTTCGCTGAAGGACATCAAGTGGTCGGTCGTTTCGCCGGCCGACGGGGTCACCGCCTTGGAGCAAGGAGCAGTTCCCGCGGCCTACCTGCTCGATCCGTTCTGGACGCAGGCCGCATCGCAACCGGACAAGTACGCGTTGCTCGCGGTCCAGCCTCCCGAGCCGAACGGAGCGATCCTCTACGGGCCGAACTTGCTCGAGAAGCACCGCGATGTGGGCGAGGCGTTCGCCCGAGCCTATATCCGGACGATCAACACGTACCTGCAGCCGGGATACCACAAGGACCCGAAGGTGGTCGACGCGTTGGCCAAGGCCATGTCGGTCCCACCGAGCGCGATCACCTCGAGCCCCGAACTGCGTTTCGAGTGGGAGTGGCCGCAGGGCCTGACCGACGATTTGCAGACGGCCTATATCAAACTCGGGACGCAGACCGGCGCAGCGCTACCGGAGTCGAAGCTGGTCGACCGCAGCTTCTACAACCAGGCTGTCGGCTACGCAGGAGGCTGACCCGGCGAGAGCCGCAGCCGCCCGTAGCCACGGCCGGTCCGGCGGATCAACGCAACCCTGGAGCTCGGGTGCCGAACAGTTCGGTGGCCAGGACGGTGCCCAGAGTGGTGGCATCCCAGCGCGCCTCGTTCGCCGAAACGGTCACCGCCTCGGTCCAGCCCTTCATCAAGAAGATCTTGTCGTGGATCGCGCGGATGACCTGGCCCGTCACGTGCTGGGCTCCGTCACTGACCAGCCAGGCGACGAGCGGTGAGCTGCCGGCCGGATCCATGGGGTGGTACTCGTCCGCTGCGAGCAGGTCCGGCTCGATCGCTTGCCCCATGCCCTCGACCGTTGCGGAGAGCCGGGTGAGCCCGCCCGGTCCGACCGCGTTGACCGTCACCCCGAGCTGGTAGAGCTCGAGGCTCAGGGTGAGCGTGAGGCCGGCGATCGCGGCTTTGGCGGTGGCGTAGTTCGTCTGACCGAAGTTGCCGACCAGACCGGCCCCGGACGTCGTGTTGATGATCCGACCGGTGAACGCCTCGCCGGCCTTGGCCCGGGACCGCCAGTGCTGCGCGGCAAAGTGCGCGCTGAGCCACGAGCCGCGAACATGCACCGCCATCACCGTGTCGAAGTCCTCGACCGACATGTTCCACACCGCGTGATCGCGGACGACGCCCGCGTTGTTGACGAGGATGTCCAGCCGGCCGTACTCGTCGACGGCTTGGGCGATCATCTCCTGGGAATCCTGCTCGTGGGCGACGTTGCCGTAGTTGGCCACCGCCGTGCCGCCGCGCGCGGCGATGACCGCCACCGTCGCGTCGGCATCCTTGCCACTGCCCTCGCCGTTGACCGACGAACCGAGGTCGTTCACCACGATTTTCGCGCCGTGTTTGGCGAGCTCCAGCGCGTGGCCGCGCCCGATGCCGTGCCCCGCACCCGTGACGACGGCTACCTTGTCCTCCAACAGCCTGCGCATGTCTTCTCCTTATGCGATACCCAGGATCGTCGTGCTGGCCGAGCTGAACCACCCGCCGGTCCCGTTGACGCAGGCCAGCCGCGCGTTCGGCACTTGGCGGTCGCGGCCCTCGCCGCGCAGCTGCCGAACCGCCTCGACGAGCAGGAACATCCCGCGCATGCCGGGGTGGCAGGCCGACAGCCCACCGCCGTCGGTGTTGGTCGGCAGCGCACCGCCGACCCGCAGCTTGCCGTCCTCGACGAACGGGCCGCCCTCGCCCTTCTTGCAGAACCCCAGCCCTTCGAGAGTGAGCAGCACGGTCGAGGTGAACGAGTCGTACAGCTCGCAGACGTCGATGTCGTCCGGCGTCACCCCGGCCCGCTCGAACGCCTGCTGACCCGACCGGACACAGGGCGACTCGGTGAAGTCCGGCCACTCGCTCATCGTGACGTGAGATGTCGCCTCGCCGGTGCCGAGCACCCACACCGGCTCCTTAGCGCAGTCCCGAGCCCGATCGTCGCCGACCAGTACCACCGCGCCGCCGCCGTCGGACCGGATGCAGCAATGCAGTTTCGTGAACGGGTCGGCGATGACCGGACCACTCTGGACGTCGTCGATCGTGATGAGGTCGCGATAGAAGGCGTCCGGGTTGAGCGACGCGTTGTACCGCATCGAGACCGCGATCTCGGCGAGCTGCTCGATCGTCGTCCCGAACTCGATCATGTGACGGCGCGCCACCATCGCGTATTTCGAGATCAGCGAGAAGCCCCACGGAGAATCGAACTGCGCCGGGCCTCGGGTCGAGAAGCCCAGGTTCGCCGGACGGAGGCGCTTCTTGAGGTCCGCCCGGGTGGTCGACGCGTAGGACAGCACGGCGACGTCGATCAGTCCCAGGGAGATCGCGGCCATGGCGTGTTCGACCAGGAACTCCCACGAGCTGCCGCCGACCGCCGTCGAGTCCACCCACTTCGGACGCAGCCCGAGGTACTCGACCACATCGATCGGCGGAAGCGTTCCGGTGCCCGTCGACATGAAACAGTCGACATCGTCCTTGGTCAGCCCGGCGTCGCGCAGCGCCCGGCTCGTGCCCTGGTAGTGCAGTTCGTACTCGGTGCGGTCGTCGACCCGTCCGCAGTCGGAGAGGGCCGCGCCGACGATCGCGACCCGCCGATTGGTCGCCATGTCAGGCGCCTTGTCGTTCGTCGGTCAGGTCCGCGGCGCGGGCGGCCAGCGCGCGCTTGTCCACTTTGGACATCGACGTCAGCGGAAGCGTGTCGACCAAGACGAGCCGGTCCGGTGCCTTGTAGTCGGCCAGCGCTGCCCTGCACCACGACCGCAGGTCGGGCAGGCCGGGGACCGGTTCGTCGGTGCCAGGAACGACGAAGGCCACTCCGATCTCCCCCAGCACCGGATCGGGTTTGCCGACAACAGCAACCTGCCGGACGGCGGGATGCCGGGCGAGCTGCCGTTCGACCTCCGCGGGATAGACGTTGTAGCCGCCGCGGATATACATCTCACTGCCGCGCCCGAGCAAGGTCAGGTAGCCGCGCTCGTCCAGCCGGCCGAGATCGCCGATGGCCAGCCACCCGTCGATGCCCAGCACCGACGCCGTGGTCGTCGGGTCGTGCCAGTACTCCTGCATGACCGCACCGGACCGGCACCGAACCCATCCCACGTCCCCGGGCGACACCGGCCGGCCGGCTTCGTCGACTACCTGCAACTCGACGGTCGGTCGCGCCCGCCCGACGGTCGTCGAGATCAGCTCGGGTGGATCTCCGGGCACGGAGCCGGCGGTAATCGCGGCTTCGGTGCTGGTGTAGCCGATGACGACCGCGCAGCCCAGGCGATCTTGCATCTCCCGGACCAGGTCCGGCGGCACCGTCGAAGCGCCGGTGCCGGCAATGCGCAGGCTGGACAGGTCGGCCGCCGCGAAGTCCGGGCAGTCCAACATCAGCCGCCATTGCGTGGGAACGCCCTGGCCGACGGTGACCCGTTCCCGCTCCATGAGGCCGACGGCCTCGGCCGCTTTCCACGGGGTCGGCGGGATGACCGTGGTGATGACCTTCTCGATCTCCTCCCACACGTGCACCATGTACGCGACGTGGGCGAACGGGCTGGCGGACAGGCGCCGATCGAACGGGTGGCCCATCTCGCCCGCCCCCGCGGACACCGCGGCGAGTTGGCAGTGGGTGAACACCGCGCCCTTCGGCTCGCCCGTCGTTCCGCTCGTCCAGACGATGGCCACCGGGTCCGATGCAGCGAGCACCGGTTGGTCGGGCAGCGGTTCCTTGCCGTAGAGCGGCGCCAGTGCGGAGCGAAGCAGGGCGCCGGGCACGTCACCGATCGCTCGGTGCGCGTCGTCGATCACCACGATGCGCGGGTTCGTGCGATCGAGGATGCCGCCGATCTCGTGGGGGCCGAGTCGCGGGTTGAGCCCGGTGGTGATCGCGCCCAGCCGCATCGCCGCCTGGTAACAGATCGCGTAGTCGATCGATGACGGCAGGATCAGCGCAACGACGTCGCCCTTCGCTACACCGAGTTCGGCCCACGCCGTCGCCAAACCGTCCGCCGCTCGATCCCACTGCGCGAAGGTCAATCGCTGATCGCCTTCAACGTAGGCGTTGTGGTCGGGACAGGACGACGCCGTGCGACGCAACAACTCCACGGTAGTTGTGGCGCTATAGGTCATCGCGGCACACCGTCCACGTGCATCTCCGGGCTTCGGCAGACTTCGTCGGTCGTCGACTACTTCCCGTTGTAGCCCACCGCCTGGTTGTAGAAGCTGCGGTCAACGAGCTTGTCTTCCGGGATTACGGCCGCCTTCTGCGTGCCGAGTTCGAGATATGTCTTCTGTATGTCGTCGAGAATGCCGGACCGCCACTCCCACTCGAACTTCAACTCGTAGCCGTTGGTTATCGCGCTCGGCTCGACGCCGATCTCCTGGGCGAGGTCGTTAACCACCGTCGCGTTTTGGTGATACCCGGGCCCGAGATACGTGTTGATCGTGCGGATATACGCTCGCGCGAACGCCTCGCCCACATCGCGGTGCTTCTCGAGCAGGTTCGGCCCGTAGAGGATGGCGCCGTTGGGCTCGTTCGGCTGCACGGCCGCCAGCGCGTACTTGTCGGTCTGATTCTTGATCTGCGTCCAGAACGGGTCCAAGAGGTACGCGGCCGAGACCGCCCCCTGCTGCAGGGCGGTGACGCAGTCCGCCGGTTGCAGAGCGGACCAGGTCACGTCCTTGAGCGAGATGCCCGCGGCCTGCACGGCCTTCTGCATCCAGTACACCGAGACCGTGCCGTTCCCCAGCGTATTGCAGATCCTCTTGCCCTTGAGCTGAGCCAGATCCGGCTTCTGCGGGTCGGCGAAGTCAGCCCGACGCACCCACAGGCCCGACTGCGGCTTGGTGGCGTCGCCGCCGTACTGGGGGGAATAGTTGGCCAGCGTGAGTTTGAGGTCGAGACCTGATGCCACCCCGTTGGTGAAGCTCACGTACGGCGCGGCGAGCGCTGCGTCGACCTTTCCGGAGGCCAACTGCACGGTCGCGTCGCTGCTCGGCATCTGGACGAACTTGACCGTGAGATTCTCCTTGGCGAATTCGCCTTTGGCCATGCCGAGAAGCACAGGCGCGCTGTACTCGCCCTTGCTCGCACCGGCAATGACGACCGTATGCGGCTGCAAAAGTTTCTGCGGTGCCGGCGCACCCGACGAGCACCGCGCGATGGTCCGGTTGTTCGAGCGGTCGGTCGGGTCGGTATGCGCGGCCGCTCCGCAGCCGGCCACCGGAACGATCACGGCCGGGCTCGCACTCGGGCCACCGCCACCGCCACCGGTCCCCGAGCTGCTGCACGCAGCGAGGCCTATGACGACAGCGATCGCCGCCGCTACAACTCCGCCGAGTCGCGTCAGTCGCAGACGATCAGCCTTCATCGCTCGTCCTCTCTGTCGTCTACTGCGGCCCGATCGCATTGTCTTCCGGGGCCCAGGGCATCAGCAGGCGCCCGATCAGCCGGACGAGTGCCATGAACAGGTAGCCGATCACGGCGACGATGACGATGCATACGTAGGCTTGGCCGAGCAGCAGCAGGTTTCGCCCCTGGTTGATCAGGTAGCCCAGGCCCGAACTGCCGATCACGAATTCGACCCCGACCAGCACGAGTATCGAGACGCTCGCCGCGATCCGCAGACCTACGAACACCTGCGGCAGCGCTCCCGGCAGCAGGACGTGTCGGAACATCTGCCATCGACCGGCACCAAACGTCGATGCCGCCTCGCGATACCCCACCGCGACCGACATCACCGCGGCCATCGTCGAGATCCACACGAAGAAGAACACCGTGACGGCGATCAGCACGTAGATTGCGCGCTCGCCGAAACCGAAGATCGTCAAGAACACCGGCAGCAGCGCCAGCTTGGGCACTGTGTACAGCATCGAGAGCGTCGGCTCGAGGGCCGCCCGCAGCAACCGCGAAGCGCCCATCAGGTAGCCGACGATCGCCCCGCCGCCCGCTCCGAAGAGGAACCCGATCAGCGCCCGCTTGCAGCTGATGTAGATGGCATCCCACAACTGTCCGCTGTTCCACAGGTCACGGGTGTTCCGACCCATCTCGTCGAGCGTCGGATAAAGACGCGGATCGATCCACCGCTGGCTGGTGGCGAGCTGGTACAACCCGACCAGCGCGACCGGAATGCCGATGGCCAAGGTCAGCTCGAGGGCCCGACGCCGCCCACGGGTGCGGCGGGGATGAAGCTCTTGCGGCCCGGGCTGGCGGACGAGAACTGTCGAATCGGTGCCTTCCAACGCCGCGCCGCGGGGGCGGAGTGCCGTCATCATTCCCCCTGACCCGATGTTCGAGTCGGCTCGATCTCTGACTGCAGCAGTTGCCACAGCTGCCCTCGAAGCTGACCGAACTCCGGGCGGTTGCGGAGTGCCCCGGTGCGAGGACGCTCGAACGGAACGTCGACCACCTCGACGATCTGGCCGGGCCGGCTGCTCATGACCGCGACCCGGTCGCCGAGGATGATCGCCTCCTCGAGGCTGTGCGTCACGAACACGACGGTCCGTCGGTCGGCCTGCCACAGGGCCAGCAACTCGTCCTGCAGGATTTCCCGCAGCTGGGCGTCCAAGGCGGCGAACGGCTCGTCCATCAGCAGGATCTGCGGCTCTACCGCGAGGGCACGGGCGATGGCTACCCGCTGACGCATGCCACCGGACAGCGTGTGCGGATAGGCCTTGGCGAAGTCCTCGATGCGCAGCAGTTCGAGCCACTTGTGGACCCGCCGGCCGATCTCCTGCCGAGACACGCCCGCCAGCTGAAGCCCGAACCGCACGTTCGCCTCGACGGTCTTCCAGGGATAGATCCCGTAGTCCTGGAAGACCATCGCGATGGGCTGGCGGGCGGCATCCACCGCGATCTCGATGCTGCCCTCGCTGGGTGCGACCAGGCCGGCGATCGCCCGCAGCAGCGTCGACTTCCCACATCCGGACGGGCCGATAAGGCAGAGAAACTCTCCATTGCCGATCTCCAGATCGACTGGCCCGAAGGCGTGGACGTCGGCCCCCCGCTTACCGGCAAAGCGACGATGCACACCCCGGATGGACACCTTGCTGCTGGCTGCCGCAACGGGAGCGTGTGGTGCACGGCCGTCGAGCGCCTGGCTTGACGTGGCTCCCGCGGTGTTTCGGTCCTCAGTCGAGACCAACACGTAACCTCCTGCGCGGACAGCACGAGTGGCGCGTCACCGAGTCGCCGTCGCTCCTTCAGCTTTCGAGGCTAGCTTAGCTATCTTTACTATGACAAGCGTTTGCGCTACTCGGCTACCGAGCCGTTCGGATGAGTTGCTCGCCCAGGCCGAGGATCCGCCCCTCCTGATCCCACAGGGTTACCCCGCCGGCGCAGTACCGGTCGTCGGCCCACCGCAGCCGCACGTCGAGCAACGTCCATTCGGTGCACTCCCGGCCGGTGAAGTGAACGGACGCGGTGACTGTGCTCGCCCGCTCGATACTCGCGATCGAGCGCACCACGAGATACGCGACGTGGTCGGCCAGCACGGCGACGACGGCAGGCGTCGGACCGGCGACGAGCAGCCGGCCCCACAGCAGCACGTGACCGTCGTGGTCGTCTCCGGGCGTCGGCTCGGGCGAGGCCAGGCGCACATCGAGAATCTCGGATATCGAGCCCGCGATGTTGAACCGGTACGTGCGCTGCGGGCAGGCGGCTGGCCGGGGCACGGACGGCATCGAGTCCCATCGCCGGCCGACCTGTTCGCCGTCCTCGGCGACGAACACCAGCGCAGCCAGCACCGGTCGCCGGCCGACGTGCCCCGCCACTCGCAGGTGAGCGGCGCGCGCCGAAGCGCTCAGCACGTCGATCGTCAGGCTGAGGGTTTGGCCGATCATGACGGGTTCGAGGAAATCGAGACTCACCGAGCGCACGGGCCGGCCGGCATACCGCGCCGCGACCTCGGCCGCGGCGGCGAGCGCCCACCCGCCGAACAGCACGCCGTCGCCGGCGCACAGCCGCCCGCCGACCTCGACGTCGACCCGGTCCTCGAGCCATCGCAGGACGAGTGGCGACCCTTCCGTGATCGTCATGACGAGACGTGGTCAGCGTGACGTGGCGCCTCGCTCATCGGCGCTCCCTGGTCGCACGGGTCCGTTACTTCGCCGGCCGCTATCGGTCGACCGCACGGCTATAAGCACTGTCATTACATTGATACACGACGAACGCCACCAAATCTGAGCGAGAATGATGGATCCCACATGCCGGCACGACCGCGGATGCCAATACCCTTTGTTCTTGCGGATATATCTGGTGGAGGCGATCCTTGACGACAGCATTGGCGAGAATATAGGTTCCTACTTATTCTTCTCGCCCGGAGGCGTCCTCGATGCCCAGTGTTGCCGACTCCCTGGTCGAACAGTTCCGCCGGATGGTGGCCCGCGACGGCGGTGAGCTGACCCTGCTGCCGTCCGAGAGTGACGTGATCCGAGTCCGTTACCGGCCCGGCGCCGCCGACCCGGACTGCGCCGATGGCAGCTGCTCGCTGCCCGAGCAGGAGCTGGAGCAGTTGATGACCGAGACGGC
>Ga0137415_10003364_pt1 | contig 15886 bp, 16 predicted proteins | sample CZODoug3_1_1_16f_FD_183082 | JGI IMG/M metagenome (GOLD analysis project Ga0137415, IMG submission 183082) | Vadose zone soil fungal communities from Angelo Coast Range Reserve, California, USA - CZODoug3_1_1_16fungal (Hybrid Assembly) | ecosystem: Environmental > Terrestrial > Soil > Vadose...
GGCGAAATGAAACACGGGCCCAACGCCCTGATCGACGAGAATCTTCCGGTCGTCATGCTGGCCACGCGCGATGAAAATGATCCTGAATCCATGACGCGGTATGAGAAGAGCGTGTCAAACATCAAGGAAGTAAAAGCGCGCGACGGCATCGTAATTTCCGTCGTCACGGGAGACGATCAACTGGCGCGCGAAGCCTCCGACCACGTCATCGTCGTGCCCCACACGATCGAAATGCTCGCCCCGCTTCTCGAAGTAATTCCCTTGCAGTTGCTCGCGTACCACATCGCCGTGCGCCGCGGCTGCGATGTGGACCAGCCGCGCAACCTCGCAAAATCCGTGACCGTGGAGTAGTTTCGCGCGCCTAGCCTCGATCACCCAGTTTTCACAATTTGCGATGCCTCAAGCGCAGCCAGAACTCGCTCCGGAGTCATCGGAATGTCGCGCACACGCGCCCCGGTCGCATCGAAAATTGCGTTAGCGATGGCCGCGGGCACAGGAACGAGCGACGCTTCTCCCGCGCCCAGAAAACCCAACTCGGGCCGATCGATCAAGTCGATTTCAACTTCAGGAATGTCCTTGTACCTGATCGTGGGATAGCTGCTCCAGTCCAGGTTCTTGACACCCCGCTCATCAAAATCCACTTCCTCGAGAAGCGATCGGCTCACTCCTTGTATGACGTTGCCCTCAATCTGATTCTCCAGGCCATTGGGATTGGCGATCAAACCGCAATCGTGAACGATCACCACGCGCTTCACGATCACTTTTCCGCTGGATTTATCCACTTCGACTTCGGCGACGGCAGCAACGACTGTGTCCTCGCGGTTCGATACCGCTACTCCTCTTCCCGTGGCCATGATTCCGCCGGAGACCGGCGCCGGCGAAGGGCGCTCCGTCCATCCGGCTTTTTTCGCGGCCGCGAGCAAAGCATCGACTTTCCTTTTGTCATCGCCAAAGTGCCGCAGCCGGAATTGGACTGGATCGACTCCCATTCCCGCGGCAAGTTCATCGATGAAGGATTCGCTTCCGAAACAGCGTCCCGCCGAGCCCGGCGCACGCAGGTTGTTCGTTCGAAGCGGCGTCATAAGGTTCTGAACCCAAGGTACGACAGGTGATGAAATCTTTTGATTCTGGACAGCGTATAAATCGCCGCCGCTGGAAAGTCCCTTCACGAAACCGGAGCCCGTCCCTGTCGATCCTTGCCCTATCGGCATAATCCCGATTTGCCGCGAGCCCAGGTTGGGCATCCCGGGAGCGGCTGTCCACGGAATGCTTCGGTCCTCGAATTCCCAGGCTGCGATTTTCCCGTTCGTATCCACGCCCGCACGCACCGTAATAAGTTGCGCGGGTCCCTTCGGTTCCCAGCCGTGCTCGTTTTCCCGGGACCACTGCACACGTACCGGCTTGCCCACTGCGCGCGCCATGATGGCGGCATCTTCCGCCACATCGTCCGCGCAAAGGCGGCCATAGCACCCGGCTCCTTCCACGTAAACGATGCGGACGTTCTTCTCGGAGTACTTCAACAGGCGGGCAACTTCCTTCCGAGTTCGAAACGGGCCTTGCGTGCCGGTCCAGACCGTAGCTTGACCCTCTCGAACATCCGCGACGGCGCAGGACGGGCCAAGCATCCCATGCATCTGGAAAGGCCAGCGGTAAGTGGCTTCAAACGTCTTGCTCGCCTCGGCAAAACCAGTTCCGACATTCCCCTGGTCCGCGACAATCTGGTCATCGTAACTCTTGGTATTTTTCAGATAAGCAAAAACTTCGTCGCGATTCGCAGGCAATTTTGTCTCTGGAGCGGACCACGTGACTTTCAACTTTCTTGCTGCTTGAATTGCGCTCCATTCCGTATCTGCCACGATTCCGATAAAACTGTCTTCCTGCACCACGCGAACGATTCCAGGAATATCCGCAATGGAACTTTCGTCCACGGTCAGCGGCCTCGAATCCGCTATTGCCGGGCGGACCACTCGGCCGTGAAGCATTCCGGGAACCTTCACATCCTGCGCGTAGGTAAACTCGCCCGTAAATTTCGCCGGCAGGTCCACGCGAGGTACGGAAGTTCCCACAATTTTGTAGCTCTTGGGATCCTTGGCCGTCACCTCTGCCGCCACTTTCAAATCCGCACCGGTTCCGGACGCCGTGATCTTCACGTTGAAACGCTGTCCCCCGATGAGGTCGCCATAGGAAATTTTCTTTGATGAATTACCGGCGATGCTCACGATGCCGCCAACGACCACAAGTTTTTCCACGGGAGCACCGAGGCGCGCCGACGCCAGTTTCAAAAGTGTTTGCCGCCCCGCCGCGGCAGCTTGCCTTAATTGCGGCCCCGCCTTGTGCAACGTTCGGCTCCCCGAAGTTTGCGACTGGTCAATCGTATTTTCGGTGTCCCCCGTTTGCATGTGGATCCGATCGAACGACACATCGAGTTCTTCCGCAACAATCTGTGACAGGGCCGTGAGTACGCCGGTTCCAAGGTCAACTTTGCTGGTAAAAACAGTGACGCTTTCGTTTCGCGCAATCGCCAGCCAGGAATCCAGTGAAGTCACCTCCGGCTCCATGAAGTACCCGGGAGTTGCCGGTGCCGGCGATTCGGCCAATAGGCGGGATCCGAACAGGTTGAAGCCAACGAGGAGCAACCCTGTGCGTTTGGCAAATTGTCTGCGAGAGATTGTTTTCATTTCCAAGTAGCTTACTCCCCGATTTCAGGCCTCTCACTCCGAATAAGTAGTTTACATGACTGCCAGAAGCAGGTGAATTGTTGTCGCGAGAGCGGAGAAAAGCGTACGATGCGCTAGCCGGGGGAGCACAATTCTCCGAATCGGAGGGTCATTGCATGAACATGAACCAAAGGCAGCGCTTGAGTGTAGGCATCGTCATTCTAGCGATCCTGGCGTGCGTGATCACTGCTTCGCATCGCACTGCGGCTGCCCCGCAACGTCCAGCCTCCAAAATTGAGGTACCGAAGTTCGCGGTGGCCCCCTCCTGGCCACACATTCCGAACGGGTGGACGCTGGGACAAGTGTCCAGCGCGGCGAGCGACGCTGATGGCAACATTTGGATCATTCATCGCCCTCGCACGGTAAAGCCCGGCGTGAAAACGGGGCCGCCCGTGATGGAATTCGATCCGGCTGGCAACTACATTCAGGGTTGGGGTGGGGAGTCGGGAGATGGCTATTCCTGGCCCTCGACGGAACATGGAATCACCGTGGACTACAAAGGAAATGTCTGGATCAGCGGCAATGGAAACGACGATCAGGTTCTGAAGTTCACGAAGCAGGGGAAATTCATCATGCAGATCGGTCATCCCGCCCAGAAAAAGACGAACGCGGATACCACGAGTCTTTGGAAGCCCGCCGACGTCTTCGTTTATCCCAAGACAAATGAAATTTTTGTTGCTGACGGCTACGGCAACAAACGCGTCATCGTGTTCGACGCCGAAACGGGCACGTACAAGCGCATGTGGGGCGCGTTCGGCAACACGCCGACGGATGATCCTCCGCGTCCTCCCGCATTGACGGGCGATGCCGCAAAAGCCGCAGCCGCTGAAGAGGAAGCCAATCGAACCCTGGCCACGGAGTTTGATCCCAAGGACCCGGGGCCGTCGCAGTTTGTGCCACCGGTGCACGGCGTTAAAGTTTCGAATGACGGGCTGGTGTATGTCGCCGACCGCGGCGGTAAGCGCGTGCAGGTGTTCACGACCGATGGCAAATACATAACCCAGGTGTGGATTGATCGGTGGTGCCTGGCAGTGGGAGGAGGGTGCAATAACGGCAATACAGCCGCCGCCGTGGCATTCTCAGCGGACCCGGAGCAGCGCTTCCTATACGTCGCCAGCAGGAGTCCCGCGCGCATCTGGGTGTTTGACCGCAAGACGCTGCAGGCTTTGGACTCATTCGGGCGGCCTGGCGTAGCGCCTGGCGAGTTCGACGTCCTTCATCACATGACCACGGATAGTAAAGGCAACCTCTACAGCTCAGAAGTCGAGGATGGCAGGCGAATCCAGAAGTTCGTGTTTAAGGGACTCGTCTCGATGCCCGCGCCGACGGTTGGAACAGACTAGTTCCGCTACTCCGCGGCTATTCAGGTCAGATAGACCTGACCTACCAGGGTCGCTATGAGGATAGACAGAAACAGGAACAGCGTGCCTATGACCAGCATTCGTGCTTCGCTTCGTTGCAGCGCGATACGTCCGGTGGCGAACGCTTTGGTTCTCATGGCCACGATTCCGTGCAGGACGATCAGCAACAACACAAATGTCAGCTTGATATGCAGCCATGGAGCGTGAAGATAATAGTGGGAATTCGTCGAGATCAGGCTAGCGCCAGCCAGTATGGTTAGGAGTGCTCCGGGATCGGCCAATCCTCGCAGGTAGATGCGCTCGAGGCGAGCCAAAGCTTGCCGGACTTCCGCCGAGGCCTCCTGAGTGTGGCGCGTAAGCGCCATGGACGTCACCAGCAAGCCGCCCACCCAAAACACCAAGCCTAGTACATGTACAACAAGCAGCGCAGGAATCACGGCGATCACCCGGCAGAAGTCTAACAGGCCGATGCCTCCGCACGAAAATATAATGTGGCTGGCAATGAGGCCGTAACTCCTCAGCTACAGGGCCCTCGCGGAGTTACGTGCTGCCGTTTGATTCTCGCGTATGATTTCCTTTCAGCCCACGCCTTTGGAGGTTTCCGTGTCTTCCCATCAGGTTGCGCAAGCACAAAAACGTCGCAGTACCCGCTTAGATCATGCCGTGCCGGTCGCCGTGCAGGGTGTGGGCGCTTACCGTGAACCTTATCAGGATCAAGTTTCAACCCTGTCGATCAGTTGTCACGGCTGCACATATAATTCGAAATATGAAGTCATTCAGGGTGAGATCGTCTATTTGGACGTCAGATCCACGAATGACGGCTCCGCGCATGGCTCCAGCAGGGCGCGCGTGAAATGGGTGCAAAACCTCGGCGGCAAGGTGGGTTTCCAGATCGCGGTAGAGTTGGAAGTCGCCGGCAATATCTGGGGGATCGCGTCCCCACCGGAGGATTGGTTTCCCGTCCATGCGCTTGCCACAAGTGAGGCTGCCGCGACTGGACGAGAGTTGCGTGTAGTCGCCAGAACGGAACAGCAAAATTCAAGCACGCTCCAGGCACAGACCGGACAAGCTTCTGCCGGCCTGCAAGTACAGCCCACACCCGTTTCCGCCGGCCTGCAAGTACACTCCGCGCCCGGATCGCCGACACCTGCCGCAGTCGTTGCTCAAGGGTCCCAGCTCAACAGGAACGAAACATCTGCCTCGCCCTTATCGTCGCTTACTCAACTCATGGCGGGCTTAGGCGAACAGATGCAAATCCTAGCAACGGAGGCCGCCAGAACAGCTCTGGCCGAACAGAAGGGCCGGCTGCTGGAAGATTTTCGTTTGCAGTTGCGTCAGGAAGCGATCAGAGCAATGCAGTCCGTAATTTTGGCGTCCAAAGAAGATTTCACGCGACTCGCACTGAAAGAACTGAATGTGGCGCATGAGGCCGGCGCGCGCGCGAATTATTCGCGCTGGATGGAAAAGATTGGTCAGGACATGGAAAGCGCCCGGCAGCACATGTTAAATCAGACCAAGGAAGTCAGCCAGCGCGTGGACAGCCTGGCTGCCGCCACCGTCGAACGGGTGCAACGCAGCATGGAAGCTACACGCAGCGAAGCCGTTGAGCGTTTCGTTTCGCGGTTGCGAGAGCAGGTTGCGCCCACACTCGCGGAAGCAAAAGATGCGCTTCAGGCGCTGGCGGATTCCGGAGCTGCATTGAAAAAGGAATCGCAGGCAATTCGCGCTGGCCTCGAAACCCAACTCGAAACCGCCACCACCGCAAGTCTGGTCCTGGTGCAGGATCAACTAGATCAAAACGCGAGCGCGGTGGCCGCCAAGACCCACGAAACGCTGCTTAAACTTTCTGAGAATTTTGAGTCAACCGCGCGCGAGCATGTGCAGTCTCTTCTCGTTTCCATGGGGACAAATGTAACCAAGGCTCTGGAGGAGCGCACGGCGGAAATTTCCCGCGAATTCTCGGCTGGACTCGAAGGGTATACACGGAACTATCTCGAGTTCATCAGCAAGGCGATTGCCGAGATCCCCAAGAATCCGCCTGTGCCCTCACACAAATAGTGATGTAAACTTCCGCATCGCCCTATGAATCATTCGGTAGAGGTGCAAGTACATGCGGATGATCCTTGCAGCGCTGTTTTTTTTTCAAGCCGTTCCCGCGAGTCCTCTGCTAGAAAATGATTTCGTACGAGTCTTCCGAAACAGCGCACCTTGCGCGGCTGGTGCAGCCTCCTGCGGAGATCGCATTGTGTTAGCGCTCGGCGCGGTGGAATTAAGCGGCCAAAAGATGCAGCGCGGCGATGTTAAAGTTTTTAAGACGGGCGAACGCTACTCTCCTCCCAAAGATGGCGAATATCTGGAAGTCGTGATCAAGCCCGGACATCCCAAAGTCATGGCCCCAGGTGCCGGTACGCCTCCCGCACCAGGCAACAAAGTTTTGTACGACGGAAAAGACTTCACGATTTTTGAGGAGAAGATGCAGCCCGGCGAGCTCAGTTCGCCGCACAGTCACAATCAACGCCTGGCAATTTTTCTCAATAAAACGCAAGTGCAGCAGTGGACCGATGGGAAAGACGAAACCCGCGAACTCGTTCCTGACCTGGTAACCTTCCGGCCGGCAGTCGTTCACACGTCAAAAGATGTAGGCACCGTACCGATTCGCAATATCCTGATTGAATTTAAGCCCTAATTAAATTGCTTAAAACATCCCGCAGCCGTCATTCCGAGCGCTCGCGCTGGGGCTCGCGCTGAAGCACAGCGAGGAATCCATCTTCAGTTTTTGCCGGTGCGTAGAGGCTCATTCACTCTCGATGTTCACCGCATAGTAGGCCACCGTCTTCGTCGGAACGTCCTTGAACCAGTGCGGCGTCTTCGCCGGAATCGTAATGACGTCGCCCTTTACAAGGTGATGAGTCACGCCGCCTTCAATCGACGCGGCCCGCATCTGATCGGGGGCGGTTCGCTTGGCGTCAACCATTGTTCCGCCCGTAATGAACGTAGCTTCGCCCTCAACCATGATGAACACGTGGTTCGTGTGATCGTGATATTCCACCGGGCCTGATTCCCTGCGATTCGCCAGGATAACCAATCCCGGATCGCTCACAATCGGTCCGCCCTTGGACATTACCGCCGTGACTTTTTCATGGTCGATGTAATGCACGGCTGCCGGAACTCCGGCCCCAAAGGAGACCGCAGCTGCGGTCAGCATAAAAGCCATCGTAAGCACTGTCGCCAACGTAAGTAAAAACTTCATTTCGTTTTCCTCTTTTCAACTTGGATTGTCATTTAATAAAAAACTGTGTCGCTTTCCGAACCGACGGCAACATACATCTGACCGATCCGGAATGCAATGTTCCTCATCCCGGCATTTTTGCGTCTTGAATGAAGCCAAGAACGTTCGTGACACATTCATCGGCGTTCGCGACGGCCACATGATAGGCGTCGCTTGTTAAGACGAGCAGCCTGGAATTGGGGATTTTCGGCTGGTAACGCAGCACCGTCTCCACGGACTGCAGCGCGCTGCGGTCCGAAGTGATGATCAGGGTTCGCGCAGTGATCTTTGGCAGAAGATTATCCAGATTAATGGTGGAGATTATGCCGCCGATTCCGCGTCGAGTTTCAGGACTCGTCGCATCGCGCAACTTATCGAAGTATGCCATTTCCTCTTTCGTTGCCGCCGAGCCCAGCCGGACTTGTTGCGAAGTATTTTCAGTCTTGGGGTCCACGGAACTGAACGGGCCGCTGGCGACCACTAGCGTACGAGTACGCTGTGGATAGGTTGCCGCGAACTGCATGGCAATGGCGCCTCCTGTTTTAGCGCCGATGATATGCGCCGATGCAACTCCGACTGCATCCAGAAAATCCGCCGCCGTCTTCGTGTAATTCGCGAGCGACCATTCAAAATTCGCGGGTACTTTGGACCGTCCGAAGCCCGGCAGATCGGGGCGGTACAACCGGAAGCGCTGCGCCATCCGCGGCACCCATCCGTACCAGACTTCGCTGGTTTCAAGATTGCCGTGCAAAAAAAGAACTGGTTCGCCGTCCAGCCACGGCGCTCCCAACCAGTCTTCTCTGTAAAATACTTGAGCGCCCGAGGGTAGCGCCACGATCGATCCGCCGGGCTCTGAATTCTTTGCGGCCGTTGAGATTCCCTCCCCTGACGCCGTGAGCGAATGCGCAACAATCGGAAGTCCCGCCGTGGCGAGTCCCCATTTCATTAAATTTCTTCTGGATGGTTTCGTTTGTGAGTTCATCGCTCTTGCTCCTCGCGTAGGAATGCCGGATTTTTGTGGCACGAAGGCCTGCTACTCTCCGCGTCCAGTCCTGATCATCTTCCATCCTTCTTTGAGTCTTCTATCCACGTCAGCCTTGCTGAGCGCAGTGATGCCGCAGGGCACATTGTGGGCCTTGCACGCTGCCAAAATTGTCTGTCGGGCCTGTTCCACTTCCGGCGCATCCTGCGGCACGCCAAGATATTGGTGCAAATCTCCTCCGGCGCCAAGGAAGATTGCACCAACGCCGGGCACTGAAGCAATCTCGTTGACGTTCTTCAACCCTTCCGCGGTTTCGATCATCGGGATTGCCAGCAAGTCGCCTTCCGGATTGAGCGGCCAAACGTCGGCATGTTTTTCGTACTCTGCAGCGGAAACGCCCCACGCAAAGATTGCATTGCCCGGAGCATAGCCGCGCAATCCCGGAGGTTCCTGGTACTTCGATATTTTCTGCTGCGGATAGCGCATGTATTGAATCAGGCGCGTCATCTGTTCCTTATTATCCACGCCGTTGAATATGATTCCCATCAAACCCATGTCAAGAGCTTGCTTGACGATCCAGTCGTTGGCTTGAAGGTCTCGCCCGTAGGGAGGAAATCGCGCAAACAGCGCCACGTTTGGTTGTGCATTTCCCTTCTTGAGGACCGCAGCCTTATCAACCATGGCGGCAATGCAATAAGCCAGGCCATCCAGATTCAACGGCCCATGCTCCATGTCAACATACGAATAATCGAAATCCATGCGCGCGAGAGAATGGCAATTCTGCAGCGACATATCATCGGTTTGCGTGCCGATGATGGGCTGGCCATGCGCAAGTTTCTCGACGGCGGGGTTCAGGTGCAGCGGCGCCTGTTGGGCTGGTACGCTGCCGGTAAGCACACCAAACGTCGCGAGCAATGCGGCGATTACAATTATCGCTGCCGTCAGCGATTTAGCGATCCGCACGGAAATGATTTTCGTCATCGCGCTGCTCCTTTTTGAGGGCGGCAAGAGAGGGCGTACGTTTGTTTCATTTCACCTTGATATATTTTCGCAACTTGTGCGGACCGACGTCCGCCGCGTAAATCGTTCCTTTGTCATCCGCCACGATTCCTGACGCCCCGGAAATGCGGCTCACATCCGCTTGGGCGAGATCGGGATCGGGTATAAATGCTCTGAGCGAGCCATCCTTGGCGCTCCCAACCGTGATTCCTCGCGTGTAGCCCGGATTCACTGTTGAATTCGATTGCGAGTCGCTCACGTAAAGAGTGTCGTCTTTGGAAACATAGACCGCGCTGGGCCGCCCGAATTGTTTCCATGCGGCAATGAAATTCCCATCCTGGTCGAAGATCTGCACGCGGCTGTTACTGCGGTCAGCGACAAACACGTGTCCCTGCGAACCGCCGATGGAGATGTCGTGTGGCTGATCGAATTCCCCAGGGCCAGAACCGTGGTGCCCCCAAGTCTTGATGAATTTGCCGTCCTTTGAAAATTTCACCACGCGATCGTTTTTTCCATGGCCATCGGTCACAAAAATATCGCCATTCGACCCAATCGCGATACCCGTAGGCTGATCGAATGTGTCCGGCGAGTTTCCCGCAACTCCCTCTTTCCCCAGCGTCATCAAAATGTCGCCGGCGGGACTCAACTTGAAAACCTGGTGTCCTCGCACGACACCATTTGCGTCTTTAGCGGATTTGCCCAGCACCGTCTCATCTTTATTTGCATCGCTCGCCCAGATGCTTCCCTGTCCATCAATCGTGAAACCATGGGGAAAGGCAAACATTCCGCCGCCAAAACTTTTCAATAATTTTCCTGACGGATCAAATTCCAAAATTGGCGGCTCTGCGCGGCCGACGCAGGTGGCGAAGCCGGCAGGTTCTGTATTGAAGCAGCGGTGAAAGACCCAGATGTTGCCCTGCGGATCGATATCAGCCCGGATTAATTCTCCCCACTTGCCTCCATTCATGCTTTTCGGAAGTGTCGGCCAGGTTTCCACCAGTTGATAAGGATTGGGAAGCTGAGTTTGTTTGGGGTACTGCGATTGTTGGCCGTGCGCCACGATCCCAAACGCAGCAATGGCGGTTAGCGAAGATATCAGCGTGAATCGAGCTCGACCCACTTGAATTCTCATTCGGTTTCCTTAATTGGCAGACAATATACGCTCAGTCGCCTTCGCAGACAATGCGCGAGAGTGTTTTCAGAGGGGAGCTTCGTACGTCGGAATGGGCGGAGGTACCCTCCGCAAAGTGCTCTGGAATGGTTGCCGGATCCCAGAGCACCTAGCGGCGGTAGGTTAGTCTCGGAGGCCTATAAATTACGTTTAGACGGCACCCCGATCAATACAGGGAATCGTGTAGGCGGCGCAGAATGGCGCTTACGAGGCGTTTGGATTATTCGATGCGACGAGCAAGCCATAAACGAAATTTCCGGAAGCAAAACCCGCGCGAATGGCCTCAAATGCCTTCAGGTACGTGACGAAATGAGTGCCAAATTTCGCGGCGAGAAGCCAGAACCTTTTGTCTTTAATAATGTCGAGGCTCAAATCCCAGGTCTTGGCGCAATTTTTGTTCAACACTTCGCGGTGCATGATTTGCAGGCCGTTTGACGCGAGCAAATTTTCATACTCATTCATCGATTGCAGTTCCACGAACATTCCCTTTTCAATGGGCTCGATGCTCTTCCGCGTTTCTTCAGGCGTGAGATTTTCTTTTTTGAACCAGTCAGTAATCGCGAACGTTCCACCCGGCTTCAAAAGTTTCGCGGCGGAGGCAAAAAATTGCGGAAGGTTCTGATAGTGCGAGATGGATTCCACCGACCACAGCACGTCGAATTGCTTTTGAAAATCCATCGCTTCAGCGTCCATCAAAAGAAACCTGGCATCGAGCCGTTCCACTGCCGCGGCCTGACTCGCCATTTCCACCTGCACGGAGGAAATCGTTATCCCCGTAACCGTGGCGGCATAGCGTTTCGCCAGATAAATGCTGGTGGCCCCGAAGCCGCAGCCAATATCCAGAATATCCGTGCCGCGCTGTATGTCCGCAAGTTGAGCGAGATGCTCGATGAGTTGAAGCTGCGCCTTTTCCTTTGGCTCATCCCCGTGAATCCAGTATCCGTGATGCAGATGTTCGCCCCAAAGCGACCGGTAATAAGGGCTGACCACGTCGTAGTGCTCGATGATTCTGTTCTTGTCGTTTGAACGCAGCGTCGTGGACACCAGTCATCCTCGAGGTTAAGTATACGAAGCGTTGCCATTGTACCTTTGAAGAAACTCAAGGCAAATGGAGAAAATGAAACCGGCGAGGTATCAAAAACCACGTCGATATGCGCAAAAACACGCCCTTCTACATATTTTTCATCGGGTGATTACCGACTACTCGGTATTCCGCTTCGGCTCTATCTCAGCCATTCTCGGATGACTCTGGACGCGTAGAGAAGACGAACAGGAGCTCAAATGACGCGAATGCTAATCAGGATTTTTGGCGTAGCACTGCTGTTGCTTGCTGGGCTGGTGGGACCTTCATCTCTGCCCGCTCAGGACTCGCCCAAGCAGGACATCAAGGACGCGGGTCACGAAACGAAAGAAGCCGCCAAGGATACCGGACGCGCAACAAAAAAAGCCGCGAAGAAAACGGGACGCGCCGTAAAGAAGGGGACGCATAAGGCCGCCGAAAAGACAGAAGAGGCCGGAAGAAAGGTAAAGGATAAGACAGATCCCAATTGATACCGGCTTCAGCAAATGGCGAACATCGATTTCGGACGATCGATTGCTGTTCGCTATATTCTACGTGGAAAGGGAAAAACAAATGCTGCGAACTGTCCTGCTCGTTCTGTTAGTGCTTTTCCTTTTAGGTGCATTGCCCACGTGGCCCTATAGCGCCAATTGGGGATATTATCCGACCGGTGGCGTCGGACTGCTCCTGATCATCCTGATCATATTGATCGTGGCCGATGTGCTATGAGGAAAAGTCAGGCAAGCACCGCCTGACTGATGGGCTCAGATTTGTTCGTGAAATTAGAGGTTTGCTTACTTCGCGCTTTGCTCGGACTGAAGTTTCGCCAGATATTGTTTCGCAGCGTCCTTGTCCTCCCGGACGTTACTATATTTCAGAAAAAGCTTAATCTGCGCCTGCGCGTCAGCCACATCGCCCTGCTCGCCGTAGATTTGGGCAAGCAGAAAGTAAAGACCCGGTTGATGATGCTCCGTGTCGAGTGCGATCGCTTGGGTGACGCTTTTTTGAGCTTCCGGCAAGTTGTATAGATGGAAGTGCGCTAGTGCGCTGAAGTAATGGGAATATCGGTCGCCCACTGGATTCATACCCCGGAATTGACCGGACAGAGTCAGCAGGTCAGCCCACTGGTTCTCGCGATCCAGGAGACCAGCCAGACAAAGATAGGGCGGCAGATACGTCGGATCGGCAGTTAAGGCCTTCGTGCAGGCTTCGCGAGCTTCGGCAATCTTTTGCTGGTCCTGCAGAACCTGTCCCAACATTACATAGGCCGCAAGATATTTTGAATACTTGTCAATGGCGCCGCGAACGTGCTGTTCGGCCTCAGGCAGTTTTTTTCGTTTAAAGGCGCCGCAAGCCTTTTCATACTCACTTCTGGCTTTCGAGGGAACGCCCAACCTCATTGCACTTACCGTGGCCCCACGCATGTCGCTAAGGTCCCACGGAAGGCACGCTTCATCCTCGACTACCGTCGGTTGGGGAATCGGGTCCACGGTCGGCAGGAACACGCCGGGTTGCGAGTTATCTATCCCCGGCATCGTGCCGCGTGTTGGCCAGCCGCCCGGTCCCGGAGATGTTCCCGTGCCGCCGGACCCTCGAGTTCCACCCGTGCCGCCAGTGCCGCCCGTTCCTCGAGTCCCTCCAGTGCCCGTGCCGCCAGAAGGTGCACCCTTCTGCGCCAGAACAGGCATGGCACACAACATGATCGTCACAGCCCACAACATCACTGGTTTTAGCCTGGGGATCGTGCGTTGCCTGATAATACAAACCATTACTCTGATAGTAGCCCTGTTTTACGCCGTGTCCAGTTAATTTTTACCGTAGCCGAGAGCTGTCTGGGAGGCGAATCCACTAAGCGCAATTGGTACGCAAGGTCCCTGCCTGCAAACTGTCCTCGCGGACAGTAGCATTCCTGGACCAAGCCACGTAAATTGAGCCCAATTAGAGGGGATTCTCATTACCTGGGAATCATAGCCGGTCGGATAAATCGCAAAAGGGGATCAATGGCGGAACAGTCTGCTCTCGTCGAATTCAAACAGGGAATCAAGCTCTTGCGAAACGGGCAGTCAGCCGAAGCATTTGAATACTTGCGGAACGCTGCCGAGTCAAACCAACAAAATCCATACTATCTTTCTTTTCTAGGGTTGTCGGTCGCGCGCGCCCAGCGAAAGTGGGACGCGGCCGTGCGCCTGTGCGAGACAGCCGTGAGTTTGAGACGCAATGAAGTGCAGCTGTACTTGAATCTGGCGGAGGTCTACGTGGCCGCTGGACGGCGTGACGATGCAGTTGCCGTACTCGATCGAGCCTCAATCTATTCAAGTGCGGACGTTCGGATCAAACGAGCGCGAGCCGAGTTGGGAAAGCGAAGCTCCCCGGTTCTGCCCTTCCTTGAGCGAGGACATTTCCTGAACAGAGGTCTTGGGAAGTTACGACATCGCATGTTTACCGCCTCGAAGAAGTCATAAGTCAAAACGAAAATCCCGCAGAGCCTTTCTTTTCCGGTAGAATCGCCCGGGCTTCTGTGGAGCTTTTCCGTGCATGTAAAATTACCCGCATTCCTTGCCGCCGCTCTTTTTCTTCTTTGTCCGATGCTGACTTTTGCTCACCATGGCTCCGCGGGCTATGATACGACAAAGCTGGTGACCATCAAAGGTACAGTCACGGACTTTCACTTCAGCAATCCACATGTCGAAATTTCGCTGGACGTAAAGAAAGATGACGGCGGTGTCGAGAACTGGCAGGGCGAGATGAATAGTCCTAATATTCTGTCTCGCGCGTCCGGCTGGAACAGGAATACATTGAAGCCACACGATCAAGTCATCCTGGTGGGGTACCGGGCGAAAAATGGCCTGAAGATTCTTCGCCTCGAGAAAGTGTCACTCTCCGATGGCACGGAACTTTTCCCCAAGAGCGGAAACGACGTGGAACGATATTGAGAGGATCGTCTGCGCATCACTTCCCTACGCCAATTGCGCGGTCCTCGCGTAGAATGGTGCTATCGTGCAACGCAAACTTTTTAAGCTCGTCGCCGCACTCCTGATCGTCTCGGCTGCCTCGGTCCTATATGCGCAGCAGCAGGGGCAGTCCGCGCCAAAGACCTCCAGGATCGGGGCGATCGCAGTTACAGGAACACGCAGGTTGAGCGCTGATCAGATCGCCTCCGCCGCCGGGCTCAAGGTCGGAGACGTTGTCAGCACCGAGCAGATTCAAGCTGCCGCCGATCATCTGGCCGCGCTCGGTGTCTTTTCATCCGTCAACTATCGCTTCTCCTCGAAAGGCGACGCGATCTCTCTGGAATTTCAAGTTCAGGAAGCGCACACGGTTCCCCTCTCCTTTGATAATTTCCCGTGGTTCAGTGATGCCGAGCTGAACGCCACTCTTAAAGCCGCTGTCATTCTATACGACGGCACTGCGCCCGGAAGCGGCACGATTCTCGATTCGATGTCTAGGGCGCTTGTGACCCTCCTCGGTGCTCGAGGAGTCCACGCAGAGGTCGCACACGCGCTCGTCACTCTGCCGGGGAGCGATCGGCGCGTTCAGCAGTTCCATGTAGAAGGTCCGGCCCTGAAAGTGGAGGGCGTCGAATTCACCGACACGCTGGCAAAAAATGATCACGCCATTCAGGCGCGGCTCCCCGATCTGGTTGGAAAACCATTCTCGCGAAGTGCGGTCGAACTTTTTGAGTTCGAACAGGTTCGCCCCATCTACCTCGCGCACGCGTTCCTCCGCGTCAGCGACGGGCAAATGGTAGACTTGGGCTCGCTCGGCGGATCGGGTTCCTCGTCCTCGCCCGCGGGGACACCGGGCCATCCGCCGAGTTCAACCACACCGGCCTACAAACCAAGATCAAAAGCCGCTGTGGTTGAACTCGGCGACCAAAAATCAGCTGCCAAAGATGCTGGTCGTGAACGCCGATTCGAGATATCCGAGCAGTCCGAGGTTGGCCAGCAGAATCCCCAGCCACGCCCACCGGCCCCACCATGGCCATCGCCACCACACGACTCCCGCCAGCGGTATCGCGACAAAAGCCAGCAGGTACGCCACCCCTGGGTTTCGGACTATTGCGACAAGCGGCACCAACGGGAGAAAGAACAGCATGCCGGTCAACAGAAACAGCAGAAGGGTCGCTCCGGCGCTGGCCACCATGACCAAGCCCGCAGTGAGTACTTGCCTGCGATCCTGGGCGCTCACCGGACCTGCCGCCATTCCCGCCGGCAGGGGCAACGAGGCCGAACACGGATGCCCTGCTGCCCGGATGCGGAACTGCGCAACGATTTTCGAGACACCTAGGAGCGACCTGCCTCATAGACGGCGCCATAGCCACGATTCGA
>Ga0137415_10003368_pt1 | contig 15879 bp, 12 predicted proteins | sample CZODoug3_1_1_16f_FD_183082 | JGI IMG/M metagenome (GOLD analysis project Ga0137415, IMG submission 183082) | Vadose zone soil fungal communities from Angelo Coast Range Reserve, California, USA - CZODoug3_1_1_16fungal (Hybrid Assembly) | ecosystem: Environmental > Terrestrial > Soil > Vadose...
GAGTTTGTCCGTATGCCACTTAAGTCGCCATAGATCCTGGGCACAAGCTGATAGGCCTCAGGCCAAGCAGCACTGAGCCTTATCCGAGTGGCTGGTGCACGTGCTCGATCGTCGCGAGCTCGGCGATGCCTTCCCGGATGGCGCGGTGAAACCGCGAGTCGGGGATTCCGTCAGGGTGAGTCGGGGATTCCGTCAGCGCGAGCGGCACCTCTCCGGTCGATCAGCGCAGCCGGCCGAGCCGGTCGAGGGTTGCGGCGAGCTCGCCGAGCAGGTCGTCGAACACCTCGGCGACCGGGCGGACGCGGTTCATCCGGCCGACGATCTGGCCGACCGGCATGGCGACCACACCCGGGTCGCCGGACTGCGCGATCCGCGCGTGCGCCTCGCTGACCAGCAGGTTCTGTAGCGGCATGGGTAGCGGCGCCGGCGCGTCGGGGGCCGCCCAGGCCTGCGTCCAGCGGGTCTTGAGCAGCCGCGCCGGCTTGCCGCTGTACACCCGCGAGCGCACCGTGTCCGACGAGCCGGCCGCGAGCAGCGCCCGCTGGGTGCCCGAGCCGGGGCCGCCGAGCGTGTACTCCTCGGTCGTCAGCCAGGTCGAGCCCATCCACACCCCGCCGGCGCCGAGGGCGAGTGCGGCGGCGATCTGGCGTCCGGTGCCGATGCCGCCGGCGGCCAGCACCGGGACCTGGTCGCCGACCGCGTCGACCACCTCGGGCAGCAGCACCATGGTGGCGATCTCGCCGGTGTGCCCGCCGGCCTCGTAGCCCTGCGCCACCACCACGTCGACCCCGGCGGCCACGTGCCGCTTGGCGTGCGCGGCGGTGCCGGCCAGCGCGGCCACCGGGACGCCCTCGGCGCGCGCCCGGGCGATCACCTCGGGTGGCGGCGAGCCGAGTGCGTTGGCGATCAGGGCGATCGGGTGCTTGAGCGCCACATCCACGTGCGCGCGGGCCACCGAGTGCAGCCAGCCGAGCACCCCAGGCCGGCCGGGCTCGTCGGGGCCGCCCGGCAGCGGTGGCACCCCGAGCTCGATCAGCGTGCGCTCGACGAACTCCCGGTGCCCGGCCGGGATCAGGGTGCCCAGGTCGACGGGGGTGCCCTCGGTGGGCACGGTCGCGGGCATCACCACGTCGACGCCGTACGGGCGGCCGCCGGTGTTCTCGTCCATCCAGTGCAGGGCGCGGTCCAGCTCGGCGGCGTCGTTGTAGCGCACGCAGCCGAGTACGCCCAGCCCGCCGGCCCGGCTGATCGCCGCGGCCACCTGCTCGGACGGGGTGAAGCCGATGATCGGGTGCTCGATGCCGAACCGGTCGCAGATCTCGGTGCGCACGCTGGCCCCGTTCAGCCGGTCGACGACGTGCTCGAGGATGTCGGGCTCGCGGGCTCGGCGAGCGGCTCGTGCGCCGCCGCCCAGTCCTGCGCCCACCGGTAGTCGGGCTTGCCGCTCGGGGACCGGCCGACCTCGTCGACCAGCCACAGGCTGCGCGGCACCTTGTAGCCGGCCAGCTGGGTGCGCACGTGCGTACCCAGGGTCGCCAGGTCCGGGGTGGCGCCGGGGCGCGGCTGCACCACCGCGCCGACCCGCTGGCCGAGCCGCTCGTCCGGCACCCCGATGACCAGCACGTCGAACACGTCGGGGTGCGACTTGAGCGCGCCCTCGACCTCCTCGGGGAACACCTTCTCCCCACCGGTGTTGACCGAGACGTTGCCCCGGCCGAGCAGGGTCATGGTGCCGTCCGCTTCCATGCGCGCGTAGTCCCCCGGCACGACGTAGCGGATGCCGTCGACCTCGACGAACAGCTGGGCGGTCTTCACCGGGTCCTTGTAGTAGCCGTACGGGATATGCCCGCCCCGGCCGACCCGCCCCACCTGCCCGGACCTCGGCGGTACCGGGCGGTCCTCGTCGTCGATCACGATCACGTCCGGCCCTGGGTTCACCCGGGGGCCGCCGGTCCGCTCGCTGTCCTTGGTCACCAGCTGGAGGCCGTTGAAGCCGGACTCCGAAGAGCCGATCGCGTCGGTGAGCACGACGTTCGGCAGCGTGGCCAGGATGCGCTCCTGCACCGACTGGGAGAACAGCGCCGCGTGGCTGGTCATCGCCACCAGCGAGGACACGTCGTAGCTGGCGGCGTCGTAGGCCTCGATCAGCGGCCGGGCCATCGCGTCGCCGGTCATGGTCAGCACGTTGACCCGGTTGTGTTCGATGGCCCGCCACACCGCCGCCGGGTCGAACCGGGGCACCAGCACGACCGTGCCGCAGCCGAACAGCCCGGGCAGCACCGACCACTGCGCCGCGCCGTGGATCAGCGGCGGCAGGCACAGCCGGACGAGCGCGAAGTCCTTGCCGGCCAGGGACTGCTGCCACTCGTCGGCCAGCGGCTCGCCGGAGAGGAAGTCGATCCCGCCGCCGAGCGCCCGCCAGACGTCCTTGTGGCGCCACAGCACGCCCTTGGGCATGCCGGTCGTGCCGCCGGTGTAGAGCACGTAGGTGTCGTCGCCGCTGCGCGCCCCGAAGTCCCGGTCGGCCGCCGCGCCGGCCAGCGCGGCCGCGTAGTCGGTGCCGTGCCCGTCCGGTACCGGCTCGCCGCTCTGGTCGTCCACCACCACGACGTGGCGCAGCGTCGGCACGTCGGGCAGCACCGCGGCGACCCGGTCGGTGTAGCGCCGGTCGTGCACGAGCGCGACGAGGTCGGCGTTCTGGAACAGGTACCGCAGCTCACCCTCGACGTAGCGGTAGTTCACGTTGACGGCCACCGCGCGCAGCTTGTACGCGGCGAGGATGGCCTGCACGGCCTCGATCGAGTTCTGACACTGGATGCCCACGTGCGACCCGGGCGTCACCCCGTGCTCGTGCAAATGGTGCGCCAGCCGGTTGGCGTTCTCCTCCAGCTGCGCGTAGGTCCGCCGGTCGTCGCCACAGACCAGCGCGACCCGGTCCGGGACGAGGTCGACGGCGTGCTCGAAGAGGTCCGCGATGTTCAGCGCCATTCGCCATAAACTAGAACATGTTACTGTTTTCGACAATACTCCGCCTCGGCGATCAGGAGCGCGATGACCCAGCCTGAGACTCAGCGCGAGTCCCCGGACGCCACCGCGACCCCAGACGGCGCGCCGCACTGCCTCGTCGAGCGACACGGCGCGGTGCTCGTCGTGACGATGAACCGGCCGCACGCCCGCAACGCCCTGTCCGCCGAGATGATGGCGATCATGCGGGATGCCTGGGACCAGGTGGACGCCGACCCGGCGATCCGGGCCTGCGTGCTCACCGGTGCCGGCGGCGCGTTCTGTGCCGGCGCCGACCTCAAGGCGATGACCAGCTCCCACCCCGGAGACTCGTTCGCCCGCGGCGGCTGGGACCTGTCCGTGATCGAACCCCTGCTCAAGGGGCGGCGGCTGACCAAGCCGCTGGTCGCGGCGGTCGAGGGCCCCGCGATCGCCGGCGGCACCGAGATCCTGCAGGCCACCGACGTGCGGGTGGCCGGCCGGAGCGCCCGGTTCGGGGTGTCCGAGGCGCGCTGGGGGTTGTTCCCGCTCGGTGGCTCGGCGGTCCGGCTGCCGCGCCAGATCCCCTACACCGTGGCCGCCGACCTGCTGCTCACCGGCCGGCACCTGTCCGCCGAGGAGGCACTGGCCGTCGGGCTGATCGGGCACGTGGTGCCGGACGGCGAGGCGCTGGCCCGCGCGCTGGAGCTGGCCGAGATGATCGCCGCGAACGGCCCGCTCGCGGTGCACGCCATCCTGCGCACGATCCGGGAGACCGAGGGCATGCCGGAGCAGGAGGCGTTCGTACTGGAAGCCAAGCTCGGCATGGCGGTGTTCGGCAGCGCCGACGCCAAGGAGGGCCCCCGAGCCTTCGCCGAGAAACGCACCCCCCAGTTCCGCGGCGAGTAGCCCGGCTACCTGCCCGGACTCGGGCCGGGGGAGTTCATCCGCGCACCGAAAATTCGGGCATCTCCCTCGTTGCCAATCGGCAGGGGCGCGCGGTCAGGCGGGTGGGTCGGGCGCGGCGGCCGGGGCCGGGGCGCGCTGGCCGATCTCGCCGTAGCGCAGCCGGAACGTCAGCGCCGCCCCGATCACGCACACCCCGACCACGAACCACAGGCCGGAGACCTTGCTGCCGGTGGCGTCCTCCATCGCGCCCATCACGTACGGCCCGAGGAAGCCACCGAACAGCCCGAAGGTGTTGACGAACGCGAGCCCGCCGGCCAGGGTCGCGCCGCTGAGCCGGGACGCCGGGAACGTGTACAGGATCGGCTGCAGCGCGAAGAAACAGAAGGCGCCGAGGCAGAAGCCGAACAGGCCGAGTACCGGGCCGGACGCGGCACCGACCGCGAAGCCAACGCACAGCCCGATCATGGTCGTGCTGATCAGCCGGCGGGACCGGGTGCCGTCGGTCGCCCAGCGGGGCACGACCAGGGCGCCGACGGTGGCGCACAGCCAGGGCAGCGCGGTCAGCAGGCCGATCTGGAACCCGCTGAGGTGGCCGTACGTGCCGATGATCGCCGGTAGGAAGTAGGACATCGCGTAGACCGCGATCTGGTGGGTCAGGTAGATGCAGGTGACCAGCACGATCTGCCGGTCGCGCCAGACGTCGCGCATCCGGTGCGTGCCGGACGCCGCCGAGCCGGCCTCGTCGTCGGCCCGGATGCGGGCCTCCAGGTCGGCGGCCTCGGCCGGGCTGAGGAACTTCGCCTCGGTTGGCCGGTCGGGCAGCATCTTCCACACCACGATGGCCAGCAGGCAGGTGGGCAGCCCCTCGATCAGGAACATCCACTGCCAGCCGTGCAGTCCGCCGGCGTCCAGGCCGAGTAGGGCACCGCTCAGCGGCGGCCCCAGCACGGTCGCGAACGACACCCCGAGCAGGAACAGCCCGTTCGCCTTGGCCCGGTCCTCGCGGCGGAACCACCGGGTCAGGAAGTACATCACCCCGGGGTACAGGCCGGCCTCGGCGATGCCGAGCAGCATCCGCATGATGTAGAACGACCACTCGTCCCAGACGAACGCCATGCTGGCCGAGATCAGGCCCCAGGTGATCATGATCCGGGTGATCCAGAAGCGGGCGCCGACCCGGTGCAGGATCAGGTTCGACGGGATCTCGGACAGCGCGTAGGTGATGAAGAACAGGCCGGCGCCGATGCCGTAGGCGGTGGCGGAGAGGCCGAGGTCGATCTGCAGCCGGCTCTTGGCGATGCCGATGTTGGTGCGGTCCAGGAAGCACAGTGCGTAGGCCGCGACGAGCAGCGGCATCAGGTTGCGCAGGATGACCCGGTTCAGTTCGCTCGGCGAGCGCGGGGTCGCCTCGGTGCTGTTCGACATCAGGCGTTGCGCTCCGATTCTTCAGACGGCAGCGGCGGTGTCTGGATCAGAAGCGTCCACCCCGGCGTGAGCTGTGCGGGGTATGCACTTGCCGGTAGGCAACCATGTGGCGGAGCCGTGAAGCAAGCGCTTTCCCTGGCAAGGTCCGTCGGGTCGTCAGCTGCGCGCGGACTCGGCCTCGGCCCAGTACGGGTCGCGCAGCCGGCGCTTGTAGAGCTTGCCGTTAGGGTCGCGGGGCAGCTCGGTCACGTAGTCGACAGTGCGGGGCAGCTTGAACCTGGCCAGCCGGCCCCTGGCGTAGTCCAGCAGCTCGTCGGTCAGCTCGGGGCCGGGCGTGACGCCGTCGGCGGGTTGCACGACGGCCTTGATCTCCTCGCCCCACTCCGGGTGCGGGATGCCGAACACCGCCACGTCGGCGACCTTGGGGTGGCCGGCCAGCTCGCCCTCGATCTCGGCGGGGTAGACGTTCACGCCGCCGGTGATGATCATGTCGGCCTTGCGGTCGTGCAGGAACAGGTAGCCGTCCTCGTCGAGGTGGCCGACGTCGCCGAGGGTGAACAGGTCCCCCACCCGCGCCTTGCGGGTCTTCTCCTTGTCGCCGTGGTACTCGAACGACGAGGTGCCCATCCGCAGGTAGACCAGGCCGGGCTCGCCGGTCGGCAGCTCGTGGCCGGCCTCGTCAAGCACCTTCACCACCGACCCCGGCCATGGCCGCCCCACCGAGCCCGGCTTGCGCAGCCACTCCTCGGCCATGATCGTCGTACCGCCGCCCTCGGTGGCCGCGTAGTACTCGACCACCACCGGCCCCCACCAGTCGAGCATCCGCCGCTTGACCGACTGGGGGCACGGCGCGGCGCCGTGGATCATGGCCCGCATCGAGGACAGGTCGTAGCGGCCGCGCTCGTCCTCCGGCAGGGCGAGCAGCCGGGCGAACTGGGTCGGCACCAAGTGGCTGTGCGTGACCCGGTGCCGCTCGACCAGCCGCAGCAGCTCCCCCGGTGACCAGCTGTCCATCAGCACCGCCGGGTGGCCCAGCTGGATCGAGATGACCACGAAGTTCAGCACCGCGGTGTGGTAGAGCGGTGAGCCGCACAGGTGCACGTGCCCGTCGTGCGGGGCCACCCCGAAGATGCCGAAGAACCAGATCGCGGTGCCGGGCACGTCGTCCGGGTCGGCGCCGGTCAGGGGCCGGCGGACGCCCTTGGGGCGGCCGGTGGTGCCCGAGGTGTAGAGCATCGGGGCGCCGGTGGTGCGCTCGTCGGGCCGCCCGGGCGGCAGGCCGGCGCCGAGGTCGGCGAGCGGCTGGAAGCCCGGCACCTCGCCGACCGCGAACCGCGCCGACGGCGGCAGCCCCGCCTCGTCGGCGGCGGCCGAGGCGACCGCGGCGAACCGCTCGTGCGTGACGAACGCCTTCGCCCCGCTGTCGGACAGGATGTAGGCGACCTCGGGGCCGACCAGGTGCCAGTTCACCGCGACGATGTAGAGGCCGGTCTGCAGCGCGGCGAAGTGCACCGCGAGCAGGTCGGCGCTGTTGGGCATCATCAGCACGATGGCGTCCCCGGCGCGCAGCCCCATGGCGCGCAGGCCGAGCGCGTACCGGTTCGCGGCGGCGGCCAGCTCGCCGTAGCTGACCGGATGGCCGGCCGGGTCGAACACGGCCGGCCGCTCCGGCTCCTGCCCGGCGATGTTCCACAGTCCCAGAGCGGTCACGACGCTGCCCCTGTCCGTGCGGCGGCTGGGCCCGCACTAGCCTCAGAACTAGCCTCAAACTAGAACGAGTTTCAATCGGTGGCAAGCGCGGCCGCAAGCGGGCTGGCGAGCGGTGCGGCGGGGGCCGCGGCGGCGAGGGCCTCGACCTGTCCGGCGTCCCGGCAGCCGACGATCAGCATGTCCACCCCGGCGGCCTGCCAGCGGGCCATCCCGGCGCGCACCTGCTCCGCCGTACCGATGATCGCGGTGTCCGCCACCAGCTCGTCGGGCACGGCGGCGGCCGCCTCGTCGCGCCGGCCAGCCAGGAACAGCGCGCCGATCTCGGTCACCACCTCGGCGTAGCCCATCCGGGAGAACACGTCGGCGTGGAAGTTCTGCCCGGGAGCGCCCATACCGCCCAGGTACAGGGCCATGGTGTGCTTGAGCCTGGCGATCTCGCCGGCCGCGTCGTCGGTGACGAGCACCGCGCAGCTGGCGGCCACGGTGAACTCCTCCCGCGTGCGCCGGGCGTCGGGCCGGCACAGACCGTCGGCCAGCCACTGCTGGTACGTCGGCCCGAGCCGGGGCGAGTAGTAGATGGCCAGCCAGCCGTCGCCGATCTCGCCGGCCAGCGCCACGTTCTTCGGCCCCTCCGCGCCGAGCCAGATGGGCAGGTCAGCGCGCAGCGGGTGGGTGATCGGGCGCAACGGCTTGCCCAGCCCGACCGCGCCGGGCCCGGTGAAGGGCAGCGGGTAGTGCGGCCCGTCGCCGCGCACCGGGGCCTCCCTGGCCAGCACCTGGCGGATGATCGAGACGTACTCCCGGGTGCGGGCCAGGGGTTTGCCGAACGGGCCGCCGTACCAGCCCTCCACCACCTGCGGGCCGGACACGCCCAGCCCCAGCACGGCTCGCCCGCCGGACAGGTGGTCCAGGGTGAGCGCGTGCATCGCGCACGAGGTCGGGGTGCGCGCGGACAGCTGGGCGACCGAGGTGCCCAGCAGCACCCGCTCGGTGCGCGAGCCCCACCAGGCCAGCGGGGTGAACGCGTCGGAGCCCCACGACTCGGCGGCGAACACCGCGTCGAAGCCGGCCCGCTCGGCGGCCACCACCAGCTCCAGCGCACCGGCCGGCGGGCCGGCGCCCCAGTAACCCAGCTGCAGTCCCAGCCGCATCGCGGCCCCCTTCCGGCGGTGCCCGTCGATCAACGGTCGGCACCCATCTTGCCAGGCGAATCGAGAACCTGTTCTACTTGTCCGATGGTCGCCACCGAAGCGCCGTTGTCCGCACCGCTGGAGTTGGGCTTCGACTACACGCGCTCGCTCGGCCCGGTGCTGTCCCGGTTCGTCACCGCGCTGCGGGACCGGCGGGTGGAGGGCGTGCGGGGCTCGGACGGCCGGGTGCATGTGCCGCCGGTGGAGTACGACCCGGTCACCGGGCAGCCGCTGAGCGAGCCGGTCGAGGTGGGCACCGAGGGCACGGTGGTGACCTGGTCCTGGATGGCCGAGCCCCTCGAGGGGCAGCCGCTGGCGCACCCGTTCGCGTGGGCGTTCGTCCGGCTGGACGGCGCGGACACCGCGCTGCTGCACGCGGTCGACGCGGGCGCGCCGGCACGGATGCGCACCGGCATGCGGGTACGGATCCGCTGGGCCGAGCACACGGTCGGGCAGATCAGCGATATCGCCTGCTTCGACCCTGTGGACGACCTCGTGAGTGGCGCTGGTCGCTCTGGCGACCAACGCCACTCACGACCTCCGACCAGCCAGGACCCGGTCACGATGATCACCACGCCGGTGCACCTGCACTACCGGCACTCCGCGTCCCTCGAGGAGAGCCGCTACCTGCGCGGGCTGGCGGAGGGGCGGCTGCTCGGCCAGCGCTGCCCGGAGTGCCGGAAGGTCTACATCCCGCCGCGCGGCGCCTGTCCCACCGACGGCGTGCCCACGGTGGAGGAGGTCGAGCTGCCGGACACCGGCACGGTGACCACCTTCTGCATCGTCAACGTGCCGTTCCTCGGCCAGCGCATCCCGCCGCCCTACGTGTCCGCCTACGTGCTGCTGGACGGCGCGGACATCCCGCTGATGCACCTGGTGCTGGGCTGCGCGGCCGACGAGGTGCGGATGGGCATGCGGGTGCAGGCGCAGTGGCGGCCCCGCGAGGAATGGGACACCACGCTGCGCAACATCGACCACTTCCGCCCCACCGGCGAGCCGGACGCGCCGTTCGAGTCGTATGCGGAGCACCTGTGATGAGTGGTTTTCCCGAGGTCGCGGTGGTCGGGTTCGGCCAGTCGCCGCAGGTCCGCGAGACCACCGGCACCACCAACGGCGTGGAGATGCTGGTCCCGGTGTTCCAGCGGCTGCTGACCGACACTGGGCTGTCGCGGCGCGAGGTGGGGTTCTGGTGCTCGGGGTCCTCGGACTACCTGGCCGGGCGGGCGTTCTCCTTCGTCACCGCGGTGGACGCCATCGGGGCCCTGCCGCCGATCGCCGAGTCGCACGTGGAGGGCGACGCGGCCTGGGCGCTGTACGAGGCCTGGCTGAAGATCCGCATGGGCGAGGCCGACACCGCGCTGGTGTACGGGTTCGGCAAGTCCAGTGCCGGTGACCTGCACCGGGTGCTGGCGCTGCAGCTGGACCCGTACCTGGTCGCCCCGCTGTGGCCGGACTCGGTGAGCATCGCCGCGTTGCAGGCCCGGGTGGGCATCGAGGCCGGGCTGTGGAGCGAGAAGGAGATGGCCGAGGTGGCCGCCCGCAGCCGCGCGGACGGGGTCGCCAACCCCAACGCGCAGCTGCGTGAGCCGCTGGACCCGGCCGGGTTGCTGGACGCGCCGTACCTGGCCGACCCGCTGCGCGCGCACGACTGCGCCCCGATCACCGACGGTGCCGCCGCGATCGTGCTGGCCGCCGGCCACCGAGCCGTCGACCTGTGTGCGCGGCCGGCCTGGATCACCGGGCTGGAGCACCGGGTGGACTCCCCCGTGCTCGGCGCCCGCGACCTGGGCCGGGCCCCCTCCGCCGGGGCCGCGGCGGCCGCCGCCGGTATCGACGGGGTGCAGGTGGCCGAGCTGGCCACCCCGTTCACCTCTCAGGAGCTGCTGCTGCGCCGCGAGCTGGGGTTGGCCGACGACGTGCTGGTGAACCCGTCCGGCGGCCCGCTGTGCGGCAACCCGATGTTCGCCGGCGGGCTGATCCGGATCGGCGAGGCAGCCGCCCGGGTGTTCGACGGCAGTGCCGGGCGGGTGCTCGGGCACGCCAGCAACGGGCCACTGCTGCAGCAGAACCTGATCTGCGTGATGGAGGGTCGTTAGCCATGGCTCAGCTGGCCGCGGTACTGGGCACCGGGCAGACCAAGCACACCTCCAAACGCACCGACGTCTCGATGGCCGGGATGTGCCGGGAAGCCGTCGACCGGGCACTGGCCGACGCGCAGGTCGGCTGGGACGAGGTCGACGCCGTGGTGCTCGGCAAGGCACCGGACCTGTTCGAGGGCGTGATGATGCCCGAGCTGGTGCTGGCCGACGCGATCGGCGCCACCGGCAAGCCGCTGCTGCGGGTGCACACCGCGGGTTCGGTCGGCGGCTCCACCGGGGTCGTTGCGGCCAGCCTGGTGCAGGCCGGGGTGCACCGGCGGGTGCTCGCGGTGGCCTTCGAGAAGCAGTCCGAGTCCAACGCGATGTGGGCGCTGTCCATCGCGGTCCCGTTCAGCATGCCGGTCAACGCGGGCGCTGGCGGCTACTTCGCCCCGCACGTGCGCTCCTACATCCGCCGCTCCGGCGCCCCGGACCACATCGGCGCCATGGTCGCGGTGAAGGACCGCCGCAACGGGGCCCGCAACCCGTACGCGCACCTGCACCAGCCGGACATCACGCTGGACTCGGTGCTGGCCTCGACCATGCTGTGGGACCCGATCCGCTACGACGAGACCTGCCCCTCCTCGGATGGCGCCGCCGCGGTGCTGATCGGCGACGAGGCCGCCGGTGACGCGGCGCTCGCCGACGGGCGCCAGCCGGCGTGGATCCACGGCACAGTGATGCGCACCGAGCCGACCGTGGCCGTCGGGCGCAACCACGCGAACCCCCAGGCCGGTCGGGACGCCGCGGCCGCGCTGTGGGCCAAGGCCGGCATCACCGACCCGCTGGCCCAGATCGACGTCGCGGAGATCTATGTGCCGTTCTCCTGGTTCGAGCCGATGTGGCTGGAGAACCTAGGGTTCATGCCGGCCGGCGAGGGCTGGAAGCTCACCGAGTCCGGCGGCACCGAGCTGGGCGGCCGGCTGCCGGTGAACCCGTCCGGCGGGGTGCTGTCCTCGAACCCGATCGGCGCTTCCGGGCTGCTCCGGTTCGCCGAGGCGGCCATGCAGGTGATGGGCCGCGCCGGAGATCATCAGGTTGCGGACGCGCGCACGGCACTAGGGCACGCTTACGGTGGCGGATCGCAGTTCTTCGCCATGTGGGTGGTTGGCTCGGAGAAACCGGGAGTGCGCCGATGACGTTCGAAACCAGGCTCGCGGGGGCCTGTCGATGAAGTTCACCGTGGCGGTCGCGATGAGCCCGCTCGACCAGCTCGTCGAGCTGGCCCGCACCGCCGAGCACTGTGGATTCGACTCCATCGCGCTGCCGGACTCGATCTTCTACTCCGAGCGGATCTCGGTGCGCTACCCGTACACGCCGGACGGCGCGCGGTTCTGGACGGAGGACACCCCGTGGGTGGACCCGCTGGTCGCCGCGGCCGCGATGGGGGCGGCCACCGAGCGGATCCGGTTCTGCACGCAGGTGCTCAAGCTCGGCTCCCGGCACCCGCTGCCGCTGGCCCGGCAGGTCAACTCGGTCGCGGCGCTGACCGGCAACCGGTTCACCCTCGGGGTGGGGCTGGGCTGGGCGCCCGAGGAGTCCGAGTGGTGCGGCGTGCCGTTCGAGCACCGGGGGCGGCGCGCCGACGAGGTCCTCGACGTGCTGCGGCTGGTGCTGGGCGGCGGCATGGTGTCGCACCACGGCGAGTTCTACGACTTCGACACCCTGCGGATGAGCCCGACGCCGACCGAGCCGGTGCCGATCTACGTGGGTGGGCACAGCGAGGCCGCGCTGCTGCGGGCGGCCCGCTACGAGGGCTGGAGCTCGACGATGATCCGGTTCGACGAGCTGCGCGACATGATCGGCAAGTTGGCGGCGCTGCGCGCCGAGTGCGGCCGGGCCGACGCGCCGTACGAGATCCAGGCCATCTGCGTGGACCGCTTCGGGCTGGACGGCTACCAGCGCCAGGCCGAGATCGGGGTCACCGACGCGACGGTCGTGCCGTGGGTGTTCGACGGGCTCGGCTTCGACTGCGACCTGCGCGCCAAACAGGACAGCCTGGAACGGTTCGCCGACGAGATCATCGGTGGGATGGGTGAGCGATGAAGGTCGACTGGCAGGCGCCCGAGGGCGACCACCCCGCGCGGGCCGCGTCCCGGCGCTCGATGGACGCGGTGTCGCGCGGCGCGAAGGGCGAATGGCTGGCGCTGTTCGCGCCGGACGCCGTGGTGCAGGACCCGGTCGGCCCGTCGATCTTCGACCCGGAGGGCAACGGGCATCACGGGCACGACGGGCTGGGCGCGTTCTGGGACGTCTCGATCGCGAACGCCGAGCGGATCGAGTTCAGCATCCGCGACTCCTTCGCCACCGGTGACGAGGTCGCGAACATCGGCACCATCACCTCGTTCCTGCCCGGTGCCCAGCGCATCGACGCCGAGGGCGTGTTCGTCTACCGCGTCGGCCCGGACGGGCTGATCCGGTCGCTGCGCGCGTTCTGGGAGTTCGACCGCGCCATGGCCACCCTGCGCCCGGCCTAGCTGCCGGGCCCCTCGGCGGCCCCCGACGGTGCTCTGTGCGGAAATACGCAGACACCCCCCGGTCGGCCGCGGTGTACTGCGTGCACCTGTCGGGGGAAGGGGTACGGCGGTGTCCTCATACTGCATGCCGCACGGCCCCGCGACGCCGCAGGCCGGGCTGCTCGAGCGCGCCGACGACCTGGCCACGCTGACCTCCGCGCTGCGCGACGCCGCACGGGGGCACGGCGGGCTGGTGCTGCTCTCCGGCGAGGCCGGCGTCGGCAAGACGTCGCTCGTCCGCGAGCTCGCGGCCGCTTCCGCTGGCGCTGCCGCCGCGCGGGTGTTGGTGGGCTGGTGCGAGCCGCTGACGTCACCCCGGCCGCTGGCGCCGCTGCTGGACGTGCTGCCCGGGCTGGGCCGGCGGGTCGGCCAGACGTTCGCCAGGGTGCGCGACGGGGCGCCCACCGCCGAGCTGTTCGACAGCGTGGTGCGCGAGCTGGCGGCCGGGCCGGGGTGCAGCCTGCTCGTCTTCGAGGACGTGCACTGGGCGGACGAGGCCACCCTGGACCTGATCCGGTTCCTCGCCCGGCGGTTGGTCACCGCGCCCGCGCTACTGGTCGTGACCTATCGCGACGGCGAGATCGGCCGCACCCACCCGCTCACGGTCCTGCTCGGCGACCTGGCGCCGCTGCCCGGGATCACCCGCGTCGGGCTGGCCAGGCTGAGCGCCGAGGCGGTGGCGCGGCTCGCGGTGGGCCACGACGTCGACGCCGCCCGGCTGCACGAGGTCACCGGCGGCAACCCGTTCTTTGTCGTCGAGGTGCTGGCCGCCGCGCCGGGCGGTGGCCTGCCGGCGACGGTGCGCGCGGCGATCCGCGGCCGGCTCGCGCGGTTGTCGCCGGCCGGCTCGGCGCTGGTCGAGGCGCTGGCGGTGCTCGGCCGGCCGGCTGAGGCCGCGCTGGTCACCGCGCTGGTCGAGGACGCCGAGGCCGGCCTGCGCAGCGCCCTGGAGCACGGGCTGCTCACCGCGGCCACCTCGACGGTGGCGTTCTGCCACGAGCTGGCCCGGATGGCCGTGCTGGACACCGTGCCGGCGTTCCGCCGCGTCGAGCTGCACGCCGGGGTGCTCGCGCTGCTGCTGCGCGGCGAGGTCGCCGAGGACGAGCTGGCGCTGGTGGTCGAGCATGCCGAGCAGGCCGGGGACGCCACCGCCGTGGCGACCTACGCCCCGCTCGCGGGCCGGCGCGCCACCGCGTTGGGTGCGCACCGCGAGGCCACCACCCACTACGCCAGGGCGCTGCGGTCGGTCGACCAGCTGGCCGAGGCCGACCAGCTGGACCTGCTGCAGCGGGCGCACCGGGCCTTCCACCTGAGCCACGAGCTGACCGCCGCTGCCGACTGCGGCCGACAGCTCGTGGCGCTGCAGCGCGCCCAGGGCGACCGGCTGGCCGCCGGCGAGACGCTGCACGCCCTGGCGCACACGCTGTGGGCCAGCGGCCGCACCGGCCAGGCCCGCCTGGCGTCCGGCGAGGCCGTGCGGCTGCTGGAACAGCTGGCCCCCAGCGCGGAGCTGGCCAGGGCGTATGCCCACGCGATCGAGCTGAGCTTCCTCACCCAGGACCTCGGCCGGGCCGGGGCGCCGGCCGCCGGGTACCCGGCCCGCGCGCTGGACCTGGCGCGGCGGCTGGAGCTGCCCGACGTCGAGGCGTGGGTGCGGTTCTTCCAGACGGCGGGTCGGCTGCGGCGCACCGACGACGGCTGGGACGAGCTGCGGGCCCTCCGCGACAGGGCGGTGCGCGAGGGCTGGCTCGAGCACATCCCCCGGCTGACCCTGACGCCGGCGGGTCTGGCGGCCCTGCGGCACGACCCGGTCCGCGCGGTCCCGATGCTCGACGAGGCCGCGCGGCTGCTCGCGAACCGGGACATGAGCGGGTTCGTGCTGTTCCTGCGCGGCTGCCGGAGCTACGCGCTGCTGCAGGTAGGCGACTGGGCCGGCGCGGCGGCCGAGGCGACCGCCGTCCGGCTGGACCCCCGGGGCACGCCGCCGACCTACCTCGCCCCGCTGGCCGTGCTCGGCCTGCTGCGCGCCCGCCGCGGTGAGCCGGGGGTCTGGCCGGTGCTGGACGAGGCGATGGGGCTGATCGAGGAACCTGACCTGCTCCGGCTGTGCGTGGTGCACGAGGCACGGGCCGAGGCCGCCTGGCTGGCCGGGGACCACGGGCGGGCGGCCGAGGAAGCTCGGCGTGGCCTGCTCGGCGCCGGCCCGGCCGCCGACCCGTGGCAGGCCGGCCCGCTGGCCTGCTGGCTGCACCGGGCCGGCGAGGCGCCGCCGCCGCTGCCGGTCGCCGAGCCCTACGCCCGCGAGCTGGCCGGCGACTGGGCCGGCGCGGCCGACGCCTACGAGGCGCGCGGGCTGCCGTACGAGGCGGCGCTGGCCCGCCTCGGTGGCGACGCCGACGCGGCCAGGGCGGCGCTCGCGCTGTTCACCAGGCTGGGCGCCGAGGCGGCGGCGGCCGTGGCCCGCACGCGCCTGCGGGCCCTCGGCGAGCGGCGGCACACCCGCCCGCCGTGGGACTCCACGCGCCGCAACCCGTACGGGCTGACCGGCCGCCAGCTGGAGGTGCATGCGCTGCTCGTCGAGGGGCTGACCAACGCCCAGATCGCCGCCCGGCTGGTGCTGAGCCCCAACACCGTCAACCACCACGTCGCGGCGATCCTGACCAAGCTCGACGTGCCCAACCGGGTCGAGGCCGCCCGCAAGCTGGGCTGACCGGGACCGGTGGGAATCCGCCGGTGCGATCGGCTGTTGCCCGGAGTGAGCGATCACCTACGGGAGGAGCACCATGCCGGCGATGGGCAGGGCGGAGCGCGAGCGGTTCCTGGCGGAGCCGCACGTCGGGGCGCTGAGTGTGGCGCGGCCGGACGGGCCACCGCTGAGCGTGCCGGTCTGGTACCGGTACGAGCCGGGTGGTGAGGTCGTCGTGCAGACCGGCCCGGAGTCGCTGAAGTTCCGGCTGCTGGACGCCGCGCGCGAGTTCAGCCTGCTCGTGCAGACCGAGACGCCGCCCT
>Ga0137415_10003370_pt1 | contig 15878 bp, 15 predicted proteins | sample CZODoug3_1_1_16f_FD_183082 | JGI IMG/M metagenome (GOLD analysis project Ga0137415, IMG submission 183082) | Vadose zone soil fungal communities from Angelo Coast Range Reserve, California, USA - CZODoug3_1_1_16fungal (Hybrid Assembly) | ecosystem: Environmental > Terrestrial > Soil > Vadose...
GTGGTTTCCTTCCTGCCTGTCTTTTTACTGGAGGCACAGGAAGGACGCATGTTTCGTCCGTTGGCGTGGACGAAGACGCTGTCCGTTGGCTTTTCCTCCGTCTTGGCTATCACGCTTGTGCCCGTACTCATGATCCTATTCATCCGCGGACGGCTGATACCGGAATCACGGAACCCCATTTCAAGAATCACCCAGGCTCTTTATTTGCCGGTTCTACGGCTCTGCTTGCGGTTCCGCAAAACCACCTTGCTGCTCAATTTGGTTTTTCTGATCGTCACACTTCCGCTCGCGCTTCACATCGGCAGCCAATTCATGCCGCCACTCTTTGAAGGTTCGGCTCTCTACATGCCGACAGCCTTGCCCGGAATCTCCATCGGGCAGGCATCGCAATTGCTCCAAGAACAGGATCGGATCATTCGCACGTTCCCGGAAGTCGAGACCGTCTTCGGTTCCATCGGGCGATCCGACAGCGCGACTGATAATGCTCCCCTCGATATGTATGACACGACGCTCATGCTCAAGCCGCGCAATCAATGGCGGCCGGGGATGACCTACGAAAAGCTCATTCAAGAAATGGACGCGAAACTCCAGTTTCCTGGGTTGTCCAACACTTGGACCATGCCGGTCGAAAATCGCCTCGATATGGAACTAACGGGTATCAAGACGCCTCTCGGGTTGAAGATTCAGGGGCCGAATCTTGATGGTATCCAGCAAGTTGGCGCGCAGGTACAGCAGATCCTCTCAGCGATTCCGGAGATGCGCTCCATCTTCGCTGAACGCGTTTCGCAAGGTTTTTATCTCAACGTCGAAGTGAACCGTGCAGAAGCGGCTCGCTACGGTCTGACTATTGCTGATGTGCAACAGGCGGTAACTTCGGGAATCGGCGGCGAAATGGTCGCCGAGAATGTCGAGGGCCGCGAGCGGTATCCAGTGAATGTCCGGTACAGCCGTGACTTCAGGGACAACGTCGAGGAATTGCGGCGCGTCCTGATTGGCACGCCCTCTGGCGCACAGATTCCAGTTTCCGATGTCGCGAAAATCTCTTTCTCCCGGGGACCCTCCATGATCCGCGATGAAGACGGGGCGCTGACCGGCTACGTGTACATCGATCTGAACACGAAAGACTACGGCGGCTTCGTCACACACGCGACTAATTTGCTCAAGCAAAAACTCAACTTGCCTCCCGGCTTTACTTACAAATGGTCCGGCGAGTACGAGTTCGAACTCCGGGCCAAAGAGCGGCTGCAACTCATTCTGCCGATCGTCTTTTTTGTCATCTTTATGTTGCTCTACGTGGTGTTTCATTCCGTCACCGAAGCGGCTGTCCTCATTTTCCCGACGATCTATGCGTTGACAGGCGGCCTCATTCTGCAGAAGCTGCTCGGCTATAACTTCAGCGTAGCGGTATGGGTCGGCTACATCGCTCTCTTCGGCATTGCCGTTGAAACCGGCGTGGTCATGGTTGTGTATCTACATGAAGCCCTGGATCACCGGCTCAAGTCTGGTGTTCCTCTGCGCCATGAAGACATCGAAGAAGCGGTCATCGAAGGGGCTGTCCACCGCCTGAGGCCAAAACTAATGACGGTATGCGTTGTGCTCGCCAGCCTGATTCCCATTCTGTGGGAAACAGGTGTCGGCGCAGATGTGATGAAACCCATTGCCGCTCCTCTCGTCGGCGGCATGATCACCTCCACGATTCACGTCCTGATTCTTGTGCCGGTGTTCTTTGCGCTTATGAAGGAACGCGCACTTCGTCGCGGGACGCTTCGCGTGCAGGGCGAGAGTGCGGCAAAAGATTGACAACGCGGTGACAGAAGATATTCCAGGTTGCCGGGTTGTTCGATGAAGAAGACCAAATCACAAGGAGAAGCAGAAATGAAAACAAAAACGAAGCTGGCTGCAGCACTCATGCTGGCGCTTGCGGGTGCGTTTGCGGCCGTCGCGCAGCAACAATCGCTCACCGGAGTCGTCACGGACTCGATGTGCGGTGCAACGCATATGGCCAAGGACAAGACTCCCGCCGAATGCACCCAATTGTGCGTGAAAGACGGCATGAAGTACGCTCTGGCCGTGGAGAAAAAGGTCTACACCTTGGAAGGACACGAAGCGGAACTCGCCAAGCTCGCTGGCCAGAAAGTCACGGCCAAGGGAACTCTGAAGGGCGACACGCTGTCCGTTCAGGAAGTCGCCGCGTCGAAATAACCAGCAGTTTCCACTTGACCCTGGAATCCGTTCCAGCGTTTAGACTCTTTTCGCGGAGAACAACTTATGCGTTCGGGACAATTGGCCCGCCAAACGGGCGTAAGCACCGACACGTTGCGGCACTACGAGCGTCTTGGACTCTTGCCCCTGCCTCAGCGTACGGCAGGAAATTACCGGGAGTATCCACCAACATCTCCGCAGAGGGTGGAATTGATTCAACGCGCGTTAACCATTGGTTTTTCCCTCCCGGAATTGAAGACCATTCTGGCGGTACGCGATAACGGCGGAGCACCTTGCCGCCGCGTCCGCAGCTTGCTGCGTTCGAAGATCCACGACCTAAGCCAGCAGATCAAGAACTTGGTTTCCTTGCGAGCCGCAATGAATCGGTTGTCGAGGGAGTGGGACAAACGGTTGCGGCGGATAAAACTCGGCCAAGTTGCACGGTTGCTCGAGACCGTCCCGCCAAGAGAGAACACCCAAGGTATTTCCGGTCCACCGACATTCCGAAGGAAGAAAGGACGATCCATCATGCGCACGATACCGCTACTTTTCTTGCTCGCCATCCTTCCAGGTGTGGTAAACGCTCAACAGAATCCACCACCGGACCAGGACAAGCGTTCCGAGGATGTCGTCAAACGTGGAGAGCATGTCATGGGCTTTTCCCACGAGGCAGCGACGCATCACTTCCGGCTATTTAAGGACGGTGGCGAAATCGCGGTCACGGCGAAAGATCCGAACGACAAGGCCAGCATCGAACAGATCCGCACCCACCTTGGACATATCGCCAAGATGTTTTCCTCGGGGAATTTCAACGCGCCGATGCTCATTCACGACACGAACCCGCCAGGCACCGCGACGATGACCAGACTCAAGGAACAGATTCGCTACGAAATCTCGGAAACAGAGCGCGGGGCGAGGATTCGGCTGGTCACAGCCAGTCCGGAGACCACCGATGCGGTCCACGCCTTCCTGCTCTTTCAAATCGTCGATCATCAGACGGGAGATGCTCCCACCATAGTGGACGAACTCTCGAAGAAGTAACTACGTTGCGCAGCAATCCTCACAGGCTTTGCCCTGTAAGCCATCCACTCCCTCTTTCGCGATGATGGGAACCATGATCAGGCCCGCCACCGGGTCGGCCCACCACAGGCCGAAGACCGCGTTCAGAAGAAGGCCGGCCAGGAGTATTGCCGAAAGATAGGTACAGAACTCGGTTTGCCTCGCGTCCGCGTTCATCGCCGCACTGCCGAGCGCGTGCCCCACTCGTCGCTTCGCGCGCGAAAGGAGTGGCATCACAACAAGGGAAACGCAGGCGAGAATGATGCCCGGAATGCTGTGCTCGGACGGTCGCTTGGACCACAAGTCCGTCGCGGATTCGTAGGCGATGTAGGCAGCGAGCCCCAGGAAACAGATTCCGACTACTTTCAGTGCACGTTTCTCATTCCGTTCGCGTTCCCGCACATTGGCGTCAACCGACATCCGCCACAGCAAGACCGATCCCGATGTCACTTCGATGAAACTATCGATTCCGAAGCCGACGAGCGAAATGCTGCCGGCAATCAAGCCAGTGACGACCGCCACCAAGCCCTCAATGGCGTTCCAGACGATGGTGAAGTATTCCAGCCGCCGTCCATGACGAACCAATGTCGTGCGATCGAGAACTGCGATTTCGCCCATATCTTAGAGGTTTGCTAAGAGGATTAGTTCACTCGACGCGACAGAGACAATAGAGAAACTGCTGCGTCGTGCCGAACGGGGTATTGTGGAATTCCTTGATGCTATCCAGCAGGCGAAAGCGAACGCCGAACTCTGCATGCAGAGACTCAGCGTCGTAACGAACAACCTCAAGCCCGCTGCATTTCGTGGGACCCTCTGGTCCGAACGTGCTGACGAGCACATGGCCACCCGGCTTCACTGCGCGCGCCACTTGGCGAACGTAGGCAAGACGCTGGTCCATCGCCGTAAGTAAATGAAACACGGCGTGGTCGTGCCACACATCGTAGGCGTTGGGCGCGAGTTCGCCGTTGACGATGTCCGCCGTGACCCACTGAACTTCTTCTGCGGCAGAACCCAGACGCTTTTTGGTTACGGCGATGGCAGTTTGCGAAACATCAAGGACGGTGATGTTCTGATATCCGTGGGCAAGGAGATCATCCACCAATGTTGACTCACCGCCACCAACGTCAATGATGGAAACTCCGCGCTCGGGCGCTGCCCTTTCGATCAGTGCAAGCGATGTCTCAAGGTGCGGACGGTACCAACTAACCGCATCCGGGGCTTTCTCGCGGTAAATTTTCTCCCAATGCGTCTCTACGTTCATGGCGGCCGAAACCCTGTGCCTTGATAAGCTCTATTGATAATCATAAGCCAGCTGGAAGGCGGCGGCGTGAGTTCTCTTTGCTCCGTCTAGCGGGAAGGCGGCCACCATGTCCTTTTACAGAAACCGGGTCTATCCGCACATTGTCACGGTGCTCGGTAATCCGAAGCCCATTCAAAAGATTCGCCAACGGCTTCTTCCACAAGCGCAAGGCACGGTCCTGGAGGTCGGCGTCGGACCGGGCGTGAATTTCCCATACTACGATCCAGCGAAAGTGAAGAAACTTTACGCGCTGGAACCCAATCCAGGAATGGTAGAGCGAGCCGAGAGGCAACGATGCCAAACGAAGCTGGATGTGGAATTCCTGGGTCTGCCTGGTGAGCGAATCCCCTTGCCAGAGGCCAGCGTGGATACGGTCGTCAGCACGTTCACGTTGTGCACGATCCCCGGCGTGGCAGACGCCATTCGAGGGATTGGCCACGTCTTGCGGCCGGGAGGCCGGTTCCTGTTCTTTGAACATGGACTCTCGCCTGATATCCGCGTGCGACGCTGGCAAGAACGGACGGAGCCTCTCTTTCAATGGGCCTTTGAAGGCTGCCACGTGACACGTGATATTCCCGCACTCATCAAAGAGGGAGGATTCCGGATCGAACAGATGGAGACGGGATACTTGGCTCGATTTCCAAAATCTGGATCGTATTACTTCTGGGGCGTCGCGTGCATGGAGCCGAAGTGATAGCCGCTGCTAGTCGTCGTTGCGCGATGCTACCAGATGCAGAAGCAAACAAGAGTTGACAGAATCCGAGTGCAATCGCGCACGTTCCGTAAGCTACTTGCAATCGCGCGTCAACATTGTAAACAGCCAACCTGCTGACGGCGACAGTGGGTACAATAAATACATGAACTGCCAAGTGAAGGACGACCTGGTGAGTCAGCTTATCTCTTTGAATAACAAACTCGATCTGCTCAGTCCTGATCTGGTACATGGGGACAAAGAACGCGCGGAAGTGCAAGAACGACGCGAGAGCTTATACGCCGAAATCAAGCACCACAGGGCGAAGGGACACGAAGGCAAGCCATGCCCTGCCGCGAGAAAGGCTTAGGCCAGTCGCCCTAACTGGCTTCGCAAGCGAATGAGTGAATAAGCTCGACGCCGAAAGTGTCGAACTTGACCGTATCGAATTTCGTCGCGTAAAACGAGAGACGGTCCGCGGCTCTGAGGCCCTTCGGATAGAAAATACCGTCCCATCCTTGCGCCGTAAACGAGGAGGTTCCGATGGGAATCTCGGCCATGGCCACGGCCTCTGCGCTGGCAATTGGCTCCTCCGCCCTGATCGGGTATCTTGCGCGCATGTTATGAGACATAACGAACATACACGGGCGTCTGACCCACACGCCGGTCACACGATGTCAGACATGCGCGGGAACCACGACCGTCACGCCGGGCATTCCGTTGCCATGTTTCGCGACAAATTTTGGCTGAGCTTCGCCCTTACAATTCCCGTCGTATTTTGGTCAACCGACGTTCAACACTGGCTTGGTTACACCGCTCCTTCCTTTCCCGGGTCGAAATTTATTCCCGCGATCCTCGGAACAATCGTCTTCGTTTATGGAGGACTGGTCTTTATCCGAGGGGCATGGGGCGAACTTGCCGACCGCAAACCCGGCATGATGACGCTCATCAGTCTGGCGATCATAGTCGCTTTTGGAACTTCAGTCGCCGCAACATTCGGCCTCTTCGAGATTGATGTTTGGTGGGAAGTCGCCTCACTGATCACGATCATGGTGCTCGGCCACTGGTTGGAAATGCGGGCCATTTCCCAGGCTCGTGGTGCGCTCAATGCACTCGCCGCCCTGCTCCCCGACACCGCTGAACGCATAAAGGGCTCAGACACTGAGTCTGTTCCACTCTCTGAGCTGCGCGTTGGCGATATCGTTCTTGTTCGGCCAGGAGCACGCGTTCCGGCAGACGGCATTGTTGCTGAGGGCTCTGCCGACGTTGACGAGTCCATGATCACTGGCGAGTCCAAAGCGGTACCGAAGGGGATGGGTGCCAGAGTCGTTGCGGGAACAGTTGCCAGTGGCGGAAGCCTTCGCGTCAGCATTACAGCAGTTGGAGACCAGACCGCGCTCTCCGGAATCATGCGGCTCGTCGCCACTGCGCAGGCTTCGGGGTCTCGCGCGCAAGCTCTTGCGGACCGTGCGGCCGCGATTCTTTTTTACGTGGCAGTCGCATCTGGCGCGATTACTTTCGCCCACTGGTGGTTTGCAGGCGACAGAGAACACGCCCTGATTAGAACGGCAACGGTCCTTATCATTGCTTGCCCGCATGCCCTTGGATTGGCGATTCCGCTGGTAATCGCAATCTCGACATCCCTAGGCGCTCAAAACGGTCTCCTTGTTAAGGACAGGCTCGCACTCGAACGTGCTCGCAATTTGGATACGATTATTTTTGATAAGACCGGAACGTTGACCCGTGGTTCGCCTGCGGTGTCGGAAGTCGCGGCTGCGCCAGGGACCACCGAAGACAATTTGATTGCGCGTACCGCCGCGGTCGAATCCAACTCCGAACACCCACTTGCTAAAGCAATCGTCACTGAAGCCAAGCGCCGAAACGTGACCCAATTATCAGCCACAAATTTCGAGGCGCTTGCTGGTCGTGGCGCGAAAGCGTTCGTGCAAGGCGAGACCATCGTAGTCGGCGGACCTCGCCTGTTGACCGAGGCCAAAGTAGCGGTGCCGCCAGAAGTTGGAAAACTGACAACCGCATGGGCAACGGACGGAAAGACAGTTCTCTATGTCGTCGCTCAAGACCGGCTGCTCGGAGCTTTCGCAGTTGAAGATGAGATTCGGCCCGAATCCAGTGAAGCCGTCGCCGAACTTCATCGGCTTGGTATCCAGGTCGCTATGATTACCGGAGATTCGAAAACAGTTGCCGATTCCGTCGCTCGCCGCATCGGGATCGATGAGGTCGCAGCGGAAGTTCTCCCCGCTGACAAAGCTGCCGCAGTGAAAAAATTCCAAATGGGCGGCAAGAAGGTCGCAATGGTAGGTGACGGCGTGAACGACGCACCCGCGTTGGCGACCGCCGATGTGGGAATCGCAATTGGCGCGGGAACCGACGTTGCGATTGAATCCGCCGGAATCGTACTCGTGCGTAGTGACCCTCGCGACGTTGTCGGAGCAATCGAACTATCTCGCGCTACCTACCGAAAGATGATTCAAAATCTGGTTTGGGCAACCGGATATAACCTAATCGCCATCCCGGTTGCCGCAGGTCTCTTCGTGCGCTGGGGAGTCGATCTACCCATGAGTGTGGGCGCAATCGCAATGAGCGCTTCGACCATCATCGTGGCCGCGAACGCGCAATTGCTTCGTAGGCTGAAATTGCAAAGCGAGACGCTCTAATCAGACCGAACAGCTTCGTCACGTTGGCCGCAAGGACCGCCAAGATCATTTGTTTCAGCGCGCAGCAGAGCCGCATGACGGTAAATAAGGTCCGTAGTGCGAGTCAGGAACTCGGCGATGGCGGTGAGCTGGTGGGTATCGAAATTCTCCAGCAGAGCGGCTACGTCTTTTCGTAATGGGCCGATCACATCCTGGATGCGCGCCAGCTCCAATGTCAGGTGGAGGATCTGTTTGCGCCCATCGTGGGGGTCCGGTTCACGACGCAAGTATAAGCGAGGTGCTGTCAAGCCCGCATTGGCAATAAGGGGAGATGGAGTCAAAAGCGCAAGCGATAAGCTCAACTACTATGCGTATAGCACCATAAAAGCCCCTGCTAAGGGCGAGGTCGGTGGTTCAAGTCCACCCAGGCCCACCATCAAATCAGCAATAAATACGCGGCGATTCTCACTTTTCCCCTTCGGGCAGAACTCCTTCAAAAGCCATTTTGTCAACCAATTGTCAACTTCTGGGAGTATCAGGGCCGGCGGCGCAACGCTTACAGCCAGCCAGCGTGAAGTTGGCCCTAAGAAATGACTCGACAACGAGAACAAAAGTCAGAGAGGATCGGCAGGCTGAGGATGCTGTAGTTCGATTGATTTCGTTTGGTGGGGCGAGCGCGACAAACTAGGCAAAGGAGGGCTCACATGCTCTCGGATGTTACTGCCAGCTGGGCGCTGATAGTCGCGATCCTGACATTGTGTACAGGAGGAATGGAAGAACTAGCCGCCGGTATACCTACTCCTGGTGCACCACAGCAGACTTCGGTCCGAGAAGAAGCTGCTGTCGAACAGTGGATCAGAGCTAATGCGATCCCCTTAAAGACGGTCCAAGCTGGCAACGGCTCCGCAGACATGGAGCCGTTGACGAAGATTGTCGGGAGCGCACGGATCGTCGCGCTCGGGGAAGCGACACACGGCACGCGCGAGTTCTTTCAACTGAAACATCGCATGATCGAATTCCTCGCCACGCGGATGGGGTTCACTATCTTCTCGATCGAAGCCAATATGCCCGAGGCGTATCGTTTGAACGACTATGTCCTGAACGGAAAGGGTGATCCCGTGCAACTGCTTCAGGGGATGTATTTCTGGACGTGGGACACAAAAGAAGTCCTGGAGATGATCCAGTGGATGCGGGAATTTAACCAGTCCGACAAGGGACGCATTGCGTTCACCGGGTTTGATATGCAAACGCCCAACGTTGCCGCCCAGATCGTCAGCGATTTTGCGAGCAAGAACGATCCTGACTATTTGCCGCTCATCGAACAAGCTGTGCCTGCGCTCGATGATGGCGCCGGCAAAACCCAGTGGCGCGAGATTTTCGGCCACCTCAAGTCGTCACAACCCACATATCTAGCCAGGGGAGTTTCCTCGAAGGACGTGGACTGGGCAATCCAAAACGCCCGCGTTGTGCTCCAGTGCCTACAGATGAAGTCAGGGGAAATCACTCGCGACCACGCGATGGCCGAGAACGTGAAATGGATTCTGGATCAATCCCCAGGAGCCAAAATAGTGCTCTGGGCGCACAACGGCCATGTGGCGACGGGTGGCAACATGATGGGTTCCGAACTTCGCCACGTCTATGGCGATCAGATGGTCGTGTTTGGCTTCGCCTTTGACCAGGGATCGTTCCAGGCGATTGACCAAGGGAGTGGGTTGCGGAACTTCACGGTTACCGCGGCGCCCGCCGGCAGCTTGGATGCAACGCTCGCTGCCAGCGGCATTCCGACCTTTGCGCTGGATCTCAGGCACGTCCCAGCTGATAGTTCTGCGGCAGCTTGGCTGAAAGAACCACACAAAACGAGGAGCATTGGTGCGGTTTATTCGGAGGCGTCGAACTACTTCTATGAGCTCTCTCCCCAGGCAAACTTTGATGCAATCCTATTCGTCAACCACACCACCGCCGCTTTACCGAACACACGCGTTGCAGTGAGTTGCCCGACCGACATGCACCCGGTGGTGTGCATCGATATGACCTACAACGTCTCTTTCCGCCTGCCAGAGCGATGGGGAGTCAAAAACTCGCGACGTTGGGGAGATCAAGAAAACACCGTTGTTTTTGACGATCCGCAGAAGACTTCCCAGCAAACGGGACCCTCGTTGTACTACCGGAACTTCACGGCACCTCTGCTGGGGAAGTCAGAACTCATCCAGGAGAAACTGCAGCAAGAGATGGATTCGAAAGTCATCCAACGCCAAAAGCAGCAACATCTCCCCACTTACCATCTGCTCCGGGATACCTGTAAAGCTCGCACAGTGGGAGGTCATGTTGCCCGGAGTTGCATCGCTGAGTTTACCAGTGAATTGGGAACACCCATGGCGGAATACCTGACTCTTGTCAGAAGTCAGAACGCATTAGCGTTATTTTTCGGCTTTATCCCTGCGAACGATTTGGACAGCTACCAAAAGAGGCTTGACCCAATTATCGAAACACTCCAGCTCCCGTGATAGAGTGCGGTACCTCCAAGAACGACTCGCAAATTCAGATACTACATAATCGTTACAGGGCGATCGGACTCAATGTTGACACAAATTTTCTCAACGGCCTTTGTGCGATAGCTGTTCACAAGTCGGAACCCGCGCTCCAAGCTGAATTGGTTTGGCCTATGGTCATCCTCGGATAAATCGCCGCGCACATGCCGCGAGAGAAACTCAGCGAGTAACTCGAATGGCGAGACACGGCTGAGGTTGAGGTTGGGGTGCAAATCGCCTAACGCTGTTACCGCGTTTCCGATCGGGCTCTTACGTGCAGGGCTTCCTACAGCGACGACCGCCTAGTCAGCCCCGGGCGCCGCGGTCCACGGGTTGATGACCGTGATGCCAGCGGCTCGGAAAGGTGCTTCGTCGCGCGTAGCTACAGTGAAACGACGGGATGCGGCAATGGCCGCAATCTGGGCGTCCGCAACAGCGATCGAATGACCATGCCGGCGAGCGCGAGTAACAATCTCCGCGTAAGCTTCTGCCCCTGCGATATCGAAGGGCACAATCCGCTCGGCGAACAGCGAGATGATCTGTTCGTCGAGGGCACTGGCGAGGGCGCTGCGGCGTTTGCCGGCCGGGAGGCTTGCGATACCGAGCAGCAGCTCGGACAGACTCACGGTCGCGAGGTAGAGGCTCTCCACCGACTGGGCGTCGAGCCATACAAGCACGCTTCGTTCGGGGTTCGACCGCATCGGCTCGGAAACCACGTTCGTATCGAGCAGGATCACGCCAGATCCGCCGGCTTCGCTGGCTTCTTGTCTCTTTTAATTTCGAGATCGAGGCCGCCGAATGGTTTCACGAGCGCAACGAGCGCAGAGCCGAGCTTGATACGCGCTGTCGGCCGTACGGCCCCATCAAGAATCGCGCGAATTTCAGCTTCAGTGCTCCGTCCATGCTGCCTCGCCCGCACGCGCAGGGCGCGGTGAGTCTCTGCGGAAATGTTGCGCACAACAATTGCTGGCATACACGACTCCTCGAGTACTCTAAAACGATATCACATATCGTGCGATGATATCAATGGACGGAGCGGAATTCCAGGATATGGAGACCGGATCCGGCCGATTAGGCCATGTAAATAAATAAAGGTATCAATCTTGGAGTCATTGCATTAAGCTTCGCAGACGTGAACACCCTGTCCGAATTGAAGCGGAAGTTTCGTTCTGTTTGGCCACATTTGGACGAGCGTACGCGCCGCATCATGGCCGCCAATGAAGCCGTGAGCTTGGGCTATGGAGGAGTTTCGCTCGTGCGGCGCGCCTGTGGTTTGTCGCGCAAGGCGATCGCCAAAGGTATTGGCGAAATCCAAGGAAGGAGCCGGCCGTTGGTGGGCCGCGTGCGTCGGCCCGGGGCGGGACGCAAGCCCATCACGCAGTCCGATCCGCGCCTGGTGCAAACGCTGGAAGGGTTGATCGATGAGCAAACGCGCGGGGACCCTGAGTCTGCGCTGCGATGGATTTGTAAAAGCACGCGGTCGATTGCCCGGGAACTGGACCAGCAGAAACATCCGGTCAGTCACATGAAGGTCGCGCAGATTCTTCACGACCTGGACTATAGCTTGCAGAGCAATCGCAAAACTGAGGAGGGTGCCGATCACCCCGATCGCGATGCGCAGTTTAGACACATTAACGCCGCGGTGAAGAAATGCCTGCACCAAGGCAGCCCGGTGATTTCGGTAGATACTAAGAAGAAAGAACTCGTAGGAAACTACGACAATGCCGGTCGGCAGTGGCTGACAGCAAAACAGCCCCGCAAGGTCCAGGGTCACGACTTCCCCAGCCCCGCAGTACCGCGCGCCTATCCTTATGGTATTTACGACATCGGACGCAACGCGGGTTTTGTCAATGTGGGAACCGACCATGACACCGGCGCTTTTGCCGTGGCCTCCATTCGCGGATGGTGGCGCATGGAAGGCAGACACATCTATCCAGATGCCAAGACGATTCTGATCACGGCCGACGGCGGCGGAAGCAACGGGTGGCGGTTGCGGTTGTGGAAATTCGAATTGCAGAAATTCGCCGATCAGACGGGGTTGTATATTTCGGTTTGCCACTTTCCTCCCGGCACCAGCAAATGGAACAAGATCGAACACCGGCTGTTTTCCTTTATCTCCTCCAATTGGCGCGGGGAGCCGTTGCGAGACTACGAAACGGTCGTCAAGCTCATCGCCAAGACAACCACGGCGAAGGGACTGAAAGTCACCTGTAGATTGGATCGTCGCAAATACCTGACAGGACGAGAGATAAGCAAAGAGCAAATGGAGCACCTCAACCTGGAACGCAACAAGTTTCACGGTGAGTGGAACTACGTCATCAAACCGAACGCAAAGATAAGTTGATATCTTTATTTATTTACGATGCCTTAGTGTGGCTTCGGCGATCCTGGAGAAGGATCCAGAGCCCATCTGCATGCTACAGCCGCTGACGCCGCAGATGCTGGAGCGCGCGATCAGACGATGCTTGGCAAAAGAACCGGAAGACCGCTGGCAGACGGCACGAGACCTGGAATTGGAGTTGAAGTGGATTGCCGAAGGTGGCTCCCAGATTAGACTGGCGCCGCCTGGCGCGGCAAAGGGCATCCATGCGCTCGGGCGGGGGCCAATCCTATTGGGCATCGCCTGTTTGCTATTAGTCGGCCTCGTTACCGGGCTCGCTGTCTGGAATTTGAAGCCCATGCCGCCACGGCCCGTAACGCGCGCTGTGATTACGCTGCCTGCGGGTCAGCGGCTTGCAAAGCTAAATGAGCCCGCAGTGGCTCTTTCACCAGACGGTGCTTATCTCGCCTACGTTGCCATCCAGGGCGACGCCCAGCAACTTTATTTACGGGCGATGGATAGCCTGGAGGCCAGGCCCATTCCCGGCACGGAAGGAGGCACCGCGCCTTTCTTCTCACCCGACGGCCAATGGCTGGGGTTTTTTGCGGGGCAAAAACTGAAGAAGGTCGCAGTAAGCGGCGGAGCGGTGCAAACCCTCGGCGATGCTGCGTTCCCTGGCGGGGCCAGCTGGGGCGGCCAAGGAATGATCGCCTTCGCACCTGCATGGGCCTCAGTTCTCCAGCAAGTGTCGGACGCGGGAGGCACGCCGCGACCGCTGACTCGTCTCGACAGAGGGGAAGTCAGCCATCGCTGGCCGGAGTTCTTGCCCGGCGGCAAGGGGCTGCTCTTCGATGCCGCAACGACCAGCTTCAATTGGACCAATGCGCAGCTCGCGGTCCAGTCAGTCGAGACAGGCGAACGGCGGAACCTGATCAAAGGGGCCAGGCAGCCTCGCTATGCATCCTCTGGCCACGTGGTTTATGCGCAAGCGGGCAGGTTGATGGCCGTACCGTTCGACCCGCAGCGGCTCGCGGTCACGGGCGGGGCAGTTCCCGTTGTGGAGGGCGTCCAGCAATCCACAACCAGAGGAGCCGCCCAGTACAGCCTTTCAGCCACGGGATCGTTGGTCTATGTTCGCGGCGATGTTCAGACGGACCAACGAAGGCTGGCCTGGGTTGATCGCCATGGGGCGGAGCAACCCGTGGCGGCCCCTGTGCGCGGCTACCAATTCCCACGGCTTTCCCCCGGCGGCCGGCGGGCCTCTGTGGGGATCGCGGAGCAGGACAGTCAAATCTGGTTGTACGATTTCACCCGGGGGACGCTAACCCGGTTTACATTTGAAGGGAATGCGAACCTTACTGCGGCGTGGACACCGGATGGCAAGCGAATAGCGTTCAACTCAAGCAAGGAAGGGCCGCCGAACCTCTTTTGGCAACTGACGGACGGCAGCGGCGGTCTGGAGCGCCTGACAACCAGCGAGTATCCCCACATTCCTGTGTCCTGGTCCCCGGACGGGCGACTGCTAGCCTTCATGGAAAACAATCCCACCACCGGATATGACATCTGGGTGTTGCGGCTGGGCGATCGCAAGGCCCAGCCTTTCCTCCGAACCTCTTTCAACGAAACTGTGCCCCGGTTTTCCCCCGACGGGCGCTGGCTGGCCTATGTCTCGGATGAATCCGGCCGCTATGAAATTTACGTGCAACCCTATCCAGGACCCGGCGGAAAGTGGCAAATTTCGACGGAAGGGGGCACGGAGCCAACCTGGAATCCCAACGGGCGAGAGCTATTTTACCGCAGCGGTGACAAGATGATGGCCGTAGACATTGCCACCCATCCGAGTTTCGCTGCGGGCAAGCCCCGAGTTCTCTTTGAAGGACGGTACGAACCGAGCCCGGCAACGAGCCCCAACTACGATGTCTCGCCTGACGGCCAGCGCTTTCTGATGCTGAAGTCCGCCGAAACTGGCGAAGCGGCACCCACGCAGATCAACGTGGTGCTGAACTGGTTTGAAGAGCTGAAGCGCCGCGTGCCCACAGAGAAGAAGTGAAGCAGCTTTTCGGTAGAGCGCTTTCCATCCTGCATGACAAGCCGCGAGCCCTATCGCGGTCCCGTCAAAGACTTTCCTTTTCTCACTGAAGAGTTTTCCGGCAAGAATGACTTTCAGAATTCGTCGACGGACACTTCTTGATGGCAGAATGGACGCATGGGGATTCTGCTGGGGCTTCTCACCGCGCTGACTTGGGGCGGCGCGGATTTCATTGCGCGTTTCGCCACGCATCGCATTGGCACACTCCGTTCCATGTTTTACATGCAGTTGATTGGGTTCCTCCTGCTAACGATTTCTTTGCCGGCGCTCGGCGGCTGGGGGCATCTCGCGGATGGTTCCGGATGGCAACCATGGGCTTGGGGTTTTCTGGCTGGATGCTTCAACGTCATGGCCGGGCTGGGGTTCTATCGCGCGTTTGAGATTGGAAAAATGGCGGTGGTGGCTCCGCTCTCGGCCAGTTATCCCGCTTTGACGCTGCTGCTTTCCTGGATGACCGGCGAACGCGTGAGCGGTGTAAGAATCGCGGGGATCATTTGCACCCTGGCGGGTGTCGTGATCGTTGCAGGCGGAGAAAAAACACCGGACGAAAACGATGCCGAGGCTGTGCGCAGGAGCGGCCGCGGAATCGGCTGGGCCATTTTCGCTGCCGTTGGTTTTGCCATGCTGTTTTGGCTGCTCGGAATTCGCGTTATTCCGCGTGTCGGTGCCGTGCAAACCGTGTGGATGATCCGTCTGACCAGTGCCGTACTTATGGCGGCGGCGATGCTCGTTTCCAAGCAGCCCGTGCGTCTTCCACGCGATAACGTGCGCTGGATGCTCCTGGGCATGGGCGTCTTCGATACTGGCGCCTTTGTCCTCAGCAATCTCGGGATGAAAATGGAGCAGGTTGCCGTGATTAGCGTTCTTGGCTCGCTCTACGGAGCGGTTACCGTCGGGCTTGCGGCTTTCTTCTTGAAAGAGCACGTTTCGCGTTGGCAGTGGGCAGGAATCATCACCATATTCGTCGGAATATTTCTCATCAGCCGGTAGATTCTTTCATTTCTCCTGCCGTCCTCTGTTCCGCGCTTTCTTTCG
>Ga0137415_10003371_pt1 | contig 15876 bp, 12 predicted proteins | sample CZODoug3_1_1_16f_FD_183082 | JGI IMG/M metagenome (GOLD analysis project Ga0137415, IMG submission 183082) | Vadose zone soil fungal communities from Angelo Coast Range Reserve, California, USA - CZODoug3_1_1_16fungal (Hybrid Assembly) | ecosystem: Environmental > Terrestrial > Soil > Vadose...
TTCCAGATGATTTGCCGGAAAACATACTTGGCATGAAATTTCGCTGGATTCAGTAGAATAGAAATAGAGGGAAAGAAGGCTCGCCGTCCGTGGCGGGCCTTCGCTTTTCCGGCACACATACTTAGGTCCTAATAGCGATTCTGTAGTCGGGTTAAGCCCTGATCTGGCCACAAAAAGCAGGTCAGGGCCTGACTCGAGTACAGAATGCACGTTAGGGCCTGATCAGGGATGTTTGAAAACAAAGGAGTTATCTATTATCAAATCTATAAACAGACAATAAGTCCTTAAGATTCGAACACTTCCAAAATCAATGGGGGGTAGGGGGTACCTGAGGCGACGGTACATCATCCGAGCCGCCACATCACAGGACTTGTGAGACAGCTATATGTCGATACAGCCTAGGACTTGTCATCCAACCAAGGGCGGCCAATCTGGCCGCCTGCCTGCAACATACTCCTTCGGCTAAAGAGTCTGGATATGCACCTGATGCCCTTTGTCAGATAGCAGCAAGCGCCTGGTCGAGATCGGCGAGAATGTCGTCCACGTCTTCAATCCCGACCGAGATGCGCACCAGGCCGTCGGTGATCCCGAGACGCTCGCGAGCCTCCGCTCCGATGGCGGCATGGGTCATCGTAGCCGGATGCGAGATGAGCGTCTCCACGCCGCCCAGCGACTCGCCCAGCGTGCAGACCTTCACACGCTTGAGCATGGCGTTGGCATTTTCAAGCGATCCGGTCTCAAAGGAGATCATCGACCCAAAACCAGTCATGATTTTCTTCGCCAGCTCGTACTGCGGATGTGAAGGTAATCCGGGATAGAAGACTTTTTTCACCTTCTTGTGCCCGGCGAGGAAAGCTGCCACGGCACGGCCATTCTCGTCATGCTGCTTCATGCGGATGGCGAGTGTTTTCACACCGCGCAGAATCATCCAGCACTCGAACGGAGAGAGAATGCCCCCAGTGCACTTCTGTACGAAGGCGTAGTTCTCCTTGTGCTCGGGCTTGGTGCCGACGAGAACGCCTCCGAGCCCGTCGCTGTGGCCGTTCAGGAACTTGGTAGTCGAGTGCATGACGATGTCCGCGCCAAATTCGATGGGCCGTTGGAAGTAAGGTGACATGAAAGTGTTGTCGACACTCAATTCCACACCGCGCTCATGGCAGACATCTGCTACGGCACGGATATCGGTCAGCGTCATGATGGGATTGGTCGGCGTCTCGATGTGGACGAGCTTGGTGTTCGGACGAATGGCGTGGCGGACATTTTCTGGATCGGAGGTATCGACGTAGCTGAATTCGATACCGTAGCGCGTGACGATCTGGTTAAAGAGCCGCGGCGTGCCACCGTAGACATTCTCGCCGCAGATGACATGCTCGCCCGAGCGGAACATGGTAATCATCGCCGTGATGGCCGCCATACCGCTGGCAAAGACATGTGCGCTGGTTCCACCTTCGAGCGAGGCCAGGTTCTCTTCAAGGGCATCGCGTGTGGGATTGGAGACGCGGGAATACTCATAACCCTTATGCTTACCAATCTCCTCCTGAGCATAGGTGGAGGAGAGATAGATCGGAACGTTCACCGCTCCGGTAAGCGGATCGGGGGCCTGTCCATCATGGATGGCGCGAGTGGAGAAACCGTGCGCATGCTTCGACTTGTTGTCCAACTTGAACTCCTTACCAACTATGAAAGGATGGGTGGCTATTCGCAGCCATTGAAGATGTTCTTCGACAAATACCGCTCCGCCGAATCGGGAATGATGGTGGCAACACGCTTGCCTGGACCAAGCCGCTCAGCAACCTGCAGCGCCGCATACACCATAGCTCCAGCGCTTGACCCGGCTAAAAGCCCCTCTTCGGCAGCCAGGCGCTTGACCATGGCGAATGCTTCGGGGTCCATCACACGCACGATTTGATCGGCAACTTCACCGTGGAATGTTTTGGGGATGAAAGAAACGCCGATGCCTTCGACTTTATGCGGACCGGGCTCGCCACCCTGCAGGACCGATCCCTGCGTTTCGACAGCAACGGTAAGAATCTTCGGATTTTTCTCTTTCAGCAGCCGGGCTACACCTGAGAAGGTTCCACCCGTGCCAACACCAGCAACAAAGGCATCGATGCGGCCCTCCATCTGCTCCCAGAGTTCCTGGGCTGTCGTGTCGTAGTGAAATTGTGGATTCGCCTGGTTTTCGAACTGAAGAGCGGCAAAGGCATTGGGATCGTCCTTCGCCAGCGCTTGCGCGCGCCGTATGGCTCCGGACATGCCCTCCGCCTCGGGCGTGCGATGGACAGTTGCTCCAAAACCCCGCATGAGGATGCACTTCTCTTCCGCAAAGCCCTCGGGCACGAAGAGCACCACACGATAGCCGCGATTGACACCTACCAGAGCGAGGCCTACACCCGTGTTCCCTGCCGTAGCTTCGACGATCGTTGAGCCAGGATGGAGAATACCCCGGCGCTCCGCGTCGAGGATCATACCCAGTGCGGCACGGTCTTTCACGCTTCCGCCAGGGTTGAGGAATTCGAGCTTCGCATAGATATCAGCACTGCTGGATGTGCCGATACGCCGCAGATGCAGCATGGGGGTTTGCCCCATCAACTCGGTGATGTCCTCGACAACGCGCAGCGAGGGGTGCATAGTGATTGATCCGCTCATAACAAAACTCCCTAGTGTAACAGGGAACGGCAAAATACTGCTGTAAATGGATCAAAATGTGGCCTGAATCTGCGTTGCGTTACTGAACTGCCTGCGGCCGGGAGTTTGCATTCTCCCGCGATGCCGCTTTTGGGTAATACCCACTGCGGGTGCGCACGCTGAGCCTTCCATGACCGGCAGCGCGTGCATCTACCTTAATGGCCCTGTATCCGCCAAGATTCGCCGCTTTTGTCGAGTGGTAGCCGATGGTGTACTGGTTGCGAATATCGTGTGCCACCTCGGCGGCGATGGCGTCGACATCATTCAGCGAGTGTGGAAAGTAGGCCATGCCGCCGGTTTCGCTGGCAAGCATCTGCAAGGCACGCTTGGCACGGCGCGATTCCCGTCCGCTATCGCCGAATAACAGGCCAATTGAATAGACTACCGGACCCTGCAGGTCCTGAATGCGGTGTATGGTCTGCTCCAGATTCAGAGTCGAGGCGTTGTCTTCGCCATCGGTCACGACGAGCAACACCTGTTTGGGGCGCTTCGCTCCCTTGGCGAGCTGATCTGCCGACGCTATTACTGCATCGTAAAGAGCGGTACCACCTTTTGAGTCGATATGGGCCAGCCCATCGCGCAGCTTCGTCAGGTCCGAAGTGAAATCCTGATCGATAAAAGCTTCATCGGAGAAATTCACGACGAAAGCCTCGTCTTCCGGGTTGGAGGCTCTTACCAGATCGAGGGCGGCAAGGTTGACCGCGTTGCGCTTATCGCGCATCGAGCCGGAGTTATCGACTAGAAGACCCATCGAAACAGGGATGTCCTGATGTTGGAAGGAAGCAATAGTCTGAGGGACATTGTCTTCAGCTATATGGAAGTTTTCCTTCGTTAAGTCATTGATGAGGTGGTTATTTTCGTCCAGCACACTGCAGTTGAGAACAACCTCGTCCACATCGCGGCGCAGGGTATAACCTCCGCGCTGACCCCGCTCAATATTTTGCGCTCCCTGCTTCGATCCGGCAGTTGTGCTGGGATTAGTTGCACTTGCAGGCCGGTTGTCTTCAGGGTCGGGCGAGCGGATCGGGTCGTGGTCGACGTTGAGTGGCGGCTGAACTTCGGGCTGTGACTGCGGGGCGGCCTGCACAGGTTGCGGTGCTCCGCTCTGCGCCGGTGAAGGGAGCGAAGCGAGAAGCAGGAGGACAAAGACAAAAATCAGACGATTACTGCAAAGGCGCATAATATCCAGTGCGGGCGTGGACTGACAGCAGGGGTAACCCCTGTGGTGGCACAAGCTTCACTTTTAATTTACGCCACTTCCCGTCCCGTTTGTCATCATCCGGCTTGTAACCCAGGACATACTCATTGCGAAGCTCTGCGCTGATCTTGGTCGCGATATCGCCCATTTCCGAAATATCGTCCACGCGGAAGAGCCGTCCACCTGTCTCATTACTGATGTCATTCAGCAGAATAGGACCATTGCGCTCCTCTGTTGTCGCCGCATAGGGGTCGAAGATGCCGATGGAGTAAATCTGCGCGCCAGCCTCCCGCACTGCGGAACGGACTTCGCCCTCGGTATACCGGCTGCGGTTGTCGCCGCCATCCGAGACGATCAGCAACGCCTTTCGCTCATATTTCGCCTGCTTCATCTTCTCGAGCCCGAAATAAATGGCGTCGAGGAGCGCCGTGCGATGGCCAGCCCGCACCGTGGCAAGACGGGCCTGGATGTCTTCGACCGATCCAGTAAAGTCTTCAATCAGTTCCGGCCGGTCGTTGAATCCTATAATGAAAAATTCATCCTGCGGATTGGCGGTTTTCATGAATTGCAGCACGGAATCGCGGGCGCGGATGACTTTATTGCTCATGCTGCCGCTGAGATCGAGAATCACGCCAATAGAAACCGGAGCATCTTCTGAAGAAAAGGTCTTCAGATTCTGCAGGCGATTGTTCTCGTAGACAAAGAAATTCTCTTTCTCCAGGCCGGTTACCAGACGATCCATAGGATCGGTGACCGTCAGGGGCACCAGCACCAGATTTACGTCCACACGAATGCGTTCTCCGGCACGCGCCTTAAGGGCAACCGTTCCCTCCACGGGCGGGTTAGGATCGACGGCTTTTGGCGGAGGTGGCGGCGGATTGATATGCACACGATTCAGGGGATCGTCTTGAGCGCGGGTCGTGAGGGGAAATAAAAGACCAGCAATCAGCGCAATCAGAAGAACTCGTGAACTACGGGCCGAAACAGCTTCCCGGCGGAAACAACTCCATCTACCGGAAACAGGTTCACGCCCCTGCAAGGACGCCATGGATGAACCCCTCGTGCAAACGATGCTAGCACGCCACGAAAACACTTGGCTTAATCTATTCGATGTGCTGGAAACCACTTCGGCAATATTGGAAAAGACAGTAGGCCGGACAATCGCATCTCATAAACCCAAAAGCGGATATGTTCGATACAGGTACGTTACAATCGGGCAAGAACAAACAGCAAACCGAGCCGGTTCATGACCCCCGGCACTTACTGGAGTACGACCACTCGCATGGCCCGCGTTTATCCTTTTCGCGCACTACGCTACAACCCATCCCTGGTACGAGTGGAAGACGTCGTAACGCAGCCTTATGACAAGATCACACCGGCGATGCAACAGGCCTATTACCAGCGTAGCCCATATAACCTGGTCCGCATTATTCTGGGGTTGCCCGAGCTCTTTGACGGCGATCAGGATGGAGATGTCTACAGCCGGGCCGCACGGGATTTTAAAGCCTGGCGCTCCAACGGTGTTCTTTCGCAAGAAAACGAGCCGTGCATCTTTGCCTATTCTCAGCGATTTTCCGTTCCAGGCTCGAACGGGACCGTGTGCGAACGGAAAGGCTTTATTGCTCTCGGCCAACTTTACGACTACAGCGAGAATGTCGTCTTCCGCCACGAGCAGACCCTTTCCAAACCAAAAAGCGACCGCCTGAACCTGTTGCGCGCCACGCAAGCCCATTTCGGGCAGATATTCATGCTCTATTCCGACCCTGGGCTGAGCGCCGAGCAGCTGCTCTTCCAGGGAGCCGCCATGCCGGATATCGAGGTAACGGACGAATACGGCGTACTGCACCGGGTATGGAAGGTCACCGATCCGGCAACCATCAACCTGCTGACCACCGCGCTGGAAGACAAGAAGCTCATCATTGCCGACGGGCATCACCGCTACGAAACAGCGCTCAACTACTCAAAAGAGCATGCGCCCAAGGCTGTTCCGGAATGGAGTGAGCGTGCACCGATTCCGTTGCCGCAGCCTGCCTATCCAGAAGCTGCGGTCATGATGACCTTCATCAACATGGATTCGGAAGGTCTGGTAATTCTGCCGACCCATCGTGTTGTTTTCGACCTTAAGAATTTCTCGGTGCCGGTATTTCTTGAGAGCGCTCGGCCCTACTTCGAAATCGAAGAGTTAGGTCCTGGCGACAGCGCCGATGCCATGCAGCGTCTTTCTTCTATTTCTGACAAGACGGCTTTTGTAGCCATCACTGCGCAAGGACGTTTTCTGCTGACGGCCAAACCGGAAGCAGTCGCACAAGCGCTGAATGGGATCTCGCCTCGCCAGCTCCAGCTGGATGTTGTACAACTGCATTCCCTGGTGCTGGAGAAGCTGTTAAGTATTACACCGGAGGCTATCCGCGAACAGACCAACCTGCGCTATGTGCGGGACGCTGCTGAAGCTGTCGATCAGGTATTGCGAAATGAAGCGAATGTGGCCTTCCTCATGAATCCGGTGCGTCTCGATCAGCTGCGCGAAGTGGCCTTTGCCGGTGAAGTGCTTCCGCAGAAGTCTACGGACTTCTATCCCAAACTGCTGAGCGGTCTGGCTATTTATGCGCTGGACTAAATCGCAATACAGCGCATGGATCGTTGCCTTTGCACTGCTGCCTTCACTGACAGCAGCGGCACAAGCACCAGCGCAAAATCCGCCGATAGAGCCGCCTCCCGTCTCACTGCCACAAACGTCTGTTATGCCCGCTCTTCCTGCCAGACCAGCAGCGCCGGCACAGCCGCAGTTTGTCGTCGTGCTTGACGCGGCACATGGTGGCGGCAACCAGGGGGCTCGCATTGCAGACCGCCTGATCGAGAAAGATGTCGTCCTCGACTTGTCGATTCGGCTGCGTTCCACGTTGAGTGCACATGGCATCCAGGTGATCACTACCCGCGAATCGGATACCGAGATCCCGCAGCAGACACGCGCTGAAGTTGCCAACCACACACAGGCCGCTGCTTGCATTGTGATTCATGCCACAACAACGGGAAGCGGCATACATCTGTTTACTTCATCTCTTGCGCCTGCTCCGAATACTCGATTTCTACCGTGGCAGACTGCGCAGTCTGCCTATGTAACGCAGAGCCTAAAGCTCTCTTCTGATCTGAATTCGGCGCTGGCGCATGCAACCATTCCGGTGACGATGAGTCGCGCCGCCGTGCAGCCGATGGATAGCCTTACCTGTCCGGCAGTAGCGGTGGAAGTAGCCCCACTGGCAGCAGGCAATGCTACAAGGACCAAAGCGCTTTCCGATCCGAGCTATCAGAAATTAATCGTAGATGCACTCACAGCCGCGCTGGAGCAATGGCGCGGTGACTGGAGGCAGCAATGATCTCTCGCGCGCAACAATTTCTCTTTGGAATCATGTTGCTCGCTGCGGTCATCATGGCGGCTATCCTTATCCGGCTGCGGGAGCGTGCAGCCGATCGGCTGCAAACAGCAGTGGAGAGCACTACGCCACTGACTGAAGCAACGGGAGCACCGCCAGAACATGTCACCTTGATGGTTCCAAACGACGTGGATGGATCACTGGTAGCAGTACAACGCAATCTGCCGATGCCAAAAGATGAAAGCGCTCGGGCACGTGTGCTCATCGGACGGCTGTTAGACGCGTTTCGCGACCAGAACTCCACTCACCCCATTGCTACTGGAGCGGGTATCGATGAAGTGTTTCTGATGAAAATACCTTCATCAGCGGGGTCGCCTGCCTCCACAGGCCAAATGGCCGTGGTGAACTTCAGCACTGCATTCGCACAGGCGCACCCTTCTGGCATCGAACCTGAGACGTTGACGCTGCTCTCCATCATCGCAACCTTGCATGCGAACCTGCCTTCCATTGCACAGGTTCGCTTTCTGATCGACGGCCAGCCTCATGACACACTCGCGGGCCACGCTGATTTGACCCGCACCTATCTCGCATCCGATACAAATCTGGAGTCACACTAGATGGCCGTGGAAAGATCGCGACCCGGTCCGCTGAAGATCGGTGTCTTCGATTCTGGAGTTGGCGGACTGACGGTATTGCAAGCTTTGTTGGAGCATATTCCTGGAGCCGAGTATCTTTATCTGGGCGATACAGCCCGGCTTCCCTATGGCGCGAAATCGCGCGAGACAGTGGCGAGGTATGCGGTATCGAGCGCGCGCTTTCTCGTCGAACAAGGCGCTGAGTTTCTGGTAATCGCCTGCAATACCGCCAGCGCGCTCGCCCTCGACGCGATTCGCGCATCTGTCTCTGTACCGGTGCTGGGGGTTATCGAAACGGGCGCCAACGCAGCCAAGGCCTATTCCAGCACTGGAGACGTGCTGGTGATTGCCACAGCAGCCACCGTCGAAAGCCATGCCTATGCGCAGGCATGTACGGAGCGAAATCTGCGCGCCCTGGAAAAAGCCTGCCCCCTGCTGGTGCCACTTGTGGAAGAAGGCTGGATCGAGCATCCAGTCACGCAGCAGGTTTTGCATATCTACCTTTCCGAATTGCTGACGCATGCAAGCGATCTCACCCTAAATCCTGACACGCTCGTGCTTGGCTGTACGCATTACCCGCTGCTGCGGGGGCAGATCAAAGAAAACGTCCCACCTTCGCTACGCGTGATCGATTCGGCGAAGGTCACGGCAAAACAAGTAGCGGAATTGCTGGAGCCCATGCATATCTCAGGACCATCTATGCTGCACTGCCGTTTTTTCGCGACCGATTCGGTGAGTAAATTCAAGAGTCTTGGAAGCCGCTTCCTGGGACGTGCAATCGATGATGTAGTGCTCGTCGATCTGGGAGGATAGCAGCAAGACTGATATGCTTTGAAATTTGGAGGAAGATATTCCATGTTGAATCTTGAAGGACGCGTCGCCGTAGTCTTCGGCCTCGCCAATAAGCGCAGCATTGCATGGGCCATCGCCCAGAAGCTTCACGAAGCTGGTGCAAAACTTGCCATCTGTTATCAGAACGAGCGCCTTAAAATCGAGGCGGAGGCATTGCTCCCCGATCTGCCCGGAGCCGAGGCGTTCCAGTGTGACGTATCAAGCGATGCCGAGATCGAAAAGGTGTTCACTCAGCTTAAGGATCGCTATGGCAAACTCCATGTACTGGTGCACTCGGTCGCTTTTGCACCCCCCGATGAGTTGAAGAATCCCTTCGTCCAGACCTCGCGCGAGGGCTTCCGCATCGCGCATGACGTGAGCGTATATTCGCTGATTGCAGTGAGCCGCAGGGCCGCTCCACTGATGACCGAAGGAGGCAGCATCATTACGCTGACCTACTATGGAGCGAAAAAAGTCGTCCCGAACTACAACGTAATGGGCGTGGCAAAGGCGGCTCTTGAAGCCTCGGTACGCTATCTGGCTGCGGATCTGGGAGCGCAGAATATTCGTGTGAATGCCATCTCCGCAGGACCGATTAAAACACTCGCAGCGCGCGGTATTAGCGGGCTCAGCGAGATGCTCAAAGCGCATGCGGACCGCGCTCCATTACATCGCAACACCGAGCAGGTAGAAGTGGGCAACACGGCGGTCTACCTCGCATCGGACCTGGCCAGTGGTGTAACCGGCGAAGTGATTTACGTCGACAGCGGCTACAACATCATGGGCTTCTGACGCATGCCCATACCAGAGGATCTCCAACACATCGCTCTTCAAGAGCACGAACTGCAATTCCCCAGCTTTGATGAAGCGGCCGCCTGGCGGCTCGGCACTCGCCTGCGGGAGTTCGCAGTTTCACGCTCATTGGGAATCGTGATCGATGTGCGGCGTTTCGGACAGCCGTTGTTCTATACAGCACTGGCCGGTACAACACCCGATCATGCAGAGTGGATTCGTCGCAAGAGCAACGTCGTGGCACGCTTCCATCGCAGCTCGTATGCCATGGGGCTAGAGATGGAGCAGAAAAAGTCCACATTGCAGGAGCGATATGGGTTGCCCATCGCCGACTACGCCAGCCACGGCGGCGGCTTTCCTCTGCGAGTGGCCAATGCCGGGGTGATCGGCTCAGTCACCGTCTCCGGCCTGCCGCAACGTGCCGATCACGAATTGGTAGTCGAAGCTCTATGCGCTGAATTGAACCTCGACTATGCTGCGTTGCGTCTTCCCTAGCTACTCGTTCCGCAAAGCACGCATCGGATCGACACGCATGGCGCGCGTTGCTGGAAGATAGCAGGCAGCAAGCGCCACGATAAGTAGTAGCAACACTACGCCGCCAAAGGTCAGCGGGTCGGCCGTGCTTACTCCATAGATGAGCGATGAGCGCGCCATAACACGCGCCAGCCCCAGAGCGGCTACGACACCGAGACCGGCGCCAATCAACGACAGCCGTCCTCCCTGGCTCATCACCCAGCGCAGAACGTCGAACCGTCCTGCACCCAACGCCATGCGGATACCAATCTCGTGCGTTCGCTGGCTCACAAGGTATGAGATCACGCCATACATGCCGATGCTCGCCAGCAGCAACGCTAACCCGGCAAATACGGCTAGCAGAATCATCGAGAATCGCCGCGTAGCCAGCGTGTCCGCAATAATGGCTTCCATCGTTTGCGGATTGTAGACCTCCTGCTCGTGATTCATCTCTGTGACGACATGTTGCATGCTCTTAAAAGTAGAAGCGCTATCCGTGCTGGAGCGTACGACGACATCCATCCCAAACGGAACCAGGCCAATCTGCCTGTCCGGAAATTGCATCATCGATTGATAGGTCTGCGTTCGCAGAGAGTTGGTCGCGTCAGAATCCAGCCCCCATTGATTCACATGCCCGACGACTCCGATCACCGTAGTAGGCTCATCAAATTCTTCCAGGTGTATATGTTTACCGACTGGGTCATCATTACCGAAATACTTTCGCGCAAACACATCATCGATCACCACGACTCTGGGCGAATGTATGTCATCTGTAGGCGCAAGAAAACGCCCGCGCAGAAGCGGAATGCCCATAGTTTTGAGATAGCCAGGACCTACTTCATACCGGAGCGACCAGTGCATCGCATTTTCAGTGGCCGGCTTCGGCTCACTATCAAGCCAGAAGAGCTGCTCATCATCGCTGCTCATCGGCAGCGCTGCCCAGGAGAATGACACAGCCTCAATGCCAGGTGTCGTCGATATTCTGCGCTCCAACTCTCGCATGTACGCGCGGATTCCGTCCGGAGCCCCGCCCATCATCGCCGGAGGAGCAGCCAGACCAAACGTGAGTACGCCCTTTGGACGGAAGCCGGGATCGACATTCGACAACTTCACTAGGCTGCGGATCATGAGTCCTGCGCCGACCAGCAGCACCAGCGCCATCGCCATCTGGAAGACGACCAACGAGTCTTGCGTGCGATGACGCGCTCCGCTTGCGCCACGCCCGCCTTCTTTAAGCGTGCCCTGAACGTTCTGCCGGAAAATCTTGAGCGCCGGCACAAGACCAAACAACATTCCCGACGCTAATGAGATGAGCAATGTGAAGCACAACACTGGAACACTGATGTGGATGTCCGCTGCGCGTGGAAGCCCGACTGGCAGCAGCTTCAAGATAGCGCGCGTGCCTAATCCTGCAATCAATAAGCCCAACCCACCGCCAGCGAGAGAAAGCATCGTACTTTCCGTCAGCAACTGACGCAATAACCGTATGCGGCCTGCTCCCAGGGCCGTGCGGACGGCAAATTCCTGCGCTCGCGCATTCGAGCGCACCAGCATGAGGTTGGCTACGTTGACGCAGGCAATCAATAACACAAACCCCACAGCTCCCAGCAAGACCAGCAGCAGCGGCTGCACATCGCGCACCATTGCATGTTTGAACGGCACAAGACGAGCATGTATTCCTTCGTCATCTTCTGGAAAGGCTTTGGCAAGCCGTTGCGACACTGTTTCCATATCGGCCTGCGCCTGCTCAAGTGTCACTCCTGGCTCAAGTCTCGCGATACCGTGAATGCCCAAACCCGCCGCGCGAATCTTTAGCGCAGGATTACGAAACTGCCCAATAGGCACATAGATATCGGATGCGCGGAAATTGCTTACCAGCAAATCGAAGCTCGCAGGCATCACGCCAACGATGGTGTAGTCCTGCCCGTCAAGTGTCATCGGCTTGCCGAGAATGTCCGCGCGCGATCCAAACTTACGCGCCCATAAACCTTCGCTGATAAGCACAACCGGCCCGCGTCCGATTTCATCTTCGCCGGGAGCAAACAGGCGGCCAATTACCGGTTTCACTCCAAGAATCGGAAAGAAGTCCGATGAAACAAGCTGGGCGCGTATCTGCTCCGCATCGCCCATGCCGGTGAGACTGAAGCCTGTGCCCCGCGATACCGCAAGCGCTGCAAGCGTCTTGTTGTCGCGTTGCCAGTCGCGGAAATTCAGATACGAAATAGACCCTTCGTTGAAGTTCTGCTTGCTGGCGTGCACTGTAACCAGCTCATCTGGATGCGGGAAAGGCAGTGGATTCAGCAACACACCATTCACCACGGAAAACAACGCAGTATTCGCGCCGATGCCAAGCGCCAGCGTAAGGATCGCGACAATGGTGAAGCTGGGATTCTTTCTCAGCACCCGCATGCCAAACACAACATCCTGCGCAAATGTTTCGAAGGCGGGCAGCCCACGACGATCGCGATAGGCAGCTTTTGCCTGCTCAATACCGCCCATCTGAATGAGCGCCTGACGGCGAGCTTCCTCTTCGCTCATTCCCGAGCGCAGGTTGTCTTCTATGTGCATGGAAAGATGACTCTGGATTTCATCGTCAAAGGAACCATCGACTCCATCGCGCCGAAATGCACTCACCAGCCTCACCCATAACGCTCTCAGCTTCCGCATTCCATCTCCTATTCCGTATGCAAGGCCTGCATTGGATCAATCTTCATGGCTCGCCTGGCTGGAATCGCACTTGCTAAAAAGGCGACCATCACAACCACAATCGAAGCCGATGCGAGAGTGAAAATATCCAGCGAAGAAATGCCGTACAGCAAACTCGACATACTGCGCCCCGCGAGCACCGTTCCCGCAAGGCCGACTCCTACTCCGATGAACGCTAATAGCAATCCCTGGTATGCGATCAGCCAGAGAATATTCGAGCGTGAGGCTCCCAGCGCAAGCCGGACGCCTATCTCTTGTCTGCGTTGAGCGACGAGATAGGAGATCACGCCGTAGATGCCAACAACGGATAACATCAAACCAAGAGCAGCGAATGACGTGAGAATAACGCCGGTGAATCGCTTATCTGAAGTCGAATCTTCGATGTGTTCTGTCATCGACTCCATCTCTGACAGTGGAAGCGTTGTATCGAGCGCATGCAATTGTTTTCGGAGCGTCTGCTTCAGAGAATCCGGCGCAATTTCGGAGCGAACGATGATGTCCTTGAACCCAAAATTCAAGTCAGGCATTTGTTTGAACAAGGTAATGAGCTGCGGTTCGACCGGAAGTGCCAGACCCTGGTCTTTCGCATCTCGCATGATACCGATAATCGTCACCTGCACGTTGTGGTCGCCCATCCAGGCATCCGGCACGCTTAAACTAGGCGGCGCTCCGAGTCCAATGTGTTTGCCTATAGGGTCTTCATTCGCGAGATATCGTTGCGCAAATGCCTGATTGACAATAGCAACGGTGGAGGTATTCTCGCCGTCAGAATCTGAGAAATCCCGCCCTTTCATCACTGGGATTCCCACAGTACCTAAGAAGTGTGCATCGACCACACCAAAGAGGGTAGAAGGCACATCTTCGAGGCGAGAAATCGGCCTTCCAACGATATAAAACATCAAACTCCAGTGTTCTTGTGGAGGATAAATGGTCGTGATCGCGGCATCCCTCACGCCTGGCAAAGCGCGAATCCGATCTACATAGCTCTCACAAAATCTGGTGATCGCCTCTGATGAGGGGTAATGTGTGAATGGGAGGAAAAAATGTGCCTTCAGCAAATGATCCGCGCGAAATCCAAGATCCTGGTTTTCAAGACGGCTGATGGTCTGAATGAGCAGGCCTGCCCCCACCATCAATATCAATGACAGCGCAATTTGCACGATGATGAGCGCTTTCCTGAACGACTGCCGTGCAGGCGCGCTGCTGCTCCGGCCACCCTCTTTGAGCGCATCCGCGAAGCTAATACGCGTATTCAAAACGGCAGGCGCCAGGCCGAAGAGCAGACATGTGCCGACCGCAATCACAAAGGTGAACAACAAAACACGCCAGTCCAGAGAAAGCTCGGCCAGCTGCGGCATGCGGCTTAAAGAGGCTTGGCGCAACAAAACATCTGTAGTCCATGCAAGCGCTACTCCACCACTCCCCCCGAGTACGGAGATGAGCAAAGTCTCTACCAAAATTTGCCGCATAAGCGCGGCTCTACTCGCGCCGAGTGCCGCTCTCATCGCAAACTCCCGTTGCCGCGCGGTATTGCGAGCAAGGAGCAGCGCAGCCAGATTCGAGCATGCGATAAACAAAATGAGTGTGACTGCTCCCATGAGCAATAACAAGAGTGGTTTCAAATTGCCCGCACGGGAATTGATCAGAGGCTGAACGGTGACGCCGATACCGTGATCAACAGGATATGTCTCAGCCAGATTGCTGGCAATCGTCTGGAGATCCGCTTGAGCACGCTGCAGAGAGACGCCTGGTTTGAGCAGCCCTACGGTTTGAAAATTGCGCCCTCCGCGAGAGTGCTCGTTCCAAATGTTTGGAACTGGCAGGAACGGCTCCCAAATTTGCAGGCGTGTTTGAGCACCAAGCATCCAGCCGGGAATTACGTCGGGCAGAATGCCAATAATGGAATAGAGTTCATCATTGATTGTTAGTGTCTGCCCAAGAATCGATGGACTCTGTGCGTAATGACTCTTCCAGAATGATTCTGTGATCAAAGCAACGTGGTTGTGTCCGACTTCACCTTCTTCAGAAAGAAATAAACGGCCCAATATTGGATGAATGTCGAGCGCTTCGAAGAAGTCGGTAGAAGCCAGTCCAACAATTATCTGTTCCGGACCATCTCCCGTTTTCGATGTAATGACATTCTTTCGCCAGTTATCATAGACAGCCAGTTTTTCGAAGGTGTGATTCCTGGCAGCAAAATCTCTTGTATCCAAAGGCGACGGCCCGATTCGGTTCCCGTCCTTCACGGAAAAAATACGCACCAGGCGATCTGCTGCCGGAAATGACAATGGACGCAACAAAACAGTATTCAAAACACCGAAGACCGCACTGTTCGCTCCGATTCCTAAAGTCAGTATCAAAACGGCGGTGATTGCGAATCCCGGTGATTTTCGTAACTGCCGGAGAGCGTAGCGCACATCCCGCAGGAAATTCTCGAGAAACGTCAGTCCGCTCCGTTCCCGGTACGCCTGCTTTGTCTGCTCCAACCCACCCAGCCGAATCAACGCCTGCCGTCGAGCTTCCTCTTCGCTTAAGCCTGAGTGCATGCCGTCCTCAATGTGCATGGCTAAATGGCTTGCCAGCTCATCGTTGATGGCGCCATCCAAACCGTTACGGCGAAAGACACACAGCAGTCGCAGCCAGAATGCCCTTAACCTTCGCATTATGCCTCCTATTCCGTGCGCAACGCCTGCATGGGTTCAATGGAGGCCGCACGCCTCGCAGGCCACCATGCGGCGAACAATCCAGTGAGGAGCAACACGCCGCACACAACTGCGAGAGTGAGCGGATTGCGCGGCTCGACGCCGAACAGCAGGCTCTGGAGCAGTTGCGCCACCGCAAGAGCAGCAGCAAGCCCAATGATCAGACCAATCCCGATCAGCCAGATTGCTTCGCGCAGGACTAAACGCAGAATGTCGCCGCGCTGTGCGCCGATTGCCATGCGTACGCCTATTTCCTTCGTCTGCCGCGCCACGGTATAGGACATCACTCCATAGAGGCCTGCACCGCCAAGTACCAGGGAGACGAGACCAAAGACAGAAAGCAGCAACATGAGGAAACGCTGTTGCGCCACTGACTTGCTGATTACCTCTTGCATTGGCTCCACGCTCAGCAGCGGAGTGCGTGCGTTGTCCATGAAGAT
>Ga0137415_10003373_pt1 | contig 15874 bp, 18 predicted proteins | sample CZODoug3_1_1_16f_FD_183082 | JGI IMG/M metagenome (GOLD analysis project Ga0137415, IMG submission 183082) | Vadose zone soil fungal communities from Angelo Coast Range Reserve, California, USA - CZODoug3_1_1_16fungal (Hybrid Assembly) | ecosystem: Environmental > Terrestrial > Soil > Vadose...
GTGATCGTGCAGGCCGGCGCCTCCGAGGCCGGCCGTCAGCTCGCCGCCGAAACCGCGGAGGCCGTGTTCACCGCGCAGAGCGACCTCGCCACCGGGCAGCGCTTCTATGCCGACGTGAAGGGCCGCATGGAAAAGCTCGGGCGCAATCGCGACCATATGAAGATCCTGCCGGCCTGCTTCGTCGTAGTCGGCGACACCGTCGAAGAGGCGCGAGGCAAGCGCGCGAAACTCGACAGCCTGGTGCACTACGCCAACGCCATCGGCTCGCTTTCGATCGCGCTCGGCCATGATGCCTCCAAGTTCGATCCCGATGGGCCGCTGCCCGAGATCCCCGAGAGCAATGCGAGCAAGAGCGGCCGCGAGCGCGCGATCGAGCTGGCGCGGCGGGAAAATCTCACCGTGCGGCAGCTTGCGCAGCGCCTGGGCGGCTTTTCCGGCCTCGCCATGGTCGGCACGCCGCAAACCATCGCCGACGAGATGGAGGAATGGCTGACGACGGAAGGTTCCGACGGCTTCACCGTGATGTTTCCTTATCTCCCCGGCGGTCTCGAAGACTTCACCAACCATGTGGTGCCGGAATTGCAGCGGCGCGGCATCTTCCGGCGCGAATACGAGGGCAAGACGCTGCGCGAGAATCTCGGGCTTCCGCGGCCGGAGAACCGGTTCTTTGCGAACCGCGCTGCGACGGCGCAGGTAGGCTGAGAGCGATCAACCGGCCCCGCCCGCCCGACGGGCGAACGCGATGTGGCCGGCCTGCATCAGGCAGACGATCGCGGGACCGTCGGCGCTCTGTACGGGCCGCTGCGGCGCCAACGCGACCCACGCCAACAGCATGGTGACGCCGGCTTGCATCTGCGTGAACAGCGCACGGAAGAACGCGCCAAAATGCGCGCCGTTGCGGTTGAGCGTGATCACGATATTGGACGGCCAATCGGCCCCCGCGGACAGTGACTTGCCGAAATCCGGCTTTGACATCAGTCCCGTGGGAGTTTCCGAGGCGAGAACGGCCACGTGCGCGCCGGCGGTCTTGATCACCTCGCGAAGCGAGGACGAGCGCCCCGCTATGTGACCGGCCGCGTCAAACGTACAAAGCACGTTGCATCTAGGCACGGTCTGCTTGCCGACCTCGACATTGCCGGGAAACAACGGGCCGAGGTCTGCGAGGTCCTGTTCGAGCAGGCCGTGTCTCCGATACCGAGTTCGCCGAGATCGAGGGGACGCTCGGCCGCGCGGGCGTGGCGGAGGTGCTCGCCCTGCTCGGCTATTACACCGCGGTCTCGATGGCGATGAAGGTGCACGAGGTGCCGATCCCGCCGCAGCCCTGACGCCCTTCAAAACCTGAGTACACGCAGCCAGCGCGCCACGTCGAGCAGCGTGGCGAGCGCCCCCGCGACGTAGGTCCAGGCCGCCGCCCACAGCACGCTGCGCGCCGCCGGCAGATCCGACGCGGACAGATAGCGCCCGCGCAGCAGCGCCGGCAACGCCTTGCCGAAGCTCGCATCGAACTCGACCGGCAGGGTGACGAGGTGAACCGCGATACGGGCGGCGAACAGCGCGAGCCCCGCGATGAGCTGCAGCACGAGCAGGATCGGCGCCTTCACGAGGATGAATACGACGGGGGCCAGCAGCAAGATACCGCTCGCCAGGCGATCGACCCAGGTCAGACGCTTGACCAGGTCGAAGCGCAGCGCAAAGGCGCTCTCGCCGTGCGCGTGCTGCACGGCATGGGACACTTCATGCGCGGCCACCGCCACTGCGGCGACCGAGCGACCGTCGTGATGCTCCGGCAACAGGCGCACGGCGCGCTCCTCGGGATCGTAGTGGTCGCCGTGACCGGTGAGCTCGACCTTCACCGCCCGCAGCCCCGCCTCGTCGAGCAGATGGCGCGCGAACTCGCCACCCGTGCCCGGCAGGTCCGGCCGCTCGGCGCCGTGCCGCGCCAACACATGCCGCACCCACCATTGCGGACCGAACAGGATCGCGAGCAGGAGCAAGGATGCAATAGCGAGGAGGATCGGCATGGTGCGGTCGCGTTCGCTCAGGACGCCGTCCTGGGAAGCTCGTTGCTCGCTTGCAAGCGGGCAACGACCAGGTGCAGCAGGCGGAATCCGAACTGCGGATTCTGAAAGCACAGCTCCTTGAACCGATCATAATCGATCATCGCCGCCTCGACAGCGGTCTTGCAGCGCACCGTCATGGTGCGCCTGCCATCCGGAGCGAACAGGCCGATCTCGCCGAGCAGGGTGCCCGATCCCAGGGTCTCGTTGCGCTCCACGAGCTCGACCTCGCCGGCGACGATGTAGAATGCGGCGGTGGCATATTCGCCGCGCGCCATGATGATATCGCCGGGCTTGAAATGCTTGGGGCGCGTGTAAGGCAGCAGCCAATCGACATTCATGTCGCCTTTGGTCGAGGCGTCGATGTCGTGGATCAGGTGCACCATCGAGCGCAGCCGCCAGGCATTCAACGGGAGCAGCACGGCGTTGAGCGCGAAGGTGGGATAGGTTCCGTGCGCAAAGCTGTACATCATCGCCAGCGCGTTGGCGACGATGGCGGCAATGCGCAACGGGATGATCGTCTTCGAATAGGCCGCGTAGAGGCTGGCGGCCGCCGCCGCGACGCCGATCACTTCCGCTGAAAGGACTTGCATGGCAGCATGACCCGTATTGATCGTGGCGATTCGCGGAATCGTCCGCCGTTTGACGTTGTCGCACTCGGAGTGAAACCCGGTCTTTACCTTTCCAGAAAATGCTCCTGTTGGCGCTGTCGCATTCGCCCGAGGAGGACCAGATGAGATCTTACGCCCGCCTCGCCCTGCTCGCCTTGCTCCTGTTCGCGGCTGGCGGCGCCCATGCGACCGACCAGGGCCGGTTCGAGAACGTCCCCGACAACATCCGCTCCTGGTTCAAGAGCGTCAAAAGCCCCAAAGGCGTCCCTTGCTGCGACATCTCCGATGGGCATCGCACCGATTACGACATGCGCGACGGCTCGTATTGGGTGCCGATCGAGGGCCAGTGGACGCAGGTTCCCGACGGCGCGGTCCTCCTCGATGCCGGCAATCCGGTCGGCGAGGCGATCGTCTGGTACGTGCACCATCGCGGCAGCATCGTGATCAGTTGCTTCGTGCCTGGGGACGGCGCGTAGGAGCGAACTCCCGGATCAATTCTCCACCTTGATATTGGCCTGTCGGACGATGCGGCCGAATTTTTCCGCCTCCGACATGACGAAGGCGCGGACCTGCGCGGGGCCCATGGCGCGCGGCACGATGCCCTGCGCCGCGAGCTTTTCGGAGATCGTCTTGTCGCGCAATCCTGCTGCCACGATCTCGTTGAGCCGCGCGACGATCGGCTCGGGCGTCGTCGCCGGCGCGAACATGCCGAACCAGTTCAACAGCTCGTAGTCCTTGAGCTCGGGTGCGCCGTCGGCGAGCGGCGCGACGTCGGGCAGCTGCGGCATGCGCTCGCGCGACGTGACGGCGACGGCGCGCAGTCGGCCGTCCTGCATCAGCGGCAGCGCCGCAGCAAGGCTCGAAAAGCTCATCGTAATCGCGCCGGTCGCGACATCGGTGACTGCGGGCGCCGACCCGCGATAAGGCACATGCAGCAGGTCGGTGCCGGCCATGCTGTTCATCAGCTCGCCGGCGAGTTGCTGCGGGTTGCCGATGCCGGAGGATGAGAACGACAGCTTGCCGCGATGGGCGCGCGCATAGGCGACGAGCTCCGCGGCGTTTCGCACCGGCGTGGTGGCGGCGACCACGATCACGCACGGCACGATGCCGATGAGCGCGACGGGGACGAGCTCGCGCAGCGGGTCGTAGCTCATCTTGTCCCCGTAGAGATGCTGGTTGATGGCCACCTCGCCGGAGGCCGCCATCAGCAGCGTGAGCCCATCCGGCGGCGACTTCGCGACCGCCGCAGCGGCCACCATGCCGCTCGCGCCGGCGCGGTTCTCGACCACGACCGGTTGTCCGAGCGCCGCCTTCATCGGCTCGCCGAAGAGCCGTGCCACGATGTCCACGCCGCCGCCTGCGGGATAGCCGACGATGATGCGGATCGGACGGTCGGGATTGAAGCCCTGGCCGCGCGCCGCACCCGCGCCGGTCACGAGCACGACGCCTGCAACAGCCAAAAAATCACGTCGAGTCGCCACCGGTCGCCTCCCCTCTCGAGCACGCGAAGGTAGCGCGGAAGGCGCAGCAACGAAATCGGCACGTCGGGACTTTGCCGTGTCGTAAAACAAGGGCTTCGGGTAGACCATCGGCAGTCGTTCAGCGTTCGTTCAGAGGTTGTGTGGAACATTCCAATTTGAGGGCGCCGTTGAAACTCGCCCATTGGTTGATTCCTCTATCGAATCCCTTGGAGATGACGCCATGAGGAAAACCCTGACGACTCTGGCCGCAGCCGCGACCATCGCCGCCGCAGCCGTTGCCGCGCCGACCACGGCCGATGCCCGCTGGGGATGGCGGGGCGGCGCGTTCATCGGCGGACTGGCCGCCGGCGCGATCATCGGAGGCGCACTCGCCCGGCCGTATTACGGCGGCTATTATGGCGGCGGCTACTACGGCGGGTACTACAATAGCTACTATTACCCGGGGCCGTCCTACTACAATTACTATGCGCCCGCGCCGGTCTATTACGACTACTACGCCGCTCCCCAGCCCTATTACGGCTGCTGGCGCTGGCGCTATGGATATCGCTACCGCGTCTGCTGAGCGCGCGCGGCGCACCTGCATTTCGGGATAAAGCCTCGAGCCGGCGTATCCTTCCGGGAGACGCCGGCGCGTCATCGCGTTGGCGGGCGAACCGCCCCTCCGCGTTCGACCGCCCTCGGGCTTGGCCGTGGCACCAAGGCGGCGTGAAGCAACAAATTCCGACCAAAATTCCGACAAATTAAGCGGGATTATCGCGCGTGGCTCAATCGGGGGCTATGGCTCAAATCGGGCTGTTCTGAAATTGCAACCTTCCTGCGTCCGGCGCGAGCCGGCGCCCAAGGAGACTCTGATGACGAAGACCCTCACTGCTCTTGTTGCGGCCGCAACCATGGCCGCCGCGGTGGCGGCAGCGCCGACGTCGGCGGATGCGCGCTGCTACGGTTGCGCCGTCGGCGCAGGCGTCGTCGGCGGCGTGATCGCCGGCGCCATCGTCGGCAGCGCGATCGCGAATTCAGCCCCGGCTCCGGTTTATGCTCCGGCCTATGGCGTCGCGCCGGCTCCCGGCTATGTGGTCTATCCGGGCTATGCCGCCGCCCTGCCGGGCCCGCGCTGCTACTGGACCCGCACGCCGGTCTATGACGTCTATGGCAATGTCGTCGGCTGGCGCGGCCGGCCGGTCGCGATCTGCCCGTAAGGTTTAAGTAAGATTTGGCCTCGCGTTCCCCGAGGCGAACAACGAAAGACCCGGCAAGCCCAGCTCGCCGGGTTTTGTTTGGCCCAAGCGAGCACAATCTCGCGCGATGCAGCGACCCAAATTTCGACAAACTATCCGCAATGATTCAGCGAGGGCGCATCGAGTCGATCGCTGAGGGGTCATTCGACATCGTGACTTTCGTGCGGGCGGCACCAAGCCGACCCTCAAGGGAGATGCTCATGACACGCATCAACAAGCCACGCATCAACAAGACGCGAATCAACAAGACGCGAATCAACAAGACCCTGGTCGCGTTGCTGACGGCCGCGACCATCGCCGTGTCGCTGTCCGCCGCCACCACCGACGCTGCGGCCTATTGGCGACGCGGATGGGGCTGGGGACCTGGTGTTGCCGCCGGCATTGTCGGCGGGGCCATCATCGGTGGCGCCATCATTGCTTCGCAGCCGCGCGGATACGTAGTCTATCCGGGTTACGCCCAGCCGGTGAGCGGGCCCGGCTGCTATTGGGCATCCCAGCCAGTCTATGATCAATGGGGCCGCGTCGCCGGCTATGCCGGCCAGCCGGTGCAGGTGTGCCCGGGCTACGCGCCGCCGCGTTGATGCGGTTCATCCGAACCGGGGCGGCGCGTTAGTTTCGCGCCGCCTTGTGCTGCATGTCGTCGAGCACGGCCGATGTCGGCCAGCAATCGACCTTGAGCCGGTTCGCCTTCTGATAGACGCCGAGCGCCGAGCGCGTGAGCATGCCGGCCTTGCCGTCGATCTTGTCCTTGTACATGCCGAGCTTGGTCAGGGTGCGCTGCATCGTCTCGACCTGCGCGGTGCGCAGCTGCGCGTTCTTGCTCCAGGACGTCTCGAACGGGCGCGGATCATTGATGCGATCGCTCAGGTGCCCGACGAACAGCACGTAGAGGTCCGAGAAATTGTATTCCTTGATGACGTAGTAATTCTTGAACGTCAGAAAGCCCGGACCGTAGGTGCCCTCGGGGAGAAGCAGCGACGCGGGCTCGTTCAGCTCGGCCGCGGTCGGCTTACGCCCATAGGCGAGCACGTATCCCTGCTTGAGCCATTCGCCGAGCGGCCGCGTGACGTCGGGAACGCCGACGGTGCAATCGACCCCCTGCGGCACGCGCACTTCATAGGCCCAGGGCGTGCCGCGCTGCCAGCCCTTGCCGACGAGCTGCGCCGCCGCCGAGGCGAGCGCATCCGGCACCGAATGCCAGATGTCCCTCTTGCCGTCGCCGTCGAAATCGACGGCGTATTTGTAGTACTCGGACGGCAGGAACTGGGTGAGCCCCATGGCGCCGCCCCAGGAGCTCTTCATGTCGGCGAGCTTGATATCTCCCTCTTCCAGCATCTTGAGGCCGTAGAGGAGCTCCTGCCGGAACATGTCCTTGCGGCGACCGTAGAAGCCCTGGGTTGCGAGCACGGTGATCGCCGACTTCGGCTGCCTTTCGCTGCCGAAATCGGTCTCGCGTCCCCAGATCGCGAGCAGCACGTTTCCGGGCACGCCGAATTTCTGCTCGATGGCGGCAAGCGTGCGGCTGTATTCGGCGGCGAGCTTCCTCCCCCGCTCGGCGAGCCGCGCGATGTTGGCCTCCTTGATGTAGTCGGCCGGCGTCTGCACGAACTCGGCCTGACCGCGCGGCGGCGCACCTTCGCGCCCGGGAAGATCGAGATCGGGCAGCGTGAGGTCGGGCTCGACGGTAGCCGTCGCCGCGTCGAATGTCTTGCGCGAGACACCCATGCTCTGCGCCTGCGGCCAAAGTCCGTCGAGCCACTTCCGGAATGCGGGATCGGCCGCCGCCGCCGGCGTAGCGGCGGAACCCGCCAGCCACGCCGCCAGCCCGGCAGCGACCAATACGTGCAATCGACCCATTGTCACTAACCCTTTGACGGATCACCCCCCGATTCGCTTGCGGGCCAGCAACCCGCAAAAAGCGTCGAAGGTATGAGTTGCCCGCGGCGGAACCGCCCGCGCAGCCGAAGCCCGGCCCTCAACGCCGGAAACCACGACGCCCGCGCAAGTAGTCCTCCGCCGCCTTGCGCGCCGATTGCGGCAGCGCGCCGGTGCGGGCGAGCACCACGAGCCTGGCATTGACGGTGGCCAACCGCAGCTTGAGCAATGGCGCGTAAGGCTCGGAAACATAGTATCCGACGGCTTCGTCCGCGGTCGGATATTCGATGATGACGACCCGATCAGGAACCACGCTGCCCGCAATCGGGGTCACCTCACTTGCACGCGCCAAGAACCGGCCGCCGAATTGCTTGACTACCTCGGGGATCAGGTCCGCGTAGGAACGGAAATGCCGCATATCGCGCATGGTGTGGGCGCCGAAAACGAACGCATCTCCGCCATCGGGCTCCGCCAGCCCCTCGACCAGGAAAGCGTTGCAGCCTGCCGGCACTTGCGCCTTGAGCTCCTCGACCGACACCGCGTCGCCGACGCGCGCAATCAGGGGCTTGCCGAAAATCCACTCCTGCTCGAACGAGATCGCCTCGCCATCCGCGATCGTGCGACATCGCGCGAGCACAAGATCGCTCGGCGCGCTGTCAGGTCTGCCAACGGCGAGATAGCGCATGATACTATATTGGCGCCTTCGTGTGCTGGCGCGTTCCCTGTCATCCGGTTGCCCCCGTCACCGACGAAGATCACACCCGAATCCGCCCCGCCGCAACCCCCAGCCTGTCGTTCTTATCGTCGCGCCTATCTCACGGCCACGATGAAGAGGCGCGGGAACCGCAGCAGCACGTTGCCATCGAAGCGCGCGGGATAGGCCTTCGCGATGCACGCGGTGTAGTCGGCGAGGAAGGCTCGGCGCATGTCGTCGTCGAGCGGCGACAGGAACGGCCGCAGAGCGGAGCCCTTGAACCATTCCACGATGCCCTGCGGCCCCGCCATCACGTGATTGTAGGCGATGTGCCAGATGTCGAGGCGCGCGCAGAAGGGCCGCAGCAAGTCGTAGTACTCCGCCGGCCTCGGCAGATCCTCGCGGGCCGCTGACGCCAGCGAACCGACCTTGGACCAGGGCCCGCTGCCGGCGACCTCGCGCATGAGCGCCAGCGCCGGCTCGTCGGTGTTGTCCGGCATCTGCACCGCCAATACCCCGCCCGCCGGCAACGCCCCGAGGAGGCGTCGCAGCACCGCGGGATGGTCGGGCACCCATTGGAACACCGCGTTGGCGAACAAGAGGTCCGTGCGCTCGTTCGGGCTCCAGCGCGCGAGATCGCCCTCCACGAAGGTGCCGCCGGGGAGCCGCTCGCGCGCCTGGCGCAGCATGTCGGGCGAGGAATCGAGGCCAATAACCTCGGCCTGCGGGTAGCGCGCGATCAGGAGCTCGGTGGAATTGCCGGGACCGCAGCCGAGATCGACCACGCGGCGCGGCGCGGCGAGTGGCACCTGCGCCAGCAGGTCGCGCGGCGGCCTGGTCCGCTCGTCCTCGAACTTGAGATATTGGCGCGCGCTCCAGTCGTCGGCCATCGAAGCATTTTCCGGAGAAGCGTTCTGCGGTTAGCCCCAGACGTTGCGACATAGCGCGAAACGCTGGAGCATTTCGGTTAGCGGGAGAACTTCTTGTACTTGATCCGGTGCGGGATGGTGGAGTCGGTCCCGAGCCGGCGCATCTTGTCCTGCTCGTAGTCCTGGAAATTGCCTTCGAACCACTCGACGTGGCTCTCGCCTTCGAATGCCAGGATGTGCGTCGCGATGCGGTCGAGGAACCAGCGATCGTGGCTGATGATGACGGCGCAGCCGGCGAAGTCCTCCAGCGCCTCCTCGAGCGCCCGCAGGGTATCGACATCGAGATCGTTGGTGGGTTCGTCGAGCAGCAGCAGGTTCGCCCCGGATTTCAGCATCTTGGCGAGATGCACGCGGTTGCGCTCACCGCCGGACAGAGAGCCGACCTTCTTCTGCTGATCGGCGCCCTTGAAGTTGAAGTTGGAGCAATAGGCGCGCGAATTCACCTCGCGCTTACCCAAGAGGATGAGGTCCTGGCCGCCGGAGATTTCCTCCCAGACGCTCTTCTTGCCGTCGAGCGCGTCACGCGACTGGTCGACATGGCCGAGATGGACGGATTCGCCGACCTTGATCGTGCCGTTGTCCGGCTTCTCCTGCCCGGTGATCATGCGGAACAGCGTGGTCTTGCCGGCGCCGTTCGGACCGATGACCCCGACGATGCCGCCCGGCGGCAGCTTGAAGGTGAGATCGTCGATCAGGAGGTTGTCGCCGTAGCCCTTGTTGAGGCTCTGGAAGTCGACGACGTTCTGGCCAAGGCGCTCCGCCACCGGGATGATGATCTGCGCGGTCTGGGTGGTCTTTTCCGCGGCCTGCTTCACCAGGTCTTCGTAGCGCTGGTAGCGGGCCTTGGACTTGGCCTGCCGTGCCCGCGGAGAGGCCGCGATCCATTCCTGCTCGCGTGCCAGGGTGCGTTGGCGAGCCTCTTCCTCGCGGCCCTCCTGCTCGAGCCGCTTGCGCTTCTGTCCCAGCCAGGATGAATAGTTGCCCTCGTAGGGGATGCCGCGGCCGCGATCGATCTCGAGAATCCAGCCGGTGACGTTGTCGAGGAAGTAGCGGTCGTGGGTCACGATCAGGATCGCGCCGGGGTAGTTGCGCAGATGGCCTTCGAGCCAATGCACGGACTCGGCATCGAGATGGTTCGTGGGCTCGTCGAGGAGAAGGAGCTCGGGCTGCTCGAGCAGCAGGCGGCAAAGCGCAACCCGGCGGCGCTCACCGCCCGAGAGCTTCGATACGTCGGCATCGTCCGGCGGGCAACGCAGCGCGTCCATGGCCTGGTCGACCTTGGAATCGAGGTCCCACAGCCCCTTGGCTTCGATCTCGTCCTGCAGCTTGGTCATCTCGTCCGCGGTCTCGTCCGAGTAGTTCACCGCGAGCTCATTGTAGCGATCGAGGATCGCCTTCTGCGGCGCGACCCCCTCCATCACGTTCTCGCGCGCGCTCTTGTCCGCATCGAGCTGCGGCTCCTGCGCGAGGTAGCCGACACGCGCACCGTCGGCCACCCAGCCGTCGCCGACGAAATCCTTGTCGATCCCGCCCATGATGCGCAGCAAGGTCGACTTGCCGGAGCCGTTGACGCCCAACACGCCAATCTTGGCATCGGGATAGAAGGAGAGGTTGATGTTCTCCAAGACCTTCCGGTTGCCCGGATAAGTCTTTGAGAGACCTTCCATGTGATAGATGAACTGTCGGGCCATGCGCCCTGCCCTCTCAGTCGTTGGGGCACCTGCCAGCGCCGGGTTTAGGGGGAAGTTTCGCTGATGTAGCGAGACGCCGCTGCAAGGGCAAGGCCGAGACAGCATCCGCGACGGCACAATCGACGTAGCTTCCTTGCGATCGACGACGAAGCAACGGATCCCCACCGAAGCCTGTGGATTCTAAGACTTTCGGTTCCTTACCAAGACTTAATGCGTGGGACCGAGCGCGGGGCTGAACCCGGATGCATCGCGCAGTGACCAACAGGCGAAGGGGGTACTGACCGGCGGCAGTGCGCCGCGATGGAAGTGCCATGACGATAAGAGCAGCCGCGTTCACCGCCCGCCGCAAACGCCCCGGCTTGACCGCCGATGTCGCAGACCTCCTCCGAAGCCTCACGAAGATGCTGTTCGATCCTTACCGGCCCGAGCACCACTATATGCGCGGCCCCGGCCCCAAGTGGCGCGCCAAACATGCGCCGCGGCGCCCGGTTTTCGATCCCGCCGTGGTACCCGCCCTGGTGCGGGTCCGCAGGCAGACCTGATCCGCGCCGCTTCCCCCAAGCCTTCACGCCACAAGTCTCAGGCCTTTGGGCCTGACTGTGACATGGATGCATCGGGCGTTAATACTAACCGTAGCTTTTCCGCAACGGTGTCCGACAAAATTGAAATTACAGGCGAATTCCTACCCGTTTTTAAGAAATTGCGTCCGACAATCACTAGCGGAACCGGGTACTCCATGTCACGACGACATGAGAGCGAACCCAGCGAACGCAAACCGGCAAAAGCAAGAAAGCACCGGAGAGGGTCATGGCTGCTAGGGCAGTTCGAAGGTCCACCGCGCGCCGCCAGGCTTCACGCCACCAGGCGTCGGGCTTGATCGCCGACTTCGGCGAGATGCTGGAGAACCTGGCCAAGAGCCTGTTCGACACCTACCGCCCCGAGCTTCACTACATGCGCGGACCGGGCCCCAAGTGGCATGCCAAACACGACCGCAAGACGCACGAGCGCATGCCGGTCGCCTTCGACACCATGCCTGCCCTCGCGCCGGTGCGCCTCAAGGGCTGATCCCCGGTCAGCATCCTCAAGAATTCGGATTGGTCCGCCCGGCCATTGCGGCTTGGCGTGATTTCGCGTGTGTTGTAGGGGTCTCATCCCTCCGCCCTCTCGCCGGCCAACCACGGAAATCCGTCATGCCCCGTTGCGCGATCCTCGACGACTACCAGAACATTGCCCTCAAGGCGGCCGATTGGTCGAAAATCGCAGGCGACCTCGAGATCAAGGTATTCAGTGAGCATCTCGGCGGACCGGACAATGTGGTCAAGGCGCTGCAAGGCTTCGACATCGTCTGCGCCATGCGCGAGCGCACCGGTTTCCCGCGCGCGGTGATCGAGAAGCTGCCGGATCTCAAGCTCCTCATCACCACCGGCATGCGCAACGCCTCGATCGACGTCGCGGCGGCCAAGGAACGCGGCGTCGTAGTCTGCGGCACCCCCGCGGTCGGCAGCCCGACCTCGGGCATCACCATCGGCCTCATGCTCGAGCTCACCCGGCGGATCGGCTACGAGAACGCGCGGATGAAGGCCGGCGTGCCCTGGCAGTCGACGATCGGCCCCGACCTCGAGGGCCTGACGCTCGGCGTGCTCGGCCTCGGCAAGCTCGGCGTGCGCACCGCAAACATCGCCAAGGCGTTCGGGATGAAGGTCATCGCCTGGAGCCAGAACCTGACGCCAGAGAAATGCCAGGAAGCCGGCGTCGACCATGCGAGCAAGGACGACCTGTTCCGGCAGTCGGATTTCGTCACCATTCACGTGGTCCTCTCGCAGCGCACGCGCGGCATCGTGGGCGCGAAGGAGCTCGGGCTGATGAAGCCCTCGGCCTACATCATCAATACGTCGCGCGGGCCCATCATCGACGAGGCGGCGCTGTTGGCCGTGTTGCGGGACCAGAAGATTGCCGGCGCCGGTCTCGACGTTTTCGACATCGAGCCGCTGCCGGTCGACCATCCCTTGCGCAAGCTCGACAACGTCGTGCTCACGCCGCATCTCGGCTACGTGGCGCTGCAGAACTATCGCGCCTATTTCACCGGCGTTGTCGATGACATCCGCGCGTTCCTCGACCGCAAGCCAGTGCGCGTGATGGATTGAATCTTAAAAGAATGTCGCCCCCGCTTTAAGCGGGGGCCCAGTACGCCGCGGTCAACGTGTGTGGCACGATGGGTCCCCGCTTTGCGCGGGGGGGGGACGACCGGCAGGTGTCTTACCGCGCCATCGCCGACGGCGGCATCGGCGGACCGCCTTGCTGATACATCCCACCCGCCGGTGTGGCCGAAGCGGTCGCCGGCGGCTTGCCGCCCGGCAGCACCACCACGCGCGTGCCGACCTTGACGCGGGTGTAGAGGTCCTGGATGTCTTCGTTAGTCAGGCGGATACAGCCCGACGATACGAAGGACCCGATGGTCGAGGGCTGATTGGTGCCGTGGATGCGGTACACCGTCTTGCCGAGATAGAGCGCGCGCGCGCCGAGCGGATTGCCGTTGCCGCCCGCCATGAAGCGCGGCAGATAGGGCTGGCGCTCGATCATCTCTTCCGGCGGATGCCAATCCGGCCATTCCGCCATTCGCGTCACTTTCTCGGCACCGTTCCAGGTAAAGCCCTCGCGGCCGACGCCGACGCCGTAGCGCAACGCCTTGCCGTCGCCGAGCACGAAATAGAGATAGGTGTTCGCCGTATCGATGATGATCGTGCCGGCCGGCTCCTTGGTGCGGTAATCGACCAGCGTGCGCCGGAACTGCGGCGGCAGCTCTTTGGTGGGCCCCGTCTCCGGCCGGTAGTCCGGAGGCAGTGCTGCCATGCCCCGGACTCCGCCCGTTGCATTGGGATCGGCTTGTCCCGGTGCGAATTGACCTGGTGAAATCGCCATCGGCGGCCGCATCGCGTCCGGATCGTTCGGTTGAACGGCGGCGGCGGGCGGCATGGTGCCCGGCGGATAGTAGGGGCGCGATCCTGCGGCCGCGGGCTCGTAGCCTTGCTGCGGGAGAGCTCCTTGCGGGGGCATAGCTTGCGGCGGCGCCGCATCGGCAGGCTGCCCGTAATAGGGACGCGCGACGCGCGCGTTGGGATCCATCGGCACGTAGCCGGGCGGCGGCGCGCTATAGATCGTGCCGGGCGGCGGCAACTCGGCCTGCTCGATCGGAGCGCCGTGTCCATATTGAACGCCGGGCGGCGGAAGTGCGGGCGGCTCGTTCGCCTGCGGGCCCACGGCAGCCGGCGGGAGCGGACGGCTCTGCACCATCGGCGGATCGTAGGGCTGCACGTCGTCGGTGTCAGCGACCGGCGACCCGTAGGGTGGCGGATAGGCCTGAGGCGGATAAGATTGGGGCGGCGGCGGATAATATTGCGCCAAAGCTTGATGGCTGCTGGCCCCCATGAGGCCGACGAACAGCGCTGCCAAGGCACCAGCCGTGCGGAAAATCATTCCCCTTCCCCCCTCGAAACTGAACAAGTCATTGGAATCAACCACGAACAAGGCACATTCAAGACCATAGGCAGAAAAAATCACCAACCTGTTGATGCGTCGATATTTCCGGAAACTTCCCGAATCCAATGGCTTACCCCGGCCCGCGGACGGGCCGGGGTAGTTCCGGACGTCAGCCCTGCTTGCTTTCGCTCAAGACTTGCTTGGCGAGGCGGAAACAATCGACCCCGACGGGGATGCCGCAATAGATCGCGATCTGGGTCAGCACCGCGCGGATCTCATTGGGCGTGAGCCCATTCTTGAGCGCTCCACGAACGTGGGTCTGGAACTCTTCCATTTTTCCCAGCGATGCGATCATCCCGAGATTGAGGACCGAGCGCTCGCGCGGGGTCAGCGTGTCGTCGCCCCAGGCCTCGCCCCAACAATATTGGGTGACGATGCGCTGGAAATCGCGGTTGAAGTCGTCGACGCTGTTGAGCGCGCGATCGACATATTCCTGGCCCAGCACCGCACGGCGCTTGGCGAGGCCGCGGTCGTAGGTGTCCTTGTCCATCACTCTTCCTCCTTCTGGTGCGCGAGACCGGCAAGGGCCGCGAGCAGGGTTTCGGTTGCGGCTTTCGGAAATGCTGCGGTGGCGATGGCCGCATAGGCTGCGACATTGCCGCGCGCCGCCTCTTGCACCGACGTCGCTTCGTGTCCCAAGGCTTCGTGTCCCAAGGGAGACGAACGTGCGAGCTCGAACATCGCCTCCTGTTGCAGGCGTTCGGCCTCGAGCTCGATCGCCTTGATCTTAGTGCGGAAAAGCTCGGCGGCTGCGGGGGCAACCAGCGCCGGCGGCGCCTTCAGCGCGCGGCGCACCGTGCGCAACGGCACCACCGTAGCCTCGCGCCAGGGTCCGATGCGGCTTTCGAGCTGGGCGACCTCGGCGGCCGACAGTGTTCGCTTGCGCGTCGCATGCCAGAGCAGGAACAGCAGCAGATTGACGTCGACGCCGGCTTCCTCCTGCAGCGTAATGCAGGCATCGGCCACCCTGGGCTGACGATAGAAGCGCAGCGAGAACTGCCAGAACGGGGAAGCTTGCGATGGTGCTTCGGCGGTCATCGGCGCGATTTCATTCGCGTGCGCTGAGCGGCGTGATGCCGAGCGATTTTGCGACCTCGTCGACTTGCGCCACCAAGGTCGCGCTCAACGGCACGCCGTTCTGCTCCTTCTCCTTGCGCCGGGCGACGCGTCCCTGTCCCGGCACACGAATGTCGTCCACCCCGGGCAGGCGCTGCGAGGCAGCGAGCTCGCGGATGTGGCGGTCGACCTCGGCCCGGAACGCGTTGAGCGGAACGAAGCGCGCAACATCGAGTGCGATCATGAACTGCCCGACATTGAGCTCGCCGCCGGGCGGCGCGGCGAAATCGGCGATGTCGCGGCCGAAAGCCGCCCCGTTGAGCGGACCCGCCAGGAGGCCGATGATGAGTGAAAGACCGAAGCCCTTGTAGCCGCCCATCGGGAGATAGGTGCCCTCGGAGATGCGGCGCGCATCGGTGATTGCCGAGCCGTCCTTGCGGCTCTGCACCCAGCCTTCCGGCATCGCCTTGCCTTCGAGCTCATGGGTTCTGATTGCGCCGTTGGACGCAAGCGAAGTGGCAATGTCCAGGACTACCGGCGCCTCTTCGCCAGCGGGGATCGCGACCGCAAGCGGATTGGTGCCGAGCAGGGGCTCCCTGCCGCCCCACGGCGCCATGTGGTTCACGCTCGACGCCGCGCCGTAGATCCCGACCATGCCACGCGCGAGCGGCAGCGCCGCGTAGATCGCACCGGCACCGGCATGATTGG
>Ga0137415_10003374_pt1 | contig 15873 bp, 10 predicted proteins | sample CZODoug3_1_1_16f_FD_183082 | JGI IMG/M metagenome (GOLD analysis project Ga0137415, IMG submission 183082) | Vadose zone soil fungal communities from Angelo Coast Range Reserve, California, USA - CZODoug3_1_1_16fungal (Hybrid Assembly) | ecosystem: Environmental > Terrestrial > Soil > Vadose...
TTACCTGCGTGCGCAGGAATTCGGGGACCCAGGTTGGCTCCTCAGGCCTTGGGGGTTCTCCGCGCAATTCGCGCTCCAATTGTCTGATGCGCTCTTTCGCGCGGCGCAGCTCCTTGAGCCTTCGCGCTTTGCCAATTATCTGTTCCAACTGGTTGTCGCTCATGGCAAGAGCTCTCTTTCGTGGCTGGGGCTGTTGGCGGCCAGCGCCCGGTCGAGACTGAATGTGGCGTCGATTGGGTATTGGTTCGTGTTACCGACGCCAAACAGTCCCGAATTGAGCCGGACCGTCAGAGTCGCAAAGTCCTGACCGTGGTTCGGTAGGCGGATGCCACCGTTAGACCAATGACGTATGGTCACCTCACCTATTGCGCGGTTGCGGAGCAGGGGAAAGCGCAGCCCGAGTTGAGAAGCAAAGTCCCACCGCGTGACACTCAGAGCGTCGGAGCGGGTTTTTGCCGCCAATCCGAATCCGACAAATCCCTTTACCGGACCTCTTTCGAACACCTGCCAGCGGCGTGAGAGCGATGCTCCCCAGTAGGGACTAGCCATATGCCGCTCCTCGCGCGTTCCGGGTAGGTGGAGCAGCTGTTGGTTCGTAAAGCGAAAGACTCCGAACTCGTAGCGGTTCTCGCTCCAGGTCACAGACACTGGCAGTACCAGGCTGCCGGTCGCGCCCCAGTAGTGGTAGGTCCCGCCCAGTCCGACCTGCACTTCACAGCTTTCGCAGAAGGATTGCGCGTCGGCGGACCGGGGCGCGTAGCTTGCGCAAACGAGTAGCATGAGAAAGCCGAAGCGGATGCAAGCCGCGAGGGCGGCGCGTGAGTTGTGGGCCAGGCGACGCAGCGGCGAGTGCCCGGGTAGATCGCACAATCTCTCCCGCTTGGATCCCACCGACTCATGCGCACCATCACAACTCTTCATGCCGATAGGCTAGAAGGCCGGCATCCAGCGCGGAAGCCTATCTCTCTAGATGGAAACTATCTGCGTGAACGATATTCGCTCAGTGTTTCTTCTGACGGACTCGCACGGACGTCAAGTGCGAATCTGCTCGACGGCGGACGCGAGTTGGAGCTGTGACGTCGAACGGACGCGGGCGTGCGCGGAGCGACGCGAGGGCGGTTAGGGGCGCCCGTCAGTACAGAGTTTCAACGCGAACGCGAAGCCGACCTGCACCAGAACCATTGGTGCGCGGATCTGTTAGGTGACAATCAATAAGTCACGGACCGCGCTCACGCCCGGTGCCATCCACGCCGCGTCTTTGGCGCGTTCCCGGGCGTGCCACGACCCCACCGCGCCCTCCAGAGTCACCAAACCATCGACGACCTTGACGCGGATAAAACGCGCGTCAAGATCGGCGCTGCGCCTGAGCGCCCGCTCGATATGTGACTTTAAGTTCGTGGTTTGCGGCCGCGCCCGGAGCGTGATTTCATTTGAGACTCCGGCGACGCCCGCCAGGTCCCTGACGATAGTTTCGGCGGCGGCTCGCTGGAAATGCCACTCGAGTTGACCGGATAGCGTCACCCAGCGGCTTACGACGCTCACCTCCACCTGACCGCTGGGGACCAGAGCCGCCCAGCCGAGCGAGGTACGTGCACGCATAGCGATTTCCTCGTCCGCATCGGCGATTCCGTCCGTGACTCTCACTTCAAGGCTCTCCAGGACTGCAGCACGGACGCCGACCACATGCTTCACGGCTTGCTCGGCCGCAATTTTTTCGGCGTACGTCGAAACGTAGCCCGATAGGCGGACAACACCCTGATCGGCTGTGACGGCAATTTGTGCTGAGGGAATATGTGGCTGCCACTCGAGCTCATCGAGTACGTCCTGTCTCAGCTTTGAATCATCCATGCTGATCACTCCTCATCTCCTTCGATCGTCCTTCGAGCACGCGGTGAAGCGGGAAGACCGCGGCGTTCCTCGGAGCAGCCTCGGCGATCCCGGCCGCAGAAGGGGAGGCCTTGTGTTCCAGCCGCTGGGCGTCCTCTTGCTTGAGGTGGTCGATGAACCAGCGCCCCGCTGGCCCCGGGGGGCTGTCGGTCCGGTAGATGGCCGACATGGCTATGACGTGGCCCTCGGGCGGTGTGTCCTCGGCCGAGATCTGAACGAGCTCGCCGCTTGCCAGGTCCGCCTCGACCACGTGCAGGGGCATGAAGCCAAACCCGAACCCTGCGCGCAGGAAGGCAAGTTTGGCGCCGAGATGGGCCAGGAGCCACGTTCTCGGGGACAGGTGCGCGAATTCGCGGCCGGGCGGGAGATCCGAGCGATCGGTATGTACGAGCTGGAGGTACTCAGCCAGGACGGTGGTCGGAATCGGCGCGCCGTGGATTGCCAGCGGGTGCTGTGGCGAAACGACCATGGCCATCCTGACCGTCTGCAGCCGTTCGGAAGCGATCAGCGGTGGCGCGAGCGACAGGGACGCCACGATGCCGACGGGGCTGCGCCGGTCGAGAACCTGCTGGACCACGGTGCGCCGCCCCTCGACGTAGAGCCTCAACGCGGTCGCGGGGAATTTCTCCTGGAAGGCGGCCACGGCAGCGGTGATCGGCGCGATCGGAAACATGACGTCGGCGACCACGCCCAGTTCCGGTTCAAGCCCACGGGCCAGGCCTCTGGCCCGTGCCTTGAAGAGGTCTATGTCACCCGCTACCGCGCGTGCATCGACAAGAAGTGCGCGGCCTTGATCGGTTAACAACGGGAGGCGAGCGCTGCGATCGAAGAGCTTCACGCCGAGTTGCCCTTCCAGATTCGCGAGGGTCTGGCTGACAACCGACTGGGCACGCCTCAGGTGGCGGCCGGCCGCCGAGAAGCTGCCTTCGTCCGCGGCCGCGATGAAGGTGCGCAGTTGATCCAGTGAAACGCCATCTAACATGTGCCTGCTCCAATCTCTATCAAGCGCACGCCGTCGGTGACCGAGGCGCGGCGAGAGTGAACGCAAACAGCGCAGAAACCTTACCGAGCGCGAGTTTCGTCTTGCCGCCCAGACCACCCATCTCTGTAGGGACGGCCACTTGCAGATCGATGAGACCGTCGGCGCTGCGAACACTGCCATCGCGGCCGCCGATGGAACTGACTGTCTGGGTACGGTGGTCGATACGCACGTTCAGTCTCCTTTTCGACCAAGCGATCACACCGGAGGCGTCACGTACGACATGGATGGCCCCGATCGTGGTGAAGCGCACTCGTTTGAGTTCATGTCTGACCTGTCTGAGTACAACGACGTGGACTACTCAGGCCGTATCGTCACCTGCATGTGATTCGCACGCACGCCACTATCGGAGTAGGCGATGCCGCCACGATCGAGCGACATGACGGCCCCGGAGATTTCCGGGTTTAGGTAGACTCACTCAGCGCGGCGGTAGTACGACGCGGCGCCCGAAGCGGTAGGCGTCGACCGAATAGGCGCCAGGACCGAGCATGGCCAGAGCGAGGGCGTTGAGAAGCGCAATGGAACTCAGTCCCGCGCAGTCGATGCTTAGGTTCGACCACGCCAGTACGTGCAGCACCACCGCAAGGATGGCGACAATCGGAGTGAGGAATCCCACGAATAAGGCGGCGGAGAATAGTGCCACAGCACCGAGGATCCAGCCGGAAAGCCCCTGTCGGTGACTGTACCCCTCGAGAAGGACTGCGATTGCGACAGACCCCCGCAGGAGCAGCAACGCAAAACCAGGCCAGCCCGGCGGAAACATGGAGAACAACCGCTGCACGATGAGGGAGGGTGCGCGTCGCGCAGATCGCGGAGTACCCTAAAGACGGGTAGCGTGCTGTACCCCTTTTGGGAGATTCGCGGGGCTTCCGGGGACGCTAATCAAACCGTGGAGTTGGCGGAGGGCACCCTTGAAACGCATCGGCCTGCGCCTGCTCGGACTGTTGCACTGCAGCCCTTTGTGGTCGCTGCAGTCCGAGCTGACGCTTCAGCAGCTAAATCACCGCACTTATGCGGCTGCCGAGGGTGCCCCTAAGGAGCGGGCCGTGAAGCCAGTCCCGCTGTGTCTGCTCGGAATGCTCTTTTGTAGCCCCGCCTGGTCGCTGGAATCCGATCAGGCACTCGCGCCGCTGAACCATAGGAGGTGGACGCTTGCCAACGGCGCACCGTCCCAGATCAGGGCTGCCGCGCAGACGGAAGACGGGACACTATGGCTCGGCGGATCCGCAGGGCTGTTTCGGTTCGATGGCGTGCGCTTCGTTCGTTATACCGGACCGTCCGGTCACGCCTTAGAGTCGAACAATATCTCTGCGCTCGCGACGTGGCCCGGCGAAGGCCTTTGGATCGGGTTCCAATTCGGCGGCGTCAGCGTGCTCAGGGATGGCCGGGTGATTCATTACGGCGAACGCGACGGACTCCCCGACATCACGGTGCATAACATCCTCAAGGACCGCGACGGTAGCATGTGGGTGGCGACAAGGAGTGGCTTGGCTCATCTGCGCGGCAATCGCTGGGAGCGCATCGTGCCGGACCCGGACAACCCATTTTCCCTCTTTGGAGCGCTCATCGACCCCGCGGGAACTCTCTGGGCCCTGACGGCTGACCGCCTATTGGCACGAGCCTCCGGCCGCAGCGACTTTCGTGAGATGGCAAAACTGACACACGTTCCCGAGGATAGGCTCAGGACACTTGGCCTGGCACCCGACGGGAGGGTGTGGCTCGCGGATATGGGCGGACTCACACGCGTAGATCCTCCAACCGAGGCCCACCCTGGCAGTCACGTATTCCACATTACGGACGCACCGACGCTGCTGATTGATCGCGAGGGCAATCTGTGGCTGGGTGGCTATCCCACGCGCGGGGGCTTGCGCAGGCTGTCGACGCGAGCGCTCACCGAGGATTTGAGTGAGTCCAAAATCCCGCGACAGGTTGAGTCTCTCGCAGCTCAGAAGCCCGACGAACTGACGGATTACCCCAGACCCCTTCTTGAGGACCGCGAGGGGAATATCTGGGTGAGCACATCCGGTGGGCTCGACCGCTTCAGTTATAGCAAGGTCGTGCCGCTCGATATTCCGTCGCAGCCGCGGTCGGGAGACGTCTTGATAGGTGACACCGCCCTCGTGTCAGATCGTTCGGGTACCCTCTGGGCGAGCGTCCCAGCCCCTCCTGGGGGTCGACTGCTAGAGATTCGTGACGGCAAGGTCGTCGCACAACACCCCGCCCCTCCTCGCTTGACCGCCGCTTATCGCGACGTGGACGGCTCTGTCTGGTTCGGCGGACCGTCAGGACTTGAGCACGTGGAGGACCGACAACTCATCACGACGCCGTTGCCGCAACAGGCAGGCAATTCAGACGTGCAAGCGCTCGTCCGCGATTCCACGGGCGCGCTGTGGATCTCGGTGGTCGGTAAAGGATTGTACCGTCTCCAGAATGGCGAGTGGACCTTGTGGGGAGCTCTTCCAGAGCTACCGCGGCGGCACCCGATCGTGGCAACCGCTGACCTACGCGGGAATTTGTGGTTTGGTTATACCAACAATCGGGTCGCTCGAGTGCACGACTCCACGGTGCAGATGCTCGATGCCGCCGATGGAGTCAACGTTGGCACGGTGACGGCAATCTTTGCACGCGCGATTCACATCTGGATCGGCGGCGACCTCGGTCTTGCACGCTTCGATGGAACGCGCTTTGTTTCCGTGCTGGGTGCTTCAGGCAACCCTTTCACGCTTATCTCTGGGATCATTGAGACCGAGACCGGTGAGCTATGGCTGAACGGAAACACCGGCGTCTCGCACATCTCACGCGGGGAAATCGAACGCACCGTCCGTGATCCGACTTACCGCCCGCAATACGAAGCGTTCGACTACCTCGACGGAATCCTGGGCACGGCGGTACAGGTGCGACCGCTGCCGACGATAGCCGAAACGTCGGATGGGCGCCTCTGGTTCTCTATGACTGAGGGTATTGTATCGATCGCTCCAACGCGAATCCGTCGCAATAGTCTTCCACCGCCTCTCACGATCTGGTCGGTAACGGCCGGAAACCGCACCTACGACGTTGGGCCGTCAGCTCTGCTCCTTCCGATTTACACCACCAACCTGCAGATTGAGTACACGGCCGGAAGCCTCAGCATCCCTGAACGGGTGCGCTTTCGCTACCAGCTCGAGGGTTTGGACAAGACTTGGCAGGACGTCGCAGGCCAGCGGGAGGCGTTCTACGCCAACCTCTCACCCGGACCCTACACCTTCCACGTCATCGCGGCCAACAACGACGGTGTATGGAATAATGTCGGCGCGTCGCTCCACTTCACAATTATGCCTGCGTTCTACCAGACGAGGTGGTTCTATGCCCTGTGTGCGCTACTATGCCTAGCAGCGCTGGTGACCCTGCATCGTCTGCGCTTGCGACAGGTCCGCGCTCAAACGCACCGTCTCGTCGAGGCACGGTTACAAGCTCAGCTCTCTGAGCGCGAACGCATCGCACGCGTGCTTCACGACACATTGTTGCAGTCCGTGCAGGGGTTGATCTTGCGCTTTCAGGCGGTAGCCGATCGGATACCCAAACGCGAGCCGGCTCGGGATCTGATGGAAAACTCGCTGGAGCGGGCCGACCAGGTGCTGGCGGAAAGTCGCGACCGGGTCAAGGACCTGCGAGCCTTGGACGGCGATGTGGCCGAGCTGGCCCAGGCGCTGGCCGCCGAGGGCGAACAGCTCGCGCTGGCGCACCCGGCACGGTTTCGGGCGAGCGTCGAGGGAGTACGTCGGGATCTGCACCCGATCGTACGCGAAGAGGCCTTGCTCATCGCACGCGAAGCGCTCGGGAATGCCTTCCGGCATGCGGGCGCCCAGCACATCGAAGCAGAAGTGTCCTTCGGTGCGGCAGCGCTGCACATCAGAATCCGCGACGATGGCGGAGGCATCAGCGCCGATGTGCTACGAGCCGGTGGAAGGCCGGGACACTTCGGGCTTCTCGGGATGCGCGAGCGTGCCGAGAAGATTCGGGGCCATCTGGATATCTGGAGCAAGCCGGACGCCGGCACCGAGATCGATCTGCGGGTGCCGGCGGACATCGCATATAGACGGTCGCAAGGGGGGTCGCGCCGCACCTGGTCGTGGCGCGACATTTTTCATTCGTCCGCCCAGCAGCACTGAGGTCCACAAATGAACACTACTCAGGCGATCCGGATTCTCACCGTTGACGACCACCAGCTGCTGCGTGAAGGAATCGCTGCGGTTCTGGACGGCCAGCCAGATATGACGCTCGTCGGGCAAGCCAGCAACGGGCGGGAGGCAATAGAAGGCTTCCGGCAACACCGCCCCGACGTGACGCTCATGGACCTCCGAATGCCCGACATGAGCGGCATCGAGGCGATCGCAGAAATTCGCGCCGAATTTCCCAACGCTCGAATAATCGTGCTCACAACTTACGCGGGCGACGTACAGGCTGCAGCGGCACTCAAAGCCGGCGCTTCCGGATATCTGCTCAAGAACCTGCTAAGAAAGGAACTACTCGAGACGATTCGCGCAGTGCACGCCGGAAAGCGCCGCGTGCCGCCGGAAATCGCTACAGAAATCGCCGAGCACGTTGCTGACGACTCACTTACCGAGCGCGAGACCGAAGTGCTGCGACGGGTTGCTGCGGGAAAGTCGAACAAAGTGATTGCCGCCGAGCTCGACATCTCCGAGGGCACCGTTAAGACACACATGAAGAGCATCTTGCCAAAACTCGATGCCAGCGACCGTACTCACGCCGTAATGATCGCCCTAAAACGGGGAATCTTCGACGTGTGACTGCAGCGCAATGACGCCTTGGTTCCGACTGAGTTCTCGTTCTCGTCGGGGCCTGCGGCCTATTATGGAGGAGCCGCCAGCTCCGCTCAGAAGACGTACGTTGCCTTGACGAAGTAAAAACCGCCGTCAAAGCCGAACGGCGAAAAGCGCGGATAATTCTTCGTTCCTTGAACGTCGCCGTACGCGAAGTTGTTGTAATGAGCCAGCAGCGTACTGTTGAGGTGGTTCGGGTACCGATTGAACAGATTGATCGCTCCGACGCTGACCGCCGAATGCTTAGTGAATTGATACTCCAGGTGGAGGTTTGTCAGCGGAGTCACGCTAATGGTCGACTTGAAGTATTCAATTTTGCCCGAAGGATTATCGGCGTCGTCGCTTTCCCATTCGGTGGAGGGGCCGTAGATCTTTTCAACTACATTGATGGTCAACTTGCCGCCTGTCCATAGCGCGCCGAGATTCACGACATATTTTGGGGACGCGGTGGTCAAGTCGGATATTGCTGTGGCGTCGAATAATTGCTGTCCGCCCAGTACAGCGGGCGACGGCCTGATGCTTGTGATGGCGGTATCATTGTAGGTCGCGCCTATTGACCAATTGATCCGGCCGGACGCGTACGCCTTCTGGAAGTCGAATACCAGATCGGCACCCTGCGTCCGCGTATTAATGCCGTTGGTGAAGATGTTGATGCCGGAAAGGCCTGAGGCCAAGACACTGGGAGCGATAAACGTACCGTTCGCCGCAATGGCGTCATTGACGGCCGCCGATTGCACGACACCCGCGATGGAACCATACAACTTGGCACTGCCAACAATTCGGTTGGTGATGCTGATCTGGTATAGGTCCAGGGTGGTATTCATCCTAAGTAACGGACGGAACACAAACCCCACGCTGTAGCTCACGGACTTTTCGGCCTGTAGGCCGTTTTCGAGCCCTAGAAGGCGCGCCCCCGGTGAATTGGGCGGTATTTGCACGAAAGTCGTGATGGGTCCGGTGTTCGTTGCTGAGTAATATTCCTCCGCGAGGGTCGGCGCCCGAAAGCCGTTGCTGACCGTGCCACGTAACGCAAACGTCGGTGTAAAATCATAACGGCCGGTCAGTTTACCGACAGTGGCATTGCCGAAATCACTGTAATGTTCAAAGCGGCCGGCCGCGTCGATACGCAGACCCTCGATCGGCTTGGCGGCCAAGTCAAGATAGCCGGCATAACTGGTACGGTGGTGTGTACCGGCGTTGGTCGGCGTAAATCCCGGGTATGCAGCGGCACCGGCATCGATGTACGAAGCGATGTCTCCGGCCCTGGTCTCATAGGATTCGCGCCTATACTCGGTGCCGAGTGCTACGTTCAGGGGGCTGGCGAGGCCGATGGAAAAATTCCTATTTACATCGAGTGTGCTAGTCAATTGTGTGGCGATCAATTGGCCATCGTAGAAGTTGGTCGGTGAGGCTCCAGTCGCGGCGTAGAGCAACGGATTGGACGAATCGAGCGTGTAGAGTGCCCCCGTGTCGGAACCCCAACTGCTGCTCAAATCCCAATTCCAATCAGGTGCGATGCGCTTAATACCGGCAGTAAGCGCGTAATCAATCTCCTGAAGCTGCTCCAGGGGGTTGAAGCCAAATGGATATTGATAGATGGTCTCGCCGGTTGTTGGGTCCAGGTACGATGAGACCGTGGGTGGGCGGTAGTTTTCATACGAGGACGAAGTTTTGTTTCCATAGGTGCCGAAAGCGTAGAGTTCGGCACCGCCTTCAAAGTCAAAGCCGGAGTTGAAAGAGATGAGTTTCAGGCGTGATTCCGCATCACCCTGAATTAGGTTCAAATACGGGTAGCCGACGACTTTGGTCTCGTTCGAACCCGGGTAGGTCGAGGTATTGGCGGGATTGATAACGCGTTCATCGATTCCGCTGCGCATGCTGTGACCGTGATTGTGTACCTCTCCCGTCACATTTAGGTAGGCGCCGACAGCAGGCGCAAAACCAATATTGCCGCTGACATCCCGAGTATCGCCCCCGCCGTCAAAATAGCCGCCATAAGTTCCCCTCAGAGTGCCGCCGGAGGAGTTCTTTTTCAGGATGATATTGATCACACCCGCGATCGCGTCGGTACCGTACTGGGCTGCAGCGGCCTCGGTAAGCACTTCGATGTGATCGATGGCATCCAATGGAATTAAATTAAGATCGGCGTTGGCGCCACCCTGATAAGCCGAACCATCATTGACCGCGAGATTTGCGGTGGTGTGCCGCCGCTTGCCGTTGATCAGCACCAGCACGTGATTGGGACTCAAGCCTCGCAGCTTCGCTTGGAGAGTCTGATTGGCCATGTCGGTCCCGAAGGCGCTGACCGTCAGAGAAGGCACGATCTGCGCTAAGGTACTCGAGAGGTCCGGGTTGCCGGCGACCACTTGAAGCGCCGCGTTGCTGAGTATCTGGATCGGCGCCGGACTCTCCGCCGCGACAAATCCACCTTGCCGCGTTCCGGTTACGACGACGTCCAGAAGCGTGGCCGCCTCACTGGCCTCGGAATCGGTGACGACAGCCTGTGCCTGCAGGGCCGGGGCGCTGACTGTGAGAGCCGTTGCTAGCAGCACAGTGAGTCGTTGTGGTTTGCTTAAACTTACCCTTATCTCAGTCTCCCAAAGCTGATCAAATTCTTTTTGAGCCCCATTCCACGAGTCAGCAGCGGTATCAAATACCGGCGCAATGCGGGTGCGGTGCGAGCAGGTAGGCGCCATTTACATGTCGTTCCGCATATTCGTCGCCTTTGAACCAAATGGTCCGCGGCAACCCGAACTCAAAGCTGCGCTAGAGCTTGCGAACGATACGGAATTCGGCTTATGCCCTGAAATATGTGCCACTTCGCTCAAGTACGCCACCCGCTTCAAGCGGCACTATAGGTCGCGGGAACAGACTATGTCAGGCGTCACCGGGACCGGTCTTTTCGCCCTGCCCCTCGCATAGGGCTATACGCTCGTCATATATCGGGTCTTTCGAGGGAAAGTCGTCGACGCCGCGGGCTACGAATAGAACTCGAGGTAGTGCGTTGTGGGGTGAGATCGACGCGGCGCCTCCAACAACCGAGCCGAGAACAGCAGACAACGCACTGAGAATTGCGGGGTCCAAGGCGTACTCCTGATGTGGGCTAATGTTGGCACTGAACGGCGAGCGGCGACCGGAAAAAACCGCCCTTGCCATGATGCTGCTCGAAACCCCACTCAAGTCACGCGTGAGAGCCTCGACTATCCTGAAGCTGTTGCGGCGTCGGATCTCCCTGTGACTTGACGCCATTGTCTTCCACGGACACCATTCATCAGTCAGAGTTGGTGCGGGCCGACACATTGGTATTCTGCACACCGCGCTCGCTCCAGCCGCCACCCAGCGCTTTGTACAGTGTCACCAGATTCTGGAGCCGTGCCAGCTTCACCCCAATCAGCGTCTGCTGGCCCGCATAGAGTGAACGTTGCGAATCGAGTACGCTGAGATAGTTCTCGACGCCGCCACGGAAGCCCATATCCGACAGCCGGTAGCTGTCGCGGGTCGCCTCGACCAGTGCCTGGTCTGCCGCGATCTGTCTGTCCAGCGTGCCGCGGCCGGCGAGGGCATCGGCGACTTCGCGGAAGGCCGTCTGGATTGCCCGCTCGTATTGCACGATGTAGACGTTCTTCTCGACCTTCGCCAGATCGAGTGAAGCCACATTCGCCCCGCCGGCGAAGATCGGCAGGCTGATCTGTGGCGAAAACGCCCAGGCCGACGAGCCGTGGTCAAAAAGCCCGGACAGCTGCGTGCTGGCAGTGCCATAACTGCCGGTCAGCGTGACGCTGGGGAAGAATGCCGCCCTCGCCGCTCCGATGCTGGCATTCGCCGCGATCAGGTTGTGCTCGGCCGCGAGTATGTCGGGGCGCCGCACCAGCAGATCCGATGGCAGCCCCGGCGGCAGATCGGCCAGCAACTTCTGCTCCTCCAGTCCGGCGCCCGGTGGCAGATCTCCCGGTAGCGGCGTGCCCAGCAGCAGCACCAGTGCGTTCTGGTCCTGCGCCGCCTGGCGCGTGTACTCAGCGAGGTTGGCGCGTGCGCTGTCGACGGAGGTTTCCGCCTGGCGCAGATCGAGCGCGGTGGCGATGCCGCCGTCGTAGCTCATCTTGGTGAGCTTGTAGGAGCCCTCCTGGCTGCTCAGCGTGTCCTGGGTGATGCGCAGCAGCTCCTGATCGGCAAGCAGCGTCAGATAAGCGTTCGCCGCTTCCGCCACCAGGCTGATCTGCGTACCACGACGGGTTTCAATGTAGCCAAAATACTGCTGCAGACGCTGGTGATTGAGGCTGCGGATGCGGCCGAAGAGATCGATCTCGAAGGCGGTGAAGCCGACGCCGGCTTCGTAATAGCGCGCGATACCAGAGCTACCTCCCCTTCCGAGGGCGCCACCGCTGCTGCCGCCTGCTGCGATAGCGGCCACGCCGGGCGGATATTTCTGGACCTGTTCGAGGCCGGTGGCGGCAATCGTTGGAAACAGGTCGGCTCGCTGGATCTGGTACTGGGCACGTGCCGCGGCAATGTTGAGTGCAGCGATCCGTGCATCGGGGTTGTGCTGTAGCGCCAGTTCAATCAGTTTCTGCAGCCGTGGGTCGGTGAAGAATTCGCGCCAACCGATGTCGCCCGCCGCCGCTGGCGGCGCAGTGCTGTTGCTGGCCTCCACCGCTGCTGCGGCGAATGCTGGACCGCTGGGCCACTGTTCGCTCACCGGGGCTTCAGGACGCTGATAGTGCGGCTCAAGCGTGCAGCCACCGATACCTGTTAGCAGGCCGATGCTCGCGCCGATCGCGGCCGCAAACGGTATGCGCCGCTTGCCGATTAGGTACACGGCCTTGTTCATGTCGGCTGCTCCACGCCCTCACCGCTGAGCTGCGGCGATTCCACCTCTGGCTGCGCCGGCTTGCCGCTGAATACTTTGCGTACCGCGACGAAGAATACCGGCACGAAAAAGATGGCCAATACCGTCGCCGAGAGCATGCCGCCAATCACTCCCGTGCCGATCGCGTTCTGGCCGCCGGAACCGGCGCCGCTGGAAATCGCCAGAGGCAGTACCCCGAGCATGAAGGCCAGCGAGGTCATCAGGATGGGCCGCAGACGCTGACGGGCCGCCTGAACGGTCGCCTGGATCAGTTCCATGCCGTGGTCGTGATTCTCCTTGGCGAATTCGACGATGAGAATCGCATTCTTGGCCGATAGGCCGACCGTCGTCAGCAGGCCGACCTGGAAGAACACGTCGTTAGCGAGGCCCCGCAGCAGCGTTGCGATAATTGCCCCGATGATGCCGAGCGGCACCACCAGCATCACCGACACCGGGATCGACCAGCTCTCGTAGAGGGCAGCCAGACAGAGGAATACGACCATCAGCGAAATGGCGTACAAAGCCGGTGCCTGCGAGCCCGAAAGTCGCTCTTCATAAGACAGGCCGGTCCATGCGAAATCGAAACCCGGCGGCAGCTTCTTCGCGTAGGATTCCATCGCCTCCATGGCGGCCCCGGTGCTGACGCCGGCGATCGGCTGGCCGAGAATCTCCACCGAGGACACGCCGTTGTAGCGCTCGAGCTTGGGCGAGCCATAGGTCCATTTGGCATCGGCGAAACCGGAAAAGGGCACCATCTGCCCGGCCGAGTTGCGCACGTACCAGTCGGTCAGCTCCTGCGGCAGCATGCGTGAGGGCGCATCGCCCTGGATGAAGACGCGTTTGACGCGGCCGCGGTCGACGAAGTCATCGACATATTTCGAGCCCCAGGCCGCAGACAACGTATTGTTGATATCGCTGATCGTCAGGCCCAGTGCGCTGGCTTCCTCCCAGTCGACGTCGAACTGGTATTGCGGTTCGTCGTCGAGCCCGTTGGGGCGGACACCTACGAGCCGGGGATTCTTCTGCGCCATGCCGAGCAGCAGATTGCGCGCCGCCATCAGCTTGTCATGGCCCTGATTGGCCCGATCGAGGAGTTCCAAGTCGAAGCCAGTCGCATTGCCGAGCTCCAGCGCCGCGGGCGGCGCGAAGGCGACTGCCTGCGCGTCGGCTATTGTGCTGAATCGCTGAGTCGCACGAGCGGCGATCGCCTGAACGCGATTGCGCGCGCCGGGGCGATCATGCCAAGGCTTCAGCCGCACGAACACGAGGCCGGAGGTTTGGCCGCGACCGGCGAAGCTGAAGCCGGAAACAGTGAATACACCTTCCACCGCCTGCTTTTCGTCGTTGAGGAAATAGTCGCGGACCTCGGCCAAAGCCTTTTCAGTGCGCTCGCTGGTCGCGCCTGACGGCGTCGTGACCTGCGCAAACAGGACCCCCTGGTCCTCGTCGGGCAAAAACGACTTCGGAATGCGCGTGAACATCAGGGCCATCAAGCCGACGATGGCGACGAACGTGAGCAGATAGCGACCAGTGCGGTTGACCACGTGCACGACGCCGCGCTCATACTTCTCGTTGCCGCGCTCGAAGTGGCGATTGAACCAGCCGAAGAAGCCCCGTTTCTCCTGCCGCGACTTTGCGTGTGGCTTGAGGATGGTGGCGCACAGCGCCGGGGTGAAGATCACCGCGACCAGCACCGACAGGGTCATGGCCGACACCATGGTGATGGAGAACTGTCGATAGATCACGCCGGTGGAGCCGCCGAAGAATGCCATCGGCAGGAATACCGCCGACAGCACCAGGGCGATACCCACCAGGGCGCCGGTGATCTGGTCCATCGACTTGCGCGTCGCCTCCTTCGGTGACAGGCCCTCCTCCTGCATTACCCGCTCGACATTCTCGACCACGACGATGGCATCATCGACCAGCAGGCCGATCGCCAGCACCATCGCGAACATGGTCAGCACATTGATCGAATAGCCGAACGCCTGCAGGACAGCGAACGTACCGAGCAACACCACCGGCACCGCGATGGTGGGAATGAAAGTGGCGCGGATGTTCTGCAGGAACAGCAGCATGACCAGAAACACCAGGCCGATCGCTTCGAATAGTGTCTTCACCACCTCTTCTATTGAGGTGCGAACGAACGGCGTGGTGTCGTACGGATAGATTGCTTGCAAACCCGGCGGGAACACGGGTTTGAGCTGGTCGATGGTGGCGTGCACCGCCTTCGCGGTATCCAGCGCGTTGGCGCCAGTCGCCAACCTCACGGCAATGCCAGCGGCGGGCTTGCCGTTGTAGCGCACGTCGCCGTAGGTGTAGTTCTCGCTGCCCAGGCCGATTCGGGCCACATCGCGCAAGCGCACCTGCGAGCCAGAGGCATTGACCTTCAGGAAGATGGCGCCGAACTGTTCGGGCGTGTGCAGGCGCGTCGAACTGATTATGGTCGCGTTGAGCTGCTGGTCTTTCACCTGCGGCAAGCCGCCGAGTTCGCCGGAGGCGATTTGCACATTCTGTACCGCGATCGCATTGCTGACATCCACCGGCGTCAGTCCATAGTTATTGAGCTTCGCCGGATCAAGCCAGATGCGCATGGCATATTGCGCGCCGAACAATTGATAGTCGCCGACGCCCGGTGTGCGACTCAAGGCGTCTTGTACGATGCTGGCAATGAAGTCGGCGATGTCGCCGCTACTCATGCTGCCGTCGTTCGAAACGAACCCGACCGCCAGCAGAAAATTCCGGGTCGACTTGGCGACCCGTATCCCTTGTTGCTGCACTTCCAGTGGCAACAGCGGGGTCGCCAGCTGCAGCTTGTTCTGCACCTGTACCTGAGCGATATCGGGATTGGTGTCCTGCTCGAAGTTGAGCGTGATGCTCATGCTCCCGTCCTTGTCGCTCTCGGATGAGAAATACAGCAGATGATCGAGGCCGGACAGCTGTTGTTCGATCACCTGCACCACGGTGCTTTGCACGGTGTCGGCAGACGCCCCGGGATAGGTGACGGTGATCGCGATCGCTGGCGGCGCGATATTCGGGTACTGCGCGATCGGCAGCGTCACGATGGCGAGGGTACCGATCATCATCAGGACGAGGGCGATTACCCAGGCGAAGATCGGGCGATCGATAAAGAACTTCGACACGATGACGGCTCCTGACTAGGGCCTGTGCGGTTAGTCGAGGTCGGCGAATGCCTCGGCGTCCCCTGGATGCGCGGAGGCGAGCCGCTCGGTGGTGAGCAGGCCCAGCGATATCTCTTTGGCTTTAACTTCATCCACGCCGGG